>ODAI013258340.1_pt1 | contig 40118 bp, 58 predicted proteins | sample 1539321 | NCBI WGS metagenome assembly ODAI01 (sample SAMN02144231, study PRJEB22623) | gut metagenome | biome: sheep rumen | host: Ovis aries | place: New Zealand
CTCAACTGTTCTGCCATCCTGGCCGTAGTGGGTTACTTCATATTTAGCATCGTATTCGTCTATTGTGAATCTTGCTTCCATAGCTTCTTTCTTTTCTTCAGATTTAGGCCAATACTTATATTCAGGTGAGCGATACTTAGGCTGGCCTACGTATAACAATTCTTCTGCACAATCTTTACAATAAGGACAAACCCAACCTTTTGTTAAATAGACTCTAAAACGACCTGGGCTTATTTCTTCTTTCTTTCCACATTTAATACAAGTATAGAAAGAAATGTTTTCAGCCCAGTCTGTAGCTAATCTTATTCTTTCAGTTTCACGAGAGCAATAAAATCTAAGTCCACCGAACTTCTCTTTGATTTGAAGAATACTAAAATTCTTTTTAGCTTCTTCATCCCAAGTGTCGTATTCCTTTTTAATGTGTTCGCAAATTAAAAGTTCAAGATCGTGCCAACCCCAAGTATGGTCGAGTTCAGTGCAAATCTCACCGGTTTCATTATCACGGAAAGGTTCGCCTGTTTCACAATCCCTCATAACAATAAAAGGAAATCTTTCAATGAGTTCTTCTTTACTTAGATTTCTTAGCTCTTCTAGCTTCATTTTTCTTTTCTCTTTTTCTTTCCTTTTCTATTTTCCTATTTCTTATTTCATCTTGTGATGGAGTAAATAAATCTAATATAGATCCTACAAACATCATTAGAACAATTACTGCTAACATCGTAAATAAGAAACTTTCAAATTCTCCCATTTTAATACTCCCTGAGAAGTATTAGTATCTATCGGGAGCTCCTTCTCCATCCTCGTGATGACAAAGTGGGATATCCCTGTCAGGGAATAAAGCTTCCTTTGGTAAAACTATTTCTGTATTTTCAGGAAACTCACTTGCACGTGTTGGTTTATTGAGTTCAACTTGTATAGGTCCTGGTTTTCCAAATACCTTTTCAAACAATTCCCTACTCTTCTTTTCATAATCGGAAAGACTAGAATCGTCTGGGTCATCCGGACCGGTAGGTTTTGTTTGTTCTTCGAGCTTCTCTTCAAACTCTCTTAAGAACTTCGCATAAGTTTCAATCTTACGTGCTTCCTGAAGTCGGCTATCTTTTTTACCGTATCTTGAACAATACTTCTCTATAGTAATTAGCAACCAACCCCTGTACTCTTCCGGGGTGTGCCAAGCTTCTGCAACTTTTTTAGTTTCGTAAATTGAATCCCCTCCATAACGTTCGGGATGCAATTCTGGATTCTTTTTAGCCATATATTCTCCTAAAATTCAACCACTTCTGCTTCTTTACCTACAAGGTAATTATCCGAGCTTGAATTATAAATTGCACAATAAACTTCATCATAATCACTTAAGAATCTTTTAATAAGACCATCCATAGTAATTATGTCGTAAACCAAATCCCTATAGTAATCGATAGGATTTTCATCTTCGTAATGCTCGAGACGTCCGTCCTCGTTTATAAAACAATTTAGAACATCACCATACTCGGATTCGATATTTTCTTTTTCAGCTTTAGGAAGTTTCTTAAAGTCTAAAGTTTGTTTTATGTAATTCCACTCTGCAAGCTTACCTACTCTATCCTCGTATTCCTTTTGCATCTTATTGAGGTAATCTTCCCAAGCATTGCTTTCAACCCACCAGGCTCTTCGATGGTCTCTACAAACAGTTTCTGAGATATATGCCGCAACTGATTTAGGATCGGATGGAGAAATTTCTCCTGCAATACCTTTAAGTACTTCAGGGGTTATTACAACTGCACCTGATTTTCCTATAGGTCCATACCTTCTTAATGTTTTTGTTAATTCTTCATCCGCAACATCTCCTACCTTAAACAGAACTTCTTTTGGATAGAAGTTTATAAACTTATAACGGGTACGGGTAGTGACGGTTTGGAATACAGTTGCTACATCTAAGCCTGGAGCTCTTTCAGTACAAGGAACAGGTAACTCCCAACCCGAAAGTAAATTCTTATTAAACTGTAAGGTAAGAGTTTGCCAATTCTCATTTTTGCTTTTTGCTAATATTGTGAAATCGTAATAAGTACTCATTTCATTCCTCTAACATTGCCACAAACCGGGGGCGTCAGGTACCTCATAAGGATCATCATTTTCGCTTTCCCATTTATGACTTTCATAATATAGAACAAAGTCTTTTATGACTTCCAACTTATCAACATCATAAAGTCCTGGTGCTCCGCCTTCTACCATCTTATTAAATTCAGGGTCTACATTTTCATTTACATACTTTGAAAGTAAATCTCTAATCTTCTGTTGGTCTGGCATTACTTACCCCCTTTCGATTTGAGGTCCTTAATAAACTCGCCCCAAGAGATGTCAGATCTAGGAGCCTTAACTGTTTCACTCTTTTCACGAAGAAGGTTCTGGGTGTTACCTGAAATGAAGTCATAGTAATCTTCGTAAGAAGTAATTACATAAGAATATTCTTCTCCTTCGATTCCTATAGATGTTCTTCCATTCTTGCGGATTTGATCCATACCCTCATCTACAAACCAACGAGCGCCTGCTTCAGAATCACCACAATCGTTTACGATTTCCTTTAGAATGTTTCCTGAAAGAGTTTCCGGCCAGGTCAACATAATTGTTGTATCCCCATCAAAAACAGTTTCCATACTATTTTCGAATTTAGATGCCTTGAATTTTACTTCATCATAAATTCTACAAATCTTTCCAAATCTTTCCTTATTCATTGTTTCCCTCCTGTCGAAATGCTTTGAAATAACATTTCCTACAAAGAACTCTATATTCAGCATCCCCTACAATAAAGGTGCCTGGTTTACACTTAAAGTTTTTCATATAAGAAAAGTTTGCGTGTTCCGATCCGCACTCTTCGCAAACTGCACTTAATTTAATGATTTCATCACAAAGAGGTATTACTTTAATTGCTTCTGGAAACAATTGTGCTTTAGCATCCGCAATTAAGCCTGCAAAATAAATATCGCATTTATGATTAGGGTCGGTAGGCATAAATGTAGGCAAAACATAATTGTTTTTAATCATAAAGAATTCATCAATGAAGATTGCATCATAATCATCTATCATCTTTTGAATATCTTTTATTCCGAGCTTTGCCCAATTCTCTACAACTTTTACATTTGTAACTTCAAATAGTTTTGATCGGGGAATACCACGAGCAAAGAATTCTCTTGAATCATTCTTTGCAGAAATGTAAAGGATTTTCTTACCCGCTATATGTTTACGTTCCATCTGCCTAAACAATTCTGTAGACTTGCCACATTTCATAGGCCCTGTGATTAAAGTAATCATTTAACCTCCTGACTTACCAAAACTACTTTTTTATTTTCTTCATCGACTTGAACACCAATCAATTTATGAGTTTCCAAATCCAAATCTATTTCGTATTCTGCCAAACCGGAATAGGCAATATCTTGAAGGACATTAGCTAGACCTGCTACGCTCGATACGTTTGCAATACTCTTCATATAATTCCTCCATTCCAAATTCTGTTTTCAAAAGAGTTACAATCTTGGTAAGGAAAGGATGCCATATAATGTTGTAGGATTCAAAACAATAAAACCATTCGAGCAATTCTCTCCTTCCAATATCTTTGAGGTTTTCTTTTTTCGTAAATTCAATAGCCTCAGGTTCTCCGTAGAAGAAGAAAGTATCTTCTCTTTCATCTTCTCCTACTTTAGATGAACTATGAATACCAGGAACGAATCCGAGCCAAGGAATTAAATCTGCATCTGAAGTGTTCTGCAAAGGGCCCATATCGTTGTAATAGATTTTTGCATTTCTACGAGTCTTTTCATTTGAGCTTTCAAACCAATCCTGAAAGCAACACTTCATACAAACCTTACTCATTTTCTTTCTCCAAGATATTCATCTGCGGCTTTAAGTGCAGGCCAAATTACTTCCAAATCCTCTTCAGGTATATTGAAGAACCTTCCACTTAAACCTTCAAAATTATATTCGCCGTTCCAGAATGTAAACCATCCTAAAACCCAGCAGTTAGATTCAAAGTTATCCTGGAACTCAATAAGTTCGATAGACCTAACTTCTTCTCCTGTCTTACCATCTTTGGTATCAAATTCGCGAAGAGCATAATTTTTTGTTCCGGCAAACTCCCAACGGAATTCTTCCTTTACATATTTTACTTCTTCACCAAGATGCGGATGCTTTCTAAAATAATCTGCTGTAGTATCATAGCAGATTGTAAATTCCCCACTAATAATTTTTGGGAATATTCCTGCGAGCTGATCGAGATTTTCTATTCTGTTTCTTGGGCCTCTATAAAAGCCCTGAGTCTTCCAATCCCAATTCTCAGGAGTTGGTTCAACCTTTTCGGCATAGACAATAAAATCAGGATTGCCTATCATTTCTTTAAGATGGCCTAATGTTATGCAACCATTTGGATAAGTCATTGCTTCCTCCTATGCTTTATTATAGAATCTATTCCTTTTTAGGAACCCCGTATATGTTTTTCAATAAGTCAAACAAATCCCACAAAACAGGTGGGGTCCATCTAGGTGACTTACAAACAAATACCATATCGAATTTTCCTAGATGTTTTGCATCGTGATAATCAAGAGATGTCAAACAAGGTAGATTAGAAAACTGCTTTGAGTTTGGAGCACCGTACCAAGTATATGTTTTAAGCAATCCCTTGTGATCAAGATATCCAACCCAATTTCCTTCTCCGTAGATATCCCCTTCATAATCATTTGAAGAGTAATAAATGTCGTGATGGAAATCTACATTTGTTAAATCGCAAGGTTCTTTAATATAAGGAACTACTTCGCTGTGCTTATCTATAAAGATAACCTCACAATCCTGCTTCTGAATAACCTTACCAAGATCGACAAGCAATTTAGAATCGTATTCAATCTTTGCGTTAGGATGTTCTCGTTTTACATTCCACCAAACGGACTTTGGATCAGAAATCCTATTACTTATTTCCTCGTAAAGTGAAACCTGATCGTGCATCAAAATGTCTAAATCAATTGTTAAAATTCTCATATTGAAATAATCCTTATTGTTTTTATATCTGTAACTTTAATTTCATCTTTTCCTAAATCAAGAAAGTCACCCCAATCTTCTGGATTGAAGCAACCGTGATCGTAACAGCCACCATCGGGACGACATTTGAGGCAAGGGTTCTTTGAGTAGTACTTAACCTTTTCTACTTCATAAATCTTATTCGATTGATCCTTCCTGGTGACCTGTATTTTCATCCTTATCCTCGCTTAAAAATTGATCTGCTTTATCAAAGAATAAATTGAACATCATTTCTGCTTCTTTTAGGAAAGGTCTTTCGTAGCCACCTACAACGCTATAACGCTTAACGGCTTCTACACCGATATTCATTATCGCCCTTGCTTCTTTTTTCAAAGCTCTGTATTTTTCTTTCCATTCGATAGCCTTATTGAAGTTATAGATTCTTTGAGCAGTTTCTTTTTCCAACTTCTGCTCAAGTTTTTCAATTCGCTCTGAGTAGTCTGTAGCGGAATCCAAATAACCAACAGCCCTGTAGCATTCCAGTTCAGTTCCTTCGTACATCTTTACCCAATCGGAACTACGCAATTCATTTTTATGTTCTACTACATAGAAGAAGGCATTTTCTCCTGCAGGAATCTTATATACTACAAAATCTCTTGCACCGTCCGTTGGCTGGGTACTAAGGTATTCTTCTACTTCCTTTTTCAGCAGTTCGTCTTTAGTCATTTTCCAACTCCTCCTTTATTCGTTCTTTATCTGTAAATTCTTCGAGTTCGATTGCTTGGCCATAATAATAATTACGTCTATAATAATTATTCCATTCTTTAGCAAGTTCTTCATCTGTTGTGTAAAACTGCTTATCTATTGAATTGTCATAAGAATCGACCCTTTGAAGAAGGAAAACTTTTCGTTTCTTCGGCTCTTCAATTTTGTCATCCTTAAAGATTTTATAGGATAAAACATTTTCTTTCCAAACCGCCCTTCCATCAGAAGTCATAAAGCCAATCGATGGATCGTACTTACCTAAAAGGATTCGATTATCTTTCAAGGTTATTACAACTTCACATTCCTCAAGGGGATAGCCGTACTTATCTTTATCCATTTTAAGCTCCTACAACCATTAGGATCATAATTATAGCCCAAATAACTAAGGCTCCGAAACTGGCACCCAACCAAAACATATCTTCTTCTCGCTGACTTATCTTTGACATTTTATATCTCCTGTAAGAAATGTACAAGGTCATCCGAATTATCAAATACCTTTGTAAAAGTTGAAGTGAATCCAAATATAGAATATCTAAGGACGGCCTGCTGATCTGAATTTATATAAACCGTGTGATGACATTTATGATAATCAAAATAAAGGAATGGAAATTCACCATTAAATTCAAATTCGGTTTCAACGCCTTCTCGGTCAAGAAAATCCTTTAAGAAAGTAAGGTTGAATAAAAGGTTATTGTAACTTTCAATCGCCTTGGCTTTAGCCTCTTCGAGGCGTTTCATTTCTGCAATAAAGTTATGGGCGATTGATTCAAGATATTCCTTATATTCCATTCCCTTACTCCTTACGAAGCGTTGTTATCTACAACGTCATCAAACCAACGACCTGAAAAACCAAAGCGAGCCAACGCAAGCTTTCCACCATCGTTAAAAGCATCCAAAGGAACAACCATAATGTTAATGTCATCAGGATACTTCTTATTACCCTTGAGCTTGTAGTACTCATTCATAGCCTTAGCTTCAAAGGTAAATCCCTGCTTGGTATTGTCTACACCGCAACCCTGCTCGTCTAGGTAATCGACATACAACTGTGCTTCATCAGGGATCATTCCGATTACGGTAAGAGCTGATCCCTTATAAAATTCTTCAAACTTTGACTTTGCTTCGTCAACCGACAACCTTACAAATTCCATACTTGCCTCCTTAAGCAACTACGCGATCGAATCCATCTTTTACATCCATTGCTGAAACCTTGTAGCGGCCCTTTGGACACTCTACAACGAACGGATACTTTGGACGGTTTGGTTTTACATCGACGATCTTTGAGAATCCGATGCCCCGAATATAAACTTCTTTACCAATTATTGTTTCAGGAACTTCTTCCATACCTGCATTTATGAGTAAGATTTTTGCCTGGTGCGCCATTGTGGATGTGATTTGTTTTGAACCTGTAGATGGATCCAAAATATTAAACTTTGCTGAAACCTTGAAATCGGAATCTGACCAAGTTACTTTAGAACCTGTTGATTCCAAACCATATTTTGCTGCGATTTCCTTAAGTGCTTCTGTAATATCTGCGTGAATTGATTTTGCTACTGTTCTAGTCATTTAAGCCTCCTACAACTTATGATATAATATAGGAGATTTGGGATTCCGAATTTCCCAAAAAGGAACAAATTATTTTTCAGGTTTTGAAAAGAAAATAAAACCTATGAGGCCGAGGATAATAAAAGTAATACCCACTCCAATAACAAATGGGTGGGTTTCGAATCCGTGGGCTCCTCTTTCTATGAAGAACCCACCGAGTAAAATAGTACCTGTATAAAGTTTACAATTTATTCTCACGGTTCATTTCTTAATACTTCATAAGCGTCCCCACCCTCAAGTTTATCAAGTAATTTCCTTATAGATTTCTTAATAGTTTTTCTTACCCGAATATAATGTTCAGAACAAGCTTCATCATCATACTCAGAAGAAAGAGCAGTTATACAAGCTGTAAGGTTGTATTTAGTTCTTATTCCTTCTGAAAGATATTCCCATATACCGGATTTCATAATTGAAATAGAGGAAGTAGGATTCATAGCATAAAGGAATACCTTATCGTCATCAACACTAATGAAACGAATATCTGTATCCTTCAACATTCCTACAGCGCAAGCTATAGCTACGTGTTTTGATTGACCGCAGGTACTACAAGCATATGTGAATACTCTTTTTACGATATACTTTGCAATCTGCTCTTCTAATGAAATAACCTTTTCTTTCTTACCACACTTTGCACATTTCTTCTCGTTTTCCTCTCTCCAAACTGTAGCGGCCTGTTTAAGCTTATCCTGCATCAAAGCTTCGATAGTGCACATTGTCCAATAATAGTTAGGATCGTCTGCTTTCAAATCTGTAGCGAAAGAACTTAGAATCTTTTTCTTATCTGAATATGTTAATGCATTCATTATTCATCCTCCTTTTCTTCTGCATCGTAAACCATTTCTCGATACTTATCTAAATCCATATCCCCTATAATTTCATCTCTTCCTTTTGCATCATTTAACGAAAAAGGATAAGCGGTATAGTCTTCAATTTTGAATTCTTTATTTCTATAAACAGAATCCAAATGAGCTAACACCTTTGCTTCTGCAGAACTATAAGCATAAATATGCCTTACTGTTTCTTCCTGAGCGATATAATCATAATAATGAACTTCATAAAGTTCCTGTTCGAAAATACCGAACTCTGTAGAATCTATTGCAGAACCTGCGTTTTTGATTTCCTCATCGAAGTCACCTGCTTCTTTTGGATCGTCCAAATCGTATTCGCTTATATCCCCACAAGCGTAATATTCAATCTTACCTTTTCTCATTTAACCTCTCCGCCATTTGAGTTAATTTTTGGTCTAATTCGGCTCTTTGATCTTGCAAATCCCCAATCACTTTCTCTACCATCTGTAAGGTAAATTCTACAACTTCCTTTACAAAAACTTCTTTTTCAATCAGGGTACTTACGCGGCCCCTACTTCCATTTACCTCTAACCTTGCTTCAGTAGGATCCTCTAGAATTTCTTTAAGAATTTCTATAGATTTCTGTTTAGATTCTATTAAGGAATCTAGATCATTGATCTTATGTCTTATATGATAGACATCATCTGAAAGTTCGAATAATTCACTTCTCTTCATTTATATCCCCTATTCTTCAAACTGCCAACCTAATATTACTAATAAAGCAAATACCGGATGTTCAAAATATAGAAGTACAACTGCAAGTATTCCTATAAAAAGGTTATTCAAAATCATCGCTGTTCTCTTTGTCATGCGGTCTCCTCAATATATTTTGATCCTGTTTCGAAGTCTACTACAACTTCTCCACTTTCATCCAAAGACATATCTTCTTCCAAGAACCTTGCTTCAATCCAAGCCTGATTATATTTATTAGGAAGTTTAACGTGTACGTAATCAACTTCTGCGGCCTTATATTCTTTTCCTGAATCACCTACAAGGTAATACATATCTGCGGGAGGAACTGTAAGGGTTTGTTTGATATAGTTTCCTGCTTCCGATCTTGTAGGAATATTCTGCAAGTTTGGATTAGAACATCTACAACGGAAGGTGTTGTTTGCACCTACACCGAAGTTTGCATGGATCCTTAAAGTTCCATCCGAATGTTTATGTAAGTAAGGAAGCCATCCTGTCTTCTCTTTCTTTATTGTTCCTTTCTTTTGATCCACTACAGTTTCTTCGATTCCAAGATAAGTTCTATATCCTGAAGAGAAAGAACGATAATTCTTCAACTCTTTTACCCCAGGCATCTTATCCCTCTTCCATTCTGTGAATGCATCATCATCTGTAGTATACTTACCTTTATCACTAATTCCGTGACAAGGCCATCCAAGACTCTGTAACAAGTCACCTAAGTTTTCTACAGAGTTCAAATCTACATCTTCAGGAAGGTTATAAATCTCACAGAACTTCTTTTTATTCTCTGCGGCTTTGTCCATAAGGATTTGGCGATGGTCGTTCAATACTTCTTCATCAATATACAGTCCCTGATATTCTGCTTCACAGATAATTGGATAAAGTCTCATAAGGTAATCGTGGTACCATTCATAAGGACTCCAAACTTTTCCACCTGTTTGTTCTGGGGGTCTTTCAGAAGGGAATCTCTCGTTAAAGTATCTCAACTCATCTATTACTGCGTGATAGATTCTCATTGTCATTACAGAGTCCATAGTGGCGTAAGGCATCAATATAGGTTTTGGAATGATAGAATAGTCATCGTTTCCTGTTCTCTCCCTATACCTGTCAAGTGCCAAATCATATCCACCGAATGGTGTATAGTAATATGCTTGGGTCTTCAAACCTTTAAGACGATCGGAACAAAGTACGTGAGCGGCTGTCATCGAGTCTTCTGTAATAGTTACATTATGACTAATTCCGTTTTCCCAAAGGAATTTAATATCGAATTTACCGTTCTGTGTAATTCTTGATTTACAGGATTCCAACATATCCGAAAGTAACTTAAGTCTTACAGGATTGTTTCTAAATAAATCCCATTCCATATAATAGCCTGTTGTTTCATCAAAGGCCATTGTAATACACCTAATCTTATCATTGATAAAATCGAATCCGCTCGTTTCCAAGTCGAATGCAATCTCAGGTTCGTTGAAATGGGATCTTAAGAATTCATCTACTTCGTCTTCACCAATTTCTTTTAAGATTGGCTTTTCCATATTCCTTGGAAGGTGATAAGTCCTATCGTGAATCTTCTTAAAGATTGAAACCATAAAATTCATCTTCCAACAACCCAACTCAATCTCTGCTGTCTTGCCAGGGAAGAACATATCATTTACAGAATACAAAGGATAAACGAATGCATCATAAGGTCCACAATAATCGTGGCCTACATATACATAGTTATCGAGATAAGGGAAGATCATATCTTCTACTGTAACGTCTGTTGCTGTTTTAATGATTTGATAGAATGCAGGTCCGGTTGCAACAATTACATCGCATTTCAAACCTTTTTCTCTTGCAGGTTTAATGATGTCGTCAAACCATCCATTATCCTTCTTTACGAAGTAACGTGTAAGACCTAACTTTTTGAATTCTTTTATTTCAAGAGTTGTAACAGGGACTTTATCAATTGCGGAAGTAATTACATAAGAATATATTCCGCAACGATTTAATACTGCTTTAAGGTTAGCTAAGATATTTCTATCGTTCGCATTGAGTTCAAGTAAAGGACGGTCGAGGACAATTGTAATAAATTCATTTCCGGTAATGTTCTCTACCTTCCAAATACCCTTAGCAATGGAAGCTGTTTTAGTTTTGTTTAATGATCTCATATAGGAAGTATAGAGAATGTTACCTACTTATTTTCTGGATTTTCAGGAGTTTCTTCAACTTTATTTGCATCTGCTTTCTTTTCTGCAATTGCTTCTTTTAATGCATTTATTAAAAGGTAAGCATCGTATTGATTCTTAATTACTCCAGGATCTAAAGATTTTGCCATCTGTTCATCCCGTGCGTTTCCTACATTTCCAATTGCAATATTAACCCCACTCTTCTGAGCGGCTAAAGCGGCATTAGCTTGAGCTGTATATTTAGAAGAAACCATTCCGAATGTTGGACTAAGAATCTTACCTGTTCTTTCATTAGCGGCGGCAGTTTCAACACTATATAAAGTAATCTTTTGATCGTTGTTCATTGTTTCCCAATCTTCATCGACCAACTTCCTTTGCATCTCTGCTAAACCGTGCTGAAGCCTAGAAGCTTCTGCCATACAATTTTTAGTATAATCTACTACGGCTTCACCCATCATATCGATGGTATCCGGAACTGCTTTCTCTAATGCATTGAGCGCTCTTGTAGTATATTCATCGTCATTTACTTTAGGGATATTGTTCTGTGGCATCAACTCATCACTCATCTTTATCCCCCTCTACATTTTCTACATAATCCTCTACGATATCTTTTATAGAATATTCTAATTCTTTAATGATGTTGTTAATGCTTTTCTGTTTAAGATTATAAACACCAAGTTTAGAGGAAAGGAGCTTACCCGCATCCTTCGCTGATAATCCTAATACTCTTACGTAGTAATAGGCCACGGCAATTATTATCAATTTTCTAATTTTTTCTGCTCTTGGGATTTTGATTGTTTGTGTACTAAACTGAGAAACGATTTCGAAGAAGTTATCGAACCCTACAATATTATACAATCTAAGTAGGTCATTTTGTTCGGAGGAGTCTAAATCTAAAAGTTCAAGCTTAAAGATTGAGCGAATGAAATCTTCCCCACCCTTCTTATCATCCATATGGTTTATGAAATACTTGTTCAATCTATCCTCTTTCTCAAATATATCCATAAAATATTTAGTTTAGGTGGGGAATTTTATTAGTGCTTAAAAAGTAACCAATCCATTGCTTCCTTATTTACTCTAATATCTTTAAGTGCTAAAGGCCTATATAATGCAAAGTCTTCAATATGTCTACAACGAGAAAGGGCTACATAAACTACACTTTCTGGGCACCAATTCAAATCGATGTAACATTTATCTAAAGTAGTTCCTTGAACCTTCCAAACTGTAGAAGCAAAACAAACTCTTAAAGGAAGGAAAGTATAGTGTCCTACGACTTCTGCATCAACCCCCTGATCTGTTGCCTTATATTCATAGATGCTTGTATCTGCAGAAGTTACTGTTACTATTCTTCCATCGTTAAGTTCTACATCTGCGGCGAGGATTTCCCCCAACTCTTCATCGTTAATGACATTGATCTTTTTAAGGATTCCCATATCCCCATTTACATAAGCCTTATATTGTCCGGGTGCATTTCTAGTAATCATTACAGGGCATCCGATTTTCAAAACAGTGTAGTCAGGATAGGTATCAGGGCTGTTTATATATTCATCGGTATCCTTAAAGCCATCACTAAACTTTGCGGAAGCTTTAATGTAATTGCCAGGGAGCTCTCTTAATCCGGAAGCGTTATAAACATCTACTTCCTTATTAGTTGAAACCAATCTAATAGATGAAGGGTGTTGGGCATCCCAATCTCGAATGTCCATAACCCTTTGATTTATCTTCTCCAAATCCTCTTCTGTAGTTTTACCTACACGCATACGAGTAAGAATTTCTTTGAAGTTTTCATCATTCTGTTGACGGAAGTTTCTTTTAAGTTCTACTATCTTCATTTCCTTAAGTAGATGTGCGTGGAAATAAAAATATTGATCCTTATACTTTTCTTTGAAGTAGTCTCTAACAAAGTCGTTATCTAAATCAATAACAGGAGGTAACTGAAGTACGTCTCCGAACAAAACGATTCTTGGCCACTTCTCATTTCTAAATGAACGACACCAAGCAAGTAATCTTAAAACGTAATCCAACATAGATGCATTCATCATAGAGACTTCGTCGATAACAAGATAATCAAGTTTCTTAATCATATTCTCGATTTCTTTACGAGGAGGTTTAACTTGATTAGGGAAAATGTTAAGAGGTCTCAATCCAAACAAACTATGTACGGTAGTTGCTTTAACATCAGCGTCTTCATTAAGAAGGGCGGAAGCAACTCCGGTAGTAGCACAAACAGCAAGGTTAGGACAAGCAAAGGTAAGAAGTTTAAGCAATACACTCTTACCTGTACCGGCTGGTCCTATTACATTGATGATTGCATTCGGATCTTCGAGATATTTGAAAACTCTTTTATATTCGTCCGTAATGATTACATTAGGGAAACGTTTCTGGATTTCTTCTAAGCTTTTCATATCTTAATTTCTTTTACTTCTTGCTCGATAGGTTGAATTAAAGTAAACTCAAAATGATCTGCTTCTAATTTCAAATCAGTAAGTGCTACTCCATTCTTTTCTGCAAGCTCCCTTAAATAAAGTTTAATTTGGAAATCGTGAAGAGAACGTCCTGCTGAAGAAGTTACTTTAACTTTAATTTGCTTACAAGTAACTTCCGACATTTCTTCTACCCAATCTTTGAATTTCTCCAATCCATAAGCGTTAGGTATTATTTCAGAAGCAACCTTTTTGATTTCAGGTACTACGGATTCAACTTTCTTTTTAGAAGTCTTCTTCGTAGTTTTTGCTTCTGTCTTTTTTGTAGTTGTCTTTTTTGTAGTAGTTTTCTTAGTTGTCTTTTTTGCTGTTGGCATCTTCAACATCCTTCATTTCATCTGCAGGTGTTTCCATAATAGGAAGAATCAAAGCTAATACTTCGTTATCTACTTCCATACTATCCGAAAGATTAAGTACTCCGGAGATCGCTGCAAACATACAAGAAACTATAACGGAAGGAATCGGATTTGTTTCTACATCTGTACGATAACGGTCAAAATAATTTTGAATTCTTTCAGCCGCATTTTCGTCAGTCCAATCCCTACGTATCAAAAGTTTTCTTGCTACGGAATCTTGGAACATCAATCCCTTAACAAACTTCTCAAGAATCCAATCCTCTGTTTGCCCAAACGTCTTTGCAAATACTTTAATTACTAGCATAACATCGACATTCTGTTTGAAGTATTTAAGAAGGTTTCTATCAAAAGCTTTAAGCTTTCCTACTTCATCTTTCTTTGCTAATGCAGTAACAAGGTTTGGATCGATTACCAAAGAAATCGGTTCTGGAAGGGCGTTACTTGATAAAACTAAAAATCTTTTATTCACTTATTTTCTCCTGTAAGAACTTTCTGTAATTGGTTCTTACATACTTAGTGAAGATCTCGTTTATAGTATCAAGAGCCCCATTAAGCTTGTTCATATCTTCTTCTTCAATATCCTTAAGGGATAAACCTTCAATTACTCTGTCATCACAGTTCATAACAAGAAGGTTTCTCTTTTCAATAACACCTTCTTTGCTAGGATAATTAAATTCAACTTTCTCAAGAACTTTTGCTTTCATAACTAAACTCCTTGTAAAAAATATAGAAAAATAACCTGGACACTGCCCTAATTATTATATGAATATAGAATCTTTATCGACAACCGGAAAAGCTGACGTTATTGATATGCTTAAAGATATCCTACAAGGTGATGTTAATTTATTGGAGGATAAAAGATTTGCCAACTTCGATTTGGAAGCTATTCAAGGCGCCTTAGATATTCTTAGACAAGCAGATCCATCTGGTTATTACAGTGAAGACATAGAACAAAATGGTTGGAGGTTGATGTATTATAGAAAACCTCCTACACCAGAAGAGTTTCTAACATATGAATGGATTGGGCCTCAAGCGGAAACACTTTGGCCAAACTTAAAGAAAACTTTTATAGAGTTTATGGACCCGAATCCATTATGTACTTATAGAAACTTAGCATTGTCTGTTTCAATTGGTTGGGGAAAGTCTTTACTTTCCGTATTAGTATTAACTTACATTACAGTATTATTTGGAATGATGAGAGAACCTTATAGGTTGTTAAAACATTCCGTTACTACTTCTTACGCTATTGTATTCTGTGCGGCAACATTAAATAAATCCGCCGACTTGTTATATGTTCCTTATGAACAATTGATTGAGAATAGTCCTTACTTTGAAAAAGTAGGTAGACACGATGACATTACTCAAATCAATAGGGAAGATAGGGAATGTAAAAAATGTTACTACTCAACCGCTTCTCGTGGTTCTTCTAAAATGACTTTCCGAAACAACTTAACATTGAAGTTAATGTCTACAGAAGGTGCCTTACTTGGTAATACAATTGTAGCTTGTTCAATGTCGGAAATTTCTTGGTGGGAGAAATCAGGTTGGAGTAGAGAAGAAATTATGACCTTCTTTAACAAAGCTGTAGACCGTATTGGTTCTCGTATGAATGGTCATTATCTTGGTAGAGCTATTATCGACTCTTCTCCTTTCTCTTTGGAATCACCTATAGATAAATTCATTTGGGAAACAGCTATTCACGAACCTGATTGGTATTGTGTTACAGGATCTAAATGGGATTGGTTCCCTGAACAGTTTCCTGATTTCTTTGATGAGAAAGGAAATGAAATACATAATTGGGATGTAGCTTTCCAATTATATAAAGGTGGTAAATCGGACTTACCTAAAGCTTTGGAAGGTCCTGGTGAAGCAGTAAACTATTCTAACGCCGATTTAATTTGGTGTCCTAAAATAAATATTCAACCTGGTAAGGGTAAACAATTCTTCTATAGTATGGCTAAACGTTCTGCTATAGAATTTATGCGTGACTGGGCCGGAGTTCCTGCAGGTTCTGCTGATAGAATCTTCCAGACAGATAAGGAATTAGATTGTATATTTGATAACGATTTGAAAAACATTTATACATCTATTACTGCAGATACTTCTTTACCTCCTGAACATTTGATTTGGAATTTGATAAAGGATAGGTTCTGGAATAAGTTCTTAAACGATTGGGTCTTCTATAAAAACCCTCAAGCCCCGAGAGCTGTATGTGCCGATGCTTCTACTACAGGAGACGCAACTTGTATTACTATGGCCCATCCTGAATATATAACAAACGAAGATGGTGAAATGATTAACATAGATGTAATTGATTTCACTATAAACATTATTCCAAAAGGTGGTGCGATATCCCTAGAAGCACTTCATTCCTTTATAAAAGACCTAAGGGATTTAGGCGGTATGTCAGTTAAATGGGTAAGCTTCGATAAGTTCCAATCCGACAATATTACTCAAAACTTAAGAAGGGAAGGCTTCTTCGTAGATTATGTTTCTGCAGATAAGAATAATGAAGTTTATACTCAATTCATTGAAAATGTAAGATTGGATAGGGTTGCGTGCGGTAGAAACTTATTCCTTAAAAATAACTTGAAATCTATTATTACAGTAGTAAGAAAATCAGGTACTTGGAAATACGACCATATAATTGGTAAGGTTGTTCACGAATCCGATTGTATAGATTGGAATGAGTCTTTAATAGGTATAAATGCAAAAGACTGTAGTGATGCCACAGCCGAAGCTTGTTATTTAATGAATAAACATAGAGATGATTTTATCCCTATGAATAAGTTTGTTAGAAGACAAGATAAAGGAAAGATACAAGCTCATATTACAGAAAACTTTGAAGAAAAAGGATGGAGTTTCGCTTAGCAGGGCTAATTTATTTAGAGGATATTAGTAATGGAAATTAAAGATATTTGTCGACTATCTAAGGGTAAAATTAGAGAGTCCGATATTGTTAGACAAAGAAAACTTGGAGAACAAACAATCGTGACCACTAAAGACAGTATCTGGAAGATAGACGGAGGAAACATGCGCAGAATCGCAAACAGAAAAATTAGAGAAGGTAGAAGTCTTAGAGAGGCTTCTGCAAAGTTTGTTGTAGTACAAACAGGTGTAGATCAGGAAGAGTATTTCTTGACTTCTAAAAATTCTTTGACTCAGGATCCTTTTGACCCTGATATTAAATTCTTCACTTCAGAAGAACAGGCTAGATCGTTTGCAGAAAAAGCATACATTCCTACCTACCTTTCAGAGATGGAATTTGAATTCGAGGTTAAAGAAGGTGCTATTCAGTTTAGGGAAATCAATCCTGAATCAGAGCAGGAAGACCTTGAAGATTTCTTCTTAAACAAGATGGGTAAGGATAAGTCAGATCTCGAAGACGGAGACGATGATGACCTTGGAGATGAGGGATTTGATGACGATCTCGACGATGGCGCAGACGACGATGACGACCTAGGTGAAGACGATGGTAGTGATGATGAGGACTATAGCTTCGATGATGATTTAGATGATGGAAGTGATGAGGACCTTGAAGAATCTGCTAGAAGGGTTCGCCGTACAAGAAGATAATTCTTGCCAAAAAAAAAAGCTTCCTGAAATGGAAGCTTTTATTATGGTTAAATTGAATCCTTAATTCTTCGGATGTAATATAACATTTCATCCCCAGTAAATCTATGTGAGAATATAGAATACTTTTTTCTGTAGTATCCATTATAGGCGTGGTTTAACATTCCTTCCAAATAGTCAGGAGTTACTAACAATCCATTATAAGTTCTACGAAGATTGCGCTCTTGTAAATCTGTATGGAATCTTATAGTGTCGCCATCTTTATTTAATACGTCTAAATAAACCTCATCCCTAAAGATGTTCAACTTAACTATGATTGTAATTTCACTTCCATTATAAGTTGCTAACTTCATACTAAAACTCCTTTACGGATTGTTTCAAAATCTGAAAAACAGATAAAGCCTACAATACCACCTAAGATTATTAAAATGGCTAACAGCCACATATGTGTAGATAGTCCCATAAGAAGTCCGAATAAAACAGATGCGCTATAAAAAATCTTATGAAACTTTTTACATTGCATTACGTTCAACTTTATTCTCCTTTTGTAGGAAGCGCCCGTTTATATCCTTAAAACCAAACTTTTCATAGAAAGGAATAGTTTCAGGAAAGTTGGTACAAATGTTTATATATTTTACGTTTTTGAGTTCTTCCAAAACGTGATTCATTAAAGCAGTCCCGATTCCAATCTTTTGATGTTCTTTATGAACTACCAAACAATCTATATTTGCCTGCCAACATCCGTCATCCCAAACTCGAATCCATCCTACCATTTCCCTTGAAGGGGTGATCGCAGCATAAACACTTGCTCCTGAATTTGAAATTGCTTTGTAAAACCAATCCGGCTCATTTCCTGCTTCCCAGCCTACGGATTGAAATAATTCTTTCAATCCCTTTCTTTCAGAACTCGTCGGATCCCTTAAAGAAAAAATATTATACGTTAGCATTTCTAATCCTTATATATTCTTCCTTTAACTCTGTTGAACCAAGTTCTTTAATAAGATCCAAAACCATTCCGCGCTCTTTTCTCAACTGTTGAACTTCTGTCAAAGTATTGCAAAGTTTATCAATAGCCTCGGTGTATTTATTGATACAGGTAACGGCAAAAATGGCAAACTCAATGTCAGTAGTCATATTATAATTTCTACTAGCCTTAATCAAATCTTTTGCCTTCCAACCTTGTTTTGGCCATTTGTTTTTATGTTTGAAAACGAACTGAGATTTGCCCGTCATTACAAAATAGAATATGTAAGAGAACAATCCCCAAATTAGTGGGACATAACCCCAACCCCCATTATAATGGGTAGGGAAGAACAATCCAACCATTATAGAAAAAACTTCAGTAAAAAATAATGCATAACCTAAATTAAGCAGGTTTTGGAACTTCGGATCTTCCTTTCTCTTTTTAAGGATTTCCTTTTCTTCCTTGAAATGCAAATCGGCTTTTTCATTAAATTCGTGAATGCCTTTACTGAAAGGTTCATATTCCTCAGCGGCTTGTTTTTGAAGTTTCGAACACTCTTCGTAGTAATTTTCTAGAGCTTCGTAATCTTTTGAAAAATATAATTTCTTAGCTTTTTCCACTGCTTCGTGGAATTCTTCTGTGTAATTGGTTTCTGTAAGTTTTGAAAGTTTACTCATCAGTATGTCTCCCTATGATTTAATATAGGGAGATTTTAGAATCGGGGTTCCTAAAAAGATCCTCTTCCCCAATCTTTGTCGTGAAGGATTTTAATTCCGTTTTTGGTTCGGACCCAATCCTCGTATTCCCATATGACATTATATTCATTTTTCTTAACCATTTCTTCAACGGTTTCTTTATCATATAGTTCAGGATTGTAGATAATCCATTCTCCACCATTTTCGTAGTAAGCAAGGTTAGAATTTTTTATAATAGGTTTGAAATAATGTTTTCTCCAAAATGTTAATTCACCTACTACACCCTCGTTAGTAATAACTTCCTGCCAACCTTTAAGGATTGCTCTACCGTGTTTACTTTTAGCAAAGAAGAATGTTTCTGCATCTTTATAAATGTTGTGAAATATTCTCCAATGAAAGAAATCTCTAACCCAAAGGAGCGAATCCCAGAGCTTCCATTTCAAAGGCTTATATGTATTGTAGATCGCATACGTAGCTTCACAACGAGGACATTCTGTAGGTTTTGTATATCCTTCTTCTAACTTATAACGAATCCGACCGTAACAAGGATTACTTGCAACGTTTCCACAATGCTCTATATTTTCAAAGTTAGGTTTGTCTTTATTAACTTCCCAACATTTATGATAAACATCTGCCCGGTGATCGTTAAACTTATCCCCCATAGTCCATATATATTCGCCAGTCTTTAATAGGGCCTTACAAACATCTTTTGATAGGTACTCCTTAAAGAAGATTCCATCCTCTGTTCTTCCGATGCCTTTCCTCTTAGGGTTTATTATGGCTTGTTTCTTTACATTTTCGTTTGAGAGATCAAAAGTTTTAAGGATACCTTTATCCCAATAGTGTAAAATGTTTTTACTATCAATAAAAGGAACTGATTTAGTCTTCATTGTCTCCAAGAACTCCACCGCCCTTAAACTTCATACTTTCTATAAATTCTTCAAAGCATTTAGGGCACAAAGTATATTCATTTTCAATTGTAGGGACTAAAGCATTTCCTAAGAAAACTCTTTTATCTCTATTTACGAGTTGAAGGGTTTTCTCTTCGCCGGGCTTGATATCCCCATTACATTTACTACATTTATAAGCTACTATTTGGAACATTCGCACTCCTTGCAAGAATATTTAGGAGGATTGGAAGTATAAACTATATCGGAAATATTTTCTGTAGTTAATTCTTTTCCGCACTTCCAACATTTATGACCGAGTAAACGATTTGTAGGAGTAGACATCGGAACCCATACGCAATTAGGCTTTTCATTTGATTTAACTATTTCAAATATCTCTCCATCCTTGCAAACACTTTCAGGTACTTCCCTTATTTCGTATTTACTCATATCTTCACCGAGGATAGCTTCAATTCTTGCCTTAGTGTTTTTATTGACAATGTAAATAATCTTCTTATCCGAAAGATCCGCAACACGAAGTTGCTTTACAATAGACCTAATCTTTCTATTGGCTTTCCATTTTTGAATAAACTTAAACATTATAGTTTTACCTCCTTACACCACATATCAAATTGTTCTCTCTGTTCTGAAATACTTAACTCGAAAAACTTCTCTACATAATCTATTGCGTGATCACAGCTTGTAAATTGATTTACCTTAGAGTGTCTTCGATCCTCCGATCCCATTCCCTTACTAAAATAAACATTCCACATTATATGGTTATGTTGTATAGAAGGGGTGGCATAAGCTATAAAATCCATTCCGGAATATATTAAACCATCTGTGGTTGCAGACCAATTACTTTTCATGTTCTTTATCCCACTCCTTTTCATTAAAGCCTTGAAAGTCTTTTACACGGACTTTGTCTTTACTTCGATCCCTATCAGGATCATCCATATATGGAACATCTATTACGTACTCACAAGAATCCGGAAGAGAAAGTAGGTTAAAACTATCTTTGAAGATGGGATAACCACAATCAAAGAGTGTTTCTTTATAATGTGCTATAGGGTACCTATCATTGTTTAACTTCAATGATAATATTTGATGCCGAGATAAAAATTCAAACTCTATTGTAGGATTGACATAAAGCTTTTCTACTTTTGATTGTGTATTCCAAACAACTACATTCATTTTTCAAACCTCTTCTTTAATTCTTCAAATTTCTTTCTATCGTCTTCTTCACACCTTTTTTGATATTCTGCTTCACGTTCGTAGTAAGTTTTAATCTCTTTGGCAATCCATTCATCTAATTTTTTATCATCGATAAATATTTCAATAGGAAGTAAAAGTGCTCTTTGACCGGTGTAGTCTGTAAAGGTTGCCATTAGTCTTCCGGAATGAATATCCTTATAAAAATCCCATACACCTAAAGTTGAGTGTTGTTTTACATAAGGGATCGTCCAGAGCTTCGGAACCAAACATTTACCGCGAGCTTTCAAATTGTCTAATGTTTCAAAATAACTATTTACTTCTTCAATAGAGATTTCCATATTAAATTATAGATAGGTGTAAAAAGATTTGCCCATAAAAAAATCCTCCTTTCGGAGGATTGCTTTTTGAAAAGGGGAATTAGCGATTTCCTATTCTTGCTACATTTCTGTTTCCAATAGCTTGTGTTCTAGGACTTGAGATGCCTCTTCTCTGTCTAGCACCCTGAATAAGTTCCATCAAGCCTTGGAATGTAATGCCAGGGTCTACAACGCCCTGAGCTCTTAAAGTTCTATATTGATCGAGTGCGGCCTGAAGTTCACCTGTGTCTGCAACTCCATCAAGTACTGCACCTAGCTGATTAAAAGCTTCTACGAAGCCTCTCTTATAATCTTCACTTACGTCAAGAGGATTGATAGGATTAGCAACTGCTGTAGTTTGATTATCTACAACTGATACTCCATTTGGAACCCACTTTCCTGTATTGTGGTCCTTAACAAGTGTTACCATCTGTCCGTTAACATAACCTTTCATCTTAATACCTTCCGATAATAATATAGTTTATAAAGGGATTAAGGGTACCCAAAAAGGATACCCTTTTATATCTTTTAGTCTTTAACTAAAGTAATCTGTCCCAAGTTGGTGAAGCTCAACTTAACCTTTCTTGAAGTAGTCTTAACACGTACTTCAACATCGATGTTAAAGATTTCCTGAGCCATTGTATACTCGGTATTAACCTCGTGTACTTTACAAGCGGCGTACTTCCAAATCTTATATGTATCTGTCCTAAGTCTAAGGATCTTTTCTGTATCCTGCTTACGCAAATCCATATAGTAATCATCGATTGGTTTTTCAACCTGAGGCTTCATTACATTGTCACGGATTTCACGTTTACAACAATCGAATGCAACTGTATGAGCAACACGGCTCCAATCACCTGCATTTAATTCTGTAGTAACACCTGAAGTTACCATTACACCATCTACAGGATCTAATATTACAGGGTTGATTCCTTTCAAGTCAAGGATCTCTGTATCTGCTTTAGCACCTGTCTGTGGGTTTGGTACATCTGTGAAGTCCCATCTCATTGAAATTGGAGTTCTTGTAAGATAGATATCAAGCTGTCCACCTACATCTTTTTCGTTAATCCAACAAGGCTGTCTACCACCTCTAGTTGTTTCAATAGTCTTCATAACCATTGCTGCATATGCACCAATTACTGAAGAGTAGTACTTAGTCTTATTTGCATCCTTGAAAAGGAATTCCTGACAAATCTGAATACCACCACGTACTCTACCTGAAACGGTAACCTTAGAAATCTTACTTGCAAGTGAATCGTTAATCAACTTAACTGAAAGGATTTCACCCATTGTGTGGTTGGTACGAATCATTGAGTAATATTCCTTAACTGAATCAATACCTGTAGGATCTACGAAGAAGAAACATTCCTCATATTTACCTTTCTGTGCTTCGATAAGAGACTGCTTAATACCAGCGGCAACTTCCTTAACAAGTTTTGGATCTGTATCACTAATCTGATTGTAAGGGTCGTTAGGTTTCTTAGCGTGCTGTGCTTTAATCTTAGCGATTGTGTGATCAAGAGATCTCTGACCTGTTACAGTCATTTCTTCTTCACCTTCGATTCTATAACCTGTATAGAAACCTTTCTTATCCAAGAACTCATCAAATGTTCTTACAACTCTCTGAGTGATAATAGATGCCTGATCAGGAACGAAAGTATCTTCGAAGAAGTAATCTTGTCCGTTAGGTGTTTCAGCTTTAGGATCCAAAGAACCTGAAAGAACTGAAGTTGACTGCTCAAGCCCGTCTTCATCGTATTCAATACCTTCGATTGAGTAGCTATTAAATTCAGGGTTAAGCTCAAGTGGATAATTTCCATCTTCAGTCATAAGTTCCAAAGAACCTTCAACTACATAATAGATGTTATGTTTGAATGCTTTAACATCAAGGTCTGAATCTTCCTTAAGTTCTTTAGCACTTCCTAATGCAATCTTCTGAGTTTCGTAATCAGCGGTTACATTTTCGTAAATCCAATCCCCGTTCTCGTCTTTGTCTCCGTAGTAAAGTTCTACTGAATTACCTTTAACTACTGCGAACAATCCCTTAATTGCAGGACCTGTAAACTTCTCAGTTTCTTCATCAAGTACAGGTTCATTATCTGTAAATGGAATATACTGATCAAACAAATACTTATCGTAGTGAACGTTTGAATATTTGATAGTAGTTGGTACGGCAGTTGGAGAAGACTGATTTGTATATGAAAGTGTAATATCCTCTACGTTGTAAAGGAATCTAAATCTTTCAGCAATTGGTTTTTCATAATCAAGAACCTTAGTTCCTAATGTTACAGTTCCACCTGAAATGAGTGCGTTCAACACATCCTTTGCTTTATCACTGTCTACGCCGGTTACACCAAGGGTTGTATAATCGTAAGATGTTAATCCCTTATACTTTTTATAGTTCAAGAATGGAATTCCGTAAGTCTTTTCATCCTGTTCTGTATTCCATCTATAATCTACACCGATTGAGTTGTTACCACCAAATACGAATGTATATGTACCATCTTCCTGTTTCTGATAGTAACCACAAGCAATAAGTCTTGCATCTTCATCTGTAGTCTCTTTTGGAGAAGGTAACAATACACCAGTGTCTTCAGTTACTTCTTTAAGAACATACTGATAACCTGTTACTTTTGAGCCCCAGAAGTCAAATACAAATGCATCAAGTTTTGAAATAATTGATTCAGGGATACCTGTGATTGTTACAAGGGCCTGTCCATCACCAAAGTTTAATGCTGTAGTGAATCCTACATTTACATCCTCTAAAAGTTTCTGTTTAATTTCTGAAACATATGATACAGTACCATCTTCATTAAGTGCACTGAATTTAACAGGTTTAATTGAAACCTGATAGTTGGGGCTGTTCTTAGATGTATTACAATACATCTTCAAAATACCCTTAGTTGTTAAGTAGGTACCACCATAGTAGTTTGGAACGTCTTTAGACACACCAGGATGTGCTGAAACGTAAGTACCATACTTCTTATTGAATTCGAGCAAGTCATACAAATCAGGATAGTCTGCTGATGGGTAACCATACATTGCCTTAATCAAATCTGCGTTATCCGGTGCTATATATCTTGCCTCAACATCTCCTTTTGGAGCTCTGATTGCCCAGAACGCGGTGAACAAGGTTTCATTCTCTTTGATCAAGAAAGACTTATTATGATCTGCGTACTCGTATCTCCAGCTACTTCTTGCCATATTTTATTCTCCTTTTCTTTTTAATTAGTCATAGGTTTTGGAATTATTGCTTCACATAAACCCCAATATTGTTGTAATACAAAATGGTATTCCAATCTGAGAATTTGATAGTCTTGTCTGCAGGTATAAAACTAAATGCGAAATTAGTTACACCGTCCTGAATAGATTTATCTAATTCTCTCCTAAGAGTAGATTCCATCTCAGTATTTTGTTCATCATATTCCTGTACTGCTTCTACAATCTCAAGTCTGTTTGCAATAATTGCTTTTGGTAATTTCAACTCCACAGTTAAGTTTTCACTTGAAGCTGTAAGAACCTTAAATGATGCAGTTGCATTTGCTTTAGAATTTGCAGGAGTACTCAACCAATCCGTATCTACATCATCTACTAAACTTGATTGGTCTCTTAACTCTGCAGGGCTGAAAGTATATTTTGTTTTATTGAGAACTTTTAATGTACATTTGTCCCCATCCTTGTAAACCAGCATTGTTAAGTAAATACCCTTGAGATTTATTTGAATTACGAAAGGATAAACATAACCGTCTTTCTCATCTAAGATAAGAGTTTTGTTTGCACCTAAGTTATCCATAACAGCTGCAGGTAAGTCCCAAGTGATCTTTACAGTACCATCCATTTCATACTCAACACGTTGCTGATCTAATTCAATCATATCCAAACTGTTTTCTGAAGCGATGTTATCGTAATAACTTAACAATCCTTTTAACAAAGTAATCTGTTGATACTTATCAAGAGATTCATTTACGTAAGGGCCGTATGTATTGTAAAGGTAATCTGTTAATTGAGTTTCAACTAACTCAACGTCGTTAATCTTTTCCCTTGGTTCGATTTCGATATTAGAGTTAATCTTAATAATAGAAGGGTCCTTATAAACTACGGACATATCAAATATTATACCGTCGTTCATATTTCTATTTATAATAGAATTGAATAGGACTTGTTCTGTAGTACTTAATTTATTAAGAGTAGTTGTAATACCTGTAACCTGAACTTTGTTTGTATAAATCTCCAAAGAGTTTACTACCTGTTTTTCGAATCCTGTCTTAACTTTATACTTAAGAAGATAGATAGGAGAAATAGTATTCAACTGTTCCCTAAACTCAGTTAAGGTGTGAATTGTCTTATAGTTTTTAGCATATGCACTTTCTGCATTTTTCTTAAACTCTTTAAGACCTTCCAAATCTGTACCACCTAAGATTGGCCATGGATTCTGGAAACCAATAGATACTAACAACTTAGGAGGAATCTCTGCACCTTCAATAGAATCGTTGAATGAGAACTTATTAGGGGTGTTACCTTCTGCACCATCTGTTTTAAGATAATGTAAAGTAATGCCTGCACCATTCTCAGGTACGGCACCATTTATACCATCACCAAATATAATTGCAGTTCCTGAAAGGTCGTCTAATATTTGAATCTCGAATTTCTTAGCAGTACTGTTACAAGTTGTAAGGTTTTGAACTTCTTCCCATCTCTGAATACCCTCACTTGTAGCAACTTCAATATATAAGAATTGTCTTGTGTAATATCTATCAGCGGCTTCAATATCAAGTGTATCCAATATAAATACCTGGCCTGCTGTATTATCACTTTCCCCTAAATATGCAGTTCTAATTTCTCCTTGGACTACAGGAACGGTTAAATACTTATAACCATCCCAACCACCTTTTGCATAAAAATCTGAAAGTTGATCCGCATACTTTTTAATAGTTGACCAACTCTTATTCCAATACTGAATACTCTTTGTTTGTGCCACTACATAAGAGAAACCGTTAGAGTTTCTTCCGTGTGCACCTATTGGTAAAGTATAACTGTAATCGGGATCCCACCAAGGAACTAAAGCTTTAGAAGGTGTTCCTATTCTACCATCCGAAACTTGAATATTCTCATCGTAGTCCGATTCTTCATTAACGTTTAATACATCTTTACCAAGATTAGATAATCTGTCCTGACCTAAAACTGTATGGTTTTTATCAAAAGTAGTATGGGTACAAATAAGAGTTCCTACTGCGGATCTCTTTCTATCTAATTTCTTACCTACCAACCTAGCCATATGTTTTACAGAAGAGAAACCTCTAGAAGTATCCCACTTCATTTCTCTTTGAAGGTTCTCTCCATATCTTGCGGCTTCGGCAATCATTTCTGCTTGTTCTTCGGTATATTGTTCTATAGCACCATCTTTCTCTATATTGGTGTATGCAGGTTTTTTAGATAATCTTTTTAGGGACCTACCCTTTATGCTTTCAGGATCGAAATTTTTCATAAAATAATTAGTGATCAAAGTGTACTAACTCAAACACTAATTATCTTATGGATGAACTAAACTTAACTCCTGATTGGTATACAAAAATATTATTAAACCCTGATGGTTCAATTAGAAATGCGGATTTCCTTGGACCAGATGATTTACCTTTACATAAACACACTTTAGATGAAATCGAAGGGGATTTCGAAGGACTGATATTTGATACCCTTTCACATTTCTTTGTAAACAATATTGACTCTGCGGTTGTATTTAATTATGATGCCAAACGTAAACTCATTACTGCAGATTTAAGATATGATGGGCTCACATTAGATAAAAATGAAGATGGTGAGTTAATGGCAATGGGTGGTGGTGAAGGTTCAGGAGGAATTTCTATACCTGAATGTGTAACCCATACTCATAAACATACAGATATAGAAGATTGGGAAGAAGCATTAAAACAATATTTAGATATCCACCCAAGAGATGTTGACATTTCTAAATATATCGATAACACTACAATCATTGTAAACAATGAAGGAAAACTTTCTGCTATTGGTTCTGGTGTTACTAAACATAAACACTATGTTGCGGATATTGTTGACTTCCCTGATATCCAACCTGCTAATGTTCAACCTCTTAATGCAAGTGAGTTAAGTTATATTCAGGGTGCAGTTGATCTTACTGATTTAACTATTGGCCATGCTATTATTGCAATAAACTATCACGACGCACAACAGGATGATAGAATTGATGAATTGGCTGAACAAGTTAATAGGATTTCAATTCAAACAGGTGCAGGTGGAAGTTGTCCCGGTACTGTTAAAATTGATGAAACTGCTTTACATAAAAAGTTATTAAACAAACGTACAGGTAAACTTAAAGATGCTTATCTAAATGATAATTTAAGTGTATTGGTAGACGCCCTTCCATATGCCTCTTGCAGAATCTCTATGTTGGTAGATGGCGTAGAAGTAGAAACCGTTCATAGTTCTGAAATACACCCTGGCTATATAAACGGCCATTTCTATATTAAAGAGATTAAACTTAATAACACTAAAATTATAGGTTATTACTTAAACGAATTAAGTGAAGGTGAACATAGCTTACAATTCAAATATAACTTAGGTGAGACCGAAGATTATAGTGAAAAGATTTTCGTAAACATTTGTAATAAAAAGAAGTTTAATTTACAATTGGTAGATTGTAACCCTATCCATACTATCAACGGTATGAATTATTACGATAAGAACTTCAACGGCACTTTGGAATTAGTTGCATTAGATTACATTAGCACTATTTGGACAGACCCTGGATTATTCTTAGGTGAAGAAGGTATTCACCTCTTCAGTGTAGAAGATATAAAACATATACCTGCAACATTAAAATTCGAAAACTTATTTGAGATTTCAGAACTTAGGGTTCCTTTAGATTACGAAGTAGAGTATAGCGATTCATTTGTTTATGAGAATAAAATTGAATCTAGAAACTGCTACTTTGTAAATAATGTAGTACACCCGGTTGTAAGAGGTAACCTTAAATTCAGAGTTCCTGATACTAAGAGAAGTAAAGGATTAAAGATTTGGGGATTGAATAATGTAGTTCAGCTTAGAGTTTATAAAGGAAATGAATATATAAGCAAGAACGAATTATTTAATATTAACGATGACGAAAATAAAGGTGGGGTTGTAATATTGGAAGACAATGATGATTGTCTTAATATGGTATTCAATAATGTATATGATTCAGGTAAGGATGACTTGGTTGTATATATGGATTTTGTTTACCCAGTAGATACAACCAAAGTCAAAGTCATCCCACTTAAATAACGAAGTCCGGATCTACATAACAGTCGTACTTCCACTTGTAAGAAACATCTTTGTCGGCTTTGTATTCCGGATGATACTTCTCAAAGCTTTCATAAATGAGATCCTTAATCTTGTCGTCAGCGTTCTTAATTTCAATAAAAGAATCAAGAAGCTTTGATGTAAGATTAGGGGTATCGATTGGAGCGTTTTTAATCTCTTCCTCGATTGCCTTTGTGTCCCTGTTGAGGACTTTACCTACGAGGGTTGTTACTTTACCCTCTGTTTTAGAAGACCAATCAATTGCAATTCGCATTGACATCTCCTTAAGTAAAATATATTATAGGTCAACGACCTATCCCCATACTTCCTGCTGTTGCTGTACGTAGTCTACACTAGCCTGAGCGTTAGCATCAATATGAGTAGCATAAGCTTCTGCTGTATACATCTTAATAAGATTTCCTAAAATGAATTGATATGAAGCCCAAGTTTCAGAAAGTCTCTCAACGAAAGACCTTCTTGATTCGGCCAATGCCATTTTAGATTCATACTTATCATATGTAGTTTGATAAAGTGTTCTTGCCATAGCTTTTATTTCGTTAGTAGACAAGAACATTTTCTTATCCGTTTTCACCGTATTGTATTTGTTGCGCACATTCATATAGGCGTCGGCTTCGAAATTATCAAACTCAGCTTTAGCTTTAAGAGCTTCGAATTTAACCTTACTGTAGAGTTTTTGAAGCGCAAGTCTTACAGGTACATACTGTACGCATAATCTCTTCAATTCCATATCTGTAGGGATTTGATAATTGGAAAGATTTCTTCTCATTACTTCAATGTTTTTATTTACGAAGTCAGTAAGTTGATCGTCACTTTCTTCCCAAGGATTAACTTCTTCTTTTTCTGACTCGTCTTCAATCTCTGCAATAGTTTTTTCCATAATTACTCCAACTAGTTCAAACTCTTGATACAAACATAAAGTTTATCAATATCTGTATCGTCATCTACATAAACGTTCTTAAGGAAGCGGGCCTTGGTGTAGAAGAAATCTGTAAGCTGACTATCTGGGTTTTCCAATAAGTATTTTGCAGGAACTACAAGAGAATGTAAGTTCTGTACCTGCATAGATCCTACTACATCGAATGCGTTTGATTTACAAAGCTCATAATCATAATCATAGTTTATAGAATAAACATCTGTAAATGCCTTTGGATCCTGAGGTGCGTGAGTTGTCATTGTAATGTAAGGACGTCTTGCTTCTTCCTTAAGGAATGCAACTCTTCCTTCGTGAGTTGTAGTATCAGCACCGGTAAGTGACTTTCTATATTTAATAGAACGATCATCTAAAATCCATTTTGCCTTTGCAAAATCTGTACGAGCTTCCGCATCCATTTTATGGAATACTTCGATATAAACAATCAATTCGAGATTCAAAATCTGAATAGATTTTTCATCTGTACTGTTTACAATTTCATCAATCAATTCGGAAAGAGGTTTTCCGTTTTCATCTTCTATGAATTTAACTGCGTTTGTTCCTGAGCTCAAAGGAAACTCCCGCATTTTCAATCTTCCAAACTCTTTTCTAAAATTCAATTTTGACTCCTATAGAAAAAATATAGAGGGGCTTTCACCCCTCTTCCTTTTTCGGTAAAATATTTTTACCTATGCTTAAGCACAACCGGGTGTTGGAATTTGGGAATCCTTAAAATCTTTCCAATAATCCGACTGTACCCAAACTTCATCGTTGTTAACATTTACGTATCTATCCTGCTCTTCTCTTTGTTTTGCATAATTGAAGTGTTGAACCCTCATAGAAAGATAACCCGTAATTCTTGCAAAGTCTGCTATATGTTCGTGACTAGCTCCACATACAGGACAAGGTGCCTGTCTAGGAATATATCCTGTATAATTACAAATCTCACAAGAAGAAAGTTTTACATTAACTGCGAAATAAGGAATATCCTTTCTCTTTGCATAACGAATAATATTCATCAATTCAGGAATATTATGTTCTGCGTTATCTCCGATCTCTACATAAGTAATACATCCTGCTGAACTATATCCAGTAAGCTGACTTTCAATATCAATCTTCTGGTAAGGATTTATAGGAGTCCAAACAGGTACGTGAATACTATTTGTAAAATATCCTCTAGGCTTAAGTTCGCCGTTTTCATCCTTATATGCAGTTACATTTTCAATTAAACCATTCTTCTTAAGGAAGTAGTTATAAGAAGTTCCTGCAAGTGATTCGGCTGGTGTATAATAGTTTCCGAAGTTGAGTCTAAATACTTCTTTTGATTCTGCACAGAAATCCTTATACTTCTGTTCAATCTGTTTTGCAAGTTCCATTCCCTTTGGACTACACTGATCGCAACCAATAAGAAGCTGAAGTGCTTCGGCCATACCTACTTGTCCAATTGCAAGTGTTCCGTGAAGGTAAGCACTTCTAACTCCCTTAGAAGGAACGTAACCTAACATTGTATTATTCTTCCAAGTGAATGTTGCACAACTAGGAGATTGAACACCACACCAATCAAATCTCTTAATAAGTTCATCCCTACAAGCGACTAATTCCTTATCCAAAAGATTCATAAATATATTTACAACCTCTTCTGGATTATTTTTAGCCTTCTTCTTAGCCATCATAGCTACTGTAGGTAATACAATTGTTTCAGGAACAATATTTCCTCTACCGTCTTTCTGGTTGCCTGAAAGTAAAGCATTGCTTGGAATGATTTCAAACTTCTTCCAATACTTAATTGCATCCTTCAAATACTTAGAAGGTTTATTCTTATACTGTTCTTCGAGTTCAGCAAGCTTACTTGTTTTAAGTTCATTGTTAGCAATAATAGGTTCGAGTACGTCATCCTTGAAATAATCTTCAGTGAAGTTTATATCGAATCCATTATAAGTTCTACAGCCCATTGTGGCCATCATTTCGAATGGCTGTGGGTCTTTATTCATTTCAAAATGAGCATTATCTGTAATTACGAAACCAAGTTGTTTCTGAATTTCTAATGGAACTTTGCTAAGTGCCCTAAACTGTTCTGCTGAAAGTTCTGTTAATACTTTCTGTTTGATATTCTGAGATCTATTAAAGCCTGCAATATCAACACTCCAATCACAGTTAGCGTAATTAGGATACATTCTCTTTGCAGAAGATTGAACGGCACGGTAGAACAAGTCAAAGTTAGGATCACCTTCATTAACGTTTACACCATCTTTCAATTGGAAAATCTGACAAGGGAAGATTGATGTTTGGCCCATACCCGTTCCCTTAATAGTGCAATCCAAAATAGCTTTAATAACAATTCTACCTTCAGGTAATGTACAAGTACCATAGTTAATACTTGAGAATGGTAACTGATTTCCTGAACGTGACTGTAAAGAGTTAAGGTTGTGAAGTAAACTTTCAACGGCTTGTTTAGTTTGATTGATTGTATCCAATTTAGCTGACTGATAGAATACGGGATCAAGATTTGCTTTATTGTCAAGGAAGAAGTCTTCATCTTTAAGACCGGTTTCTTCATTAAACCTTTCCAATCTATCTTCAATCCATTCTTCCAATCTGTTAACCCAAACAACTTGTTTCATTGTTTTGATTTCGCCGTTTACTACGTAAGTAATATCTACTACTTCTTCCCTATCATCAAACATCATCTGTTCAAGGTTCAAATCAAGGAATTCAGGAAGAGTCTTAAGATAAGCCATAAAGTAATTCTTCTGGAATGACATTCTGAAGTATGGAACACTTGACCAATCCCAATGCCCATAAGAAACCCCACCAAACTGCTGTAATGACTGTAACTGAATATATACTGCACCTAACTGATGTTGAGCACTAATAGAACGTGCGCCTCTTAAGAATACCTGTCTTGTATATACACCATACTTAAACATTTTATCGCATGGTAACTGTAAACAGTTTGGCATACCTAAAGAGTAAGAGTCAACATCGTGTTTATACCTTTCGAATGTTTTATGAGACTTAGCTTCATTTTCATCCATACGGAAGTCAATTGCATCTTCCTTAAGGAAGGTAGAAGCCATTTCACCCTTACGTCCGCCGTAACTTCTTTCATCGAGATTTGCATTTGAGTTTATTACATTAGTAGCATTCAACTTTTCCTGCATTTCTCTTACGGTAGCATTTTTCCTAAATCTTATTTTTTCTCTGTTCTTTCTGTAATCGTGGAAAACTTTTTCTGTTTCGTAGAAGTTGTACTTCATCAAAGACTCTTCTACTGCGTTTTGAATGTCTTCTACATCAACCGGGCCTTCGTAGTTTCTATTCTTAACTTTCTTACTTACATAAGCCCCCAACTTTACATAATCTTCATCTGTAATTTCTTCTTTCGAAGTCTTTGCAGCCTTTTTAATTACTTTAACGATATTTGAAATATCCCATGGTTCTACATCGCCATTTCTTTTCTTAACTGAAAGTTCTTCTGTCATAATACCTCTTGCCGACTATTAAAATTAGTTCATAGTCGGGATTTTAATTAGCACATATTTCTTTTAGCTAAATTATAGAAGAGGCGACTACTTACTTTTCTAGAAAAGGAAAAAGATATTTTTACAATTTTTACAAGGTAAGGGCTTTGTAATTTCTTTATAAATTATTATATAAAAAATAAATTTATTAAAAAAAGTTATAATAAAATTAAATTACAAAAAGAAGCTAACTTGTTGTATTATAACAATTTAACCCCGTTTTCGGAAATCAAACTCATCATACATTTCAGAAGAAACTATCTCACTTCACTATGTTTTTGTGTAGTGTTTTTATGCAGATCTAACTGAAATGTATGATGGGTATTTTAAGCTCTTTTTTATAAAGTAGCTATTTGTTCTATTTTTACATTTTTAGGAAGTTGTAGGGACAACTTCTATATAATTAAGTATGGAAGAAGCTACTAAAAATAAGATATCTGTTAAAATGAAAGGCAATCAAAATCGTAAAGGAAAGAAACAAGACTTTTTTGTAAAGATTGCTATACGTGACGGTAATAGAGGGTATCATTGGTTTAATAATGGAAAAGTAGAAGTTAAGGCAAAAGAATGCCCTGAAGGTTTTACTAAAGGAAGATTACCTAAAGGCGTATGGGTTCACGATAATGAAAAAGAATTTTTAGTTAAAGAAGTACCGGAAGGCGTAACAAAAGGAAGGTTGTGGAGTACAGCCGGTTATCATTGGTATCACGATTATAAAAGAAATTACTTAAGAAAGGATTATCCTACTAAAGAAATTACAAACTTTCAATTAGTAGGAAAAATGAAACGAAGGCCTAAAAACCGCAGTCTGCCAAAGTAATATTATTGTAAATAGGTTTAGGTTTAATTTCTGCTTTTTGAACTCCATCTTTCTTTACAAGAAGAGGAGTTTCCAAATAAGTATTAGAAAACAATTCGTGGGGTGGCACAGAAGGGAATAGAGTTTTCATTATACCTAATAATTCTTTTTGCGAGAAATAATAAACCATATCTTCCGATCCATTTACTAACACCTCATAGCAGTCTATTTTAGGTGTAACGATCAAGCTATCACAACTCGCAAAGTTACTCGTATCTTTTTCATCAAAATCTTCAAACATAAAATATTTAGTCGATTTTTGGAATTAAGGAAGTTACATTTCTATAATTTATTATTAAGGAGAAAATATGCTTACAGCAAAACAAATTGAAGAGAAAGGAATTGTCTATATGTCGGAAAGGTTCAAACCTGAATTGAATCTTGAAAAGGCGCAGATTGGTATTGACCTTCATTTGATTAAAGTAGACAAGTTGATTAAAGGAGGATTGATTCCTAGGATAGGAAAAACAATCTTAGGTCCTACTAAGAATATTCCTCTTAAGAAAGGTAGATGGAAGCTTAAGCCAGGTGTATATGAAATTACTTTGGCAGAAGGTTGTAAGTTTGATGACCACACTTGCGGAAAAATTACTCACAGAAGTTCTTGTTTCCGTAATGGTGTTGAGATTGAATCACCTTGGTTTGATCCTGGTTTCGAAACAGAGAACATGGGAACATTTATGGAAGTAAAAGTTCCTGTTATTATTGAATACGAAGCAAGGGTAGCCCAAATTGCGGTACAGACTACAGAAGAAGCCGCAGAGATGTATAATGGTCAATTTCAAAAAGATAAACAGCGTGAAGCTAAGGGGAAGAAGTAATGAATTATATTATCATACCAACAAACCGTGAAGATAAATCAGTAATTATTCCAGAAGCGGATTTACTTAAAAGGTATTCAAAAGAAGTAGTTCACGACGCGGTAGAAAATGGAACAACTATCAACTTCAGGGGTAGTAAGTGTTATTTGGATGAAGCATTGGAGTAAGTAATGAACTTAGTAAAAGATATAAACAATTATATTGATAATCAAAAAATAGATTCTAAAACAAAAGAATCTATGAAGGGTTATATTCTACAATTGTTTAATACTGAGAAGCTTGCGCCTAAAACTACTGTAGAAGAATTCGTAAACAACATTATGGATATGTTTAAGAATCCTAACGCCACAGAAGAGCAAAAGAAAGGATACCTTGAATATATTATAAATTGTATATATAAAGAAGCAAAGGAGAAGAAATGTTAATTTCTCACGAAGTACCGATTCCACTTTTGGAAAAGTCAAAAGAGTTTAACGATTATGATTATGCTTTGTTACACTTAGTTCTTAAAGACGAAGAGTATAAGAACTATTATATCAATGCACAGAAATCCGGTCGTAAAGTATTATTGGATAATAGCCTTTTTGAATTAGGCGATGCAATGGCCCCAGAGAAGTTAGTTGAAGGAATCAATCTTATTAAACCTGAATGGTATGTAGTTCCTGATGCACTTAATGATGCAGACACAACTATGGAAAGATTTGATGAATGGAAAGCTAAATGGGGTAAGGGCTTACCTGGAAAGACTATTGGAGTTGTTCAGGGACAGACCTGGATGGATCAAGTTGCTTGTTATACCTATATGTCAAAACACGCAGACAAGATTGCAATCCCTTGTATTCTTGCAACACCTTATATCTTAGGATTTAAGGATAAGGATGATAAGGATAAGATTACAAGAGAAGAAAAAGCAATGTACGGTAGACAAGCATTCATTTCTTATCTTATGGCAAGTAGGCTTTGGAATTATGATAAGCCACATCATTTACTTGGTTGTACATTAGCAAGAGAATTTACTTATCCTCTTTATAAGGATCCTTCATTTGAAAGTTTGGATACATCAAATCCTGTTATGGCCGCTTTCGATGGATTGGAATTTAAGGAAGGTTATGGCTTGGATGTAAAACCTAAAGCAAAGATGGATGCAGTTTTGTATGAAAAGCCTGAAGGTGATAAATTAGATTTGTTGCTTAAGAATGTAGAAAACTTTAGAAAGTTAGTCTCATAAAGAAAGGGAGTACAAAAAGTACTCCCTGCCGGCATAGACTTAGGAAAAGGAGGCAAGTTCCAAAAGTCTATGCTTTATTTAGCGAATAAGGAGATAAAATATATGAGTGATGAATTAGACGAGGAAGTAGAAACTTTTAACGATCCCTTTGAATTGATGGATGAGTCTCTTAAATTAAAAGATGATATCAAAGTACAAAAGAAAGCTTTGAAAGATGTAACCAATCGTTTGGTAAATGAAATACATTGTGATATTGGTTTTGTAAAGGAAGCACAGAAGATGCTGGCCGCTGAAGGTAAGGATAAGGGAGATACTCTTAAAGATACCTTCGATAAACTTATCAATGTAATTCTTACCTTTAGACAGATAGGTTATATGGAGCATCTTACACCTTACTTTGATAAACTTGAAGCTTCAGGTATTTCAATTAAGCTTGATGAGTCAGAAAGCGCCACTTCAGAAACAGTTAAGGAAGGTTGGAAAGATTCAGTTTCTTATTTAAGAAGTATTAAAGAGAAACAGGATATTATTTCAAACAACCACGCTCCTAACTCCGAAGATATAAACTTCGCACCTAAGGAAGAATACAAAGGATTGCTTTCAATCTATAGTAAGAAGCTTAAAGGAAAGGATGTAGATGATGCAGTTCAAGAAAGAGTTACTTACTTTGAAATGGCTGAAACAGCTTACAACCTTGTAGGTGATAAAGAATTATAAGGAATAAATAAATGGCAAAAGCAAAAAAGAAAGAAGAAGGGGAAGAGACCCCAAAGAAAAAGAAATCCAAAGCGATGGGTGCCGGAAATCTTTTAGCCATTATTGATGATTGTCAATCTATGGGATTGGATACAAACATCTTTAATGGGGAGGATGCCGCATTGCAGGACGATAGGATTGTCTTACATTCTCCTAAATTGAATTACATTTATGGATTGTTTAAGATGAATGCAATTCATAGATTCAATGGAAAGGAGTCAGGTGGTAAAACAACTCTTTGTATTTACCTTATGGCAGAGTGTCAAAGAGCTCGTTTTGAAAAGTATGGTAACTGGGAACATAGCCACGTTATCATTTGGGACTTCGAAAGAACATTTGATGTAATGAGAGCTAAGCAAATTGGTTTGAGGCTTTACGATCCTACAAACCCAAAGATACCTTTAGTTCACGTTATTAGAACATTCTTTATTGAAGATGCTTGTGCAATGTGGGAAAGAATGGTTCGTTCAGGACAGTTGTGCGCAACACTTCTTGACTCCGATGCGGCCGCTCCTAACAAAACAGAAAACAGTGCGGATTCAGAAATCGGTAAAGCAACATTCGGTGCTTCAGCAAAAGCTTGTGGTATTGTTATTAAACGTATCAATCCATTAGTAGATACTTATCAAACTCCTTTCCTTTGGATTTCACAGGAACGTGCAAACCAGGCTATGATGGCCCACCTTCCAAAGATTACAGGTGGTGAAGCTCCTAACTTCTATGCATCTACTCGTGTACGTGTAACTCCAGGTGACCCTAATGAATATCCAACAAGAGATGGAGAAATCATTGGTATCGTTATTAAGATTAAAGTATACAAGAATAAGACAGCAAGACCATTCCGTGAAACAAAGATTACTGTATACTTCGATGGTGGTATTGATGAAGATGAGCAGTACGGCGAAATGCTTGAAACTATGGAAGTTATCAAAGTAGGTGGAGGTGGATGGAGAACTTGGACAGACCCACTTACAGGTGAACCTTGCAAGTGTCAGGGTACAGATCAGTTGAAAGCTTGGTTTAATGAGCACCCCGATTCTTATAAGGCACTTAAGAAAGAAGTAGATGATTCTTTCGTAAACTTCAATAAGAAACTTGATTCAACAGCAATTGAGATTTCTGAGGAAGCACAGTTCCAGGAAGAAAAGAAAGAATTGTTGAAACGTCTTAAAGAGGGTACAGCGTCAGCAGTAGAGAAAGCCGCAGCAGAAGCAGGTTATATTACTGATGAAGAATATAACAGATTATATCAGGAAAACGAAGACAAGACTGCAACTACTGAAGCTTACATCAATCAGAAGGTAGCTGAATTGGATGCACAGGAAGCCGCTTCTGAAGATGAAGAAGAAGGTGCAACAGACGAAGAATAATTCATAGGGCCTTCGGGCCCTATTTTTAGAGGTAGGTATGAGAACTTTTTATCAGGACGCTTTAGAAGAATATTATAAGTGTAGGCGTAACTTAGAAGAGACTAGAACAAAACTTGCAAAACTTACTTATGATTATCAGTCATACCTTCCTTATGTCAATTTACCTACTTGGAGAAAAAGTAATTATACAGAAGAAGAATGGGCTCAAGTTCTTAGGATGAATACCCCAATGACTGGTTGTAAAAAAGTAAGAAAAGAATTGGCATTAAAGATTAGCGTTCAAAAGGCATTTGTAAAAGCAGAACAAAGAGATTTGCAAAAGGCCGAATTGAAATTAAATCAACTTATAAAAAGTTATTTGTAGGACAATATGGAAAAGAATTACGCAGTTTCAGATTTACATTTATTTCATAGTAACATAATTAAATATTGTAATAGGGAAGATTATATACCTATTACAAAAGAATCTACCTTACAGATGAATTGGGATATAGTTAATTCTATCAACGAACAAACTCCGGATGAAGAAGGCGTTGTACTTTGGAATCTTGGTGATTTATTTTATGGTAAGTTAGCTTCGGAACAAACCCTTTCTCAACTACAAGCGTTGGTAGATGTAATGAAGGGAGAACACAGAACCCTCAAATTAGTTTTAGGAAATCACGATAGACAGTTTAAGAAGTTCGCACAATGGAAGAAACTTTACCCTCTTAATGATAAAACTCCTTTACCAAAGATTTATGAATACTTAGGATTCGATGAAGTATATACAACTCCTATAATTGTAGGGGACCATACCATCATAAGTCACGAACCCTTCTGTTTATCTAAAACACAAGACTTTATAAACATCCATGGTCACACCCACGACGAATTAGTAGATGAGAAGTATTTCGTTTACAATGTAGAAAATCTTAAGATGGTAAGAAGGGCATACTCAATGGAGAAACATTCAAAAGAATTTCCTCCTGTAATAGAAGCTTATCCAGATAGAATTGTAGACCCTGATTGCTACTTAAACATTTGTTGGGATAACACAAAAGGTAAAGTTGTAGATATTTCTAAATATTTGAATTAGAGTTCGTAACCTGTCCACTCATTATCTAAATCAATTAAACCATTAAGTGGAATATCTTTAGGTTCATCATTAACGCGATTGTTAATGGATTCAGGAGTTCCATCCATTACTGCATCTGTTTCTTTATCCCAAACAGGTGTGGTAAAGTTTAATGGAATAGTTTCACAATTTCCATTTATATCTTCAGAAACAAAATAGATTGTATAATTACTATTAGGATAAAGTCCTTCGATAATAGCAGAGGTTGATTTACAATTATCGATTTTACCATCAGGGTGTCCTGGTATAATTATTTTACATTTATTCCAGAAGTCAAAAGAATTAGGATGAATTCTTAAATCAATCCAAGCCTTAACCCTTCCCGTTTCAGGATCAACTTCTGTTTTGGTTGCGTTGTATTTTAATCTTGAGAATTGAATCTTAGAAGCATTACTAAAGGTTCCCTTAATCATTTCACACAATCTAGGGTTAGGGAATACTTCAGAAACTGCCTTAATAGTTTCTTTATCCAAATTCTCCATTCTATAGAAAGCGGTAGCAGTATCTTCCAAAGCGCCACTAGGTTCTTCAGGAACTTCCATCTTTACATTTTTATAATAAGGCGCAAAGTTTAATACAGTCTTACGTGTATAGTAAATCCTATCTCCGTCTTTCCAAG
>ODAI012203806.1_pt1 | contig 40078 bp, 33 predicted proteins | sample 1539321 | NCBI WGS metagenome assembly ODAI01 (sample SAMN02144231, study PRJEB22623) | gut metagenome | biome: sheep rumen | host: Ovis aries | place: New Zealand
ATCATGCAAATATTTATTAATCTCAAACAAGGAGAAAATGTCTTCAGAAGAGTGCAAGGATAATCTGTTTTCTTTTTCTTTAATGCAGGACTGAGATATTACAATTATATCTGATGGGATATGTTCATAAAAAGCGTTAAAATATTCTTTTTCTTCAGCAGAATATCCATTTGAGGCTATTATAAGAATTTTTTTCGGATTTATTGCTCCGATAGAATTCTGTATTTTTTCAGTTAGAGCTTGTAGCGAATATCCTATTTTTTCTGATGGACATTGTTTTCCTGTTTTAAACCCCCTTGTCTCATTTATAGCCTGAATAACCGGAGAAAAATCGTGATTTGTAATTGGTATCACGCCTTTAGAGTAAGAAAAATCTGTAGTAAAGAGCCTTCCTCTGTATAAGTTTTCTACATTAAAAAGCGAATGTCTGGTTAAAATTATAGGCCCCGGAAATGTTGAAAAATCTAAAAGACAATTTTCCATGCCCTTTCCGTATTGCCCCTTCAAGTTTTTATATTTTTTAAAAAACGGAAATGTGTGCGCAAGAATCATATTATCATGAGTGTAAATATCAATTTCATGATTTTCTAATTTGTCTAAAATCTCCTCCAGTTCTTTTATATTAGAACCCACGACCAAAGCACATTTACCTCTTGTTGTTGAGAAAGATACTTCTGTTTCCGAGGGTTCTCCGTATTTTTCTATTTGACTTGCTCTTATGTGTTTAATTAAATCACAGTCACATTCGGAGATTTTATATATAAGTTCTTTTAATTCTTCTTTTTCCATAATAGGAGAATTTAAAATGTTAATAGTTTCTAACAGTGTTTTAAATTCTTTTTGAGCATTTTTTTCAAAGCTTTCGTAAGTTAAAATGTTAATAGCAATGCTTTTAACGATGATAAAGATTATTCTATAAAAACTTCTAATATCGTCGGTAAAATCTTTTGTTCTTTTATAAAAGGCTTTTTCTCCCAATCTGATATAATCATTAATATTTAATATTCTATCAATAGGAATTTCTAAATCTAACAATTCTTCTTTTATATTTTCTGCTTTGCATATAGTTTTATATTTTTCAATTATTCGCGGCAGTTCCGTTAAAAATGTTGAATTTATTGTTTCAAAATTATTATTTGAAATTTCATAATTTGAACTTAAAATGGATAATGTATTTAAAATTAAATTTTGTATTTTAACATCACATTGTTCGTATTTATCGAGCTTTAATCCATAATATGCAATTTGCTTGAGATAAATAATAATAATCTCTTGTAAAGAAGATGTAGTAGGATTTATGGAACAAATACCCCTTGAGATACATCGATCATATTGATAATCTGCATTAAATTCATTATTCATACTATATATAATATGAACTTTAAAAAAATTTTAAATTACCATATTCGGCTAAATAAACATATTTATTAAAATTGCTAATATTCCGAGAATTAATGAAACAACGGTAAATTCTATTACTATTCTTAATTCACTATGTCCGCATAATTCAAAATGATGGTGAATCGGGGACATTTTAAAAACTCTTTTTCCTGTTAGCTTAAAACTTGTTACCTGAATAATTACAGACAAAGTTTCCATAACAAAAACTCCGCCAAAAATCGCAAGCAAAAGCTCAAATCTTCCCAGTACGGCTAATGTTCCTAAAAGTCCTCCTAATGCTAATGAGCCTGTGTCGCCCATAAAAACTTGCGCTTTTGGTTTGTTGTATTTTAAAAAGCCGAGCAAAGCTCCTACGACTGTTGCTGAAATTATAGCTACATCGTAATGTCCGCCCAACCATGCAAGTATTAAACAAGCTAAAAATGCTGGAATCCCCGTTGATGCCGCAAGACCATCCAACCCATCCGTCAGGTTGTATGCATTTGACGCTCCTGTGATTATAAATACTGCTAAAATAGGATAAAATAAGCCGATATCAAAACTTTTTGAACCGAGTGTTATTACGGTACCATAATGAAGCATTGCGTATATGGTAGGAATTAAAGCAATTAATATTTGTCTTATAAGCTTACCCTTCGGGCTTAATCCTTTATTTTCTTTTCCTTTAATTTTTAAATAATCATCCTGTAATCCTGCAAGTGCCATAAAAATTAATGTAAGTAAAATAATCCACGCAGCGTTATTTACTTGTTGTGCCATATATAAAGTAATTATTGAGGCTAAAATAATTGCAAGAATAATAAATACACCGCCTGTCGTCGGAGTACCCTGTTTTTTTGCGTGACTTTCAGGTGCTAAATCGAGTACATACTGTCCGATTGTTTTCTTCTTTAAAAAATCAATATACGGAATTCCAAATAAAAGACAGAGTACCAAACTTAGTAACAGCCCTACGGCAAGCATTATCATAATTATTCTCCTCGAATTTGTTTTTACTTATATTCTATTAAACTATATTTTTGATTTAACTCTGTCAATTAATTTTTGAACACTATCTTTTTCTTCGTCAGGAATATCAAATTCAAGATAGTTTTCAAAATACTCAACTGCGTCAGCAAAATCTTCTCTTGCAAGAAAAAGAATTCCGACTTTTTTATATGCAAGAGTAAACTTATCATTAACTGCTATTGCTTTTAAATAGTTTGAGATTGCTTTGTCTATTTGATTATTAGCTTCATAAGCCTGAGCAAGAGCGTAATACAAAAGTTCATTATTTTGGTTTTGTTCATAAGCAATGACATTTTCAAAATTGTCAATTGCAGACTCATAATCTCCCAACTCAAAATAAACATGTCCTAAATCATAATATGCATCATAGTTTTCAGGCTCTCCGTCAAGCACTCTTTCAAGTTCTTCTATAGCGTCATCCCATCTCTGGTCTTCAATATAAACTCTTGCAAGAAGATGAGCAATTGTTAAATTATCTTGTAATTCATAACTGCCTCTTTGCAAAGTTCCTACAGCTGATGATAAATCTCCTGACTTATAATATAAATCTGACAGATTAATATATGCTTGTGCAAGTTCAGGGTCAAGTTCAATTGCCCTAACATAACACTTCTCTGCGTGGTCAAAATCTCCTTCACAAGAATATGCCACACCCATATTGTTATAAACATCCGCATTATCCGGTTCTGTTTCCAGTACGGAACTAAACGCATCTATTGCTTCTTTATACTTTTTCTCCTGAAAAAGTTTCATTGCTCTATCTATTTTTTCGGACATTATAAATCACCGTCTTTCGTATCTACATTATGAATAATTGTTTTTACATTTCCCTCTGCGGTAAAATCTTTTGGATTCATTGTCATTCTAATTTTATCTGCAATAATATCTTTTTCCTGTTGAATAATTTTTGAACGTCCTATAAAATAAACTTCATTCGGTTTATTTGTTTTAGCATCAGGAAATACGCTAACTTTTGGTCCTTGAGCATAATAGTCATCGTACCATATTTTAACATGGCCGCTTCCTATATATGAATTTTGTCTTTTGCTATATTGCTGATAATCGGAGTGAATCGTTAATTTCTTTCCGTCATCTGATATTGCAATTGTTTTTGTATTACCTTCAACGCTCATTTCGTCTGTCTGAGCATTATATACAAAGTGGTGTCCTTCTGATTCATTTTGTTCTTGTTTTACTCTTGCATTCCCGAATAAATCAATTTTCTTAACCCCGCCTTTTTCATCTGCAACGATTACAGCTTTATCAGAGTATGTATCAATGTCTTTATATTTCATGGTAACAGCACCGGTTGCAACCATTACACTGCTATTTGTATCATATTCCTGAACATCTGCATTAATTATGATAATCGGAGTATTTCCCTCGGTAATTATCGATTGAGTTTCTCCTTCCGCTCTGACAACTTTATTAATCAAAGAAACCTGTAAAATATTTGATTTAACTTCTCTCTTTTTATTCCCGTTTATCTCAACGGCAAAAGGTTTATTATAAAAAGTAGCGGTATCCAATTTATTATTTCGGCGAACTGAAATGTCTGCATTTTGACTTTCTACTGTAAGGTTATCAAGTTTTACCTTTACTCCTCCGTCTAATTTTATTTTATGTTCAGAGTCAGAAAAAACCTGCGTTTTTGATTCTATTTCCAAATCTGATGCAATAACACCAATTCCAACAAGCGTTATTAAGATTCCAAATATTATTAAAAACTTTTTCATTTCAGACCTTTCTTATTTTTTATTGCTAAATACTTTTGTTTGAGTTTTTCCTACTATTTTAAATTTATCATAACCAGCGCCAATAATACATTTATCTGCCGTTGATATCATGTCGTTGTCTTTTTTTATGATAATATTACCGTTAGCAACGGTTTCTTTGTCGCTTCCTGACCAAACCAATTTATCTGCCTTTAAAGAAACTCCGTCTTTTAAAACAATATATGTATTTTCATATAGAGTTATTACTCCGGTTGTTTCATTATAAGTACCTTTTGATGATTGAAAACTCATAGTAACTTCGTTATCTTTATAAAAATTACCAATAACATTATTTAATGTAGCAATGCTGTGGTCATTGCTGTAGTGGCCGGTTTCGCCATATATCTCAAAATATTTTTGTCCTTCTTTTGTTTCTGTAATAATTATACCCAGAGCATCTACTTTTTGTTCATTTTCAGAATTTTTAAGCTGTGCTCTGTTAAAGTTGCCGGTGATTACGCCTGCAGAAATAAAAGCCCATGCCATTACCATCACAACAAAAGTAATGGCAATAATATAAGCTTTTTTCTTCTTATCTGTTGCAATGAATTTAGCATATATCTCTAAAATATATTTTTTAAGATTTTCCATAGGAACATTTTAGCACATAATCACAATATACACCATTTATTACGCTAAATATTTTTGTAATGTAGTTCTGTCAAAAATTTCAATGCTATCTTTCGAATGAATAAATATAAGGCAAGAAATAAGAGTTTTAAATGTTTGAAAATCATCAAATGCAAGTTTTTGTCTTAAATCAGTCATATTATTTGCCATGAATTCTGTTAAAATAACTTTGTCATTATAATAAAGCTCTGACAAAAATTCAAAAGCATCACGAGTTTTGATTCCTTCCAGATATATGGTATCGGGAGATTGGAATTCAATAAATCTGAGAGCTTTATCCATGTTAAATCCTATATTTTCATTAAGTTCGCACTGATTAACACCTTTAAGCTCATATTTTGCAATAGATTCAATTGTCATGATGTTCTTTTTACCGGAATTAACAGCTTCCATAAGCAAAGAATAAATGATATGAGTCTTTCCGCTTAGAGGAGAACCGCATACCAAGATTATTCCGGGTTCTTGCAAGGCGTGAGATACTATGCTTACAGACTTATCATCATGAATAATTTTGCTTAAAGTTTGAGGCGGTTTATAAATCTTTAAGGACATTCTTTCCCCCATAATAGTCGGGAAAGATGATACTGATGCTATTAACATTGTATTTTCTACTTTGAAACACAGCTTACCTAGTTGTGGTATCTCACAAACGGATGCATCCAGATTTGACAAAGTTTTTAATTTTGAAACAAATGCAGAATTTAGAATTGCAGGAATAATGCCTTTGTCCAATATTTCTCCATTTTTTTTAAATACAACTTTTAACCCTTCTTCTACCTGTTCAAAATTTAATTCATGAATATCCTCTATAATTGCTTGTTTTAGTATTGCACGTATAACATGCTGCATATGCTCTTCACCGGATTCATCTTTATGAAGTTCTTCCGTCCAGTCAAAATTTTCCGCATCTTCATCGGATAAATTTATGTTATCTACGGTATCTGCAACTTTATAATATTCATCAATTTTTTTCATTATGGATTTTTCTGATGATATAACAGGTTCAATTGAGCATTCTGCAGTTTCAATAATTTTATCAATTGCAAACAAATCTAACGGGTCAGACATTGCTACCGTCAAAACATCTTCTATTTTAAACAGAGGTATAATTTTATACCTTCTTGCATCAGGGAATGATATAAACTTAAAACATTTCGGATCCGGCGTATAGTCTTCTAAATTGACATAGGGTATGTGTAATTTTGATTCCAAAAATTTTAACAGCGTGTCTTCATCTATTATACCTGAATTTATTAAAGCCTGACCGATATTTATATGTTGAACATTAGCAAGCTCTTCAGCTTTTTCTAAAGTTTCATACGCAACAATACCGTCTCTGACTAATTCGTACTTGAGCTTTTCTAATGTTTTATTTGTAATTGTTTCCATAAATAGTCCTAAATCTCAACCTGCAAGTAAATTATACCAAATATTAGAAACTATTTCAAATTAAAAAATCAGTCTTCCTGCTCAATTTCTATGATTTTGTTTTTAATTAAATAAACCAACAATTCAACTCTATTATGCTTGTTAAATTTTTTATAAATCTTTTCTATATATGATTTTACGGTATGTATTGATATGCCGAGTTCTTCAGATATAACACTTTTTTTTATACCTTTCAATAAAAGCATTAAAACTTCAATCTCGCGATTTGATAAATTGTTCTTTTTTAGCAATTTCATAATAACATTATAACACATTATCTGAAATATTTTAATATATTTTCAAATTATTAAATTTTGTTACATTTCTATTTTTGCATTTTGCTTAATATGTAAATATAATCAAACTTAGTATATTTGTTGTAAAATGCTTATGTTATGTATGAAGAACTCGAAAATATTTATAAAAAATGTCTGGATTGCCAAAAATGTGGTTTAGGAAAAACTCGTACGAATATTGTGTTTTCAGATGGGATTCCTAATCCTAAACTTATGCTTATAGGAGAAGCACCGGGATTTTATGAAGATAAACAAGGAAAACCTTTTGTAGGAAAGGCAGGACAACTACTTGATAAAATTTTTGAATGTGTCGGTTTTTCCCGCCAAAATGACATATACATTTGTAATACAGTAAAATGTCGTCCTCCTGAAAACAGAAATCCTGAACCACAAGAAAAAGAAGCCTGTTGGGAATATTTAAAAGCTCAAATAGATATCATCAAGCCTAAAATTATTCTTTTATGCGGAAATGTAGCAGTTCAATCAATACTTGGCAATGTCGGAGGCATAACAAAAATTCGCGGTAAATGGTTTGACGGAGATGAAAAAGTGCATAATGCAAAATTAATGCCGATATTTCATCCGTCATACTTACTGCGGAATGATTCCAGAGAAAAAGGAAGTCCGAAATGGCTTATGTGGCAGGATATAAAAGAAGTGCGAAAAAAATATGATGAATTGTAATTACTTTAATTAATCTATATAGCTGTCTTCTGAAAGTTTTATTCTAAAATGCGAGCCGGAATTAATGACAATGTGTTTTCCTTTTGCAAAGAATGCTGTAACCGGAGATATGAGTGTATTTGCACCAAAGCAAAAAGTCCCGTATAAAAGCGGGAAAGGAGATAATAGGAATGTCGAACCTTCTCCTCCCAGATTTATTGTTAGAGAGAGCATTCTTCCAAATAATGCTCTTCCCCAATTACCTTTTTTCCAAACGGTTTTAAGATAAGTTCTATCACCTTTTATATTATTAAGAAAAATTATTCTGCCGTTAGCCCTTGTTACATAAGCATTTATAGGGATTGTTGAGCCTTTATATACCATGCTTTTGATTTTTATTACAACCAAACCCCCATTACAAGATATTTGCGGTTGATGTGATTCAACGATTTCTCCCAGAAAAACAGTTGAAGAGGGGAGTGTGTATCCTTTTTTATTTATTACGGATGTGGTTTTGAATTTTACAGTTGTACCTTTTCTTTGCCAATCCGAAATTTTACCTATATTAACAACGTTAAAAGAAGTTCCCTTAGATATTTTTGTATTATTAAAAGCTGTTAATTTCTTTAACGGAGGAGCAGAATACCTTTTTTCGTTTTGACCGGAACTGTTATCAATTTGCAAGTTCTCTGGTAAATCCGGCAGCCCCTCATAATCTTCAGTATTTGTGTCTTTTACAAGCTTGGATGAATTGTAATTCTTTCTAATATCATCATCGACTGTTTCATCAAGGTCAAAAGCTTTGACATGGCTTGCACACAATATTAGTAAAACAAGTGTAATTGTTACAATTCTTAATGTAAATTCATATTGTTTCATAAGCTCAAAGTCCTATATTACAGAAATCTTTACACCAATTGTAACAAATTTTTAACGAACTAGCAAAAAAGTTTTTGATTTGTTTTATGATAAATGTGTAGGACATAAATTAGATTGGAAACTATGATGAAGATTCATACAACGCAAGATCTAAACTCTTTAGTACAATTACATCAACAAACAACCAACAGTGTATCAAAGGACTTTAGATTAAAAAATTATTCAGAGCAAATGTTAATGCCGAAGTTATCGGCTGAGAGTGCGGATTTTTATAGTTCGTCAATTACGTTTGGAGCAAAGGGTTCAACTATAAAAAACGGTAAAAAAATAATTAAATCTGTGAGTAAAAAGGTTGGGAATATTAAGAAAGAGCCCAACCCCGAGCAAAAAAGAGGGGACAAGTTTTTAACTGGTTCCTTTTTTAATGGAACGCTTGATGTTGTAGATTATGAAACGGTTGCAACCGCCCTTGTGGCAGCAGGTGCTTGCGGCGCCAGAGGTGCAACGATTTTAGCAATACCAACAAAGAAAAACAAAGACGATAATACATATGCGGCAGGTCAGGCATGGGCTTCAGGTATCGTAGGTTTTGGTACTGCTTTTGCTCTTACGGCACCGTTTAAAGCGGGTTCTAATTATGTAATGAAAGAAATGAAACAGCACCTTAAAGCAAAAACTCTGGAGCGTTTGTGGCCGCAAATTGATCTTAAGTCAATAGTTGATGCAAAAGGTTCAAAAGAACCTATAGAAAAATTGTTAGACAAAATGGAATTAAGAAAACCAATAGATGAATGGTTAGATAAGAATGGCAACAAATTTGTAGAAGAAATGAAGGATTGCGATAAGCTTCCGGAATTAATGAATTTGGCAGATGTATCAGAAAAAACCTTTAGTAAGATTTTACTCAAAGATAAAGCCGGTGTTAACTGGGCTTCTCAGAAAGGAAAATCATTCAATGATGTAGTTTTAGAAGACGGCAAAAAATTATATGACGAAATAGACATGTCAAACTTAGGTATTGTTGTTCAAGAAGAAGGCAATAAACCGGTTCAGATTATGCTTAAGGACATTGACAGAAACTTCTTTGAAAATATGATAGCTCAGGCTAAAAAAGAAGGTAATCATTGGGGAGATTTAAATATTAATTCTGTTTATGATTCAAATGGTGTAGTTGATTTCAGACATTGGAAGGATGCAAAAGGAAATCAGTGGAAACTTAATTTAGATGAAATCGGCGTGTCATCTCCGTATGAAACAGCAGAATACAGACCACGCATATCCGGTAAAGATCGTCTTGATCCAAAAGAAAAAATAATGAAAAAAGTTACTTACCAAAAAAACGGTAAAAACGGAAAATTAGGAACAGAAATCAATAATGAGATGGTTGTAGCTGATGCGGCAAATGACGGATTATTTAAACTTTTGACTTGGGGACCGGATTTATTATTTAGAGTTCCTGTTGCAGCAACGACAATTGCAATCATACCTTGGTTATTAAATAATGTATTTAATTTACATAAATCAACAGACAAGAAGCATAAAAATAAAATACAAAAAATAAATGCAGAACCAATAAATACAGATAACAAGCAAGCACAAGCAGTAGCTTTTAAAGGCAAGGGCGCAAGTGCAGATAAAGCAAAAGAAAGCTTTTTTAAGAGAATTTTAAAACCGTTCGCAAGAAAATTCGGTGAATTATACGGAAAACCTCTTATAGAAAATGAAAAAGTACATAAGGCTTCTGCTTGGCTTTCAAGATTACCCGGTAATGTTACGCAACACATGACAGCATTTGGGTCTTTGATTACCAGCGGTGTTTATGTTCAGCAAACTCTAACAAATAAGGATTTGGATCCTGAAAGAAGAAGAACACTCTCTGTTAACCAGGGCTTATGTTTTATCGTTCCGACTCTTGCAGCATATACGGTAGATAAATTAATTAACGGCTGGGTAAAAAGTAAAGGTTACAGGTATTCAGGTCTGAACGAAAGAAAAATTGATATTGATAAAATAGAAGGAAAAACTGCGGAAAAAGTTGCAGAAGAAGCAAAAGTTCTTGCTAAAAAGATTAAAGGCATTAGAACATTATCATCAATTACTATATTTGCATTCATCTACCGATATGCAACTCCGGTTCTTATAACACCTCTTGCAAATAGAATAGGTGACAGGTGGAATGCAAGAATTGCTGCAAAAAAAGCACAAACCGTCGATATAAATTCAGAAGTTAATACAAATGAGCAACCTGCAGCGAAAGAAGTTTCAATCGCTCCTAAAGCAGAAGAAACTCAAAAAGTAGCATAAACATCCTAATACAGCGGATATAAAGAGAAAACAGCCTTTGGAAAAAGGCTGTTTTTTAAATCTAAAAATTAATAATATATATTTAGTTCATAAAAAAATTTAACTTATCTTTTACACATGAATTATTTCGCATACAATCAAGTGTGATACATCTGGACATTCTGCCGCGATCTTTAAATAACACCACATAAGGGAGGTTTGGATATATGTAATAAGATTTGTTATATTCTTTTGCTTCTTCTCTGCCAATATTAATTCTGACAAAATTATATTTATTGGCATACTCTCTTTCAATATTACTAAAATCTTGAAGTGTTTTCTGAATATCATCCACCCAATCTGCATATATTAAGACTGCACTGGGTTTTTTATCATTTATTGCATCTTCAAACTTTCCGGCAAAAACTTTAGTTCCGCTAAAAAATAATACTGAAAAAGAAAATATCCCTATCAAAAATTTTTTCATATCCACAACCTTTCTTGCGCAAATGTGACTAAAAAGTTAAAACTTTTTAGTCACTATAAATTTAACAAATTATTCTGCGTTTGCTAAAGTATCCATTTCTTCAGCAGAACCGTATGCAGAATGGCATCCGCAGTCACAGTATATGACTTCACCTGTTGTTCCGCTTGAAAGTTCAGAAGCCAAGTATAATCCTGCTTTACCAACATCTTCAAGAGCTACATTCTTCTTCATTGGTGAACGCATAACTGCAGCTTTAAGCATTTTAGAAAATCCTGAAATGCCCATAGAAGCAAGAGTTTTAACAGGTCCTGATGATAAGCAGTTAACTCTGATACCTTTAGGTCCTAAGTCTACTGCCAAGAATCTCATAGCTGATTCTAAAGCGGCTTTAGCAACACCCATTACGTTGTAACTTGGAACTGAAAGAATTGAACCTAAATATGTAAGAGCTAATATTGAAGAACCTTCATTCATTATAGGTTCTGCACATTTTGCTACTGTAACAAGAGAATATGCGCTTACGCCTAATGCAACATCCCAAGCTTCTTTTGTCGTATCAATAAATCTGCCCATTAATGCTTCTTTTGGCGCAAAAGCAACTGCGTGAACAACAAAGTCAATTTTTCCGTATACCTTTTCTACTTCTTTGAATACAGCTTTAACTTCATCTTCTTTTGTTACATCGCAGCTCATAATAATTTTTGCGTTCATAGATTCAGCAATAGGTCTTACTCTTTTTTCCATTGCTTCACCTGCATATGAAAATGCAATTTCCGCACCTGCTTCATATAGCTGTTTTGCAATACCGTATGCAATACCATGAGTGTTTGAAACACCAAAAATTATACCTTTTTTACCTTTCATTAAATCCATAAATAATGACTCCTCTTTTTATTCTCGACAAATTAACTCTACCAAAAAATCAGCATAAAAGCAATTATTTAAACACAATTAACCATAATTCCGTCAAGCATTTGATATACTTTATTTACAGAATCTTCCAAAACTATTTCTCCTCTTAGTCTTGAAGCTCCTTGGAAACCGGTTAGATAGTATGGATAAAATTTACGTACGAATTTTACTCCGACTTTTTCTCCTCTGAGCTCAACCTCTCTTTTTATATGTTCTTTTAAGGCTTCTATTTTTTCATCTAAAGTAGGAGGAGGTAAATAGATTCCATCTTTTAAGTATTTTGCAATACGACCGATTAGCGTAATATCTCCTAAAGCTCCTCGTCCTATTGCAACCCCGTCAGCTTCGGATTCTTCCAAACATTTTTCTGCTGTTTCTATTGATGTTATGTCTCCGTTTGCAAAAACAGGAATATCTACATTATGTTTAAGCTCTGAAATTTTTTTCCAGTCAGCGTGCCCGCCATACATTTGTGAGCGTGTTCTGCCATGAATTGTAATAAAATCCGCACCTGCTTCTTGCATTTTTACTCCGAATTCTACAAAATTAAGTTCGTCAAATGTATATCCTAATCTGAATTTTACGCTCAAAGGAATTGATATATTTGATTTAACGGTTCTGACAATATTTTGCGCTAAATCTGCGTTTCTCATTAATGCGCATCCGTCTGTTCCTTTAACAACCTTATTTACAGGACAGCCCATGTTTATATCAATCATATCGGCGTACTGTTCAAGATATTTTGCGCAATCAGCTATCATTTGGGGTTTATGACCGCTAAGTTGATAAGATATCGGAGAATGGTTTTTATCTCTCATTATAATATCACCGCCATGCGTTTGAGTTAGAAATTCAGAGCTTATCATCTCCGTTGTAAGCAAAGCTTCAGGAGCATTTTCACGAATTAGAGAGCGCAAAACATAATCAGTAATTCCTGCCATAGGAGCAAGTGAAACCCGAGCAGATATCAAATCTTTAATTTGCATATGGTTCCAACTCTTTCATCCTATCCTTAGCATATTTTAAATATTCATCATCGGTTGAATAATCAGCTATAAACTTTTTATAATACTTAAAGGCCTCTTTATAGTTTTCAAGTCCGTCATAATCTACTGCTGCCATGTAGCTTACAATAGGCAAATCTTTTGTATATTTTAAAACATTCAAATAATCTGATATTGCTTGTTTGGGATTTTTTTGTTCATCATATAAAAGTCCTCTATAGTAGTAAGCATAAGCATTATTTGATTCTTTTTTTATAACTTCATTAAATTTGGCAAGAGCATTTGTAAAATCTTTCTTATCAAATAATTCTATACCTGAATTTAAGACTCCCATTGTACCGCTTTGAGAAACATATGAAAGCAAACTTTTTGCTTCTGATTCAGGATTTAATGCAATAGCTTTTTTTAAATATATTTCCGCTTCATTCCATTTCTGCTGTTCGGAATACAAATATCCTATGTAATAAGGTATTTCTGCATTTTTAGCGTTTAAAGCTTCTGCTTTTTTATAATAAGCAATTGCGTTATCATAATCATTTAATGCTTGATAAGAAGCCGCAACTCCAATCATTGTATTTTCGGTAGCCGGTGATATTTCTAAGTATTGTTTTATTGCTTTTTTATAATCCTTTGCTTCAAAACTGGATGCTGCTGCCGCAATTCGAGTAGAGTCGTAATCACTTTGCATTTCTTTTAATGTTTTTAAAACGGAATTGTTTGCAGGAAATTTTTCTTTTGCTACGTTTAAAGTTGTAATAGCACTTCCATAGTCATCTTTCGAGGCATAACAAATCCCTAAATTTACATATGCATCTGCATTAGATTGATTTCTTTGCAGGTATGCACGATATCCTCTGATAGCTTCATCTATTTTTCCGTCTTTATGAAGTTTGTACGTATAATCATATAACTCTTCATCTGTCCCGTTCTTTGTTAAATAATCTATATACTCAATCGGGGTCATAGTATCTTTCATTATAGATGTAACTGCATTTCTCGCATCAGAATTATTAGGATCAAATGTTAAAACCGATTTATACAAAGAAAGAGCGGTTTGTTTATCTCCCATCTCAGATAGAGCTTGTGCTTTATAGAACATAGCTTTTGTATTACTCGGTTCTATTGTCAAAACAGAGTCATAAGCTTCTATTGCACGTCGGTAATCTTTTTTTTGCTGATATAAAGTTCCTACATTTATTCTTGTAAGAGTGCTGTTTGGATTGAGTCTTTCAGCTTTACCGTAATAATTAAGAGCTGATTCAAAATCTCCTTGAGCCTGTTTTATAGCTCCGAGATTCGCATTTAAATCAGCATCGTTAGGTGTTACGGCAAGTTTTTTAAGATAAAGACGCTCAAGTCCGTATAAAACTTCCATATCACCGTTTGCACTTGCTAAAGCATTGTTATATGCAGTAACGGCTGTATCGTATTGACCAAGGTTATCTAATGTTCTTGCATATTTCATTTTTGTAGCGCCGTCATTAGGGTTGTTGTCCAGAGCAAGTTTGTAATACTCTGCCGCACGTTTTTCATTTCCTAAAAATTTCATCATATCCCCGATTTGAGAATAACTGTCGAATGCATATTTGCTATCTTGGGCAGCTTTATCAAATTCATATGATGCGGCAGGGAAATTGGCTATAGCTCTTAAGGATTCTGCTTTTTTATATCTTGCACCCGAAGTTGAGTCATAGCTCATAACCTTTAAGCATTGATTAAGGTTTGAGGTTGCGGATTGAATCATACCTACTGAATTTTGTATATCGTTTTCACTATCAGGATACATTTTTAGGTAAAATAGCGCACTTCTAAAATCATTAGCCGCCTTTTCATAATTTTTTTCCGTATTTGCATAATACGCAGCTCTTGCCAAATATGCATTAATAATGCCTACTCTTGCAGAATGATCAAGATAATTTATTTTCATCGCTTTACGGAATTCAACAATAGCTGATGAATACTGATTCTGCATTAAGTAATTTTGCGCCGCATTATAGTGTTCCGCAAAAGCACTTATATTTGACCCTAAAACTCCTTCTTGTGCAATAACGGTAATAATTGCTAAACAACAGATTGCTCTATAAAAACTTTTTTTCATATCAACATATTACTATAACGAATTAAATATGTGAATAAGTAAGTGGAATAATGAAACATATTTAAACATTTTTGTATTGAGAATAATTGTGTTTTTTACGTAAATTATCCGCAATAACACCAAATCTGTTTAATGCAATTCCTGATAAAAGTCCAAGTGCTAAAGACTTTCCTCCGGACACAAGTTTTAAAGTGCTGTACATTGCAGTTGCAATACCGCCGACTATTGGAATGCCTGATTTGAGCATTATAGATTTTTTTGTATCTTTATCTTTTGAACGTCCCATTCCGACAGAAAGAGTAATAAAAGAAAGTAAAATTGTTAAAACATCTGTCGGAGCTGACCCGAGCTTCAAATCTCTTACTTTATCAAAAAATTCAATGGTTTCTAAGTCTACTGATTTTTCAAAAGACTCAACTGCTTTCTTTATAGCATTAAGCCCGCCTGATTCAGAAAGCTCAAAAGGAGCAAGTTTATAGTATATTGAAAGCATATCTTGTATTGCTCCGGGACGATTATCGTTTATTTGCTGAGTAATAAGTTCAATAGTCGTATTTTTAAATTGTTCTTGAACTTGGGTAACACTTTTAGAAACATTTGCAGTAATTTTATGTTCTTTTAATTTGGACAACTCCTTAAAAAACAGTTCTTGATTATTTTTCAAGCCTTCAGGATTATCTGCAAACCATTCTAACCTTTTTATGATTTTTATACCATCTTTGTCGTTATATGGAATAATTCCGTCTAAAGCATTTATAAGTTCATGGATTCTGTTGTTTTGATTATTACTTGAATATGTAATTGCATTTTTATATATAGCAATTATTTTGGCTAAATCTGTTTTATCACCTTTTATCTGATCAGCGGCAATAAAAGTTTGCCACATCTCCTCTCTTTTAAATTTGTTATTTTTTGACCAGAAATCTTTAAATGATAAATCCCAAAAGTTAGAGTATAAAGTTGAAGTTACGTCATTAATGTATTTATATCTTCCTTCCATTGTATTTTTATTAAAAAAAGCTCTCATTAAAATATTTGCATCTTCTCTATATCCTTTTGCCAATTGAATCAGTTCTTTTTTTGAATATTTTGTTTCGTTATATTCTATAATTTCATCTTTAGAATTTTGTAATATTATTCTATCTAACTCATCCAAAATCCTGTTCATTCTACCAAAATTTCTTTCGGTTTGTTTTTTAGAATCCTCTATTGTTTTTCTTGATATTTTTTCAAAATAATTTGTGATTGAGTCATGGATTTGCTTTGTAGGCTTTGTTTTATACATTAGTCTCATAAACAAAATATCTTTTAATGATGTTATATTATTAATACTTTCTGACTTGTTAATAAATGAATTTGTTTTTCTTATTGCATATTCATAAAATTTGTTCCACTTACTTGTTTTTCCTGACAAAGAATGTTCTTGTTTTTGTTCCAGGTAATTCTTAAATTTGTTTAAATATATTTTTGCATTTTTTTGAAATCCTCTTGATAACATTACAAAGCAGGATATAGTAGCTAATATAGCAACAGAAATAGAAGAGAATGTATTTTCCGAAGCCTTAAGATCTCCTTTATTGGATTTTTCAGCAGGAGAAACTTCAGATGCAAAGTTTACTCGTTCTGCATACTGATAGGAATTTTGCGGTTGATTTGTATATGATTGAATACGCATATCTTAAGTTTTTGTTGTACTTCAAAGTCAATAGTAATATAAATTTTTTTTAATGTCTATGCGTATTATAAAAACCATAAAAATTTTTTTTGCTATTTTACAGTTTTTTGACCATATCTTCCAGACAAATTTTTACATGAGCATAATTCAAGCCGCCTTGCATATATGCTGCATAGGGTGCCCGCATTGGCCCATCTGCCGAAAGTTCTATGGTAGAGCCTTCTATAAAAGTTCCGCCTGCCATAATTACTTTATCTTCATATCCCGGAATATATTCAGGAATAGGTGTAACATAACCGTTTACAGGAGAAAGTGATTGTATGGTTTTACAGAATTCTTCAAGTTTATCCGGCTCCCCAAAAATAATATTTTGTATAATATCTGTTCTTTTTTCGTCATGTCTTGGAATAGAGTTAAACCCAATATCTTCAAAAACTTTAGCAGCAAGAACAGCTCCTTTGACGGCTTCAGATACAACGGAAGGTGCCATAAAAAGTCCTTGAAAAATCAGTCGGTGTTGATTAAACATAGCTCCGCCTTCAGAACCGATTCCGGGTGCAGTAAGTCTGTTTGCAGCGCGTTCAACATAAAGCTCTTTTCCGGCAATATAACCGCCTGCTTCTACAATCCCGCCTCCCGGATTTTTGATTAATGAACCGCCGATTAAGTCTGCCCCTGCTTCTAACGGTTCACGTTTATCGACAAATTCTCCATAGCAGTTATCGACAAAACAAATGCATTCAGGATTTTTAGATTTAACTATTTTGCAAATTCTTTGAATATCATCAATTGATAATGATTTTCTTGTTGAATAACCTTTTGAACGTTGAATTAAAACCATTGTTACGGTTTTATCCACTTTTTCCTCAAGTTGTTTATAATCAACATCCGAATTATTTAATAAAGGAACTTCGTCATACAAAACGCCGTTACCTATAAGAGAAGAACGTTTGGTTTCATCATTTCCCGCAGTTCCGATAACTTCCTGCATTGTATCATATGGAGCACCCGCAACCGATAAAAGCTTATCGCCATATCTTAGGTTCCCAAATAGTGCGCACGCAAGCGTATGTGTTCCTGATGCAAAATGGATTCTTACAAGGGCTTTTTCTGCTTTAAAAACTTGCGCAAAGGTTTTATCCAAAACCTCCCTGCCTAAATCATCATGCCCGTATCCGGACACTGTATAAAAGTGTTCAGGAGCAACTCTGTTATCGTAAAATGCCTTTAAAACTTTTCTTTGGTTAAAATCTCTGACTTCATTTATATAATCAAATTCTTTTTCCAACTCTTTTTCGGCTTTTTTAAAATCGTAATTCATACCTTCTCCAAATCATCTTCTTTAATAAATTTTATTAGAAATATATATTGAGTGCAAATAGTCACAGTAATAAATTCTTTGAAATATTCACACAAAAATTTTATTTAACAAAATTTTACATTTACCGCTCTTAACATATAATTGATTATATTTATTATTATTGTTAATCTTATGTAAAGGAGTATAAATAGCATGCCGTCAACATATGCACAAAAGAAAAAACAATCGCCGGAAGATTTATCACAATTAATGCCTCAAAATATTGAAGCGGAAGAAGCCATTTTAGGTGCTATTTTGGTTAATCCGTCATGTATGAACAGAATCGTTGAACATTTAAGACCGGAATCTTTTTATAAACCGGCTCACAGATATGTTTATGAAGCTATGCTCCAGTTATATAACGGAGAAGATAAGATTGACATAGTTTCTGTATCAGATGTTTTGAATGTAAATCAAAAATTAGAATTAGTAGGCGGACGTGCATTTATAAACGATTTAAGTTATAACACTATTACTACCGCAAACGTAGAATATTATTCAAAACTTGTACAGGAAAAAGCCATAAAGCGTTCTTTAATTAATGCAGGCTCTGAGATAGTTTCCTCGGGATATGATGTTAATCCCATAGAAGAGTCCTTGGAGCAGGCTGAAAAATTGATTTTTGATATAGCATCGCAAAAAGCATCGAAGTCCCTTATTTCTATAAAAGATATTGTATATGATGTTTATGCAAAAATAGAAGAACGTGCAAATAATAAAGGACAGTTAACTGGTGTTCCCACAGGATTTTATGATTTAGATACTTATACAAACGGTCTTCAAAAATCAGACTTAATTATTCTTGCAGCACGTCCTGCGATGGGTAAAACTGCTTTTGCTTTGAATATTGCACAAAATGTTGCCCTAAGAGCTAATGTTCCGGTTGCAATATTCTCTTTAGAAATGTCAAAAGACCAATTGGCGCAACGTTTGATGTGTTCGGAAGCGGAAGTTGATACTCAAAGGCTAAAAACAGGCAATATGCAGGCAAAAGACTGGGAAAAACTTGCAACGGCAATGGCAAACTTATCTGAAGCGAAAATTTATATTGATGATACAGCAGGATGTACTATTACAGATTTAAGAGCAAAATGCAGACGTCTTGCTATGGCGGAAAAAAATCTGGGATTAATAGTCATAGACTATTTGCAATTAATAGAAGGAACCGGCAGGGAAGATCGTATGCAGCAAATATCGAGTATCTCAAGAGGGCTGAAAATACTTGCAAAAGAATTAAATGTGCCTATCATTGCTCTTTCTCAGTTGTCACGTGCAGTTGAAGGCAGAACTGATAAACGTCCTATGCTTTCAGACTTGAGAGAATCAGGATCAATTGAGCAAGATGCTGATATTGTAATGTTTATATACAGAGATGAATATTATAAAAACGCTAATGAAGACGAAGAAGAAGCTGAAAAAGCCGCTAATAAAGGCGAGGCAGAAATAATTATCGCAAAACACAGAAATGGTCCTGTCGGTACTGTTAAACTTCTGTTCCAGGGTTCTATTACTAAATTTAAAAACCCTATTAAAACAGATGTATTTTAAGATAAATTACTATATTTACTCTATATGTATGATTACTGATTTTACCATTCTGTATATAATTAAATTGTGTATTGGGAGAGGTCTATATTATGATGATGAACAGACGTTGGTACGATTCGGATGAGCATACTGAAAAAGCATTAAGCTTACTAAAAGATATGGATGAAGATAAGAGAAGGTCTTTAGCCAAAGATTTAACAACGTTTGTAAAACAAGTTAAGGAAATGCGTGAAGAAGACGATGAAACAGATGTAAGTATCGGTATTGACAGAGTACTTGGCTTATATAAAATTTCTAATTCAAGAAGATGGTATGACAAAGTAAGCATTCTTTCTTATGCATTAAAAACGATGTCTACGCTGCCAAAAGAAGATTTTTATAACATTATGGAAGGGGTTCACTCTACTCTTGCTAAATAATAAATTTTAAATGAATTTGAAAACATTTGTTATAAATTATATACTTTGTTTTAGAGCGTCAAATACTTCTTGCGAAATAGCACCTGCTTCTACTTCTTTATAAATAATGTTAAGAGCTTCCTCTTTTGAATACGGCTTATGATAAGCTCTTGACTCAGTCAAAGCCGAATACATGTCGGCAACTTTCAGTATTTGTGCATTTATATCGTATTCGTAATTTTTTGTTATTTCAGGATATCCGCTTCCACCAGGTTTTTGATGGTGATATTTTATAAGGTTCAAAACTTCTTCATTAATTCCACCCTGCTGTTTTAGTAATTCATAACCAAATTCTGCATGCAGCTGCATAATTTTTCTTTCTTCAGAAGTTAAAGCTCCTTTTTTTTCTAATATTTCTTTTGGAATAAGAACTTTACCGTAATCGTGAAGCATTGCAGCCAGTTGAATGTCTTTTAAACTTATCTCTTGCTTCGTAGTTACCCTTAAATTTGAAGCAATCTTTGCAGCTATGATACGAGTGTCTTTAAGATGTCCCGCTTTCAATGCTTCCAGAGCTTCTATGTTAACTTTTAACGGGATTCCGTTTTCTTTCAACAGTTGCATAATTCGTGGATTTGATTTTGCCAGTTGCTCTATTTCAACCTTGCTCTTAAAATTCTGATAAAGCGGATTTGTTAAAAACCTATCCTGAATTTGAGGCGTTTCATTAAATTGAAATGCCTGAAGCTTGCTGCTCTGAATCTCTATATTTTTTTGCGGAGCAGCACCAAATAAGGGGTTTGTAAGTAAGGTTAAAAAATTGATTGACGCCATTAAAATCCAATTTCCTATTACTTATATAAAGTATTTTTTTAAGTACATTTTGCTATAAAATCAATTATTGTAAAATTTTTGTTACATTATTTATTTGCAAATACGCTATTGACAAAATAACGGTTTGTAATGTAAACTTATGTTAAGAGACTAACCCCAATATTATAGATTATGTTATTAAATACCCCCGTAAAAGAAAGTAAAGATATCAGTTTAGAAGGTGCTGTACAAATAAACCACAGCAGTTTTTTCGTGTACAAAGATAACAACGGAAAAACTTTTCTTAAAACGGGTAGAGATGAAAAAATACATAAATCTTTGGTTCAAAAAATGATAGACTTGAATCCGCACATTGCGCGACTTTTGAAAAGATATCATATAAAACCGCTAATTGACACAAAAACTCTGAGAGAGTTAACAAACGGGCATATGAATGATACTTGTAATATCGCAATCGGAGTTTATTCAATGCTGCCAGTGGAGATTCAATCTAAACTAAATAAAACAATCCTTAAAGAAGCATCTATGCTTCATGATTTGGGTAAAGTATTAATACCTTCTAAAATATTAAATAAACCGGCAAAGTTGAATGTTAAAGAAAGAAAAATAATGAATATTCATTCAACTTTAGGATATGAACTTTTAAAAACGCAGAATTTATCAGATGACACATTAACATTAATAAGATATCATCATCAAAATCTAAAGCATACAGGATATCCCGTTTTGCCAAAAGATAATACATTTGCTGATTTGGGGGTTCAGATTATATCCATTGCTGATAAATACAGCGCATTAAGAGAAGCTAGAGTCTACCGTCGAAGGCTCACCCGAACGGAAGCGCTTTTGATTTTATATAGAGAAGTAAGAGAAGGTAAAATTATGCCTTCTGTTTATAATGCTCTTTTTAAATATGCAGAAATGAATGACATAGACTAAATTGCATCATATTCGCCTGCATAATTCAGCATACCGGATTCATCATAGCTAAGCCATGTTGTTTCGCATTCCTCCCCATCCTTAATTATTCCTTCCGAATAATAGTTTGGTTTGCCGTTTTCATAGTAGCTTATTACTTGGTAGTTATTGTCGTCTTTCAGTTCCACTTTTTTATTGCCATCTTTATATAATTGAGTAATTTTTTCTTTACCGTTTTCTAATTTTTCAGTAATAATTTGCTTGTTTACATCAAATTCGATATCTTTTCTGTCTGATGTTATTTTGCAGCAGCTTCCGTCCGGTCTGAAGAATGCTGTTGTTTTTCCTGAATCTGAATTAAATGTGTTGCTTTCAATTGCTCCGTTTGAATAATAAGTTTTTTCACCTTCTATTTCTTTGATATTTTTTATTTTTTCAACCGGCTCTGCAGGTTTTAAATTATCATTGTTTATAAATTTTTCCCATCCTATTATATTGGGGAAAAACATCGTTTTTTCTGATTCAACTTTATAAGGTGCTCCATGATAAAATTCAATTTCTGTTGATACTATATGATTTTTGTAATTTTTGTCTTCTGAATATTCAATAACCTGTTTATCTTTATCAAAAACTATTGTGGAATGGCTGTTTCTGTTATCAGAAGAATGTACTATATATCTGTTATCGTCATAGTAACGAGATATATTAATTTCTTTTCCCGATGGTTCATATATTGTTTTATCAGCGTAGTCTATTTTACCATTTACATATGAGGTTGATCTTATATTTTTGCCGGAAGCAGGGTCATATTCATTAATTACTATATATTCATTCCCCTCATCATTATCAGTTGTTTGAACGATTAACGGCTTTTTTCCGGTTGCTTTGTCATAAGTTATAATTTCCGAAAATACTTTTTCGTTTTCCTTGTCCGGAGTAAATACTGTTACAGTATCTTCATCATGTCTTACAATAGAATGAAGTTTTCCGTCGGAAGAATATATTCTTTCTCCGTCCATTTTATCAGCGTCTTCCGGCGTAATGACTATCGGAACGAGCGGTTCTATATCAAGTTTATTTTTGGGTAACGGTTTATTTATCATTGCGGAATTATATATTGCAAGAGCTTCTAATCCCTTATTATCAGCTTTTATTTCAGGTTTTGTTATATTGTTTTTTGATTTATTTGCTTCCATCACATCATTTTCTGCCCGAAAACCGATGTTTTTAATATTAAACTCTGTACCAATTTTGTTAATCATAAACGTTACTCCTAAAAAAATATACAAACTATTTAAATTAAAACAAAAACAAAAATAATTTTGCTATTATGTAACTAAATGTAAAATACATAATAAAAAAGCGAGTTGGGAATTTTTCCCAACTCAGCTATATCTAACTTAAGTTTAAACTCTTTAAGACTTAACTATTAGAAACAAATAGTTAAAACTTCATCAGGGTTCAAGCTTGAATCGTTAGTTGTATTTGGAACGAAGATATATTTTACTTCGTCAACTAATTCATAGCATACACCAAATACACCTGTTGTAGTTGTTTTAACGATGTTTGTAGCACCTTTACCAACTGCAATTACGCCGCTTCCAATGCTCTTAGCACCTTTTAGAGGGTGTAAGCAGAATGTATCAGATACTGCATCACCTAAGTTATCAACGATTTCTTCTGTTCCGTTAGAAACTACATTACCAACAGTAGAAACTGTTCTGCCGGAAACACCTGCTGTTCTGCCGATAAATTCAACAGGAGCAGAAAGAACTCTTGCAATAACGTTTGGATTTTTCTTAACGTCAACTGATGCACTTGAAGCATAAGTCGGGAAAGAAGCTTTCAAAGCGTCATTTTTGATTTCCTTGAAAGATACTTCAATGTAACCCGGGTTCTTAACACCTGGTCTTACAACGCCTGTTACAACACCCTTAACTGTAGAACCTGCAGGGAATGTAACGCCTTCAACAGTTGCAGACTCAGTAGTTTTAGCAGTGAATGTATCACCTACGTTTGAAGTTCTAGCTGAAAGTCTTTCGCTTAATTTGATTGTAACTTGTGTTGGAACATAAGCTGTAGCACAACCTTCTGCACCATTAGTTGTATCAATGTGGAATTTAGCCTTCATAGCAGCAATCATGTATGCTACTTGTTCTCTTGTTAAATATTCAGCTGAAACAATCTTATCTTGTTCAGGAAGTGCTTCTAAAATACCTGAAGCGATAACTTCGTTAGTACATCCAACAGCCCAGTTAGGAATGTATTTTACTTCTTGACCATTGTAAACAGGAGTTGCTGATGCATCATGATTTACAACCATCAATTTTGCAAATGTAGCAAATACTTCTGCTTTTGTAATAGCTTGATCAGGCTTGAATGTGTTATCAGGATAACCAATCATTACGTCAGCTGCTAAAGCTTTGTCAATTTCAGCTTTTGCCCAATAAGTATCAGCTAAATCCGTATATTTATTAGGTGCTACTTGACTGAAACCTAAGCCGTTAACAATTTGCCATGCGATTTCAGAACGAAGAATAGCTGATTTAGCATCATATGCTGCTGCTCTGGATGAATCCATGCTATTTTTCATATCAGATAAAGCTTTTTTAGCTTCTCTGCCAATAATAACATTTTCCTTTTGTGCAATTGTTTTTGCATTGCATGGTTTGTAAACCTTTGCACCTGTAGTAACAGCGTCTGTTCTGCCGGTTAAAAGTGAGTGTCCTTGTGCACTAAATAATGTAGGATGTGCATAAGCTTGAACGTCTGCTTTATCGCAGCCTGCAAATGCGATTCCTGAAGTTAAGCATACAACACCAAGTGTTGCTAAAATTTCTTTAGATAGTCTCATACTTCTCCTTTCGTATAATTTCCTCATCTATTTTACTACAAATATTAAAAATTGTAACCTATTTTTTTTATTTTTCCAACTTTAGTATTATATAATAAATATTATTTTAGCATAAAAGTTTATAAATTGTAAAAAATTTGTATTTTTTATATTGACAAAAAAAATAAATTGTCTGATAATTGATAATGATAATAATTATCACTTTGGGAAGTTGAGATTATGAGGAATTCAAAACAAAAAGATATTGTTTTGTTGGCTTTGGATGAATATAGAGTTCATCCCACAGCAGATGAATTATATCAATATATACATAAAGAGCATGCTGAAATAGGAATTGCTACGGTGTATCGTAATTTGAATAAATTTGCTGAAAAAGGAATAATAAAAAAAATAATAGGATTAGATGGCTCATCTCATTTTGACAGCTGTATAGAACCTCATTTTCATTTTATTTGCAATTGCTGCGGAAGAGTTTACGATATTCCTGGAGATATTGGAAAAGACTTAATCGCAAAAGCTGAAGAATTCACTGATTGTAAAATCTCGTCAATGGACATAACTTTTAGAGGTTTGTGCGGAAATTGCGAAGAAAATCATAATATACGTGATGTAAATTCGGAATTTTTATTAACAGGTTCAGCCTGATTTAAAGATGTAAAATTAACAATTTATATAAGTTAATATAATTGAACAAAAAGTTTATAAAATGGTATAATTAAGGTTCACACAAAATTGAAAACCGGACAAAGGAGAATATATAGATGATAACAACAGAAAGACCAGCCGAGCAGAAATATTCAACAACAGAGTTTATTGGCGGTAAATGGCAAAAAGAAATTAATGTAAGAGATTTTATACAAAGGAATTACACCCCATATGACGGAGATTCAAGTTTTTTAACAGGTCCCACATCAGCAACACAGAAATTGTGGAAAGAGTGCTGCGATTTATTTAAAAAAGAACGAGAAAACGGCGGTGTTCTTGATATGGATACAAAAATTGTATCTACTATTACTTCGCATGGAGCAGGGTATATTGATAAATCACTTGAAAAAATAGTAGGATTACAAACAGACAAGCCGCTAAAACGCTCTTTGCAGCCTTTTGGCGGAATAAGAATGGCAGAAGGGGCATGTAAATCGTACGGATATAAAGTTGATCCGGAGATTTCAGAAATTTTTACTAAATACAGAAAGACTCATAACCAAGGCGTTTTTGATGCATATACCCCTGAGATGAAACGTGCAAGACATGCCGCAATTTTGACGGGGCTTCCTGATGCATACGGCAGAGGACGTATTATAGGTGATTACAGAAGGATCGCTCTATATGGTATAGACAGACTTGTTTATGACAAAATTGAACAACATAATTCAATAGACGGAGACATGACTCCTGATAAAATTCAATTAAAAGAAGAAATTTCCGAACAAATTCGTGCGCTTTGGGAAATGGCAGAGCTCGGAAAAATTTATGGTTTTGATATAACTCAGCCTGCAAGAAATGCTCGTGAAGCAGTTCAGTGGTTGTATTTTGGGTACTTGTCCGCGGTAAAAGAGCAGAATGGTGCGGCAATGAGTATCGGAAGAACATCAACGTTCTTGGATATATTTATTGAAAGAGATTTAAGAGACGGAATCATAACAGAAGAAGAAGCTCAAGAATTAATTGACCATTTCATAATGAAGCTCAGATTAGTCAAATTTGCAAGAACACCTGAATATAATGCTTTATTCTCCGGAGATCCTACCTGGGTAACTGAGTCTATCGGCGGTGTCGGCATTGACGGAAGACATATGGTTACAAAAAACTCTTTCAGGTATCTTCACACATTGGAGAATTTAGGGACTGCACCTGAGCCTAATTTGACTGTGTTGTGGTCAAAGCAATTACCGCATAATTTTAAACAATATGCGGCACACATCTCAATTACCACTTCATCTATTCAATATGAAAACGATGATTTGATGCGTGTTGTTCATGGTGATGATTATGCTATTGCTTGTTGTGTTTCATCAATGGTTGTAGGTAAAGAAATGCAATTCTTCGGGGCAAGAGCAAATCTTGCTAAATGCTTGTTATACGCAATTAACGGAGGGGTTGATGAAAGATTAAAAGAGCAGGTAGGCCCTAAATATCGACCTATTACATCTGAATATCTTGACTATAACGAAGTTATGGAAAAATATGAAGATATGATGGAATGGCTTGCGGGCTTGTATGTAAATACATTAAATGTAATTCACTATATGCATGATAAGTATTGTTACGAGCGTTCTCAAATGGCTCTTCATGACAGAGATGTTAAACGATATTTTGCAACAGGTATTGCAGGACTTTCTGTCGTAGCGGATTCTTTGTCTGCAATTAAGTATGCAAAAGTGCGAACTATTCGTGATGAAAACGGTATTGTTGTAGACTACGAAGTAGAAGGAGATTACCCGAAATACGGCAATAATGATGACAGAGTTGATGAAATGGCTGTAGATTTAGTTCATAAATTTATGAATATGATTAGAAAGCATCAAACATACAGAAACTCTATACCTACAATGTCAATTTTAACAATTACATCAAATGTGGTTTACGGTAAGAAAACAGGAAACACTCCGGACGGACGTAAAGCAGGAGTTCCGCTCGCACCGGGGGCAAATCCAATGCATGGAAGAGACTCAAATGGTGCAGTAGCATCTTTAGCATCAGTAGCTAAGCTTCCGTTTAGCGATGCTCAGGACGGAATATCCAATACTTTCTCAATAATTCCGAATGCACTCGGTAAAGATGAAATCTTTATGGGAGATTTGGATATACATTTAGATTGCGGATGCTGCGAAGGGGAAATGAGATAAGTGAATGAAAGGATTATACAAATGACAACTCAACAAGAAGAAAATTTAATAAATTTACTTGACGGATATGTAGAAAAAGGCGGACACCATTTAAACGTAAATGTATTCAACAGAGAAACTCTGATTGATGCACAGGCGCATCCGGAAAAGTATCCGCAATTAACAGTGCGAGTTTCAGGCTATGCTGTAAACTTTATCAAGCTTACAAAAGAACAACAGGATGATGTTATTTCTCGTACATTCCACAGCTCTCTGGGCAGTTCTTCAGTTTCTCAATCAAATGAAAGTAGAATTGATGAAAGTCGTTTATCAGAAAATATTTCAGAAGAAAAGAATACAGCGTCGCAAAGAACCAGTATCGGTACTATGTCTATTCCTTCAGGATTCAATAAAAGAACAAATATAAGTGAAAAAGAAAGTGTAAAAATATAAATTTTCAAAGTTTTATCGACTTTTATACAACCTGCTCACTTTTGAAGGGGTAATTAATTGGTGCGATACATCGCACCATACTTTACTATGTGTTAGTTTACACTTGGATTAATATAATAATGTTGAGTAAGGTCGGTATTTCCAAATAGCATTTTTCGTATTAATTCAAGTTCGGAATCTATTTTACCAATTTTTATTTCTGAAATTTGTCTTTGCATTTCGTTTTCAAGTTGTATCTTTTCAAAGGATAACCGTTCGAGGTTGTACTTTTGATATAATTCTTTGTACTCACTTTCTGACATAGAATCGGTTTTAATTGGCGGATTTGGAATTGAAATATTTGTTATGCTGTCTGTAATTTTTATATTTTCAATCATTTTTTCATTTAAAAATGTTTCATATTCATTTTTTAATTCTTCCATTATTGCAGACATTCTTTTTGAACCGGTTCCTTTTACGTTTAGTTCCTGATTTAATTCATCAAATCTTTGATTAAATAAATCCCATTCTTGCTGCATACTGTTTATAGCGTCTTGTTCTTGCTGTTCTATTATTTGTTGATTAACTATATTAATATTGTTATCATATTCTTTTTTTTGCTCCAAGTATGTTTCCATAGCTTGTTTATAAGCTTCTTCATCAAGAATAGTTTCTTTTAAACCGTCAGGATAAGTTACGGTTTTTGTATAATTATTAGCTTTTGGTGTTGTAGGTGGTACGATTTCCGAATAATTAAGAATACTGCCGGTCGCTTCAGGATTAGTTTCTCCTATGTCTTTCGGCAAAGAGACTTCATTGGAAATTTTTAATGAAAACTGTTCTTTATTAGGTTTTGTGAGTCGGTTTGTATTATGTGCATTCAGTCGATAGGTTTGTTTAACCGAAAAATTACTGCGAATCATTTTTCCTCCTTCTTATATATGTCCGGTTGATATTATAAAAATAAAAACTTACCTTCTTATTCATGTATAATTAAGTTTTTTTATAAGTCAAATGATTCTGCATATATTTATAACAAAAATTTGTGATTCCATTGCACATTACTTTATTTCCTCTTGTATATTTACCCCTGCACGTGATATAATTTTGATATGTCAGGAGAAGAGTCAAAAACTAAATCCAAAAAGAGAGGAATGGCGGCACAAACCAGATTAATAATTACGGGTTTGTTTGTGAGTACTATCTTTATTGTTTTAGCTGCATTTTTTGCGACGTACAGCATTGGTGAAAACATGAACAAAGCTTATAAAAACTTTGCTCAAGTTTTGTCTAAAACGCTTGCTATTGAGGGAGTCGAAGTAACAAAAGATTTACCTGAACTTGCAAAATATGATGCTTTGCGCACAAACTCTATTTCTGTTTTAAAAAGTAATGATGACATTGCTTTTGTAATTTTTAAAGACCCTAAATCAAAGGTAATCTATTCAAGTAAGGATGATTATTCTGAGCAAGCTGAAAAGGCAAGAATTACAGTAAGTTCTCCTATGATTGTCAAAAACGGAGCAGAATCAGTTAATGCTGGTTCAGTAACGGTGGGGCTTTCAGGAAGCATTATGGACAGGGTTACAACGACATCAAGAAGTTCCATTGCTTTTGTATTCGTACTTGCTTGGCTTGTCATTGTCGGTATTATTTATATGAACTCCTCCATTATAACAAGAGAACTTCGCAAACTTCATCAAGGCGTAAAGAAAATTTCATCGGGCGAATTCGGATATATGCTTGATGACAAGGATGCAGATAATGAAATTAAAGAATTATACTCTGCTTTTAATGATATGTCGGAAAGATTGAGCAGATATAATGAGCAGACAATAGAGAGTTTAACCTTTGAAAGGAATAAGCTGGAATCTGTTTTAATGAGTATTGTAAACGGTGTTGTGGTATGTGATAACCACGATAAAGTCATTATGGTTAATAACTATGCCAAAAGACTTCTTGAAGTAGAAGAAGATGATATTTTGAACTCTCAAATTCAGGATTTTTGCGATTCCACTGGAGAGTTCTGTTTCGCGGATAAAATTGCAAAATTTAAAGATACTCCGCTTGATGAGGACGGAAGTCCGATTAACTTTACAATAGAAATTGATCAAAGAATATTAAAATGTCTTATATCACCGATGTTTACGCGTTCAAATGCTTATGTCGGATACATAATAATTATCATTGATGTAACAAAAGAGCACGAAATGGATCAGCTTCGTTCAAACTTTATATCAAATGTTTCACACGAATTAAGGACTCCTGTAACTGTGTTGAGAAGTTATATTGATACTCTTTATAATTTTGGAAATGACTTTGATTTTAATACACAAAGAGAGTTTATCGGTGTTATGAATCAGGAAATAATCAGACTTAACCGTATGGTCAATGATATTCTTGATTTTTCCCGCTACGAAGCTCAAACATTGCATCTTGAAAAAACAAAGCAGGATATTGTTGAAATTATAGAAGATGCTGTAAATCAGGTTCAAGTTCTTGCAAAAGAACACGATTTGACAATCTCAATCATGAAAGAACCGGATTTACCGGAAATTCCGCTTAACGTAGATAGTATTTCACGTGCATTTATGAATATTTTATCTAATGCAATTAAATATTCTCCTGACGGAAAGCGTATAAAGGTTCGAGCCGAGCGTTCTCGTGACGGGGAATATGTTGAAGTAAGCGTAGAAGATCAAGGACCGGGGATTTCGGAAAAAGATCAAAAGAAAGTTTTTGACAGATTCTATAGATGCGAAAACGCAACTCATACTGTTAAAGGTACAGGTTTGGGACTCCATCTGGTTAAAGTCACAATTGAAAAACATCATCAGGGTCAGGTATTTGTTAACTCCGTAGAAGGTGAAGGCTCTACATTTGGTTTCAGACTGCCTATTAAACCAAAAGAAGAAGAGCCGGAAGAATATATCCCTAAACATCAGCTTCCTGCGGAAAGCGAAGCATAAAAAGTCTATTTACTACATTCCTTCAAAATTACCCGATAGAATTTTCATAGCTCGATTTTCGGCTCTCTGAGCTCTGTTTAACGCTGCTTCCAGTCTTGAATTATCCCAAGTTTTTGTTATATTTGCCGCTGCTTGAGACGGAATATATGTTCTTGTATGCAACTCATTTCCGTACTTATCAGTCTTAATTGTTGAATTTTGAGACGGTATATATGTATAAGTATCTAAACTATTTTTCCCCAAAGGAGATTTAATTACATTTTCCTGAGAAGGAATATAGGTATAATTGTCTGTTTTTTCTTTGTAATAATTCTGCGGTGCTGCCATATCTCGGTGTTGAGGTGCGCCATGGTGCGAGATTGCTTGTATATTTGTATTATTCTGCTTCTTTGCGGATTGTTCTTTTGCAGTTGCAATAATTTTTTGTTTTTGAGCTTCATATAATCTGTTATTCAAATCTTCTTTCAGAAATTTCTTCTGTTCTTTTTTTGCATCTTTGATTTCTTCTTCCTTCATTGAATCATAAGAACCGCCAAAAACAAATTTTATAGATTTATTCAGTATTGTATCAAGAACTCCCATAGTTAAAGCAATAAATATTCCTAATCTTACCGGAACACCCCATAGGTTTCTCGGTAAATTACGCAATTGCGAGAATTTTTTTGTAACCATATTACCCGGATTATAAGCATCCAGTTTGCCTAAATCCGGTGTTAAGAGATTTGCCAGCCATCTGACAGATTTGGTGTACCATTTCTGTCCTTTGACGACTTTTAATTTTTTCATTTTTTCGTTTACGAGCTTACGCTCTTTATTGTAATCATCATAGTCTTTGAAGCCTTTTGCCTCCTCCGGAGTTCCCTTTCGAGAGTTTTTCTTATTAAAATCCGTTTGTAATTTTCTCAGAGCCTGAACATCTTTCTGTTTCATACCTGCATACTGTGCTCCGCAAATGTGGTGCATAATTTGAAGCGCAAACGGGAATGTAAATACCCATGAGATATGATTAACAAGATTATTAACGCCTGTTCCCACTTTTTCTTTTGGTTCTGCTTTATGAACGTTAATGGCAGTTTCAACAAATGCCGGAGCAATAAATAATAATACACCTAATTTTCCTCCGCCAAATGTTAAACCTCTATGAACCATCTGCATAAATCTTGACATAAAACGACCTGTTGATGTTTTTGCGCCGTCTTTTGTCAAACTGAATGAGCGGTTATATACGCTGTCACAGGCAAGAATTCTTTTTGTAGGAGTGGTTAAGAAGCCTAAATCCTTTCCGAATAGTCTGAAGTCACCAAGGCTTATCTTAACTTTTCCGCCTACTTTCTTGCAAGCTTCCTGAACCTTACCTATATGCTCGCCTATAGTATCTTCCTGTATTTTTTTGATAGCTTCTTCGTTTAAGCCGAGAGCTTTTAAAACAGCTTTTTTTGTTTCACTGACTCCGCCGTCTCCACCTGATTTTGTTACAATATTTAAAATCTCAGAATCAGTCTTTTCACCCAATCGTTTTAATTGAATAAAGCTGGAAGCTTGTTCTTCAGGGATTTCAGAGATTTTTGCAACCTTAAATACACTTTTTAAGATATCTTTTTCCTTGCTATCAAGCCCTAATTTATTTAATGTTGCAAAACCATCCTTTGTTAATTTTAATTCATTGACAATTTGGTTAAAGTCGTGAGCTATTCTTTGTCTTTGCGGAATCATTTCAGACTTAACCAACTCCAGTTCAGGCATTGTAGGAGTTTTCCACATTGCATTTAAGACAGAATTTTTTTCAATAATTTTTCCGCCCTTTTTCCCGCTTTTTGTAAACCATCCAAGTACTGTTTGAACGGGTTTGCTTTGAACAAATTTAGAATTTTCTATTCTGTCACCAAAATTAGTAACTTTTTTCAATAAGCTGTCTTCATACTTTCCGCCGCAAGCAGCAGTATATTTATCAAGTAAAAACCCGCATCCGAACCAAGTTAAAATTGATGCAATCGGATGATCAATAAGCGGCCCGAAAAAACCTCTTATTCCCATTGTATAAAAAGGGTTTTCTTCCAAATAATCCTTGAATTTCATTTTTTCGTCAGGAGCATAATAATCGGGTATTCTAACAGCTTTATTTTGCATACCGTCGGATGCATTTACCCCATTTACCCTATTAGGTAAGCCGTATGCATTATTTCTGTTATCAAAATTTTGAATACTTTGTGCCATGGAAATACTAACCTTTATAAACCTAACTATAAATATAAAGGTTTTTTTATTTGAAAAATTGCCATAATTTAATATTTTTTAAAATTTTTTGTAAAAAAACTTAACAAAAAAATTAAAAAATAACAGGTTAACAGAATTATTTTTATAAAAAAGTTTATAAAAACCGGATTTACCTCTTAAGAAAAGGTGACATTTTGTCACCTTTTCTTTTTCGCAGAGTGCAAATAATATATTTAATACCTTGCTAAATATTTATCAATTTCCCATTGAGAAACGTATGTTCTGAAAGCATCCCATTCAATTTCTTTTGCTGTTACAAATTCATCAACAATATGAGATCCCAATGCAGTTTTTGCTATTAAAGATTTTTGCATATATTCCAGTGCATCTTTTAAGCTGCCCGGCAAAGATTCTATTCTCATACGTTTTCTTTCTTTTTCTGAAAGTTTATAAATATTAGATTCAACAGGTTTAGGCGGTTCAATTTTGTTACGAACACCGTCTAAACAAGCAGCAAGAATTGTTGCAAAAGCTAAATAAGGGTTACAGCTCGGATCCGGAGAACGAAGTTCTACACGAGTTGATACACCTCGTTTTGCCGGAACTCTCAAAAGAGCACTCCTGTTAGCAAGTGACCAAGCCATATAAACAGGGGCTTCATATCCCGGAACTAACCTTTTATAGCTGTTAACAGTAGGATTTAAAATTGCTGTTATGCTTTTTATATGCTTTAACATGCCTCCGATAGCATATCTTGCCGTATCAGAAAGTTGATACTCCGCTTTTGGGTCATAAAAGGCGTTTTTACCTTTAGTATCAAATAAAGAAATATTGCAATGCATGCCTGAACCATTAATTCCATAAATAGGTTTCGGCATAAATGTTGCATGTAATCCGTATTGAGCTGCAACAGCTTTTACAGCAATTCTAAAGGTTACAACATTATCTGCTGTTGTTAAAATATCAGAATATTTAAAATCTATTTCGTGTTGTCCGTCTGCAACCTCGTGATGAGATGCTTCAATATCAAATCCCATATCCTGAAGAGTGCTTACAATATCAGAACGGACTTCCTCTCCTAAATCATCAGGCCCTACATCATAATACCCTGCTCTGTCATGAGTTCTTGTAGTAATATGACCGTCTTCATCTTTTTCAAATAAGAAGAATTCCGCTTCCGGTCCGACATTCATTGATAAACCTAATTTTTTAGCCTCTGCCATAAGACGCTTTAAATTGCATCTCGGACAACCTTCAAACGGAGTCCCGTCTGAGTTATAGATATCGCATATTAAGCGTGCGGAGTTTTTACCGTCCTGTTCCTGCCATGGAAGAATTTGGAAGGTGTTTTTATCAGGATAGAAAAACATATCAGATGTTTCAATATTTCTAAATCCCTTAATTGATGAACCATCTAACATTATTTCATTATTTAAAACTCTGTCAATATGTTCGGATGGTACAGCTAAATTTTTAACCTGACCGTTTATGTCGACAAATTGAAGTTTAATAAATTGAACATCGTATTCTTCTATCATTCTTTTGATGTCTTCATCGGTGTATTGTTTTCCGCTTAGCGGTTGGTGCATAAAATCCATACTCATCCTCCATTCTTATTCAATGGTTTAATAATACATTATTTTGAGTAACAAGGTCAACCAATTATGTATTAAAAATATATTAAGAGTAATTTTTAACTATTGTAATCTTGAATCCATGGTTTTATAATAATAGTTATCGGGTAATTTGGGGATGAAGAGAATTCTTAGGCAACTATATATATTATTAATTTTTATTGTTATGAGTACAAATGTTTTTGCTCAGGATGTTTATTCTGCATATATCCCGAGTGAAAATGAAGTTATATTTAATCAGTCTACATTTTATTTTGATGTAATAGATCCTCAAACAAGTAATAATACTAAAGGTGCAAATTATCCAGGATTAAGAGGGGCCAATCAACTTGTAATTTATACTCCGGCTTTTGGATTTAGAACAAATACTAATGAATTTGGTACAGAAGCTGTTATTACAGGTGACACAGTTACTTCTCTAAGCGGAGCTGATTCACTAATCCCTGCAAACGGTTTGGTTATAAGCGGACATGGAAGAGCAAAAAAATGGATAAATGAAAATGTAGTAGTCGGTTCAAAAATATCTATTGATGTTGAAAAAGGGTTGATTACATCTTACATAACTTCTGATACTTTTTTGTATGGTGCAAGAGAAAAAATTAAAGAAGTTGAAAACATGATGTTTTATTATTCACAGAATTGCCCGAATTACAGGTATAATGAACGTCGTACAGAGCAGAGCCTAAACAGGGCAAAAGATTTAATTGAAAAAGCACAAAAAAACAGCGAAGATTCTCAAAGATATGCAACAAGAGCAATAGAGCTGGCAGACGTTGCTATGTCAACCGTAATCCCTTATAATCAAAATGAATTAAAAGGCGTTTGGATAAGACCTACATATCACAATCAGGAAGAAATTGAGTCTGTTTTGGACAGAATTGCCAATGCCGGAATTGATAATGTTTTTATAGAAACATATTACCATGGTCAAACAATATTCCCGTCAAGAACAATGGGCGAGTATGGTTTTATTGTGCAAAATCCTGAATTTGCAGGTTTTGATCCGTTAAGAATATGGATAAATGAAGCTCATAAAAGAGGAATCAAAATACACATCTGGTTTGAATCTTTTTACGTAGGAAACAAACCTCCGGAAACAAATCCAAGACATATTCTTGCAGTCCATCCCGAGTGGTCTAATTATCAGAAAAAAAATGCCGATTCCGAAACTATACCGTATTCCGTATCAGAACATAACGGCTATTTTATTGATCCTGCAAACCCTGAGGTGCAAGCATTTCTATATAATTTGATAGATGAAATTATTATGAAATACAGACCTGACGGTATTAATCTTGATTACATAAGATATCCTCAGTCACTTGCTCCTACATACTCAAATTATGATATGTCAAATTGGGGTTATACAAAATATGCGCGTGAAGAGTTTAAAAAGATGTATGAAGTTGACCCTATCGAACTTAATACGGATGATTATTTATGGTACACTTGGAAAATGTATCGTGCAGGAAAGATTACGGATTTTGTAAGAAGAATCGGACGTCTTGCGAGAATGAACGGAATAACTACAACAGCCGTTATTTTCCCAAATATTCAAATGGCTTATGATACAAAATTACAAGATTGGAAAACTTGGTCAATGAACAATTATATTGACGGTTTTACTCCGCTGTTTCTAACTTGTGATGATAAAACCGCAATGAACTTGATGGGAAATGTTCTGAGAAATAAATCGGCAAGTACTAAGCTTTATGCAGGCTTATTTGTAACCTTTATGAACGGCGCAAATTCGGATTTAATCAAACAAATACATGCCGCAAGAAAATATGCTCTTAACGGTTTGATTATATTTGACTATGCTCATCTTAAAGATCAGTACATTGATACTCTAACTCAGAGTGTATTTAGGCCAATCGAAAAAGAAGTTTCAAGCAGAGGAACAAGATATGGCGGACGAAGATAATCAGGAACAACAAAAACGCAAATTTATAGGTGTTTGGTTTGAATGCTGTCATACGTACGGCAGATTATATAAAAATAAAGAAGGCACTCTATATAGGGGAAGATGTCCGAAGTGTTTACGTTCTATTCAAGTAAGAATAGACAGTAATAACGAAAACGCAACAAACAGGAGATTCTTCCGCGGTAGCTAAAGGGGTAAAGGGGTAAATATCTTTTAGGGGGTAAATTTTTAGGGGGTAAATTTTTAGATGGTTGAACATATAAGGAGATTATTGTGATGTTGGAAAATTTAAGAAAAGAAAATGAAGTTTTGGATATTTTTTGTCATCTTGTTTCAATCCCATCTCCATCATTAAAAGAAGACAGGGAAATTGACTGGATTTTAGATTTTTGTCAAAAAAACGGAATAAACGGAAAGAAAGATAATTACGGAAATATTTATATTCATGTTCCCGCAACAGATGAGACAAAAGAACCTATAATGCTTTCTTCGCATATGGATGTTGTTGGAGATGACAGTCCTGTTAATATTTATCTTGATAACGAAGGTTTTATCCATGCTGAAGGAAGAACTCTCGGTGCTGATGATAAAGTTGGCGTAGCTTGTGCTCTGATGCTTGCAAAAGAGGTCGTCAAGGGATTGACTCCAAATAGAGAACACCTTGTCTCTAACTCCTCTTCAACAAAAAGTGAGGGGAACATATTTCCACATGGAGGTTTAGAAATAACTTTTACACGTGACGAAGAAAGCGGTATGAGCGGAATTGAACACGTGGAATTTGATAAAATTTTATCTAAATATGTTCTTGTAAATGATGCAGATAAATTAGGTCAACTGCAAATATCAGGTGCAAGTTATACCAGAGTAAAAATAATTGTTAACGGTCTGAAAGGCGGTCATTCCGGAATCGATATCGGAGACGAAACAAGACTGAATGCCGCAAAGTTAATAGCAGAACTTCTTGCAGAGCTTCCTCAGGGCGTTTTTTATAAAGATGAAACAGGTGTCATAACATCTTGTAACCTTGGGGCAATAGTTGCAGGAGGAATCCAAAATTCAGTAGCTTCAATTGTAGAAAAGGGTATAAAAACGAACGATTATATAACTGAGATTATGAAAAAGACATCTACAAATATCATCAATACATTAGGTATGGCATCTTATTCAATAAGAAGCGCCAGTACGGAAAAAGAAAATGAACTGAAAGCCTTGATGTCTTCTATAGTTGATAAATTTAATAAAAAATATGAAGGACTTGCAAAAGCAGAGATTGAGTTTGAAATTCATTTACTCCCCTTTGAGAGAGCTAAGGACGACAGAATTGAAAGAGTACATACAGAAGCTTGCAAAAGAGCAGGAATAGAAAATGAAATTTCGTCATTCCATGCGGCAGCGGAAACTCATATTTATTGTCAGCATAAAAACTCTAAAGGAGAAACATTTATGCCCACACTTCTTGGATTAGCCGATGTTTATAATATGCATTCGGCAAAGGAAAAAGTAGACTATAAATCTCTGCTTAAGGGGTATGAAGTTATAAAGAATACATTTATAGTATTCAACGAAGATTAAATATTAAATAAAGTACTACTGGCAAATTTTATTTTTACGTGTTTTTATTTAAAGTGTAGTAAAAAAAAGGAAAAATATATGCTAAATTCTGTAAACAATGTCAATTTTCAAGGTTGGGGAACTGTTAAAAAGTATCTTCCAAGAAAAATCGTCGGTTATTCTTCTCATACACCAAAGGCAGGAAAAATGCGTTATGGTCAGTATATGCCGGAATTCCGTAATGAAAATCCGATAACAACATTTTTCAAACATATGATTGAAGCATACAAAGAGATACGTGAAGCAATGAAACCTGATGCAGAACAAATTAAAAAATTAAAAAATATATAAGGAAAGTTTAACAAATTTTTACAAAACTTTATATATTTACTGCCACCCCTTTGATATTTACCTCATTTCTATGTATACTAAATAAAGTGTAAATTTTACAACAAAGGAATATGAAATGGCGCTAAATTTTCAAGATTTAATTTTAAATTTGTCACGTTTTTGGTCTGACTATGGTTGTATAATTCAACAGCCGTATGATATTGAAAAAGGGGCTTCTACGATGAATCCTGCAACTTTTCTGAGAGCTTTGGGGCCGGAACCTTGGCAAACAGCGATGGTTGAACCTTGCAGAAGACCAACTGATGCGAGATACGGAGAAAACCCAAACAGATTGGGACATTATTTTCAATATCAGGTTATACTTAAGCCATCTCCTGATAATGCTCAAGAGCTTTACCTAAAGAGTCTTGAAGCTATGGGTATAGATTTGAGTAAACATGATGTAAGGTTTGTAGAAGATAACTGGGAATCTCCGACTTTAGGCGCAGCAGGTGTAGGTTGGGAAGTTTGGTTAGACGGTATGGAAATTACTCAATTTACATATTTTCAACAAGTTGGCGGTCTGGAAGTTAAGCCCGTTGCATTAGAAATTACGTATGGTTTAGAGAGAATCGCAATGTATATCCAAAATAAGGAATCAGTATTTGATATTATGTGGAATAATACATTGAAATATGGTGATATTTACCTTCAAAATGAAATTGAACAATCAAAGTATAATTTTGAATATTCTGATGCAGACAGATTGTTTAAACTTTTTGATGCATATCAAGCAGAAGTTGATAACTGTGTTAAGGCAGAACTTGTATTGCCTGCTTATGACTACGTTTTAAAATGCTCTCATACTTTTAATCTTCTTGATGCAAGAGGTGTAATCTCTAAAGACGAGCGTATTAACTTTATTAACAGAGTTCGTACAATGGCATCAGCAGTAGCAAAACTCTATGTCGAACAAAGAGAAAAACTCGGTTTTCCGCTTTGCAAGGGGTAAGTTAAAGGCGCATAGAATATAGAATATTATATTTTTAAATGTACCAACGAAATAAATTGCAGAAGGTTTTGCTATAGGTAAGTGTACGGCATCTAAAATTATATTATTTAAAAATTGATAAAGTTAATGTTGGGTTTTCCCCCCGACCTATAAATGTAGAAAGGTTTAATAATGGCACTAACCGATATAATATCAAACATGTTAAAACGAAAAAATCCCGATGACGCACTAGCTGGTGCCGCTAAAGGCGGACTGGAAAAAACTCTCGGAGTTTGGGATTTAATTATTTTAGGGGTCGGTGCAATTATCGGTTCCGGTATTTTCGCTGTTGTTGGTATTGCAGCTGCAGGTTCTGCAGACGGAACAAGTCCCGGAGCGGGCCCTGCTCTGGTTATTTCTATGATAATAGCAGCTATTGCTTGTGTATTTTCGGCACTGTGTTTCAGCGAATTTGCCGCAATGATTCCTGTTGCAGGTGGTGCTTATTCATATACTTTCGCAACATTGGGAGAGTTTGCGGCATGGCTTGTAGGCTGGATTTTAATGCTTGAATACGTGATTGCTTTTATTGCGGTATCTTGTGCGTGGGCGAATTATGTTATTCAATTTTTAAAGGGATTTGGACATATTTTACCTGCTTTTATAACAAATCCGCCTGTATGGCTTGTTAATGATTATAGAAGCGCTGTGCATACTCTTTCTGCGCAAGGCATCGACTATCATTCAGTAATTC
>ODAI011038533.1_pt1 | contig 40039 bp, 35 predicted proteins | sample 1539321 | NCBI WGS metagenome assembly ODAI01 (sample SAMN02144231, study PRJEB22623) | gut metagenome | biome: sheep rumen | host: Ovis aries | place: New Zealand
CGCGGTGTCTCCACGCTTCCCGGAGGTGCCGACATCCGCATCCCAGGCTATAACCCCGAGACGCCTACCCAGCTGTCCCATCCCATCGCTATGGAGCAGGCTCTTACATTGTCTATCCGTGAGGGTGGTAGAACAGTAGGTTCAGGCAGAGTTGCTACTATCATCGAGTAATAAATAAAAACTCAGTAAATATAAGGCCTTCCGGGTTTTTCCGGAGGGCCTTGTTTTTGTATTTTTGACAGAAATCAAACTTTTCACCTTGTATTTTTGACAAAATGATACTGTTTGCACTTGTATTTTTGACACCATTGTTTTATTCTATTTATATGAATGAACAAATGATATGAGGTCAAAAATGGAACTAAACAGAAAAAGCAGCAATATTATAAGGGAATGGTATCATACGAGTAAAAAGGCTCTTTTGATAAAAGGAGCGCGTCAGGTTGGAAAGACATTTCTGATCAGAAGCGTGCTAAGTGAAGAAGGAGCTGACTTATTTGAGATAAATCTAATCAAAACTCCAGGGGCTATATCTGTTCTCAAGCAAGCAGGCTCAATTGACGAGTTGATAATGGGCTTATCTACCATAAGCGAACAGATAATCACAAAAGGAAAGACGGTTATTTTTATTGATGAAGTTCAACGATTCAAAGAGATGATATCTAAGATTAAATTCTGGGTTGATGACGGCAGCCTGAGATTTATTTTAAGTGGTTCACTTCTTGGCGTTGAATTGACAAATATTGAATCGGCCCCGGTCGGATATTTGAGTACGCATGAAATGTATCCTCTTGACTTTGAAGAGTTTTTACAGACCGCACGGATTAGCCGAGATACCATTGACAGTTTAAGAAATTCCTATGAAAAGCGAAGCCCGGTATTGGACGCCGTGAATGAGAAGATGATGGAATTATTTACAAGATATCTAATAGTTGGCGGAATGCCAGAAGCTGTAAGTGTCTATGCGGAAACAAAGAATATAAATAAAGTAATGGAAGTACATAAGGACATAGTGCGACAGTATAAACTAGATTTCACTCAGTATGAAGCAGAGAACAAAAGGCTACTTTTAACTAATGTATACGATCTTATTCCTGCGGAACTATTGAAGCAGAACAGAAGATTTATTATTTCGGATCTTAAAAAGGGACTGCATTTTGAGCGGAATGAGAATACTTTTTTGTGGTTAAGGAAGGCAGGTGTGGCAATAGCATCATTTAATGCGACCGAGCCAAGAATTCCGTTAAAACTGAATGAGAAACAAAGTCTCTTTAAACTTTTTCTATCAGATGTAGGGATGCTTACGTCCATTTATGGAATGGCAACTAAAAATATGTTGCTGACTGGTGACGGTAATCTAAACGCGGGGGGAATATACGAAAATGTAGTCGCTACAGAACTTATTTCCAAAGGATTTTGCTGCTACTATTATAATTCCAACAGGCTTGGTGAGCTGGATTTTGTTGTCGAACATAATGGTGGAGTTCTTCCGATAGAGGTTAAAAGCGGGAAAGACTATATGATTCATTCTGCATTGAACAACTGTCTTAACAACCCGGAGTATGAAATGACGGAGGGAATTGTTTTTGCGAATTGTAACGTGGAAAAAAGAGGAAAAGTAACTTATCTCCCCATTTATATGATCATGTTTTTAGAAAGCGGAGATGAGCAGGAACTAATCCTGTCATAATACTATGGTTTGCAAAAAGTGAACGACTTCAAATATATGCAAAAGTTTAAGACTGACTTTAACAAGTACCCTCTTTACCGGACAACGGTAGGGAGGGTACTTGTTTGTTAAACCTGCATTTCTTAAAAAAATCTTCATTCCCCTTATAGTCCCTCCTTAAGAATCGACTCCTATAATGGAGAACATGAAAAAGAAAAACACATAGGAGGGATGTGCATGGAACTTAAGGCAGACATGCTGACTAAGCAGTATAAGAATAAGACAGCGGTTGATGGGTTATCTTTCACACTAAGTAAGGGTGTGACAGGATTGCTTGGAGCCAATGGAGCGGGAAAGACCACTTTGATGAAGATGATCTGTGGCTTACTTACACCAACAGATGGGAAGATCACTTATGATGGGATGGAAGTATCGGAGGAAGGCTATCGCAACATTTTGGGATATCTTCCGCAGGATTTCGGATACTATCCTGATTTTAGCGGATATGACTTTCTGATGTATTTTGCGGCTCTTAAGGGGCTTAGCAGGCATGATGCAAGGGTGAGGACAGAGGAACTGCTTGAGCTTGTGGCCCTAACGGATGTGGCACGTAAAAAGGTTAGAACCTACTCAGGCGGTATGAAGCAGAGACTCGGAATCGCCCAGGCAATCTTGGGAAGACCGGAGGTGCTTATACTGGATGAGCCTACAGCCGGTCTTGATCCCAAGGAACGTGTGAGGTTCAGGAATCTGATAGAAGAGATAGGTAAGGAGTGTATAGTCCTTCTCTCTACGCATATAGTCTCAGATATTGAGCACATAGCGGATAATCTTATCATGATGAGATCGGGACATATCATCTGGCAGGGCAATTGGAGTGAAGAGGAAGGAAGCCTTGAGGATTTCTATCTTAGAGAGTTCGGGGAGGATAAGTGATGAAGAGCAGACATTTTGGAACAATACTGTATTATGAGATTAAAAAGATCGTGGCTAATCGCTTCACGTTAATAGCACTTATCGTGCTGGCAGGCTATTCACTTTTACAGGGAATATGTCAGGCGGAGCAGACAGGAGATTATGCTGCAAAGACAAGGGAACTTAGAAGAGCGGTAGACGGAAGGATAATAGATGATGAATTGCTTAAGGAGATGACGGATTCAACCGATGAGTACGGGGTATTATGGAATGAATCCAACTGTACCTATGAAGCACTTGCCGACTGGGTAAGGGACATAGTGGATTACGGAAGACCTCTGGCGGATTACAGAGCGGAGGATATATATGAAGCAAGGCTTGATGCTATATATGAAGCGATGGATATGCAGTATTTGACAACAGGTGAAAGAGAGTACTGGAAAGCCAAGGAAGAGAGCTTAAGCAAGCCCTTTATCTGGCATTCCGCTGATGAGGCGCTCGGACTTGCAGACATCATCAGCTCCACACCGATCATCATGCTGCTTATGATACCCCTTTTCTTAAGCCAGATATTCGCGGGAGAAGTGAAGGACAGGACAGATCCACTGCTTCGCTGCACACAGGGAGGGCTGGGACTGACATATGGAGCTAAGATAACTGCGGCTGTGATCGTGACTACGTTCCTTGTAGTATTCTCTGATGCCATATCTCTTACAGTAAGCTATATCCTGTGGGGTAATAACGGCTGGAATGCAGCGGTTCAGGTCATCATGCCCATGTCACCTTACAACATGACTATGGGTGAGATGATAGGACGGATGTTCATAACGGCGTTTAGCTGTTCGATATTCTTAACTATAGTGACCTGCTTCCTGTCAGAATGCCTTAATAATCCCGTGGCAGTCATGGGGACGGTATTCGGAGGTTTCTTAACGATACTTGCTCTGGCAAGACAGATACCCTTAAGTCTGCGCCCGTTATCACAGATATTGTATCTGCTTTCACCCGTAGATATGACTTCTGTGCGCGGACTGTACGAACTGAGACTTATAGGAACAGGCGGCCATTATCTGACAGCGTGGCAGTTCGCTCCGCTCCTGTATCTGTGCATATCCGCAATACTGATAGTGGCAGGTCGTTTTGTATATATGAGGAAGGGCAAGTTATAACTGTTATTCAACACTTATGTGGCTAATCATCATACATTTATGTGGTTATTTATCTTACACATATGCGCAGTTATATTTTACAGATTTGTGATTAGTATTTGCTTTGAATGGTTAGTGTATAACCACCGCCTTCAAGGCGAGATTCCTGCGCTGAATGTATTATCCATAGAACTGCATTACCCTTTCTGTCAGTGAAGCAATATCAGATGGTATTGACTCCTCTGACTCATTGCCGGAATAAGGGACGATGAAAACCGATGCTGTATCAGACCCATCGATCTCTATTTCCATATGGTCATGTCTTGAATTATCATATTCCAATTGGATCGTCTGAAGTGCAGTCGGAAAAATCTCCGGTTGTATCGGCAACCTCCGTATTATATCAGCAACCTTATCTATTAGTATCCCGGTAAAAGCAGGTGCTCCATTTCCGTTCCAATCATCCTTTAATAGAGAAATATTATGCAACTTCTTCAAGTTATCAGATCTGATATCTTCAGGCTTTACTGATTCGATACCTTTTCCAAAAGACGAATGGTCAATGCTCCGTGCATATGTACCTATTCGCTCTATACGACTAAGATTGTTATACTCCTCTTCAGATATGATAACAACATTTTTGCCTTGCTTCCTTGGCACTATAACAACTTCGCCGGCATTAGCCATATCGAAGTATTTTTTAATATTGGCTCTTATCTCCATCTGCTTAGCAATTGTCACACTGCACCTCCATATAAGTACTGATAACCGTACTCTTTATAGTACTAATATTATAATACTCCTATTCTCCGTATGCAATAGCGTAATCATTATTGATAAAATATAAGAATGGAATTATGTATTACATTTGGGACCGCCAGTTCAAATTTCATAACAGGGGTTAAGTAATTGTCTTGATCTGCCGATATATATTTCGGAAAACCCAAATTGTCACTTTGTGCATCAAAAAGGATTTTGATCAGGTATTTTTTACTGTACTACAAGGAGGTAGGGCAATATGACAAGCATGTACGGCATATCTGCGTTTCAGCAGATCGACAGGTCGTGGGAAGCGAAGAGCATGGGCACAGAGCGCATAGGTGCGGCGGCTTCTGCACGAGCAGATCATAGAGCTTTTTCCCGGGAAACAAAATACGGTATATCTTATTGCAGCTCGGCATCGCTGTATCCGTCTCCGTATGACAGGGATGTTGAGGATATGCATACGGGAGAATCGTGGCAGATGCGCAGACTTATAAGGAGTCTTACGCAGACAAGGAACCCTGACAGGAACCCTTATGAGGTGTCCTCCGACGGCGAAGCCGGCAACCTCATGGGTATATCGGCGGCTTCCGAGAGTGATAAGGCTGATAAGGAATTAAGCAAGCTTAAGTATAATTACAGCTATAAGGAAGTGGCAGGTAAGATACAGCGCGCCAAGACATCGGTAAGCGCCAAGCAGGCCGTGATAAGCGCTAAGAGAAAGGTCCTTGAGGTTAAGAGACAGATCGCATCGGGTGGCGGAGATGCCAAGGAGCTGCAGCTTGCACTGACACATGCCAAGCGCATGGAGATGGCTGCCAGAAAAAAGGAGCATAACTTAGAGCTTGAAGAACTCGTAGTCACTACACAGAACAGGGATAAGCGCCTTGATGAGCAGGAGGAAGCCGTAGAGGATATGAGGAATGCGGTCATCACTGCCGCAGAAGAGAAGCTGTATAACGCCGAAGATGAGATATTTGAAGAGCGTCAGGATTTGATCGGGGATTTCACGGAGGAGGTCAAGGAAAGCGGCGAAGAGATATCCGATGAGGCGATGGCAGAGCTTAATGATATGATATCCAAGCTCGGTGAAGAAGAGCTTAAGGAGCTTGAAGAGGCTATGGAGCAGCTTGAGAATATGGAGATAGTCAATCCCCATATGAGCAAGGAGGATCTTGAGGAGCTTAAGAGAAAGCACAGAGCAGCGGAGCAGAAGGCCATTATGAAAGCCGATATGGATTATCTTAAGGGGATGATCAGGCTTCAGACAGAGAAAGGAGCGGATATGAAAGCCCTTAGCGGTAATACATCATCTGTGGAACAGATGGCCGGGCCGGTAGCCACCGCAGCCTTTACGGGTGCGGACTTCTCTATGGCGAGTATAAGCACACCATGTGAGCCCTCAGTGGATATACAGGTATAGCACATGGTAAAATACCAAATTCCTTATTGCTAACAGGGTGACAATGATTTATATTGAGAATAGTGTGTATGATACTTTTAGATGGAGATTGATATGGCTAAAAAGTATGGAGCAAGTCCCATAAGAGAGCGTAATAATACGGATAAAGATGCCGGTGAAGCAGGCAGTAAGGGCTACTACGTGGACCATGCCTGTGAGGAGGTATTTAACTGTGTGGTATGTGGTATGGAGATACATCCTGAGGGCGCAGGCAGTGACCACAGGAATCATTGTCCCAACTGCTTAAGCAGCATACATGCAGATGTTACACCGGGAGACAGGGCAAGTGACTGTGGAGGTATCATGGAGCCTGTATCCGTGTGGGTGCGCAATAACGGTGAGTGGGCATTGATCCACAGATGTAAGGTGTGCGGAGCACTAAGCTCTAACAGGATAGCAGCGGATGACAATCCCGTGAAGCTTATGTCCATAGCCATGAGACCTGTAGCCAATCCGCCGTTCCCGATAGAGAGGATGAAGGAGATAAGTGAGGCACTTACGTTAAAATGTCAGCAATAAGATCACAGAATGTCGATATGACAGTAGGAAGCCCCACAGGGCATCTTATCAGGTTCGCCATACCCATGCTTATCGGCAATCTTTTTCAACAATTGTATAATCTTGTGGATTCGGTGATTGTCGGAAGGTATGTCGGAGCGGATGCGCTTGCTGCGGTAGGTGCTACCGGATCTGTCACCTTCTTATTCTTTGCCCTCTGCAACGGTATAGGGAGCGGCGGCGGGATAGTTGCATCCCAGTACTTCGGAATGGGAGATGACACTAATGTCAGGAAGACCATAACCAATACCGCTTATATTATGCTTGTGATGTCGGTGATAGTCGGGGGAATTGCATATCTCTTGTCATCCCCTATACTTAGGTTCCTTGCCACACCTGAGTCTATCCTTGCGGATGCCCTGAGCTATATGAGGCTGCAATGTCTGGGGCTGGTATTCGTTGCGCTGTATAATTACGCGGCATCAATGCTAAGAGCCTTGGGAGACAGCAGGACTCCGCTTTATTTTCTGATAATATCATGCCTTATCAATGTGGTACTGGATGTATTTTTTGTATATAATCTGAGCATGGGCGTGTTCGGTGCGGCACTTGCAACTGTAATATCGCAGTTCTTATCAGGTGCGGCGTGTCTTATCTTCGCCTTTAAGACCAACGAATACTTTAAGCTTAGAAGAGACGATCTTAAGCCCGACAGGAATATATCCGTCAAGGCAATCAAGCTTGGCGTGCCGCTGTCCATGCAGTTCGCACTCATTGCCGTATCCTGCATGGCTCTGCAGAGGGTGGTCAACGGATACGGAGAGGTGGCTGTTGCCGCATTTACGGCAACGAGCAGAGTGGAGCAGGTGATACACCAGCCTTATCAGACTCTCGGCGCTTCATTGTCTACCTTCAGCGGTCAGAATTACGGAGCCAAGAAGAATGAGAGAGTTCTTACGGGCTTTTGCAAGAGCCTTGTGATGATGGTCGTATTTTCACTTCTCATGCTTCCCACCATGCAGTATGGCGGTCATGCCATAGTGAGGATATTCGTAGATGACGAGGCTGTCATAGAGATGGGGGCTAAGGCGCTGCAGCTTACAAGCTACTTCTATGTTGCTCTTGGAATGATATATGTGGTAAGAGGAGTCCTTAACGGTGTTGGAGATGCAGTGTTCGCCCTTGAGAACGGAATAGCCGAGGTTATAGGCAGGTTCATATTCCCTGTAGCTTTCACCATGATACCGGCATGTGGAGTGTGGGGTATATGGTGGTCTGTGGGAGCCACATGGACCATAAGCGGAGGCACTGCACTTATAAGGTATATAAGATACGGTAAGAGGATAGGAATAAGAGGTTCTGCCGTGACATCACAGCACATATGATACAGATTAAAGACAGGGAGAGGAATATGAGCAATGCAAGGTTAGAAGAGAAGAAGGATGCCTGTGTTGAGTGGATCAGGGATTTCTTCAAGAATAACGGCCCGGACTGCAATGCAGTTGTAGGTATATCGGGCGGCAAGGACAGCTCTGTGGCTGCCGCTTTATGTGTGGAGGCGCTGGGTAAGGACAGGGTTATAGGTGTGCTTATGCCAAGCGGTACGCAGCCTGACATAGATGCGGCATATAAGCTTGTTGATCACCTTGGGATCAGGCGCTATGAGATCAATATAGGTGATACCGTAGAGGCGTTAAAAAAGGCTGCGACCGGGGCTATGGACGGCGAACTTTCTGTGCAGAGTATTACGAACATTCCGCCCAGAGTTCGCATGACCACACTATATGCCGTCTCTCAGAGTCATAACGGAAGAGTGGTCAATACCTGCAATATCTCCGAAGACTGGGTGGGATATTCCACCAGATACGGGGATGCGGCCGGAGATTTCTCGCCGCTATGCGGATTCACCGTAACTGAGGTTAAGGAGATCGGAAGGATGCTTAAGCTTCCCGATGAACTTGTGGAGAAGGTGCCCACAGACGGTCTCTGCGGCAAGACGGATGAGGACAATCTTGGCTTTACTTATGCCGTGCTCGACAGATATATAAGGACGGGTGAGATAGATGACAAGGCGACTAAGGAGCTGATAGACAGGAAGCACAGAACCAATCTTTTTAAGCTGCGTTATATGGACTGCTTCGAACCGGGGCTTGAGGTGAAGGCATGATAGAGAGTTTTACGATAGTGGGCACTCAGGTGCTCGTGCTTTTCATATTGATAGCCATTGGCTTCGGGCTTGGTAAGGCAAGGATCATCGATCAGAATTCGGTGAAGAGCATCAATGACCTTATGATATATGTGGTCAACCCCTGCGTGATAGTGGGAGCTTTCCAGAGAAAATTCGAGGCGGTATTACTTCGCGGCTTTTTACAGGCTGTTGTGGGAGCCTTGATCGGACATGTGCTTTGTCTTGTGCTTGCGCTTATCATTTTTAAGAACCGTGAGGATGGGAAGCGCAGAGTGCTTAAGTTCGCCGCCATATTCTCCAATTGCGGCTTCATGGGGATACCGCTTTTGAATGCGCTGCTTGGACCTGACGGAGTATTCTACGGCGCAGCTTATCTGGCGGTATTCAATATATTGATATGGTCATACGGTCAATATACCATGGCCAAGGGAGCCAAGGGCTTCTCCACTAAGAAGATAATCCTTAATCCAAGCATCATATCCCTGTGTATAGGGCTTATATTCTTCTTCACATCCACGCTTCTGCCGGATATCATCAAGATACCCGTGGATTATCTGGCGGCCCTTAATACACCTGTTCCGATGCTTATAATCGGTTATACGCTTACCAAGTTCGAACCTAAGGATCTTCTCGGAGGTACGGATGAACTCATAGTATATCTGATAAGGCTTATAGTGGGCCCGCTTGCGCTGCTTGGTATCCTCTATGCCATGGGACTTAGAGGAGTGATACTCACTGCGGTGATAGTATGTGCATCCGCACCTGTGGCGGCGCTTACGACCATGTTCGCCATCAAGTATGACTGTGATGAGGAATTAAGCGCCCGCATAGTATCGACCTCGACACTTCTATCCATAATCACCATGACACTCATAGTAGGACTTACGAATTATATTGCATAAAAAAGAGGGTTGATATTAATCAACCCTCTTGTCACCCCAGAAGAACAGTGCCACCGTTCCGGGTCCCGTATGGCTGCCGATCACGGCGCCTATGGGATATATCTCTACGTGTCCTTTTAGCTTCTTGAATCTCTCTTCGATGAGTGAAGCCTCCTTCTTGGCATCATCCAGACATACCGAATTGCTTATATATACCTTGCCGTCATAGTCAAGACCATTCTCTGCATGCTGTTCCATAAGCTCCACGGCTCTCTTGATGGCCTTGTTGGTACCGCGTATCTTCTCACGGGGTATAAGCTTGCCCTCGAAGTCCACATTAAGCATCGGGCAGATGTTAAGGATATTGCCTACAAGACCGGCAGTCTTGGTCACACGACCGCCCTTAATGAAGAAGGTTAAGTCTGATGAGAAGAACCAGTGGTGAAGCCTTAACTTATTCTCTTCAGTCCAGTTATAGAGCTCATCGATATCCATGCCACCCTTCTTAAGCTCATAGAGCTTATCCATAAGCAGACCGTATCCGCTTGAAGCGGCCAATGAATCCACTACATATATCTTGGCATCCGGATACTCATACAGAAGCTCATCTCTTGCAACACAGGCTGAATTGTAGCTTCCGGATATTCCACTTGAAAGCGTCAGATGCAGAATGTCCTTGCCGCTTTTGATTATCTGTTCAAAGTATCTTATGTAGTCATTGACAGTCACCTGACTTGTCTTGCTATCCTCGCCTGCAAGCATTCTTTGATACAGCTCGGTGGGCGATACGGACTTGCCGCAGTCATCGACATATTCCTTTCCTCCGAGAGTAAAATGGAATGGTATGTAGTTAATCTCAAGCTCCTTAAATCTCTGTTCGTTCAGATCTGCTGTTGAACAGCAGCTTAGGCAATAATCTCTCATTATCTTCTCCGTTTTCTTATTATACTCCCTGCGGTACATATAGTAAGATGTTACCGCCTACGAGATAATATTATAATCCAATCAAAGGAGTATGACAATTCAAATCTTACTTTTTCCTTAAATTATCATAAAAACCCACATTTTTTTATTATATATGTTATCATATGTGATTATGGGCAGGTTCTTCCGTTAACGCTGTGGATTGGAGATTTATATGAAAAAAGCAGGGGAATTCATTAAGAAGCATAAGAAGGGTGTGATCATCATGGCAGTGATCGCTGTAATTGTCATAGCGATTGTCGTTTTAGTGATCAGGACCAAGAAAAAGGCAGAAGAGATGCTGGGACAGATGACTCAGGAGACATATGTTCTTGAAAAGCGTAATCTTGTTAAGTCTGTGTCCGGTACAGGTAAGATATCGAGCGCTGTGAAGAAGAATATCGTGGTGGCGGGACTTGCCAATACCAAGGTAGCTGCTGTTAATGTCGAGCTGGGTGATGAGGTTAATGAGGGAGATATCCTGTGTACCTTCAACACAGAGGATATCGAGAGGAATCTGGCCAATGCCAAGCAGGATCTGGCGATCTCTCAGAAGAAGACGGCTAATTCTATGGATAATCAGACCAGAGGTCTGTATAACACTCAGGTGGATGCGGTCAATGATACCAACAGGAACTTAGAGGCCGTGGATCAGGCACAGCGTATATATGACACCAAGAAGGGTGAGAAGGCGGAAGCATCAAGAGTATTCGATGAGGTCTATGATGTGTACGAGGAATACTGGGATGAGGATGAGTATTACGATCTGCAGGAGGAGTATCAGGAGGTAAAGAAGAAGTTAGAAAGCTATGATACCAAGACTATCTCGACAACTGCTGATGCGGGTGAGTTTAATGCCAAGAAAGAACAATTGATTGTGCATATTAATGCGTCGGAGGGAATATCGGTCAAGGACGATCTTTCAAAGCTTAAAGCAGGTGATAGCATAGCTTCTGACCTTGATATCGCAGCAGATAAATTTGTCGATGGATTCAATGCAGCAGAGGACAGCATTAAAAGTGATATAAAGCAGATTATTTCAGAATTACAAAAGGCAAATAACGAATATATATCTGCCGTTAATGCCACTGCATCTAATCTTGAAGAATACAACAGCCTTACCGAGAAAGCCAAAGCACTTAGCAGCAGGATTTCCAACATGGAGACAGCCAAGAGCAAGATGGAAGCTGCCAAAGCAAATGTTGATTCGGCAAGTACAGCTATGAACAGTGCGGGAGATACTCTTAAGAATGCACAACGTACTCAGGAGGATAAGTTCAGAAGCGACATCAACGGTGTCAAGGATGCAGAGAATAATTACGACAGCGCCAAGCTTGACAGCTCGGTGGCAAGCAGAACATATGAGGATAATGTACGAAAATATGAGACACTTATGGAGGATGCAACAGTAAAAGCACCCTTTAAGGGCATCATAACGGCTATCAATGTGGTAGAGGGCGACGCATATAACGGGCAGACATTGCTGACCATTGAGGATCTAAGCTCATATACGATCGAGACCTCAGTAGATGAATATGATATCAATAAGGTTAAGGAAGGACAGACTGTGAAGTTCAAGACCAATGCAACCGGAGACGAGGAGCTTGAAGCGGTTGTAACAGAGATAGCTCCAAGAGCCACGGTAGCAGCAGCTTCATCCTCCGGTAATGCTTCGGCTGTCACCTCTTCCATATCCAATTATGCGGTCAAGATGCTGATCAAGTCGGATTGCAGTGACCTAAGGCTTGATATGACGGCTAAGCTCAACATCATAATAGAAGAGGCAGATGAAGTCTATGCTGTACCTTTCTCGGCATTACAGACCGATGAGAACGGTAAGAATTATATTGAGGTAGAGGATGACGGACAGGCAGCAGGTGAGGCTGAGACAGGAGAGATGACAGAGGAAGAGGCTGCAATGGCTGCAATCAATACTGCGGCAGGCAATAAGCCTACCAAGAAGATACCTGTTACATCCGGTGTTGAGACAGATTATTATGTTGAGATCAGCTCGCCTGAGCTTCGTGACGGTATGGTGGTCGTTATTCCCGGAGGAGGATTCGACAGTATGGAGGATCTGATGTCTACCATGGGTCCCATGGGAGGTATGTAAGAGGGTAATGGAAGATAACAGAAAGCAGATAATCAACATGCGTGGCATCATCAAGCGCTTCTATATAGGGACACCCAATGAACTTACTGTCCTTAAGGGCATTGATCTGGACGTATACGAAGGCGAATTCGTTGCGGTCGTGGGTGCATCCGGAAGCGGCAAGTCCACGCTTATGAATATAATAGGTTCCCTTGACAGACCTACAGAGGGAGAATACATCTTAGACGGGATCGATATAACCAAGGCCAAGGATGCGGAGCTGTCCGGCATAAGGAACAGGAAGATAGGCTTTGTCTTCCAGACATATAATCTGATAGCCAAGACCAATGCCATCAAGAATATTGAAGTTCCCATGCTATACGCAGGGATAGGCATGAAGGAGCGTAACAGGAGGGCTAAGGCTTTACTTGAGATGGTGGGGATGGAGGACAGAATGCACCATCTTCCGGAGGAATTGTCCGGAGGACAGAAGCAGAGAGTGGCTATAGCCAGAGCTATGGCTAATGATCCTGCTATAATCCTTGCCGATGAGCCTACCGGTGCTCTTGATTCTTCCACAGGCCGTATGGTCATGGATATATTCCATAAGCTCCATAAGGAACAGGGTAAGACCATAATACTGATCACACATTCACCGGAGCTTGCGGAGGAGTGCGGCAGGATCGTGACCATCAAGGACGGAGAGATCATAGGAGTAAGAGAGGGCAGAGGAGGTGTTGCCGTATGATGCTTGGAGAGAATATAAGGCTTGCCTTAAGCGGTCTTAGAGCCAATAAGATGAGAGCTCTTCTTACTATGCTTGGCATCATCATAGGCATCGCATCGGTGATAGCCATAATGACAGTGGGTAATTCCCTTACGGCAGAGCTTAACAATGAGTTCGCATCCATGGGAGCATCCAATATAGATGTAATGGTGACCCGTAAGCTTAATGAGGAGGATATAAGTGACAGTGGAATGATATATTCATCCACATCGAGCAATAAGGAGCCTAAGGACAGTGACTTTATAACAGAAGAGATGCTGGAAGCGTATATTGAGGCATACGATGATAAGGTATATGCACTTGCCGCATCGGAGAATGTGGGGCAGACACAGGTTAAAGACGGTAATCTCTATGCCAATGTTGCGATCCGTGGCGTGAATCTCGGCAGATTGTATGCCGACAAGAAGGAACCGTTGGCGGGCAGAGTTTTCTCGGAGAAGGAGCTTGCCGGTGCCGCCAAGGTCTGTATGGTGTCAGACAAATTCGTCAACAATATGTTTAACGGTGATATGGAAGCGGCACTTGGAAGTACTGTATATGTTGAACTTGGCAATAAGAATTATCTGTTCAATATAATCGGAGTGTACGAATATGAACAGATGACATATTATTTTGAAACAGTGGCAGAGAAGGATATCCAGACCGAACTCTACATTCCGCTTAAAACAGCCAAGAATATCAATCACAAATCAAATTACGAAGAGTTCACGGTGATAGGCGAGCAGGGAATAGATGTCAATGCCTTTGTGACCGAGACGCAGGATTTCTTCAATAAGTATTATGAGAACAGCAAGGATTTCGAGATATGGGCATATTCAATGAATTCTTATATGGAAGAGATCAACAGCATGATGGGAACAACTACCCTTGCAATCTCGGTCATAGCCGGAATAGCACTTTTAGTCGGCGGGATAGGTGTCATGAATATAATGCTTGTATCCATCACGGAGCGTACAAGGGAGATAGGTACCCGTAAGGCACTTGGTGCGCCCAACAGCTCCATAAGGATACAATTTATTGTGGAATCTATAGTCATCTGCCTGATTGGTGGTATAATAGGAATGATACTCGGAATACTCATGGGGTACGGAGGGATTAAGCTTATAAAGTCCACGGTATTTGCCGTGTCTGTTAAGAGCGTGCTCTTATCCATAGGCTTCTCCATGGCGATCGGTGTATTCTTCGGATACTATCCTGCCAATAAAGCGGCGAAGCTTGATCCTATAGAGGCCCTCAGATATGAATAAGGAGTTATGAGCAGAAGATCCGGCAGGTTTGTTAAGTGGCTGTATGCCTTTATACCGTTACATGTGGGCAACGGAGTGATTATCGCCATGATGCAGTTGATGCGCTTTCTGGGACGACATGGCGAGATGTATGCCGCAAGCCACGGAGAGCTTAATGAGAGTAACCTTGGCAGATTAAGTGTCGATGATTACGGCGGACCCGGCCATTATATGGAAAAGCAGAGGGCACTTGATGATCTGTATCTTGGAATGTCCACCATGGATAAGGCGGGCTGTGAGGTCATAGCGGTGTATAATGCATTAACCGCACTTGGAATCCGGGGATATACGATACCGGGACTCATAGAGGACTTCGAGAAGGACGGCATCATGAGAAGCGGAAGGTTCGGAGTATCCGTAAGAGCCATGTATGATAAGCTTAAGTCCATCGGATTAAAGCCCCATCTGACTGTTAAGAAGGATAAGATGAAGGAGCTGCTTGATCGAAGCAGCACAGCCATCCTCACCCTGTATAACGACAGGACGACGATAGGGGAACAGATACACAGCGTGTGCATCTCAAGAGACGGAGGATATTATATCCACAATATGTACGGAGACGGCTCAGTGCTCGGACCCTACAAGGATATGGATGATATAGTAGGGAGGCTTCGTAACGGGCTGACGGCACCTATTGCATTGATCGGTATAGACTGTAAGTGATGGACTGATGCTTTATATTGAGTAAGAGCCATGGCTTTTGCATAAGCAATAAATACAGAGGAGACGGAACAGAGATATGTTGACTGCGGTATTATTATTCATTTTAGGCTTGGTACTTCTGATATTCGGAGGTAACTGGTTCGTGGACGGAGCAACGGGTGTGGCCAAGAGATATCACATACCGGAGCTTCTGATCGGAGCAACGGTGGTATCAATCGGGACCACGCTTCCGGAGGTAATGGTATCAGCGACTTCGGCAGCTAAGGGCATAGGTGATATAGCATATGGTAATGCCATAGGGTCGATCATATGTAATACCTCACTTATAGCGGCGCTTACAATAGCTATCAAGCCTGCGCCGGTCGGTAAGAAGGAATTGTATAAGCCGGTCATATGCTTCTTCATAGCGGCAGTATTCTATGCAGCCACAGCTTATATAACTGGATATTTTTCAAGGATAACGGGAATCATCCTTTTGGCGATGTTCATTATCTATATGGTCACGACTGTCAGAGAGGCGATGTCTTCGTCCAAGTCATCGGCTTCACAGACAGGTGAGGACGAGGCTGTAAGCTCTGATGATGAGAGCGGCAGGCAGCAGGCGGGGGGCTTTAAGGAAAGTCTTGTGTTCGATATAGGGCGTATCATAGTCGGCGCAGCACTTATAACAGTGGGTGCCAATCTTCTGGTTGATAACGGAACACTTATCGCTACGGCACTTGGAGTGCCAACATCGGTGATAGCCCTTACCTTCGTCGCACTCGGGACATCACTTCCGGAGCTTGTGACGGCCATTACGTCACTTGCTAAGGGACACGGAGCATTATCGCTTGGCAATGTCATAGGTGCCAATCTTTTTAACCTCGTACTTGTAAGCGGTGTATCGATGACCATACAGCCCTTCCACATCCCGGTTGAGAAGACCATAGCGGGTATGAACGCATCCCTTGTAGTGGATACACCGGTGATGCTTACCGTGATGCTTCTTCTGACACTGCCGGCGGTCATTAAGGGTAAGCTGTACAGAGCGCAGGGAATAGCATTGCTTGCGATCTATGTGGGATATATAGTGTTCCAGTTCGCTTTATAAAAGATTACGGTTTGTAAAAAGATTGACGCAGGATGCGGTCGGAAAGGATGGAGATATGAAGATCGGATTTATAGGAATGGGTAACATGGCGCAGGCAATAGCTGCGGGATTTATCTACAGTGACAGAATAGACGGTTCGGATGTATATGCATATGCACCTCATCAGGATAAGCTTAAGAGCAATGCGGCCAAGATAGGCTTTGTGCCGGCACCGACACCGAAGGCACTTGTGACAAGCGTGGATGTGGTTGTTATAGCCTGCAAGCCATATCAGATCGAGGATGTACTTGATGAGATCAAGGGGGATCTTAAGGATAAGGCACTTCTGTCCATTGCGGCAGGCTGGAATCATGACAGATATGAGAAGATACTCGGATCGGATACAAGGATACAGTGTGTAATGCCCAATACTCCCGCCATGGTGGGAGAGGGTGTTCTTCTGTTCGAAAGGGTTAATTCACTTAAGGAAGACGAAAGGGCGGAGCTTATGGACCTCTTCGGCAGCTTAGGTCTCGTGGAGGAGCTTCCGACTGAGCTTATGGCTATAGGCTCGGCCGTGACAGGCTGTGGCCCGGCATTCATGGATATGATAATGGAGGCTTATGCGGATGCGGCGGTCAAGTACGGTATACCCAGAACCCTTGCTTATAAGTTCGTAAGCCAGACCATGCTCGGCTCTGCCAAGCTGCAGCTTCAGAGCGGTTCACATCCCGGAGTGCTTAAGGATGCGGTGTGCTCTCCTGCGGGAAGTACCATAAGAGGAGTCGAAGCCTTGGAAGAAAGCGGCCTTAGGAATGCCTGCATGAAGTCGGTCAAGGCAGTTATGGATTTTTCCAAGCCCGATGGTAAGTAGGATATGAAGGATTGTTACATTTTTTTAATAAATACATGGGCTAAGCATTGACGCTTAGCCTTCTTTTTGCTACTATATTAAAGCGTACGCTTAAAATGGTGCGTGTATTTGTGATGCAGAAGATTGGTTTGATGTTATTGTATATTGTAAAGCAGACAGGATTTGATTCATAGCAGTATGGTGAATTATGGGTGTATTAGAGACTAAGAGAGTCATACAGCCGCCTAAGCGGCGCAGGATGACGAAGCGCAGAAGGACATTGCAGTTATGCGGACGGATAGCGGGCCTTACGGCACTTGCATTTGCGCTTGTCATTGTTATATATCTGGTGGGATTTGCCAGATACACATATGTTAATCTAAGTGAGCTGACTACGGCAGAGGTATCGGGTTATGACGGACACGGTACGCTTAAGACCAATACAGCTACTATGGCAGGGCTTGAGGATTTCTTCCAGACTGTGGATGTGAGTATACTTGAGACTGATGAGACGGTCAACGGCGAGTTAAGCAACGGAGACAAGGTTGAGATTTCCTATAACTATAATAAGGAGCTTGCCAAGAACTTAAGCTTAAGAGTAAGGGGCGGCAATGAGTTCGTGACCATTAAGAACCTGCCGGAAGGTAAGGTCATAACCTATGATGAGCTTTTTAGCGGAGCTAAGCTTACATATGAAGGAGTTGCTCCGTTACTTACAGTGAGTGTGGAGAATGTAAGTACGACACAGCCCATAGCGGATGTGGTATATACGATAGTTGAGCCCAAGGAATTCTATGACGAAGGCGATGAAGTCGTAGTCGAGGCATCATTCGATGCGGAAGCGGCTGTAGCCAATGCATATGACATCCAGCAGGGCGAAGAGGGCTATAGGAAGAGATTCACCATAACAGGTGTGGACAGATACTTAACGGATGCAGCAGAGGTTCCGCAGGAGCTTCTTGATCAGATGAAGGAACACGGAGCTACGCTTTTTGGTACGGCACCGGGAGATGCCAATGAGTTCGGATTAAGGGTGTTCATGTCGGCAGGCGTGATGTATACGACATCCGGTGGAGAGTATACCTTTGCATGGCGTAATCCCGTATATATTTCTTCGTATTTTACCTGCATCAATGAAGATCATATGGGAGAACCCGGACAGCAGATCAATGATATCAAGATAGTATATGACGGTGCCATAACCCAGTCGGATGGTCGAAGCGTATCGACTGAGGCAGTAGTGGTATATAAGGATGTAATTAAGAAAGCTGACGGAACTATCGTGGCGGATCTTGATTCGGGACATATAGTGTCGGCATCCAATAAGGACAGCGATATCAAGAATCTTGTGAGAGCCAATGATGATGCGAATTATACTTCTACCAAGCTGGAGCAGTAGACCGGAGCGGATAAGTATAGAGAAGGAGGGAGAGCTTTAATGGGTAATATTGAATGGTTTCTGGTAGCTTTTGTCTGCTACCTGATAGTGATGGTGGTGATAGGTGCGATCTATGCCAGGCAGAATACCAATTCCGAGGATTATTTTCTGGGAGGACGTAAGCTGACGGGATGGGTTGCAGCCATGTCTGCGCAGGCATCCGACATGAGCGGATGGCTGCTTATGGGACTTCCGGGAAGCGTATATGCTCTCGGCACAGGTCAGTCGTGGATTGCGATAGGACTTCTCATCGGTACTATAGTCAATTGGCTGGTGATATCCAAGAGACTTAGAAGATATACCATAGCAGCCAATAACTCTTTAACACTTCCAAGATTTTTCGAGAACAGATTCGAGGATAAGAAGAAGGTATTACTCGGAGTATCATCCGTTGTGATAGTCATCTTTTTCCTTGTATATACCGCATCGGCACTTGCCTCAGGCGGTAAGCTTTTTAATTCCGTATTCGGTATAGATTATCATATAGCTCTTACCATAGGAGCGGTAGTTATACTGGCGTATACCTTCATGGGCGGATTCCTTGCCGTATGTACCACAGATCTTATTCAGGGCTTGCTTATGCTGGTGGCTCTGCTCTTAGTACCGATTCTGGCATATGGCCTCATAGACGGTGATATAAGCAGAGGACTTCTTGCTACGGGTGTAGTCAATACATCCGGATACCTTAATATAATGCAGGACGGTGATGGTAATCCCATCACGGCTGTATCTATAATCTCGCAGCTTGCATGGGGGCTCGGATACTGTGGTATGCCTCATGTGCTTGTCCGCTTCATGGCTGTCAAGGATGAGAAGGAGCTTGCCAAGAGCAAGGCGATTGCCATTGTCTGGGTAATCCTTTCGCTTGGACTTGCCGTTGTCATTGGTGTGGTCGGAAGAGCATATCTTCCCGCACTTCTTACTGACGGAGCGGAAGAGAAGGTATTCATAGAGATGATACTTAAGCTCTTCACAGAGGATATAAGAGTGCCGCTACTTGGTGGACTCTTCTTATGCGGTATACTGGCAGCTATCATGTCAACCGCCGATTCACAGCTTTTAGTATCTGCATCGGCTGTATCCGAGGATATATATGTAGGTGTTATGCGTAAGGAAGCCGATGATGATAAGATACTTAGGATCAGCCGTATCACGGTGCTTGTGATCGCCATAATCGCTTATGTGATAGCGTGGAACCCCAACAGCTCCATCATGAAGCTTGTATCGGATGCGTGGGCAGGACTCGGTGCAGCCTTCGGACCTACAGTCGTAATGGCACTCTTCTGGAGAAGGACCAACCTCGCAGGTGCCATAGCGGGTGTTGCAAGCGGAGCGGCTACGGTAATCCTCTGGGATTATATCCCGCTCATGTCAGGGCAGACTCTCGGTGATGTGACAGGTCTTTATTCCCTTGTAGTAGGCTTCTTCATAAGCCTTGTACTTATCGTGATCGTATCACTCTGTACCAAGGCTCCTTCCGAAGCAATGGTTAAGACCTTTGATGATGTGAAGGCAGGAAGGATATAATAGATAGCTGCTTTTAAAGCTGTAACAGACAGGGCGATGTGCATGACGCATATCGCCCTTATTTTCTCTACTTAACCTGTTCACGGAGGTGCCAGATGTCCCTGTCGTAATCGGCTATCGTTCTGTCTGATGAGAAGTAACCGGCCTTGGCGATATTGACAAGCATCATCTTGCGCCATTTTGCTCTGTCCTCATAATCGGCAAGCATCCTATCCTTGGTCTTGACATAGTCATCGAAATCGAGAAGTGTCATGAACCAGTCTTTGTTGATAAGCTCCTTATGGAGTCTCTCAAGATTCTCCTTAGAGCCGACCTTAAGTACCTGCTTGGATGTAATGAAGTCTACAGCCTCCTTGATGGCGGGATTTTTCTTGTAATAGTCCTTAGACACATAATCGGATTTCTCATAGTGCTTAATGACTGCATCTGACTTCTCGCCGAAGATGTATATATTGTCATCACCCACAAGCTCATGTATCTCCACATTGGCTCCGTCAGAAGTACCCAGTGTCACGGCGCCGTTAAGCATAAGCTTCATATTACCTGTACCGGAGGCTTCCTTGCTGGCGAGGGATATCTGCTCGGAGATATCGGCAGCAGGTACCAGCTTCTCCGCATAGCTTACATTGTAATTCTCTACCATTATGACCTTCATGTAAGGGCTTACATCAGGGTCGTTGGATACGATATCCTGCAGGCAGAGCAGCAGATGAATGATATCCTGCGCTATTACATATGCAGGGGCGGCCTTGGCGCCGAAGATGAAGGTAACAGGAGTCGAGGGCTTCTTGCCGCCCTTGATCTCAAGATACTTATGTATTATGTACAGAGCATTAAGCTGCTGACGCTTATACTCGTGAAGTCTCTTGATCTGTATGTCGAAGATGGAGGTGGGATCGACATCCACTCCCTCATGCTCCTTAAGGTAGGCTGCAAGCGCTTTCTTCTTGCCATCCTTGATATCCTGAAGCTTGCCCATGAATGCAGCATCATTGCTGTGCTCAAGCAGCTTCTCAAGCTCCAGAGCATCCTTCTTATAGCTGTCACCTATGGTATCGCATATGAGCTTATCAAGCTCCTTGTTACAGCTCATGAGCCATCTTCGGAAGGTGATGCCGTTGGTCTTATTATTGAACTTCTCCGGATATATCTTATAGAAGTTATTAAGCTCGGTATTCTTAAGTATTTCGCTGTGGATAGCAGCCACTCCGTTGATTGAGAATCCGTAATGGATATCCATATGAGCCATGTGGACTCTCTTATCCTTATCTATGATATATACGCTTTCGTCGTCATACTTAGCTCTTACACGCTTATCAAGCTCCTTGATGATGGGCACGAGATTGGGAACAACCTTCTGAAGATAAGCTATGGGCCACTTCTCAAGTGCCTCGGCAAGTATGGTATGATTGGTATATGCGCAGGTTCTCGATACGACATCTATAGCCTCGTCGATCGTGAAGGCCTTGTCATATACGAGTATCCTTATAAGCTCAGGGATCACCATGGAAGGATGCGTATCATTGATCTGGATGACACAGTGATCATACATCTTCCTGAGGTCGTAGTGACGCTCCTTTAATTCCCATAAGATGAGCTGCGCAGCATTGCTGCACATGAAGTATTCCTGATATATCCTTAAGAGGTTGCCGGCTTCATCCGAATCGTCAGGATAGAGGAAAAGAGTGAGGTTCTTATCTATATCCTCTTTATCGAAGTCTATCCCGTCCTTGACGATGCTTTCATCCACGGATTCCACATCGAAGAGATGGAGCTTGTTGACACCGTTGTCATATCCGACTACATCTATATCGTAGAGGCGTGAACGAAGCTTCCTGCCCCCGAATTCCACCTCGAAGGCAATATCCCTCTTATGAAGCCAACTGTGCTTGCTTATCCATTCGTTCTTAACGGCGAACTGCTTCTTATCCTTGAACTCCTGCTTAAAAAGCCCTAAGTGATAGTTAAGGCCGATCCCGTCTCCGGGAAGACCTAAGGTGGCGATACTGTCAAGGAAGCATGCAGCGAGTCTGCCAAGCCCTCCGTTGCCGAGTGACGGTTCGGGCTCTGCTTCTTCTATGACTGCCATATCCTTGCCGTGCTTTTCAAGTATAGCCTTGACCTTGTCATACATTCCGAGATTGATAAGGTTGTTGGACAGAAGTCTTCCTATAAGGAATTCCATTGAGATGTAGTATACCTTCTTGCCTCCTGCTATCTCCGTGGTGGACTCGCTAAGCTCCTTGGTGAGCTCCTGTACACTCATATATACTTCAAGGTCTGTACAGTCATCTAAATCCTTGCCGTATAATTCCTTAGCTATATGAAGGAGCTCTTCCTCCATGTGGTCTTCGATTACACTTCTTTGCAATGTCTCCTGTAATGCCATGTTTCCTCCAGTATTTTTTCGTATTTTTCAGTGTTATGCACATGATATGCGCTACATACAATATGTGCTGCACATGATATGTGTTACTCTATGCTCCTATTGTAGTCTATACTACCTTTGGAAAAATGTAAAGTCAAAAATTGTGAATTTACGAAAATTTACTAAACTTTTCTTTGAAATTATATTGTAGCCTCTTTGATGATATCGTGCTATAATCCTATATGCAGTCGTTATTACGGAGGCCGTGCAGGGTGTATATGCTTGCCGGAGAGTAATAATCGGATGCGATCATTTCATTATTATAATATACATGTAAAGGAGAACAAGAATGAATCTTTCACCTCTTCAAAAAGTAAGATACGAGTATAAGCCAAAGCTTCCCGGAATGTTAAGGAACGGCATATCGGAGATCTGTGTCAAGGACGGAGCGGCTACGGAGAGCGTTGCCGATCAGGACAAGATCAAGGCGCTTTTCCCTAATACATACGGTAAGAACGAGATAACCTTCGTAAAGGGAACTAACACCTCTGCTGCCAAGAAGCAGGTGGTGGGAGTTATACTCTCAGGCGGACAGGCACCCGGAGGACATAACGTTATCTGCGGTCTGTATGATGCTCTTAAGGCAACGGATAAGAATAATGTGCTTCTCGGATTCAAGGGCGGTCCGGACGGCTTGCTTAAGGATGATTATGTTGAGTTCGATGACGCATTCATCGATGCCTACAGGAATACGGGCGGATTCGATATCATCGGTTCGGGCAGAACCAAGCTTGAGACTAAGGAGCAGTTCGATATAGTTGCGGCGAATGCCAAGAAGAACGGCCTTACAGCTATCGTCATCATCGGCGGTGATGATTCCAATACCAATGCGGCTACTCTTGCAGAGTATATGGCAGCTAATAATACGGGCGTTCAGGTTATCGGATGTCCCAAGACTATAGACGGAGACCTTAAGAATGAGGATATAGAGGCTTCCTTCGGATTCGATACAGCTACCAAGACTTATTCGGAGCTTATCGGCAATATCGAAAGAGATGCCAATTCAGCCAAGAAGTACTGGCACTTCATCAAGGTTATGGGAAGAAGTGCTTCCCATGTAGCGCTTGAGTGTGCCCTTGAGACACAGCCTAACATCTGCCTTATAGGTGAGGAGGTTGCGGCTAAGAAGATGTCTCTTGCAGCCATCACTAACTACATTGCTGACTCTGTAGAGAAGAGGGGCAATAATGGCGAGAACTTCGGTGTGGCTATCATACCTGAGGGTATTGTGGAATTCGTTCCCGAATTCTCTAAGCTTATAGCCGAGATCAATGAGCTTCTTGCCGGCAATAAGACAGAGCAGTTCAATGCGCTTCCCGATTGGAATGCCAAGTATGACTTTATCAAGAACGGACTTTCAAGCGAGTCCTTCGCTGTATTCGATATACTTCCTCAGTTCGTTCAGCAGCAGCTCTTCCTTGAGAGAGATCCTCACGGCAACGTACAGGTATCGCTCATTGAGTCGGAGAAGCTCTTCTCTGAGATGGTTAAGAGCGAGCTTAAGAAGAGGAAGGAAGCAGGCACATATAAGGGTAAGTTCGGTGCACAGCATCACTTCTTCGGATACGAAGGAAGATGTGCGTTCCCTTCCAACTTCGATGCCGACTACTGCTACTCACTTGGATACAATGCATTCATGCTTATCCAGTACGGTTATACGGGATATCTTTCTAAGGTTTCCAATATCTCTAAGCCTGCAGATGAGTGGGTTGCGGGAGGAATGCCCATCACCAAGATGATGAACATGGAGAGACGTAACGGCGAAGACAAGCCAGTTATCCGCAAGGCACTTGTTGAGCTTGACGGAGCACCGTTTAAGTACTTCGAGGCTCACAGGGAAGAGTGGGCGGTTAAGACAAGCTTCACCTATCCCGGTGCAATCCAGTACTTCGGACCTTCCGAGGTATGTGATATCACGACTAAGACCCTTGCACTCGAAAAGGGCGTGAACTAGGAACGATACCTCTCACCATCAGGCGAGAATAAATATAATACACCCACAGTCTGAACCGGTTCGGACTGTGGGTGTATTATTCTATTTTTGTCTCATGCTATATGATATGTAAGAAAAATTACCATCATGGAGGGATTTGTGGTATAGTATAATTTGGATGTATAGGGGAAGCTATGCATTGGGTTGAACAAGGCGGAGGAGAATGGATAATGACATATGAAGAGATTGTAGAGACAGCGAGAAGCATATTCGAGAATGCGGACGCAAGGATGATATTCGATCATATTGCCGTACAGGTCAATGTGCATGGTGAGGGTGAGGGTATCTTCTATATGGAGGTTGCGGACAGGAGTATATGCATAGAGCCCTATGATTACGTTGACAGAGACGGAATGGTAGATACGGACGGACAGACCATCATGGATATCTGTAACGGATTGATCACTCTGGATGAGGCTATCGAGAGCGGAAGATTCATCCTGTACGGGAATGATTCGAAGCTTGCCAAGCTAAGGGAGATCAAGTACCGTAATAAGCGGCTTAAGGTCAATCAGAAGCTTGTAAGCAAGCCTATGACAAAGCATGTGAAGAAGCCTTCCGCAAGAGGCAGGAAGGAAGGAGTATAGTATGGCAGATGAGAAGAGATTCGCCATACTTATCGACGCTGACAATATTGCGCCTAAGTATATCAACAGTATATTGAATGAGATATCGGACAAAGGAACGATCACATATAAGAGAGTCTATTGCGACTGGACAGGACAGGGTGCTTCGGGATGGAAGAAGGTGCTGCTTCGTCACAGTTTAACTCCCATACAGCAGTACAGTTATACATATGGAAAAAATGCAACGGATTCGGCGATGATAATAGATGCCATGGACATTCTCTACGGGGGAGAGGTCGATGGCTTTGCGCTGTGCTCATCCGACAGTGATTTTACAAGGCTGGCTGCAAGGCTTCGTGAGGCGGGTAAGATCGTCATAGGTCTCGGAGAGTCTAAGACACCATCGCCTTTTTGCGCAGCCTGCAATGAGTTCAAGTTCTTAGACCGTATATCGGATGATGATGAGGATGATGATGCCAAGGACGGCAAGGCAGGTAAGAACAACACCAAGAAAAGCGGTGAGCCGGCTAAGGACAAGACATCCTCCAAGAGCAAGAAGGATGATAAGGATGATGAGACCTCTGTGACCCCTCTTGATAAGATAGCTGCGGCGCTTAAGGATATCATCCTTGCCAACAGCAATGAGAGCAACGGCATAGATATGGGAGAATTGGGAAGCAGACTGCAGAAGAGGTATCCGGACTTCGATACCCGTAACTACGGATATTCCAAGTTCTCGATATTCCTTAAGAAGTTCGATTTCCTTACTATGGAGCATATCGGAACATCCATTAACGTAATGTTAAATGTTCCGACTACGGATATGGGAATAGAGTCAAGGATCATAGAGATGGTAAGGGCGCATGGGGACAAGGGCATCAATCTGGGCTCGTTAAGCTCTGATATCAAGAATGAGTTCCCTGCCTTTAACCCCAAGGAATACGGATATTCCAAGTTCGAACAGTATATAAGGAGCATAGATGGTCTGGATGTGAAGAATTCCACGCCTCTTAATAAGAAGGTCTATGTAAAGTGATCCGTCCTGTATATCATCTTACCGGGATAGAGGAGAATAAGAGGGAGAGAGTAAGTGAAAGAGACGATAAAGCTTAATTACAAGCGGACATTCACTGTGGGACTGGCATTCATGTCAATATGTGCCTTCTGGCAGCTGTATGACAATGTCATCCCTTTGATACTTAAGAATACCTTCAACCTGTCAGATACATGGTCGGGGGTCATCATGGCACTTGATAATGTCATTGCACTTTTTTTACTGCCCATACTGGGTGCCCTCTCCGATAAGAGACAGACGCGGATCGGCAGGCGTATGCCCTTCATACTGGCGGGTACCGCGATTGCGGTAGTGCTCATGGTGTTTTTACCGGTATTCGATAACAGATATTACGAATCCGCATCAGAGGGAATGTTCATCGGGTTCCTTGTTGTGCTTGGATTGCTGCTGATATCTATGGCCTTATATCGTTCGCCTGCGGTGGCGCTTATGCCTGATGTGACACCCAAGCCCTTAAGAAGCAAGGGCAATGCCATAATCAATCTTATGGGTGCCGTAGGAGGGATACTCTATCTCATCATTTCTTCCGTTATGTTCAGGCAAAAGGGTGTCAGGAATGATTATCAGATGATATTCATCATAATAGCCGCTATCATGGCTATATCGGTGTTTATTCTCTTTATCTTCATCAAGGAACCGGAATGCGTTAAAGAGGTTCAGGAGTATGAGGCGACACATCCGGAGGATAATCTTGAGGTTAAGGATGAAGCCACGAGCAAGACATATCTTCCAAGGGAAGTTAAGAGAAGCCTGTATTTTATCCTTGCATCCATAGCGTTATGGTTCATGGGGTATAATGCCATCACGACCGCGTTCTCCAAGTATGCCACGCTTGAATGGAACATGAGCTTAAGTCAGGCCAATCAATGTCTGACCATAGCTACGGGAGTGGCCATCCTTTCATATATCCCCATAGGAGAGATCGCATCGAGAGTGGGGCGCAAGAAGTCCATTATATTCGGTGTGCTGCTGCTTTCATCATGCTTCCTTACAGGCTTCATACTCAATTATGCGCTTAAGGGATTCTCGCCGGTGCTCTTGGTTGTATTCGGTCTTATCGGAATCGCGTGGGCGACGATCAATGTCAATTCGCTTCCCATGGTTGTTGAGATGTGCAAGGAGTCCGATATAGGAAGATACACGGGGTATTATTATACCTGCTCAATGGCGGCACAGATCATAACACCTATCCTTTCGGGAGCGCTGCTTGAGCATGTTGGGTACTGGACGCTTTTCCCGTATGGTGCGCTTTTCGTATTCTTCGCGCTTATAACCATGCTTAATGTGAAGCACGGCGATAATAAGCCGGAATTACCCAAGGACAGGCTTGAACTTCTGGACGTGGATGACTGATACGTACCTGAATTCACAGAGACAGGCACGCCTATATGACCTGTAATTCAGACAAAAGGAGGCAAAAGGGATTATGATTAAGTATATAATCCTTGCGCTTATCATTGTATTTATAGCGGGAGTGCTTTTTGCGATAGCTCCCAACTCACACAGAGATTATTCTGATTTTAAAGGGCTGATGTTCGCCCACAGAGGTCTGCATGGTCCGGATGTTCCGGAGAATTCCATGAAAGCCTTTAAGCTTGCGGTAGAAGCGGGATACGGAGTAGAGCTGGATGTGCAGTTTACAAAGGATCATCAGATAGTGGTATTCCATGATGCCAATCTTAAGAGGATGTGCGGTGTCGATAAGAGAGTTAGGAATTGCACCTATGAGGAGCTTCTAAGCTACAGTCTGCTTGACAGTGATGAGAAGATACCGCTTTTTGATGATGTGCTTAAGACTTTGGGAGATGTGCCTCTTGTCTGTGAGATCAAGAATCATAACGGCAACCGCAATAACAGGCTGTGCCGCGAGACCTATGATCATCTTAAGGATTATAAGGGTAAGTTCTGCATAGAGTCATTCTCTCCCTTTTTGGTGAAGTGGTTCAGGATCAATCACCCGGAGGTGATAAGAGGACAGCTATCCTGCGCCATGAAGGATGAGGGAAGTCTTGGATACATTGCCAGGCTGGCTCTGTCGCAGCTTATCATCAATTTCATATCAAGACCGGATTTCATAGCCTACAGACATCAGGATTACAGACAGCCGGGTTTCTTACTCTGCGCCAAGCTCTATAAGCCGTTATTGATAGCATGGACGGCAAGAGGTGAGGCGGAGCAGGCCAAAGCGTGGAAGAGGTTCGACTCGGTGATATTCGAGCAGTATGAGAATCCCAATCCTGTTGAATAGCAGGAGAGCGATATATATGGAATGCCCCATCCGGTGTGGGAATATAGTAGTGTAAAAAAATGCGTTGTGTGGTATACTGTATAAATGAGTGAAAAATCGCATATGGAATATCGTAAGCGACGGGTGAAGCGCCTTAAGCGAATGATCCTTACGGCTGTTTTCCTGCTTATAATGCTCCCTATCGCACTGAGCATATGGCTTATGTGTGAGCTCCACGCAAGAGAGAATGAGCTTGCGGAGATCACGGCTCAGTATGAGGCGCAGTTGCAGATCACCGAAGGATTACAGGAGAGGCTGGATGAAGAGATAGCTTCGGCCAAGGAAGCTTACGACGAACTGCTTGCACAGATTCCGCCCGATACGGATATCGGTGAGGAGGTATCTGAGACAGCAGAGCAGACAGAAGAGGAAGAAGACAATATCAGAAGGGTATATCTCACCTTCGATGACGGGCCCAGTGCATATACAGGGCAGATACTTGACATACTTGATGAATATGAGGTAAAAGCCACTTTCTTCGTGACAGGAACCCAGGTTGAGAACAATCCGGATATGTGCCGCGAAATAGTTAAAAGAGGCCATTCCATAGGGATGCACTCCTACTCACATGTGTATAGTGACATATATAAGAGCAAGGATAATTTCATCAGGGATTATATAAAGATCAGGGATGTAATAGCGCAGACCACGGGTGTTACGCCCGATATATACAGATTCCCCGGAGGCAGCAGCAATACGGTGTCAAGGACGGACATGGATGAGCTGTGCGAATACATTGAAGGAGAGGGAGTCAGGTATTTTGACTGGAATATAAGCAGCGGTGATGCCACAAGGTCTGCTCTCACACCGGATAAGATAACGTATAATTGTCTAAGCAGTGTGGGTAATTTTAAGAATGCGGTCATACTTCTGCATGATACGGGGACTAAGTACACTACGGTACAGGCATTGCCGGGTATCATAGAAGGGCTTACGGCCATGGAGGACACTCAGATCCTTCCGATTACCGAAGATACAGAGGTTGTTCAGCATAGAAAAAGTAAGGAGATAGAATAATGGGTTTTTTTCAAGAGTTGAAGGAAGATTTGTCGCAGGCTGTGAATGAGCTTGTACCTGATGAGGCTGAGACAGCGGCATCGGCTGTGGAAGAAGCGGAAGCACCGGTGTCCGAAGAGGATATCTTCGCCGCAGCAGAGGCTTCAATGGGTATCGAGCATACTCCCGATTTAGAGGATATGATAGCGGCATCCGAGGAAATGGATAGAGCTATGGATGACCTTAAGTCGGAGATCGATTCCACACCGGAGAGAGTCATCACTCCTCCCGAACCGCAGGCAGAGCCTGAGATCGAGCCGGAGTATGTAAGTGATGAGGTTGCTACCATTACCAAGATGATGACTGTCAACGGCGACCTTAATTCAAGAGGCTCGCTTGATGTCATAGGCGCAGTCAACGGTAACATCAAGGTTAAGGGTAAGCTTAATGTTACCGGAAGTATAGTAGGTAATTCGGAGGCTGCGGAGATATATGCACAGGATGCTACCATTGCAGGTGATGTGACCAGTACCGGCAGCGTGAAGGTGGGCAGCAATACAGTCATAAGAGGTAACATCTATGCGACAAGTGCCGTGATCGCAGGAGCCGTTAAGGGAGATATAGATGTACACGGTCCCGTCATACTTGATGCAACAGCGATAGTCATGGGTGATATCAAGTCCAAGGCAGTACAGATCAACAACGGTGCGGCTATAGAGGGAAGATGCTCACAGTGCTATGCGGATGTAAGTCCTTCTAACTTCTTCAAGGATTGATGACACCCGATTGACAGAGATTTCAGGAGACTGTACGTGAAGAGAATATTACTTAAATTAAGCGGAGAAGCGCTTGCGGGAGATAAGCACACCGGGTTTGACGATGATATCATAAGAGGTGTTGCAGCTCAGGTTAAGACCCTTACGAATGAAGGCATTCAGGTGGGTATAGTCATCGGAGGAGGTAATTTCTGGAGAGGTCGCAGCTCCGACAGTATAGACAGAACCAAAGCTGATCAGATAGGTATGCTTGCCACGGTCATGAACTGTATCTATGTGTCCGAGATATTCAGGTCGGAGGGGATGATGACCAACATACTTACCCCCTTTGAGTGCGGCTCTTTTACCAAGCTTTTCTCCAAGGACAGAGCGAATAAGTACTTTGCTCACGGGCAGGTGGTATTCTTCGCAGGAGGAACGGGACATCCGTATTTCTCGACGGATACAGGGGTTGTCCTTCGTGCTATAGAAGTGGATGCGGACGGGATACTCTTAGCCAAGGCCATAGACGGAGTATATGATTCCGATCCCAAGACCAATCCGGATGCCAGACGCTATGATGAGATAAGTCTCGACGAGGTGATCGAAAAGAGGCTTCAGGTAGTTGATCTGACTGCTTCCATACTTGCCAGAGACAATTCGATGCCCATGTGGGTATTCGCCTTGAATGACAAGGACAGCATAGTGAATGTCCTTAAGGGTGAAGGAAGATTCACCATGGTTACGGTATAGTATAGTGCGGGTCGTGCAAAAGAAGTGTTATACGATAGTAGATAAGGGAGGTTATGAGTATTATGGATGAGAGAGTTAAGATATATAACGATAAGATGCAGAAAGCATATGATTTCCTTTTGAGCGATTATCAGACGATAAGAGCCGGAAGAGCCAACCCTCATGTGCTTGATAAGATCAAGGTGGATTACTACGGAACACCTACACCGCTTCAGCAGGTAGGAAATATCTCCGTACCCGAACCTCGTATGATACAGATAGCGCCGTGGGAGAAGAATCTGGTCAAGGATATCGAGAAAGCCATACTCGCTTCAGATATCGGCATCACACCGACCAACGACGGAACGGTGATAAGACTTGTATTCCCAGAGCTTACTGAGGAGAGACGTAAGGATCTGTCCAAGGAAGTCAAGAAGAAGGGCGAGGATGCCAAGGTAGCCATCCGCAATATCAGACGAGACGGCAATGATGCCTTCAAAAAGCTCTCAGGCGGTGAGATAAGTGAGGACGAGATCAAGGACCTTGAAGATGAGCTTCAGAAGATGACTGACAAGTTCATCAAGGATATCGATGCTGCCATTGACGAGAAGACCAAGGATATAATGACAGTATAATAACGCTTAGTATTTCATAGAGGGGCAGACAAGGCGTACTTGTCGTGTGCCTCTATGATTATTTATGGGGTATCGGTGAAGGATAGATGCCCGGATGGGATGAATATGGAGAGTACACTTAATATACCCAGGCATGTAGCCATAATCTTAGACGGTAACGGACGATGGGCCAAAGCTAAGGGACTTCCCAGGAATGCGGGACACATTCAGGGAGCAAAGGTTGTGGAGGATATGTGCGAGATCGTATGGAATAAGGGAATAGAGTTTTTCACGGTATACGCATTCTCTACGGAGAACTGGTCCAGACCCGATGATGAGGTGGCTGCACTTATGAAGTTGCTTCGTAACTATATGGTGGGCGCCAAAAAGCGCGCGAATAAGAACAATATGTGCGTAAGAGTGATAGGTGACAAGTCCGGACTGGATGCAGACCTGCAGGAATCCATTGAAGACCTTGAGCAGGCGACAGCGGGTAATACCGGACTACACTTCCAGATAGCCATTAATTATGGCGGAAGGGATGAGATAGTAAGAGCTGCGAGGAAGCTTGCAGCCGATGTCAAGGCAGGCAGCCTTGAGATAGCGGATATAGATGCGCAGGCTTTGGATACAAGGCTTGATACGGCAGGACTTCCAGATCCCGACCTCCTTATACGCACCTGCGGAGAGCAGAGGATATCCAATTTCCTATTGTGGCAGCTTGCATATACGGAATTCTACTTCTGTGATGTACCATGGCCTGACTTTAACGAAGCTGAGCTTGACAAGGCTATAGCTGCATACAATAAAAGAGACAGAAAATACGGGGGATTGAAGAATGCGTAAGCGAATAATAAGCGGTGCGGTGCTTGTGGTAGTGATATCGGTACTGATAGTTATAGGAGGGATACCGTTCGGTGCTTTCATGATGATAGCGTCACTTGTATCGGTATATGAGCTGTGCAGGGCATGCAGGGTGCATGAGAATGAACAGAGCTTATCAGCGTATCAGAATATTGCCGATCTGGGCGATGTCAACGCTGAGGCGAAGGCTAAGAAAAAAAGGCTAAACTTCTGCAATCTGCCTGAGGCGGTCGCTTATATTACCACTGTACTGTTGTATGTGCTTATAACCTACTATGCGGGACTTTTGGCAAGGCGCCCGGCATCTTCGGACGGACCGACGGGTGTGGCACTTAAGGGTCTTGCCACCAGGCTTTCGACAGGTGATGCGATCCTTGCGCTTATAGTGGCCTTCATCCTGATCATACTGGCAATATATGTGATCACATACCCCAAGTACAGTATCAGGCAGGTTATGGCGCTTATCTTCATAATGGTATATGCTCCCCTTATGATATCCTTTATCTACAGGGTAAGGGTAGAGGATGGCAATAGCATATACGGAATGATCATGGCATTTCTTGTGATCATAACTGCGTCAGGAAGCGATATGAGTGCGTATTTTGTGGGAGTAAATCTGGGCAGGCATAAGCTGGCACCGGTATTAAGCCCTAAGAAGTCGGTAGAGGGCGCAGTAGGAGGTGTAGTGGGTGCAGCTCTGCTTAACACGGTATTCGCACTTGCGCTTTGCGCTTTTGATATACTTGAACTAAGGTACATATGGATATTCGCACTGATAGGTGCTATAGGAAGCATCATCTCACAGATAGGAGATCTGGCAGCATCAGCCATCAAGCGAAGCTTTGATATCAAGGACTATGGCAATATAATCCCCGGACATGGCGGAGCGATGGACAGACTGGACAGTATACTGGTGGTGGCACCGATCATATATCTGATGATCACGCTGCTTGCCTGAATATAGGACATAGGATATGAAGAAGATAGGTATTCTGGGGTCTACGGGCTCTATTGGTACACAGACACTTGAGATAGTAAGAGCGTATAAGGAAGAGCTTAAGGTATGTGCCCTTGCTGCGGGACATAATGTTGGACTTATTGAGCAGCAGGTAAGGGAATTTGAGCCTGAGGTCGTATGTATGTATGATGAGGATGCGGCTAAGGAGCTTAAGACGAAGCTTTCCGACACAAGTGTCAGAATACTCTCCGGCATGGAGGGGCTGACCGAGCTTGCAACCCTGCCATCCATGGACGTACTTGTAACGGCAGTGGTGGGAATGATAGGAATCCGTCCCACGATCGCAGCCATTGAAGCGGGTAAGGATATAGCCCTTGCCAATAAGGAGACCTTGGTGACTGCGGGTCATATCATAATGCCGCTTGCCAAAGAGAAGGGAGTGTCCATACTCCCCGTTGACAGCGAACACAGTGCAATATTCCAGTCGATGCAGGGCAGACGGACCGGAGCTGTCGGCGGAGATTCATCTGATATAGATAAGATACTCTTAACCGCTTCAGGCGGACCATTCAGAGGCAGAAGCATATCGGAATTAAGGGCGATGACTGTTAATGATGCCCTTAAGCATCCCAACTGGTCCATGGGGCCCAAGATAACAATAGATTCCGCCACACTGTGCAATAAGGGGCTGGAGATAATAGAGGCCAAGTGGCTTTTCAATGTTGAGCTTGAAAGGATAGAAGTGATCGTACATCCGCAGTCGATCATACATTCGGCGGTACAGTATAAGGACGGGGCGGTCATAGCACAGATGGGTATTCCGGATATGAAGCTTCCGATACAGTATGCCCTCTTCTATCCCGACAGACATCCCATGAAGGATAACAGGGTTGACTTGACCGCGCTTGGAAGCCTGACCTTCGAAAAGCCGGATGAAGAGACCTTCAGGGGACTTGGGATGGCCAAGGAAGCCTGCAGACGCGGAGGCAATATGCCAACCGTATTCAATGCTGCCAATGAGAAAGCTGTAGCATTATTCCTGAATGAGAAGATAAGATTCTTAAGGATATACGAGGTTATTGAAGAGTGCATGAAGTGTGTCGGTTATATTAAGGACCCGTCTCTTGATGAGATACTTGATACCGAACGTGAATGCTATGAAAGGATAGATACTTGGATACATTAGTGAGCATACTGCTCTTTTTGCTGGTATTTTTTATCATAGTGGTAAGCCACGAATTCGGTCACTTCATCGTAGCCAAGATTAACGGTGTAAGAGTGATAGAATTCGGTATAGGAATGGGCCCCAAGCTTATAGGCTTCCATAAGAATGGCACGGATTACGTGCTCAGGGCTCTCCCGATAGGCGGAGCCTGTGTCTATGATACGGGACTTGAGACCGCTTTTGATGAGAGCAGGGAGAAGGAAGAGAAGGCAGATATAGGGTTGAAGGCCAGAATGCTTAATGACACATCTGTCACAAAGAATAGTATTACGGAGGACAAATCTGCCGGCTCGGATGCCGGCTTCTTAGACGAGAAGCAGGGAATGGCATATACGGAGGCACCGCTTTTTACCCGTATAGCCATAGTCTTAGCCGGTCCCGTATTCAATTTCATAATGGCTTATCTGCTTGCTCTTGTGGTCGTATGGTTCACGGGTTCATCCAATGCGGAGGTGACTTCACTTATGGACGGCTATCCGGCTAAGGAAGCGGGACTTGAAGTGGGAGATGTCATCACGAAGATGAACGGAAGCCGCGTATATCTTGCCAATGAGATATATATCAATACCTATACCAATAAGGAGAGACCACTTAACATAGAATTCATAAGAGACGGTGAGAAGCATAGCATCACAATAGTGCCCAAGTATAATGAGGAATCCGGCAGATATCTCATGGGACTTAACGGCTATGGTACATATGTGGATTGTAAGAATCCCTCAATATTCAGATATGCCTATTACGAAGAAAGATATGCCTTCGTGGGTACATGGAAGTCGCTTATAGCCCTATTGTCCGGACGCGGAAGCAAGGATGATGTAGCAGGTCCGGTGGGTATGGCTCAGGCAATAGATGAGGTGAAGGATGCGGCGGCTCCATACGGACCATGGGTTGTATTGCTTAATATGTTCAATATCGCCATGCTGCTCAGTGTCAATCTGGGTATACTTAATCTTCTGCCACTTCCGGCTATAGATGGAGGCAAGCTCTTATTCCTGTTGGTAGAAGGAATTCGCGGCAAGCCTATACCACCGGAGAAGGAGGGTATAGTACATCTGGTGGGCTTCGCACTCCTTGCGGTTCTGGCAGTAGCGGTTATGTATAACGACATCATGCGTATTGTAGGTCAGTAGGCTTTATAAAATGAGTTTTGTTCGGAACAGGTAGATTAGTATTCGGCACGGTGGATTAATATGGCAAGAAAATATGATGTAACTGCAATAGGGGAACTTTTGGTGGATTTCACCGACAGCGGCTTAAGCGACAGAGGTAATATGCTCCTGGAAGCGAATCCGGGCGGAGCACCCTGCAATGTGCTGGCAATGCTTAAGAATCTCGGCTTTAAGACAGCCTTCATAGGTAAGGTCGGTGACGATATGTTCGGGCGGATGCTTAAGAGCAATGCTATGGACGCAGGAATAGATGTGTCTGGGTTGATAGTCGATCCCGTATATAATACGACCCTTGCTTTTGTAGTTAAGAATCCTGATGGTGACAGGGATTTTGCATTCTATAGAAAAGAGGGTGCAGACTTAATGCTCAGAGCCTCGGAGATAAGGGAGGATATCATAAGGGAATCCAAGGTGCTTCACTTCGGTACGCTGTCAATGTCCGGAGACGAGGCCTTTGAGGCCACGAAGAAGGCAGTGGAGACAGCAAGGGAGGCAGGATGTCTGTTAAGCTTCGATCCCAATTACAGAGCTCCTCTGTGGGAGAGCGAGGAGGCTGCCAAAGAGAAGATAGAGTTGGGACTTAAGAATTGTGATGTGCTTAAGATATCCGATAATGAGATAGAACTGATGACCGGACTTACCGATTATGAGGCGGGTGCAACCATACTTAAGAATAAGTATGATATATCCATCGTATTCGCTACGCTTGGTGCGGAAGGAAGTATTGCTTTAAGTGGTGATACAGCGGTTAGGATTCCCGGATTTATCAATAAGAGGACAGTCGAGACTACAGGCGCCGGAGATACCTTCTGTGGCTGCGCGCTGGGTTATATCCTGCGTATGGCAGGAGTAGCCGATGCGGTCGCAGCAGGAGGCGGTGGCATGGTGGGATACACAAGCGAGTGGGATAAAAGGTCTGCCCTTAAGGAGATGGATGAGTTCCACTTAAGCGATCTGTTGACATATTCAAATGCAGCGGCTTCCATAATAACCACCAAGAAGGGAGCCATGATGGTAATGCCCACAAGGGAAGAGATCACGCATTTTATCGTGAACCATCTGGAATAGGCCGGGAATAGGAGCATTATGAGAATGTATAAGGCAGGCAATCAGACAATATGAAGGTATATCTCATAAGACACGGCGAGACCGGTTGGAACAGAATACACAAGCTGCAGGGTCAGTCGGATATAGAACTTAATGATGTGGGCAGAGAGCTGGCGTATCTTACCGCGGAAGGACTTGCGGATATAGAATTTGACCGTATATACTCATCGCCGCTTAACAGAGCCTATGAGACTGCTAAGATAATAAGAGGGGATAGGGATATTGAAATAATAAAGGACAGCAGACTGTTGGAGATAGATTTCGGAGCCGGTGAGGGCGGTCCTATTCCGGGCAGAGATGGTGATACGTCCAATCCCATATATTCCTTCGAATTTGATACGGATAATTATATCCCGCCTGAGGGTGGAGAGACATTTGGTGAGATATACGCAAGGACATCAGATTTCTGGGATAATATCATCATACCTCTTGAAGAGGTAGCGGAGAATGTCCTGATAGTCGGACACGGCTGTATGAACAGGACCATTCTTAACAGGCTTATGAACAGACCGCTTAAGGACTTCTGGGATATCAAGCTAGATAACTGTGCGGTCTCTGTGATAGATGTGACGGATGGCAGTGCAACGGTTATGGAGACAAGCAGGTTATATTACAGCAGAGATGACGAGAGATTCAAGCCTCTCCCCGGCGGACCGGAGATATACGGTTAGAGTATGGAGCATTGAGGGCATAATAGGAGGACATCATGGATAATAGCGTAGAAGAGGGTATTGCGACAGAGTATAAGAGCTTTTTGATTGAAAACCGTATCAAGGTCAATAAGTATCTGAACAGAGTGCTGTGGTTTTTTGTGCTGACAGGGCCGGCTATAGCGTCGGGTATCAAGGGCGGCATTTTCTACAATATAAGCTACATTACATGTATAGGGATATCAGTACTGATCGCTGTACTGGCAGCAGTGCATCTGATCCTGTATAAGAAGATGCCGGCGGCAACAGTAACGTGCGTATTCGCGCTCACTTCACTTAATCTTTTATTGGTATATATGTCATATTCCCATGTAAGTATTTACCTTACATGGTTTTTGGTGCCGTTATTGAGTCTGCTTTTCTGTGACAGGTTTTTATACTTCTATTCTGTCGTTCTTGATTTTCTGCTGATGCTCATAACCATATGGGGTTCCGCACCGTATCGCGCTTCAATGCGTACCGATCACGCTACAGTGGCAGCGTATTTTGCGGATGCCATGAGCGGATATGTCATTGAGTTCATCATAATGCTCGTATCCGGATGGATGATAGTAAAGCTTACATCTGAGTATTTCATGAAGCTGTTCGATCAGTACAGACACATAGCGGAGCAGGAGAGGGCAATGGGAGAGAAGGTTGATATACTCGATTCCATGGCAGAGATATATGATAATGTCAACCTCCTTGACTTCGTCAATAATACCGAGATGTCCCTGCGTGATTCCGAACAGAAGAAGCACGGTATAGATATGAGCAGTCAGACGCATACCATCATGAACCAGAGAATTAAGAATCAGATTATGCCGGATCAGCTCGAAGAGTTCATGAAGTTCACTAATATCAAGACAGTAAGGGCAAGACTTTCACAGAAGAAGCTTATAAGCGCGGATTTCATTGATGTGATATCAGGATGGTTCCGTGCGCAGTATATAACTGTGGATGCAACACTCGACGGCATTCCGAATGTGGTGATATACACTACAAGAAATGTGGATGAAGAAAAACGCCGTGAGGAGAATCTCATAAGGATATCCATGACGGATGAGATGACCAGACTTTTCAACAGAAGATGCTATGACGAGGATCTAAGAGAAATAAGGAGCGGCGAATTATCCGATGATTTCGTCCTGTTCTCCATAGATGTGAACGGTCTTAAGACTGTCAATGATACCAAGGGACATTCCGCAGGAGATGAGCTTATCAAGGGAGCGGCAGATTGCCTTGCCCTGTCTGTAGGACATAGCGGTAAGGTATACAGGACAGGCGGTGACGAGTTCATGGCCATTGTCCATACGGATGACCCTGAGGCTCTTAGAAATTCCATCACGGATAAGACTAAGGAGTGGCACGGAATATATACGGATTCCATCACCATGTCCATAGGATACGCAGCATATAAGGATAATCCCAAGGCTACGATAGATGATCTTGAGCATATAGCGGATGCGGATATGTATGCGGAAAAAGAGCGATACTACAGGGAGAGCGGCATAGAGCGGAGAAGATAGAAAAAGCAGGTGCGGATATATCCGTTAGATACATAAGAAAAAGGAGTTCAGTAATGAACTCCTTTTTGATCTAGATATTAAGCTGTGCTGCAAGCTCTTCGACATTTGAGAGCGGTATGCCGACGCATTCAGCGACTTTTTGTGTTGAATCACCTTGTCTTAAGAAATTAGTTGCGATTTCCTTTAGATTGTCAGCGGCTTTTTTCTCTTCTTCAGTTCGCGTCTCTTCTACAGCCTTCTTCACGGCTTCCATTTGCTCCTTATAGAATATCATCTCTACCTTAGTCATTCTTATCAACCTCCCGATTAAATCCGAATCCTCCTTACTTATAACCTTGTCCGTGAAGGTAAGTAAGCCCTTTAGTAAATTCTTCCTTTGATCTTCATCCTCTATCTCGGATATTATCCTTATCGCTTTACTTATTGCCTCCTGCTTGCCGTCATGCCCCTTTATGGATAACGGGCAGAGCATGAGCCGTATCATATCTTTGTCACTTAGCCTTATCCCGTCTCTTACTAAGGCATCTGTCTCTCTTAGTATCTTATCTGCATCTAGATCCGTAAGGAATACCTCTGTGATACTAAGCCTCTGTTCGCCAAGGTCTAAGACAGGATCAGTGTCCCCTGCTGTAACATCAGCGGTGTATATAACTATCACCCTTAACTTATGTATCTGTCTGTCTTCATTATACAACCTCGATGTTACCCTCGCAACGTAATTCAGATATTTGATCTTATTCTCGTCTGAGGCAGAACTCTCATAATCAATGATAGCATATGAGCCGTCAGCCAAGAGGAATAGATTGTCCATACGAAGCTCATTGGCTTCTATCGCAGGCAGATTAGTC
>ODAI011003899.1_pt1 | contig 40033 bp, 30 predicted proteins | sample 1539321 | NCBI WGS metagenome assembly ODAI01 (sample SAMN02144231, study PRJEB22623) | gut metagenome | biome: sheep rumen | host: Ovis aries | place: New Zealand
CCTGTGCAAATCAAGCCTACGGGTCCCAAGCGCATGATTTTTGTGGCAGGTATGCTCTTTTTGGCCACGATTGGCACAATCATCTATGTGTTCCGGAAAGACATCCTCAATCACATGTTGGGAACGAAGCAGGTGAAGTCATAGGATGGAACACTCTGCGTAATAGAGCAAGCGTGAAAGGAAAAAATATCCAGAGGAAGGTGAACAAAAGAGAGGATATATTCAAGATAGATGCAAGGAAAGTTCAGCGATTGTTCCTTGTGCCCAAGTTCGACCCATCGCGTTGGATGGTCCTTTCCGTACGCGATGTGGCTTTATGTTTTTTCTATTTAGGCATCCTCATCACTTTCTACGGACAGCTGGCTCCTTGGTTCCTTTGGCGCATCTACTCTTACGACCAGTTTTTTGCCTTCCTTCCCCTTGTGGTTTCACTCCTCCTCTCGCGCACATTGAGTCGTCCGCTCTTCACACGCAAAGACTACTTGTGGCCCAGTTTTGCTTATTTTGTTTATGCGCTGCTCCTCTGCATCTTGACAGGCAGAAATATGAATGGCTACATTGCAGAGTTTTTTAAGGGTATCGTATTCATATTCATTTTCATGCTGGACAAAGATGAAGTGCCTAAGTTGGGCACCATGCTCTGTAAGTCGATGGCTATTCTATTGGTGCCCTCCATTGTTTTCTTCTTTCTCTATCTGTTCGGTTTTCCCCTTCCTCATGGCTATGCCGAACCTCCTTTTTCCGACTTCTATTCTTACGAAAACTACCTCTTCTTTCTGCTCGATGAACGTTTCTCCCTGTTCATATTTCCTCGTTTCCATTCAGTCTTTCTCGAACCTTCTCACATGGCATCAGCCTGTGTGGCTCTGCTCATGACACAGGTGGGGCATTGGAAAAAGTGGTACAACATAGTCATCTTTTCTGCTCTTGTCATCTCCTTTTCTTTGGCTGGCTATGTTTTCCTTGTTATGATGTTCTTCTGCTCCTCATGGATGAAAGGAAAAGCCATCATGCGCAAACTGATGGTACTGGTGGGTTTCATTGCTACCGTGGTGATTGTCTCTTTGTTCTATAACGAAGGTGAGAATCTGGTCAACGAACTTATTGTCCAGCGAATGGTGCTTAACGAAGAGGGTAATTTGGAGGGTGACAACCGTGTGACTCAAGATTTCGATGCTGCCTTTGACGATTTTGTCCAGTCCGACCATCTCCTCACAGGTATGGGTAACGACAGTATGGAACAGTTTGGCTTTGGCAATTCGGGATTCAGAGTGTATCTTTATCGCAACGGCCTCATTTCCTTCCTCTTTCTCGTTCTGTTTTTCCTGTCCATGGCCTTTACCAGCACCTACAAGCGAGGCATCGTGGTGATGGCTCTTTTCCACATAGCCTCCTTCATTGCTCACGGCAATCCCCTACGAGCATTCTTCTTTATACCTTTCTACATCTTGATGTTCACGCCACTTCTTCCTTCGTCCCTAAAGGATAAAGAATACACAGCGACCGAAAATAATTCAAGGGAGCAGTAAGGGAGAGTGGGAGGAGCGTTTATTTTTTACTTTTCAGCACATGCTTGCGGAATGCTTTCATGAGGGTCTGCTTCTCGTCCTTCGTCATGACGATGAAGTAAGCCAATACTATGTAGAGCGCAGCATAGACTATGAGGATGATAAGTTTTCCCCATATTTCGTCAATCACAGGTTGTACAACATGGTACAAAGCATAGAGCGATGGTACAACTACTGCTAACAGACTACCGATGGGAGCCAATACACTACGTAGATAAGTCCGGATGGAGAACCCTACTTGCTGGTGGGCATAGTAGAGGATGATGGCACCGCCAAAGATAAACCAGCCGATGATTTCCAAAATATAGATGTAAGTAGGCGAAAATCCTTTCCAGAAGAGTAGGGCAGCCACGGCCAGTGGCAGCAGGTTGGTGATGCTTTTGCCGATAGCGTAATTGCGGATATGCCCTTCTGCATAGATGGTGGTGGCAATGCTGTTGACCAGTTGCAAGCAGCAATAAAGTGCCAGTTGTAGGCGGCAGAAAACAATGGTCCATTCGGGCACATTCTTTAGCCATAGTTGCAGTATAAGCGGCATCTCCACAACGATGGGAATGCTGAAGAATGCAAAAATGGTGAATGACACCCTGCACCCCAGCATGGTGGTGTAGAGCAGACGCTGGCGGTTGCCCGCTCCTTCGCTCTTGATGATGATTGGGTTCAAGGCTTTCATGGCACTCTCCGAAAAGTGCATCACTGCACCGCCCACTTGTGTGGCTATGCCCTGAGCTGCATTCACAATGACACCCCAGAAGTGGTTGGCCACCAGTCCCATTCCGTACATCGTCCCACCCATTGACATTGCTGTCAGCAGGTTCCACGAAGCAAAAGACAATTCTTCCCTAAGCATCGGTCGGCTCCAATAACGGTGAGGCTGGAAGACGCACTCGTCGTAATGCTTGTGGCAATAGATTCTCATGAACGACAAACTGCACAACGGAATGAGTGCCATGAAGATACCGTACACAATCAGACGGTCGCCGCTTGTGCGGCTGACCAGCAAGGCTACACCTAAACGCAGCAATGACTCTATGATGCCCACTATGGCATAATACTTCATGTTCTCATGCGCATTCAGCATGGCATCGTAGGGTACAGACATAATGGTGAACATGGTTGAGACAATCATGCACGCATACACGATGAATGCTGCTTCGCCTCGCTCATGCGGAATGTTTAGCCCGCCATTGAAGAAATAGAATCCCAATCCAAATAGAACCAAGCCCATGAGAAGAGCCAGGCCGAAGTGTATCACCAGCCCCACGTTGAACACGGTCTTTTGTTTTTCGGGATTGTTCTCTCCTTCCGAAATGTTCATGAACCGCTGTGTGGTCGAGGCCATGGTCACATTTAGGAATCCCAGCATGGCAATGGCTCCGCCCACCAGATTGAAGACACCAAAGTCTGACTTCCCCAACGCATTCAGAACGATGCGTGTAGTGAGGAAAGCCACAAACATGGTCACAACCATCTTCATGTACAAAAAAAATGTGTTCTTAATTAATCTTTCCGAAGTTCCCATATATGTCAGTTCTTGTTGTCAAATATGTTCTATCATTAACAACCATTTTATTCATCCGTATGCGCCATTACAATTGGCAGTAATTGGCAATGCGCTCGCAACTCTTCTCGTCGGGGTGGGCAATCACATGCTTGGCCATCTGTCGGCGCCAGTCTGCCTCCTTGTCAAATCCTGCCACCAAATCCATAAGAAAAGCCTCCAAGTCAGCCGCTGAATAGATGTGACGGCCTGCCATCACATCCAACGGATTGTCCATGACAAATTCTCCACGGCTCTTCCTGTACTCCTCCATGTCACTTAGAATAAAACCTATGGGCTTGTCGAGAATGAAATAGTCGAAGAAAACCGAGGAATAGTCAGTCAGCAAAGCATCCGACCGTCCCAACATTTCATATACTTGCACCCCCTTTGCCACCAACATGCTGTCGGTCAGGAAAAGCAGATGGGAAAACGTTTGCTTGAACACCTCTTTCCCTGTCTGCAAAGGGTGAATCTTTACAATCATATAAATCTGAGCCTTGGCCAAAAACGCATTGAAATGCACAATGGATTCGGGCGTAGTGAGTAGAGGAAGCCCCGTGTCCGTGTCGCAGGCTGCCTCTGAAATCTGCTGAACCACCGAACCGCGGAACGTAGGCATCCACACCACCACCTTTCCTTGCCATCCCTTTGGGGCAAACAAGTTATCCTTGCCCCAACCCTTGTTCTTCAGCAACAAGTCGTTGCGCGGATAACCCAGCGGCTTCACCAGTGCTTCGTCACAGCCAATGAACACCGCTTGGTTGTGCTTGTTTTCTTCGCTGAGTGAAAGCACTATGTTGAAGTCCATTTGGTTCTGAGCCTTACCACTCTTCGGGGCCTTCAGCGCAATGCCGTGCCATAAGTTCACTATGTTTTGGCCCTTCCTGCGGCGAATCTTGCTGTTGATGCCATGTGTCAAAAATATGGTGCCAGCCTGCGCCACAGCCCTACTGTCAGCCCACGACTCAAAATGGAAGTCATGCAACAGGAATCGAGTCTTCCCCTCCGTTCTCTGCCGCTTCAGAGTCTCTGCCGAATGGCACAACCAAACCAACTCATAGTTGGGCCGATGCTCCTTAAGCCACAGATACATGGCCCAGCTGTTATCCGAGCAGTCACGTAAACTCTCAAACAGCACCAATTTCTTCCGTACAGGACAGAATCGAAAGAACAGATAGCAAAGGTAGAAGAAACGGTATTTTGTCCGTTTCGAAAAAAGTGTGAACATATTCTCAATTCTCTAATGCTAATTCTCAAATCTCTGCTGCATCATTTTTTATGGCCTCAAAATCAGCAAACCTCCATCAGTGGCATTCACCTTATTTATCATCTTCACGGGTCACTTAACATTCAAATTAACTGCAAAGGTACAAATTATTCAGATAAGAGATAGAAAAGAAAGCTTGTTTTCTTTATTGTGCGAGAGAAATTATTGTCATACCCTTTTAATGTGGTAGAAGAATCCGTAAATAAGGTAAGAGCGTTTTACGAAAATTTTCGCAACTTTGCAGCCATGTTCAAAAACATGATTCTGTATAAAAAAAGTATCCAAATATTCAATTCAAAAATGAGATTTATCATCACTATTTTCGCACTGTTTATGGCAGTAGCAGACATCAATTCACAAGAAGTTATGAAAGCAAACGTCGATTTTAATGTGTGGCCGAAGGGTGAACTAAACACCGCATACGCCAAGTATTTCATCGGAAACAGCTATCTCGCTCCACTTGGAGGTGAGAACGGTCTTGTAAACGTCACCTTCGAGCCTCGATGCCGCAACAATTGGCACATTCACCACAAGTCGGTGCAGGTGCTGATATGTGTGGCAGGTCATGGTTGGTATGTAGAAGAGGGTAAAGAGCCTATGGCTATGTATCCAGGTTCGGTGGTGGCCATACCCGCTGAAGTGAAGCACTGGCATGGTGCAGCCAAGGACTCGTGGTTTCAGCATCTTACTTATATGACCAAAGTGGAAGAAGGAGCCACCAACGAGTGGTTAGAGCCAGTTGTGGATGAAGAATATGATAAGCTGCCTGCCAGCAGTGCGCTCAATGGCATGAGCGGCATGAAATAAATCAATTAATGCAGATTGAAGAAATGAAAAGAACTGTTCTTGCCCTCGTGTTATTCCTGACTGTTGCATTTGCTGTAGTTCAGGCAAAGACGTTGGTTGTGTACTATAGCTACACGGGAAATTGCAAGGCGATAGCTGGTGAATTGGCTAACCAGATGACGGCTGACGTGCTGGAGATTCAACCGAAAGAGAAAGGACTGAAGTATGAGGCAAATAATTATGCCTTGGGCACTCAACTGTTGAATGCCATCAATGCTAATCCCAATAATGCAAACAGCTATCCTGCCATCGATCCAGTGAAAGTCTCGCTCGATGGTTATCAGAACATTATCATCATCACTCCCCTTTGGTGGAGCCAGATGGCTGCTCCTATGCAGACGTTCTTGTTTCAATACGGTAGTCAGATGGCAGACAAGAATATTGGACTGATTGTGTCGAGTGCCAGCAGTGGCATCAATCGTGTGGAGGCGGATTGCAAGCGGCTCGTACCCAACGGTAATTATTTCAGTGAGAGCCTGTGGATTCGTTCTTCCCAAGTCCGCAATGCCGCATCGCTCATTAGTGATTGGCTACAGCAGATATCCTTTACCGACAGTAGTGCTTCGGACAATGTGATGATAAAAATATCGGATGGTGTTAACTCCATCACCTACGAACTGAATCAGACCAGTGCCGCCTTGTCGCTTTATGAAATGTTGCCATTAGAGGTGACGGTTCAGAACTATGGTAACAACGAAAAGATATTCTATCCTTCTACAGCAGTCAGCTATGGGGCAGACTGTATTGAGGAGGATTGTCCAGCAGGTACTCTCGCCCTCTTCTCGCCTTGGGGAAACATCGTGATGTATTACGGTTCAGCTAACCGCTACAGTGGACTTTACATTCTCGGCAAAGCCGTTGAAGGTGCTGACAAAATCAGCAGCCTTTCAGGAACCATTCGGGTAGAAGCCATTGAAGGTTCATCTGCAATTCAGACAATGAAAGCTGATAACGGTGACTTACTTTCCAAAGCATACACTCTGTTTGGGATGATTGCAACAGAAGGACAGGCTGGAATCATCATCAAGAATGGAAAGAAGGTCTTGGTGAAGTAATGTGCAAATTTTTACATGCAAGCGGGTGAAGGCTGCCATTTAGAAACACTTAAGTAAAACTTTTAAAACACTTAAGTGTTCCAAATATAACACTTAAGTGTTTTTGACGAAACAGTTAAGTGTTCCAAAAATGCTTCCTTACAAAGCGGTGTATCTCCTCTTGCGAGATATGGCATTTCGCTTGAAGAGATATGCTGCTGCAGCATAGATTTGCCGTAATTGCTGCATGGCTACGCTGAGTTCTAAGTTTACTGTTGAAATAATGCTTGTGGAAGTTTAATTACGGCATGTTATACCAACCGTCCAAAGACTGAATGAAGAAACAAATTTGAGAAAGAGAGGCGAAATTATGGCCTATTTTGTTTGCAAGTGAAAAAATGATACGATTTGTCCATTTTATGGCATTATCTTAGGGGGAAAATAACTACCTTTGCGTGTGATTTGATGAAAGGTGGGGCAGGGCTAAATCCTTTGCGGAAAGAAGGGAGGATGGGGCTGGAAATGAATTTTGTACATACTAACAAATACCTATTTTTATCTTTATGAAGAAACTTGTTTTATTAGTCAGCGCTGCCATGTGCTTCACAATGGCTCAGGCGCAGTTCCGTTTTAATGCACAGCACCCGGATGTTCACGACCCCGTGATGGCTAAGGGTGAGGATGGACGCTTCTACATCTTTACGACAGGGTTTAATGTGGGGGTCATATCCAGTGCAGATCTTAAGGAGTGGAAACCAGAACCCGCAGCACTGAAGGAGGTGCCAGCATGGGCTAAGGAGGAGGTGAAGGGTTTTGGTGGACACACTTGGGCTCCCGACATCAGCTTTCACAATGGGCTATGGTACCTTTACTATTCTTGCTCAAGTTTCGGCAAAAACGGTAGTGCCATTGGTGTGGCTACCAATAAGACGCTCGATTCTACGTCGCCAGATTTTGGATGGAAAGATCAAGGTATGGTGATTGCTTCTCATCGGGGGCAGGATTGCTGGAATGCGATTGACCCAAACTTGATTGTAGATAAGAAAGGACAGCCTTATTTGGTGTTTGGCTCTTTCTGGGATGGTATCCAACTCGTCAAGCTTTCGAAAAATGACTTCAAAACTCCTATCAGTAAGCCTGTTACCATCTCGCGACGTTTCAATAAGACTTATACGCTGGACAAAATTGAGTTCACCATGGAGGGTAATAACACTATTGAGGCTGGAGAGAATGCCGTGGAAGCTCCTTTTATCTATCAGCATGGGAAGTATTACTACCTTTTTGTGAGTTTCGACTATTGCTGTCGCGGGCAGAACTCCACGTACAAGACCGTGTATGGGCGTTCGAAGAAACCAACAGGCCCTTTTGTTGACAAGGAAGGTCGTCGAATGGATCAGGGTGGGGGCACATTGCTCTATGGACCGAATGAAACATATTATGGCATCGGACACAATGCTGCTTACGACTTCGATGGTAAGTCCTACTTTATCTCTCATGCTTACGAGAAAACGGGTGGTGCCAAATTGTTTCTCCGTCCTATAAACTTTGACAAGGATGGTTGGATTATCCCCGAAAACTACTAATCCATGTGAATTTCTATGTAGAATAGAATTGCGGTATTCGTGTTGACAACCTTGTAGGCGCTCTGTATGGCTGCTCAGGGCGATTTTGTGAAAGGAGCCGACAATAAAAAAGGCAAGGATTTGGTGTCCTTGCCTTTTGATTTGTTTGTGAAGGGGAGTGCGGGGTTACTTGATGCCGAGTTTCTTAGCGATGTCCTTGGGAATGGCATTCTTGTGGATGAGGATGTTCATTGTCTTGTAGGCTACGAATGCTTTAGAGGCGTACCATACGCCTTTGTATTTGTAGTCTGTGCCCCAAGAGTTCTTTACCATGAAGTACTCTTTGCCGTTCTGGTCTTTAGCTATGCCGTAGATGAGCATGCCGTGGTCGTCGGTGGTTTCCCAATTGTCGTAGGCTTCTTGGCGCATCTCCTGCGTAACGGTTTTCTCTGGAAGTGGACGGGTAGTGTAGGATGCGCGCGTTACGGTAGCTGAGGGACCGAACCAGTGCTCATAGTCGCTACCGCTGGTCTCCTTGAGCTTCTGTAAATCTGGGCATACGGCGATGCCTTCGCGAGAGAACCCATTTTCACTCACATCGGCGCCCCATGCAAAGGTGTAGCCGTTTTTCACAGCTGATTCCATCACCTGCATGAACTCGTCAAGAGGAAGGTTGTAGGAAGTGCCCCAACGCCAGTTGTCTTGTACTTCGATGATAAATTGCTCGTAGAAAGGATGGTGAGTGAAGGAGGTGAGACTCACGTAGTCATCCACGTTGATGCCAGTGGATGCCATGTAGGACTGAGGAGTATAGGTCTTGCCTTTGTAGGTGAACTCTGTGGGCACCTCGCCGAGGTAGGCATCGAGGGTGGCGTTGATGGGCTTAAACCACACGGGGGAGAGTTTCTTCTGCTCTCCTTTGGCTACGGCTGCTACAAGAGGTTCGAGCATGTTGAAGAACTCACCGAAATTGGGCAGAGAGTCGCCGTAGAGAGTGCCAGGTTCGGGCATGGCTGATTGTGGAATCATGCCGTAGTGCTTCATGCAATAGACACAATCGTAGAACGAACCTCCCTGGCTAAAGCTGACATCTCCATGCATGCGGACTGCTGCCTTGGCGCGGTCTTCGTAGGTTTTATGAGCAAGGTACATTTCAGAGAAGTCCCATTCGCCTTTTCCCATGCGGAGAAGTTCTGCTTCAAAAAAACCGAGCGATGAGAAAGCCCAGCATGTGCCGGAACGGTTCTGGTTCTTGGTGGATGTGATAGGATTTTCTTTCACTACGGTAAACTGAAAGCCTTCATCGTTCTTCACTTGTGCGAAGAGAGATGTGCCGCTGATGAAGAGTGCGGCTAAAATAAGAAACTTTTTCATTTGATAGGTATATTGCTATGTTGGGTTATTTCTGGATGAATGCTTCAACGTCATCAATGTGGTAAGGAATGACCTTGTCGCCAATCATTTGGCAGCCATCTTTCGTGATGAGAATGTCATCTTCGAGGCGGATGCCGCCAAAGTCGCGCCAAGAATCGAGCGCATCGTAGTTGATGAATTGGGTGAATTTCTTTTCCGAACGCCAAAGGTCGATGAGGTGGGGAATGATGTAAAGGCCTGGTTCGTCGGTCATGATGAAGCCTTCCTGAAGACGGCGTCCACAGCGCAGATTGCAGAGTCCGAATTGAGAGGAGGGCTGTACCTCATCATCGTAGCCTAAATAGTTTTGTCCCAATCCTTCCATGTCGTGAACATCCATGCCCATCATGTGACCCAGTCCACAGGGAGAGAACATGGCGTGGGCTCCAACTTGTACAGCTTCTTCTGTGTCGCCTTTCATGAGACCGATAGCTTTGAGATGTTCTGTCATCACACGGGCTGATCCCAGATGAATGTCGAGCCACTTCACGCCCGGCTTTGAGTTGGCGATGACCCAATCGTGAGCTGCCTCAACAGCTGCGTAGATGTCGCGCTGGCGAGGGGTGAACGTGCCTGATACGGGAGTGACACGTGTGTGGTCGGAGCAGTAGTTCTCACTTGTTTCAGCTCCTGCATCGCAGAGCATCAGTCTGCCTGGCTCTAAAGGGGTGAAGCTGGGGAATCCGTGTTGAATTTCACCATGGGTGGATAGGATGGCCTGGAAGGAAACTCCGTCACCGTAGCTCATAGCAATGCCCTCAATCACGCCCGCAATGTGTTTCTCTGTCACGCCAGGGGCACAGAGCTTCATGGCTGTGGTATGCATCATGTATCCAATTTCGGATGCTTTGCGGAGCTCCTCAATTTCCTCTGGTTTCTTAACGGAACGCATGGATACAATGGCTTTAATGAGTGCGACAGATGCCTTTTCGCGAGATTGGAGAGGATGAATGCCTACGAGGTCGGAGAGCTGAATCATCAGATCGTGACGGTATTGTGGTAGGAAGTGGATTGTTTGCCCCTTGGCTTGGGCTGCATCGACCATCACTTTCAACTGGTTCATGGGAGCAGTATGACTGATGCCAGACTGTGCTGCCAGCTCCTTAACGGACGGTACGTAGCCAGTCCAGATGATGTCGTTGATGTCGATGTCGTTGCCAAAGACATACTCTTGGTCATTATCAATGTCGATAATGGCAGCCAGTCCTTCACGCTTCAGTCCGATGTAGTAAAGGAAACAGCTGTCCTGACGGAAATGGTAAGTGTTGGCTGGGTAGTTGTTGGGTGAATCGTTGTTGCCAAAGAGAAGGATGAGCCCTTCGCCTACTAGCTTTTTCAGTTCCGTGCGACGCTGCACGTAAATTTCTTTTGAAAACATATATTAAATGATGTGTAGTTAGTAAAAAACGGTACAAAGGTAGCACAAAAAGGTTAGAATAGCAAAAGAATGCTTGTTTTTTCTGCCTTTTTCGCGATTGAGCATTCGGGAATGTCCTTTATGCTCTGTTGGCACGGCTATTCTGAAAGAATTTCTTGCCGTTTAGAGTTGTATTTGCTTTTTAGACTTTGTGCCAGACGTTTAATCTTTGGTATTTCTGGGCTATTATGCTCTACACACAGATAGATGTCGTCTAACTCGCGCAGCATGCCCAAGCGACAGTCCTGAAAGCGATGAAACTCCTGCCTGGTCTTTATTTGCTCAATACGAATAAGTAGATTTTCCAGATTGGCGATTACCCCACTGGCTGGAATTTCGTACTTGTTGCAGACCTCTTCGTAAGCTTTTTCGGACTTGGCCTGATAGGTTTGCAACACGGTTTTATCATTTTCGCTGAGATGTGAAAACCGATTTTGAGTTTCTGCGGTTGTGGCAAGGTATGCTTTTTTTGCCAGAATGAGTGCATCGGGTGAATTAACTTTTAGCAGTTGTTTTGTGAGCTGGTCAAATTGATGGCAAAGAGCTGCACTTTGGGTGTCAATGTCTTCTTGTTGTGCAATGCTATCGTAGATGGCCTCTTCGGCTGTAGGTAGATCATCGTCTTCGTGCTCGAAAATACTGGTGCCGTTTCGTTTGGGAGACTGTTCGCAGGCCGTGAATAAGAGCAGGCTGAAGATAAGGAAGTAGGAGAGTATATTCTTCATATAAATAATGTGTGCAAATGGTAATTGTTCAATGAAATGAAAAGGAAGGGACATATCCTTACGGACATGTCCCCTTTGATGCTTATGAATACATGAGGAGTAAAGATTTTGTACTTACTCGCTCTTTTCGTTCATCTTCTCCTTGAGTGCAGCGAGAGCGTCGATGTCGCCTAAAGATGTGGATGCTGCCACATTCTTAATCACAGGACTCTGCTCCTTCTGAGGACGGTTGGACTTCTTGGCTGCATTCTCTGCCTTCTTGGCTGCCTTAGCTTCTGCACGAGCTACGTCTTCGAAGATGCGAGAGTGAGAGAGAATGATGCGCTTGGCTTCCTTGTTGAATTCAATCACCTTGAAGTCGAGAGTCTCACCGAGCTGTGCCTGGCTTCCATCTTCCTTCACGAGATGCTTTGGAGTAGCAAAGCCTTCTACACCACCTTCGAGGGCGATGACTGCGCCCTTATCGAGCACTTCGGTAATCTTGCCTTGATGTACAGAATCTTGAGTGAAAATCTCTTCGAACTTGTCCCAAGGATTCTCTTCAAGCTGCTTGTGACCCAGTGAGAGTCGGCGGTTCTCTTTGTCGATGTCGAGCACTTGCACCTCAATGGACTCACCTATTTTTGTGAATTCAGATGGGTGCTTCACCTTCTTGGTCCAAGAGAGATCGGAGATATGGATGAGACCGTCAACACCTTCCTCTACTTCAACGAATACACCGAAGTTTGTGAAGTTGCGAACCTTGGCTGTGTGTTTACTGCCAATTGGGTACTTCTCTTCAATCTTCTCCCATGGGTCTTCCTTGAGCTGTTTCACACCGAGAGACATTTTGCGTTCCTCGCGATCGAGAGTCAAGATGACAGCATCGACTTCGTCACCAACCTTCATGAATTCTTGGGCTGAGTGGAGGTGTGCGCTCCAAGACATTTCAGACACGTGGATGAGACCTTCTACTCCAGGCGCAATTTCGATGAATGCGCCGTAGTCGGCCATCACAACCACCTTGCCGTGAACCTTATCACCTACCTTCAGGTTAGGATCAAGAGCATCCCATGGGTGTGGAGTGAGTTGTTTTAGACCCAGTGCAATGCGCTTTTTCTCGTCATCGAAGTCGATGATGACAACGTTGAGCTTCTGGTCAAGCTGAACGATTTCTTTTGGATCGCTTACGCGGCCCCAAGAGAGATCTGTGATGTGGATGAGGCCATCAACACCACCCAAGTCGATGAACACACCGTAGTTGGTGATATTCTTGACAGTGCCTTCAAGAATTTGACCTTTCTCAAGCTTGGAGATTATCTCTTTCTTTTGCTGCTCAAGTTCTGCCTCGATGAGAGCCTTGTGGCTGACAACCACATTGCGGAATTCCTGATTGATCTTCACAATCTTGAATTCCATGGTTTTGCCAACAAATGTATCGTAGTCGCGGATAGGTTTCACGTCAATCTGAGAACCAGGGAGGAATGCCTCTGTGCCAAGTACGTCAACAATCATACCACCCTTTGTGCGACACTTCACGAAACCATTTACGATTTCGTCGTTAGCCAAGGCTGCGTTAACACGGTCCCAAGAACGAGCTTGACGAGCTTTCTTATGAGAAAGCACAAGCTGGCCTTTCTTGTCTTCTTGATTCTCGATGTAAACCTCTACAGTGTCACCCACTTTGAGGTCGGGAGCATAGCGGAACTCACTGCGGGCAATGATGCCTTCGCTCTTATAGCCGATGTTGACAACAACTTCGCGGTCGTTGATGGCAGTTACGGTACCATCTACCACTTCGTTGTCGTTCACGTTGTTGAGAGTGCCTTCGTAGGCTGCTTTCTGAGCTGCTTTATCAGCTGCGCTCACGCCGTCGTTCTCGAATGCTTCCCAATCGAAACCTTCCAGCGGTTTGATTTCTTTAATTTCCATAAATAATAAAATTGTGTTTTAATTAATAAAGTTAGACATTATGTTGATAAAATCTAATTTTTCGAGTCTTTGTCTTTCTGCGCATGGCAGTCGTTTTAACTAATGAATGGGGGCATGTTGTCAAAACGGCTGCAAAATTAGTGATTTTCTGTGATTTGGCAAAATTTCTGTGGTGAAAATTGTAAATTAAACTTATGTTTTGTTGTAGTTGCTTGGGTTTTCGCCTGTCAATTTAACGAAAGCGCGGCGAAAAGTGGATATGGATTTGAAGCCGCTTTGGATGGCAATGTGTTCCAGCGTGTATTCTGAGTGCTCTTTCATTAGAGGAATGCTCACTTCGGTGATGCGCAGTTGGTTGATGTAGTCGTAGAATGTTATTCCTTTAGCTTGGTTCAAATAGTTGCTTGCATAGAGGCGGTTAGTGCCAATCTCTTGTGCCAAATCGTCGAGTGTGAGGTCAGGCCTGAGGTAGAGTTTTTTTTCTTTCATCACCTTTTCCAGCTTGTCGGCAAAGGGAAATTGCTTAGGAATGGGATTACTTTGCGTGGGGGCATTTGTTTGGATTGGCTGGAAGTTCCAGCTGTATCGGAGCACCATTAACCATGAGGCGAGGCAGGAAATGTAGTAGAGGATGTCGAGCCAAAACTCACCATAGAGTGATGTAATGAGCCAGAGAATCTGGGTGGTGATTACGAATGCGAAAACAGGGCGGAGCCATGAAACATCGATGTTCTCGATGTTAGAATAATTTTCGTGTACATACTTTATATGTTTGCGTACTTTTGAATAGCCGAATATAACGATGGTCCATGCATATATCCATAGGAAAACTGCATAGGCGTAAATAACAGCTTCGCATGACACCAAAGCGTAGGCAGCAGTGAAAATGCAGAATGGAATGGAGAAATAAAGGATTCGTTTCCATGTGAACCATTGAGGCATGACGGTTTCGAGCAACAGGACGGTGTAACTGATGGCAGACCATCCGTCAATGATCATCACCCAATTGAGAATGGATGGGGTGTACATTTCTGGAAACGTCAGTATGAGATCTTTCAGATTGAGAATGGCCCACACGCACATGGTGTATCCCAAAACGGTCTGGAAACGTGTTCTGTTTGGGCGGAAGCAGAGAATGTGAATGGCAAAGATGGTGAAGAATGCCGTTGAGACTCCTATGAAGAATGCTGATATTGATGAACTAATCATGTGTATTATCGTATAATTTCCAACTGCAAATGTCGTGTTTTTTATTTAAATGAGCAAATGATGGCTGAAAAATGAATTTATTGGTATTGTTCATTATCAGTTGTTTGAGTCATGTTTAAGTTGTGTTCCAAAGCGTAAATTTTATTTTTTGGAAGATTTTTTTGGGGGGATGGTTCGTTTGTTTCCTCACCAACTGGCTACCTTTGCAATTGATTTTTGTGATTTATTATTTATCTATTTATTAACTTTGTTTCGTGTATTCTTTTTCATACGTAACTTCTAAAAACATACAGAGGCAATGAAAAATTTATTGAAAGTCTGGGTTCTGTTGGTCAGCTTGGGAGCGGTCTGCATTCCTGCTAATGCCCAGTTGGGCAGTCTGATTAAGAGAGCATCCAAAACAGTTAAACCCAAATCGGTCATTTGGATTTGGGTTAAAGAATGTGCTTATTCGGTGGAATGTGCAGTCTGAATAAGGATTTGCGTGTTGAAGAAGAAACAAACAAGGGTTTTATCTTTTGAGGCAAAACCCTTGTTTGTCTGTGGGGTTTCTGTTTGTGGAGTTTCTGTTGCCCACTCAGAAGTCACTTCTTTACTGTTCAAGTGTAGGCCATCCATCCTTGCCGAATTTCATTTTGCGGAGAAATAGTTTTGCTTGTCCGTTATGGGCTTTCTCGTAAGCATGGGAGAGGAAGTACCACTGTCCATCGAACTTGTAGGCAGAATTGTGACCCACACCAAAGAATTCTTTGTTTGGTCCGATGAGGGTGTCGCCTCCACCATGTTCCATGGGTTGTCCTTTGCTGTCCAAATATGGACCGTCCACGTTTTTACTGCGTCCTACAACGGTGCGGTAAGTGCTTCGCTCGCCCCGACAGCAGTAGTCAAAGCTAACGAAAAGATAGTAATATTTTCCTTCTTTGATGATGAAAGGAGCTTCAACTGCATTGGAACCGGTCTCGATGGTGTCACCTCCCTCGATGGTGTAGTGCTCCACGCTTTTTAGCTCTTTTTGCGATAATTTCCTACCAATGCGGCGAGAGATAGTCTTGGGCTTGCCATCGAGTGTTTTGAAATCCTTCTTCAGGCGCACCAGTTGGATGCCGTCCCAAAATGAACCGAAAGTGAGCCATGGAGTTCCATCTTCGTCAACGATGAGGTTGGGGTCGATGGCATTGTAGGTGCTGATATGTTGGTGAGACGTGATGACTGCCCCCAAGTCTTCCCACTTAAAGTAGGGTGACGTTGGGTCGAGGGTTTTGTTGACGGCCAATCCTATGGCAGAGCCGTTCTTTCCGAAGGTTGAACATGAATAGTAGAGCAGCCATTTTCCGTCGTGTTTGCTAATGTCGGGTGCCCATGTGTGGCCCCGATAGCCGCGGATGGAGTCAATTGCCCATTGGGGAATAGGATTCAGCACAGACTTTTCAGGTTGCCAGGTCTTCAAATCGGGTGAAGAAATGCATTCCACCCCCATGCCCGTGGAGAAAATGTAGTAACGCCCGTTTTCACCACGTGCCATCACGGGGTCATGAACGTCTGGATGTTCTATGTCGAAACGGAATCGGGGACGGCGTTGTTGTTCTTCTTTATTTTGTGCTGTCGCATACAATGAGATGGTGGCGAGACAAATGGTTAATAGTCGTTTCATGTGTTGTTTGTAATATAAATAGGTTAATAATGATGTATTTGCTTTTAAAGTGGCTCATGCTCATCGAAATTACTTGATTTATCATCCGACGAGGATGTCGTACTTGTTGTTTGTTTTTGCTTGAGTGTTATTTTGTTTCACAACTTGCGAAATGCCATCACACTCCAGCCGTTTAGTTCGGCTGTTCTACTAAGGGATAGTTTATTTTGCTGACCAACTTTTTTCATTTCTGGCACATCTTCAGTGAAAAAGCCCGAAAGAATGAGTGTGCCTTGTGGGACGAGGTGTTTTACATAGGTAGGCATGTCAGCAGCAAGGATGTTTTTGTGGATATTGGCGACAATGGTGTGAAATTCACCTTCGATGGCAGAAGCGTTACCTTGTATGATTTGTACGTTCGAAATATTGTTCAATGTAAAGTTTTCCTTTGCGTTCTCTACGCTGAACTCGTCAATGTCGATGGCAACCACTTCTTGCGCTCCTCGCATAGCCATAGCTATGCCAAGCACTCCTGTTCCTGTGCCCATGTCAAGTACACGTTGGTGGGTGAAGTCTTTCTGTAGTAGAAGAGAGGTGATTTGGTAGGTAGTGGCGTGAGATCCAGAACCAAATGCCATGCGAGGATTGAGACGGATGCCAAATTCGCGCTCAAGAATAGGGTCAAAGCTGTTTTGCTCCCATTCAGCATTCCAGTCCTTGGATTCGAGTTGGTGGATTGTGTAAGTGAAATGAGTGTCAGGGATGAAGATGGTTGCTAATGTAGCAATGAGATCGTCCTCATTGAATAGCTCTTGCGGTATGTAAGCTTTGACTCCCAGATCTGTCATTTCGAAAGATTCGTAACCTATCTCTCCCAGCATGGCGGTGAGTACATCGCAGGTGGATTCGGTACATGGGGCGGCTATGATGTTTGCGTAAAGATATTGCATGTTGGGTAATTTTTCTTTAGAATGTAATGGCCGGTTGTGTAATGAATGTCGTATTGGTTTAATGGGGTGAAGGGAATCTGTCAATCTTTCTGTTTGATGGTCATGTCCATCAGGTCTTGATAGTCTCCTTTGAAGACATTGATGTCAACATTCCCTTTGATACCTGCGATATTTCCGGCATCGGTGTGTTGCCAAAAAGCCCATTCTCCTTTATATTCGAGAGAATCGACATAGTAGTGTGCTATCCAGTAGGGGTATTTGTCAAATTCGGCTGTGTTTAGATAGGAGGTCTTAAACTTGTAGCCGGTGTAAAGAATGGGCGTGACTCCGTAGTGCTTCTCCACTTCGTTCATCCAGTTGAGTACCTCGCGTTGAAGTTGCTTCACGCTGTTGTTTCCTATCTCTTCGACATCAAGAACAGGGGGTAAATCATTCTCTTCCAGTTGCACCATTTTGCAATAGTATTTTGCTTGTTCTTTGCCCGATGTGTAAGGGCTAAAATAATGGTAAGCCCCACGGACAATGTCGTTCTTTTTGGCATTGAAGAAGTTCTGATTGAAGTTTTCATCCCAAATGTTTGTGCCTTGTGTGGCTTTAATGAAGATGAATGAGACGGGCACCCCTTGAATCTGTGCATTGCGCAGTTTGTCCCAATTGATTTCGCCTTGATAGTGGGAAATGTCGAGTCCTCTCACTTCTCCTTTAGGATAGGTGACATTTCCATAGAGTGCTTTCCAGCGGAAAGAATAAGGGCCTACAAATGTTTTGTAGAAGAACGTGATGTAGATGACGGCTATGATCCCCAGTGCTGTCCACAGGACATACGAAGGCACACGGCGGAGTGGATTCCGTCGTGTGCCTTTCTTTTTGGTGGTTGATTTACGCTTGCCTGTTTTCTTTTTGGGAGCGTTCATCTATAAACATTTGCTTGATTGTTGAAATCATCAGATTTGTCCCTTTAAAAAGGAATGCTTATCCGTATTTATTTAGTCTGCTCCAACTGAAGCGTTTTTGTGGTTTGGTCGCAAACTTCCGATGGACCCCAGTATTGGATAGGACCTGGATAAACATAGGCTGTCTCTTTAGCCCATTCATCACGGTGGGCTGCGAAATACTTGAATGGTGCGCCATCCAGTTCAACGAGTGCCTTGCGGATTACAGGTTTCATCTTACCGTTACGTTTTTCGAGGTTCATCATCATAGTGATTGGCACCCCACCTGCAATCCACTCTGCGGCAGGAGCTGTTGTGTTCTTAATCACAGACATGTAGCCTGTCTTGCCGTTAGCAATGAGACGGGAAGCGTTGTAGCCAAGAGAGTAGCAGTAGTCTGCATCGTAGTTAGAAGGAGCGGCGCAACGGCCTTCGTAGCCAAAGAAGTGGTGCTGTGTGCCAAACTTGCCCTTGAACTTGCCTTGATGCTTCCAAATGGCAAGCTTGTCTGCCACCATACGAGAAAGGAGTTTCTCGGTTTCGATAAGCGAAACCTGTACGTTGCCGTGGGGGTCGCGGTCTAATGCCAACTGGGCTGCAACGTCTGCAGGCAGTGACTTGAATACTGCAAGGTTGTCCTTGGAGAGGTGTCCTCTAACGAAAGCCAACTGCTCATTTGCACTGGTGATGTTCTGTGCTTCAGGCAAAGCGAGGATATCGTTCAACTCTGCGATGAGTTTCTTGATGGCTGGGATAAATTCGATAATTCCTTCAGGAATAAGAACAGTGCCAAAGTTGTTGCCTTCAGCAGCACGAGCGGCTACAGCCTCTGCAATATAAGTGACGACATCATCGAGTGACATGGCTTTTGCTTCCACCTCTTCAGAAATGAGGCAGATGTTGGGTTGGCACTGAAGTGCGCACTCGAGAGCGATGTGAGAAGCTGAACGACCCATCAACTTGATGAAGTGCCAGTATTTGCGGGCTGAATTACAATCGCGTTGAATGTTGCCGATAAGTTCAGAATAAGTTTTGCAGGCTGTGTCGAAACCGAAAGAAGTTTCAATCTGTTCGTTCTTCAAGTCGCCGTCGATAGTTTTGGGACAGCCAATCACTTGTACGCCATACTTTTTGGCTGCATAGTACTCTGCGAGCACACATGCATTGGTGTTGGAATCGTCACCACCAATGATTACGAGTGCCTTGATTCCCAATTCTCGTAGAATCTGAATGCCCTTCTCGAATTGGTCTTCTTCTTCCAGTTTAGTGCGGCCAGAGCCAATGATGTCGAAACCACCTGTGTTGCGGTACTTATCCATTAATTCGGTAGTAATTTCCATGTATTTGTGATCAACCAAACCGCCAGGTCCCAAAATAAAGCCATATAGTTTGTTGGCTGGGTTGAGAGATTTCACACCGTCGAAAAGGCCGGAGATGACGTTGTGACCACCAGGTGCTTGGCCACCCGACAGGATGATGCCTACGTTGAATGGAGGAAGTTCAATAGGCTCGCCTGCCTCGAATGTGATGACAGGCATGCCGTAAGTGTTGGGAAACAACTCTTTGATTTCAGCCTGATTGCCTACAGACTGCGTTGCGGCTCCTTCAACAGCCTTTACTGGACCCTGAAGAGCCTTTGGAAGCTTGGGCTGATAAGCAGCACGTGCTTTCTGCAAATTTGAAATAGTCATAGTTATAAATATAATGATGTGTAAATTGGAAAAGATTCTACTGAAAAGATGGTGCTTTTTTTGAAAAACGATTCATTCCCTCATGCTGGTTTATTTTTTGTTGGTGGCTTCACGTGCGGCTTTCACATAGTTAAGAGCTTCCCGGCACTTGTCAGTTATGTATTGCCAATCACCTTCTTTCACCTTGTCGTTCGGGAATAGTTTGGAACCCATGCCTACGCAATAGACCCCAGCCTTAAACCAAGCGGTGAGGTTCTCTTCTGTAGGAGCGACACCGCCCGTCACCATAATTTTCGACCAAGGCATAGGGGCTTTCAAATTCTTCACCATTGCAGGTCCATAGACATCGCCTGGGAAGAGTTTGGTGAGGTCACATCCAAGTTCTTGGGCTGCACCTACTTCACTAACGGAACCACAACCTGGGCAATAGGGTATGAGACGGCGATTGCAGACAGGTGCAATTTCTGGGTTGAAGAGAGGTCCTACGATGAAACAGGCACCCAACTGTATGTAGAGGGCTGCCGTTGGCGCATCCACTACAGAACCTACGCCAAGTGCAAGTTCTGGGCATTCAATAGCAGCAAATTTCACACATTCTGCAAAAACTTCGTGGGCAAAGTCGCCACGATTTGTGAACTCAAAAGCGCGTACACCACCATCGTAACAAGCCTTGATTACTTTCTTTGCAACCTCTGCGTCCTTGTGGTAGAATACGGGTACCATACCCGTCTCACCAATCTTTGCCATAACGGCAATTTTGTCAAATTTAGCCATAGTCTTATCGTTGTACACGGCCATTGGCATTTCCGCCAGCCAGTGCTTCTACTTCTTCGATTGATACATGATTGAAATCACCAGGGATGGTGTGCTTGAGGGCTGATGCAGCCACTGCAAATTCTAAAGCCTCGCCTTGAGTGGACTTGGTCAGGAGCCCGTGTATGAGTCCTCCAGAGAAGGAGTCACCACCACCCACACGGTCGATGATAGGATTGATGTCGTAGCGTTTGCTCTGGTAGAATTCTTTGCCGTCATAGATGAGGGCTTTCCAACCGTTATGAGTGGCAGAGAAACTTTCGCGAAGGGTAGATACCACATATTTGAAATCAAATTCCTTTGCCATAGCCTTGAAAATTCCTTCATATCCAGCAGCGTCGGTTACCCCCGCCTCAACGTCTGCATCAGGCTTGAATCCCAAGCAGAGCTCAGCATCCTCTTCGTTGCCAATGCACACGTCAACGTATTGCATCAAGGGACGCATAATGGATATGGCTTTCTCACTGGTCCAGAGTTTTTTTCGGAAGTTGAGGTCGCATGACACCGTCACTCCCTGTTTTTTAGCGGCTATGCATGCCTGCTTCAAACACTCTGCCGATGCATCGCTGATGGCAGGAGTGATGCCTGACCAGTGGAACCAATCAGCACCTTTGAATATCATGTCAAAGTCAAAGTCCTCTGGCTTAGCTTCTGCAATGGATGAATTAGCTCGGTCGTAAATGACTTTAGATGGGCGCATGCTGGCACCTGTCTCGGCATAGTATAGACCTACACGATTTCCGCCTCGAGCAATGAAATCAGTGTTGACACCATACTTGCGCAAGGCATTCACTGCGATTTGTCCAATTTCATGTTTAGGAAGCTTGCTGACGAAAATGCTTTCATGACCGAAATTCGCAAGGCTGATGCCTACATTGGCCTCACCTCCGCCAGGGATGATGTTAAATTTCTCTGCCTGTACAAAACGATAGTTTCCTTCAGGTGATAGGCGAAGCATAATTTCGCCCATAGTAACAATTTTAGCCATATTAATTAGTTATAGTATTGTGATGTGTGTACAGATAAAAGTGAAATGTTGTGCAAATGTAATTCTTTTTTACGAGAAAACAGATTTTTTTGGCTTAAAAAATAGTCATTGGGCGAAATTTTGTGCAAATTGAATTTTTATGTAATTAAAAACCCTTAACTTTGCATGGTTTTTCCAAACCTTAAACCCTGGTTTTGCGTTGCGCTTTGGAATGAAGGAATATGGGAGAAACCGAATTGCGATAAGAATTTTAAGGAATCAGAAAGTATTGTTAAGGAAAAGATATGATGGAGAGTTCTTCCAAAATTCGCATTAAAGATATTGCGGAAAGGGCTGGGGTGTCGGTTGGAACGGTTGACCGTATCATTCATGGTCGTGGAAATGTTTCACCTATCAGTTTAGAAAGAGTACAGAAGGTTTTAGACGAAATCAACTTCACCCCCAATCATTATGCTTCGGCTTTGGCCTCGCATAGCGTGCATCAGTTCGCTGCCATTCTGCCTATGCATGAGGTGGATAGCTATTGGGCTCGAGTGGAGAACGGATTGACAGACGGTGTGCGCCGATTCAACGACTTCAAAATCTCTTTTAAGATTTTTCGTTATGACCCTTTCAACACAGAATCGTTCAAGTTGGAGTGCCAAAGTCTGTTGGAGTCGAAGCCTGATACCGTTATTATTGGTCCAATATTCAATTATAATATTATGGCCAACTTTACTGCCCAACTTGATGAGAAGGGCATTCCTTATGCCTTACTTGATTCTAATTGGTCCGAATTTAACCACCGCATTTTTTATGGACAAGATTCTTTGCAGAGCGGTGCCTTTTCAGGGCGAATCATGTCGTTAGCCGTTGATGCCGACACTCAGAAAATTGCCATCTTCAAAGTATTGGGAGAGGGTCGCGTAGCTAGTCGCCAACAAATGAATCGTGAGGTGGGATTTCGTAAATACATGGAAGAACATTGCCCACGGATTGAGATTGTTGATGTGAATCTTTATGTTTACGACAAACCCGGTATGCAAAAAATCATGAGTGAATTCTTTACAGCGAACCCTGATATACGGCACGCATTATCGTTTAATTCCTCCATTCACATCATTGCGGATTTTTTGCGCGAAAAGATGCCGCAGCATCCTCATGTCACTTTATTGGGTTACGATGCCGTCAATGCCAATGTAGAGTGCATAAAGAATGGTTCGGCCGATTTTCTCATAGCTCAGCATCCTCAGACTCAAGGGCTTGATTGTTTTCGTTCAATGTTCAATTCGTGTGTATTGAAAATGAACATTCCGCGTGATCACTACATGGCGATAGAACTACTGACCAAAGAAAACATTGACTATTACAAAGATTAATCATATTCAATTTTAAAATCTATTAACTTTTTTTATTAATCTAACAACCTGTAGCATGAAACAAACACTCTGTGCTTTTACCGCGTACTGCATTTTGCAAGTGCTTGGTTTTATGGGTTATCCTTCTTCTCAGCAGTTGATGGCGCAGAAAAAAAACATTCCTTTCGTCTATGATGTGGAGAATACTGGTGCCCAGTTGGTAAAACAACCCACATTCACTCCTTTAGACCAACTGAAGGAGGAGACTACACTCCCTAATCCATTTCAGTGGTCTAATAGCAAAGGAGAGGTGAAAAACTTCAAGCAGTGGGCAAAACGACGGGCTGAAATTGCATTTGAGATTCAGCATTATGAGATTGGGCTGAAGCCAACTGTGGCAATGGAAGACATTGATGCGCGCATGTCCGACGATACACTGATTGTAGATGTACACGTTCATGGACAAACGCTTACGCTTCGTTCCAAAATTTTCTATCCCACGGGCGGCACGGCACCTTATCCCCTCATGATAGGTGCTAGCATGAATGCGTTGCCTAATAAATTCTTTACTGAACGAAACATAGCCATGGCAACCTTTTCTGAGCGGCAAGTGAATAGCTACTCTCAGATGGGTAAAGCCGCAGGGCGCGGTAATTATGCTTTCGATAAACTCTATCCTCAGCTGACGGAAAATGGAGCCTATAGCGAATGGGCTTGGGGCTTCAGTCGCTTGTTGGATGGCTTGCAGAAATTAGGTCCAGAAGTCACAAAGATAGACATGTCACATATTGGTGTCACGGGGTGTTCCTATGCTGGGAAAATGGCACTATTCTGTGGTGCATTTGATGAACGCGTAGCTTTAATCATCGCTCAGGAACCAGGTGGCGGTGGTGCTGCATCGTGGCGTGTGTCTCGCACATTAGGCAATGTCGAAAATTTGGATAGGACAGACTATAACTGGTTCAAAGAGAGCTTGAAAGTGAATTTTGGTGAAGAAAAAGTTAATAAGCTTCCTCACGATCGTCACGAGCTTTTGGCTATGTGCTGCCCACGTGCTGTATTGCTGTTGGGCAATCCTGATTATGAATGGTTGGCCGATCCTTCCATGTACGTATCTGCTAATGCAGCCCTGAGGGTGTGGGATCGTTTTGGCATAGCCGATAGAATGGGGTATTCAATTGTGGCGGGTCATGGACATTGCCAACTTCCAGAAAGTCAATACCCTGAAGTGGAAGCTTTTATTGACAAGTTCCTGTTGGGTAAAGAAACCAATACGATGATTCGAATAGCCCCTGAAGATTATTCCGCACGCTACAAGTGGGAAGACTGGGCTCCTTGGAAATAAAGGCTTTATCCCAGAATTGAACACTCCTGTTTGTCATAGAAAAGAGGACACCCCTCGAAAATCTCCTTTTGGAGATATCTGAGGGGTGTTCCTGTTTTTATGAACTTATTCCTCATCGTCGGCAATGTCATCAATGCCTTCGATGTCCTCAATTTGAATGTTTCTTTCGTCTATTTCATCGTCCTCGTCCATTTCTTCCTCATCGCCGTCAAGCTTTTTGAGCTCTTCTTCATCCATGTCTTCATCCTCTTCCTCTTCTTCTTCCAAATCCAACTCGTCATCGTCATCGTAATCCTCATCATCCGTATGACGTTTCCGGCGCTTTTTCCTTCCGTCTTCTTCTTCATGAATGCTGTAGTCAATGTGTACTTTCTCGATTTTGGGTTTGAGTTTCATAAACAACCCTTCAATCCATCCGCCCCTGTCGATTTCCAGCACTTCGTAGCCATCGGCTTTCCTGCGTTCGATGATGCCCCCTGCCTTGTGCATGATTTTCTCAGGCATAACAGTGCAATCTACAAAGAAAGCTGATTCTATAATGTCTTGAATAGCAAGTGGTAAGCCCTTCCAACCTGTGCCCATGTTGTGGTTGATGAGGTCAAGCACTTCCCAGGGTTCCAGATGCTGGATGTTTTCCAGTGTCAAGTCTGTTACTTTCTTGATGGGGTGCTTTCTGATGGCGATGGCATTATTACCATTCTCGTCAGGAGTAGAGAAGACTTCAAAGCCTATGCTTTCCAACTTGTTCACTTTTTCTGTTTCTTCCCTTTTCAAGAATTGAATGTTAAAAACGGTTTTGATGATGTTCATGTAGTGCTTCTCGTTGTCAGAGAAATCATCGCGCTTTTTCTTTGCGTCGATAATCATCTGGCTGAGTTCACTGGGAGTCACCGTCCATACATTACCTTTGTTCAGGTCGTCGAGCGACAATCTTGTCTTTTGCTTCATTGTCTTTTTGTCGATAAAGAGTGTGTGTACTGCCTTTTCTTTTTATGAAATCGGGTGCAAAGGTAAGAAAAAAAAGGGAGTGTAGCAAAAATAAAATGCATTTTCCTTGTGTCTCTGCACATTAAGTTGTAACTTTGCCACGAATAATGACGATTTAGAAAGATGAAATCGACAAGGAATCTCTTATTTTTGCTTTTGAGCATTGCTTTTGTTGTTGGTTTAATTGTCTCTTGCGACTGGCGTTCAAGCGAACAATTACGTTTGGAAAAACTTGCGCAAAGTCGGAAGTGTGACACATTGGTCATGCAGGTCATTCGTCAAAAACCAGAGAAAGCATTATTGTTCATAGACAGCTTAGTGACTCTTGAAACACCATCGACAGAAAGAATTGCCTATTACCGTGCACTTGCTTACAATGGTTTAGGTCAGAAGCAAAAAGTGGAAGAGTGTTGCCGGCAGGCACTCGATGGCAATCGATTGCAGCTGGAAGACTCTGTTGTATTTTATGCAGTCAACGACCTTCTTGTTTCCACTCTAATTTATCGTGGTGATGTAGAAGGAGCTTTGGTTACAGCCCAACGTGGTTTGGAAGTGTCAAAAGTCGATCGTTCCGAGCAGGGACGCTATTGGACAGCTGTGCTAATGCACAGCTTGGGCTATTGTAAAATGAGGCTCGGAAAAATCAATGAAGCCGAGAATTATTTCAGTCAGGCATACATTACCTTGAAACAGCTTGTTGCCAACGACAGCAAGTTCTCCAATGTCCAAACCTATGCACGTGTTTCTTATAATATACTCGATGCCTACTCCAGTACAGGGCAATACGATAAGGCGAAAGCTTGGATTGAGTCGGTTGAGGACGCTGTTAGTAAATTGGTGGCATCTCCTGAATGTACAGACGATATGAAATTGAGTTATAAAGGAGGGCTTTGTATCCAAAAGGCACTGGCTCTTTTTGGCATAGGTGATCGTATGGAGGCTGATGCTTCTTTCCAAGAAGCCTTGCAGATGGATTATGACCAGACAGATTTGGGTGTGTTGGAATGTGCCGCCTATTTGGAAAAGACGGAACGTTGGAGCGAGTTAAAAACTTTAATACCTCGCATTGATTCACTCTCCAAGGTGTGGGGCGACCCCTCTTCACTGCAGCATTGGGAACAGTATTTAGAAAATGAAAAGTGACTTTGTCCAACCCTCCCACCACGCTCACCTTATCAAGTAAAGCAAAAATCAAATCAATATTTTATGAAAGAATTAGCATTGAAGTATGGCTGCAACCCTAATCAGAAGCCATCGCGAGTTTATATGGAAGAAGGTGACCTTCCTATTGAAGTGCTGAATGGACGTCCTGGCTACATAAACCTGCTGGATGCTTTCAACAGCTGGCAGTTGGTCAAGGAACTGAAAGCTGCTACAGGCATGCCATCAGCCGCCTCGTTTAAACATGTCAGCCCTGCAGGTGCGGCAGTGGGCGCCCCATTGAGTGACACGTTGAAGAAAATCTATTTCGTGGACGATGTGAAGATTCCGCTCACACCTATCGCTACGGCCTATGCTCGAGCTCGTGGTGCCGACCGCATGTCGTCGTTTGGCGACTTCATCGCCCTTTCCGACACCTGCGATGAAGCCACAGCTACCCTCATCAAACGCGAGGTCAGCGATGGTATCATTGCTCCAGACTATACACCTGAGGCTTTGGACATTCTAAAGGCAAAGCGCAATGGCACTTATTGCGTCATCAAAATGGACCCCAACTACACCCCAGCCCTCATAGAGCGTAAGCAAGTGTTTGGCATCACTTTCGAGCAAGGGCGCAACGAGATTGACTTGACGGGAGACAATCTTTTTGAGAACATACCAACAGACAACAAAGACATTCCTGCCGATGCCAAACGTGACTTGAAAATTGCTTTGATTACGTTGAAATACACCCAGTCCAATTCTGTCTGCTACGTGAAGGACGGACAGGCCATTGGCATTGGTGCAGGACAGCAGAGCCGCATCCATTGCACCCGTCTGGCTGGAAACAAAGCCGACATTTGGTGGCTCCGTCAATGTCCCAAAGTGTTGGCTTTGCCTTTCAGAAGCGATATTCGCCGTGCTGATCGTGACAACACCATTGACGTGTACATTGGCGATGAATATGAAGACGTGCTGTGCGAAGGCATTTGGCAGAACTTCTTCACGGAAAAGCCTGAACCTCTCACTTCTGAGGAGAAAAAGGCATGGCTGGCAAAGAATACCAACGTGTGTGTGGGTTCCGATGCGTTCTTCCCTTTTGGCGACAACATTGAACGTGCCCACAAGAGTGGCGTGCAGTACATTGCTCAGGCTGGTGGTTCTGTGCGCGACGACAATGTGATTGAAACCTGCAATAAGTACGGCATCGCTATGGCATTCACAGGCATACGCCTTTTCCATCATTAATAACCAATGGCATCAGACAACGAAATCCAGTATGCCATCATGAATGGCATCCATTTTGGCAAAGCTAAAAGCGAGAAGCAGGAGGGCCCTGATAAGGTGAAAACCAAAGCTCGTAAGAAAGCCTATCAGACAGGCTCGCACAAATCAGGCGCAGCCAAGCACAAAGCTGAAATTCGCCAACGCGTGAAGAGCCGTCCCTCACAAAACAAACGTTCATGACTTGGCGATGGGGTTTTCTTGCTGTTCTACTGTTCAACATCATTGCGTGCGACCCTTCTGGTCCATCCAATGATGTTGGACAGTCGCCATTTACAAACCATGCTTCCACTAAAAATCCTCATTTCGATTTACCCGACATTCAGCAGAATGGCGAACTCATCATCCTCACCCTCTATGGTCCAGAGAGCTATTTCGACTTTCGTGGTGAGGAATTCGGCTTGCAGTTCATGATAGCTCGGCAGTATGCCAAAAGTATAGGAGCCACCATTCGGGTGGATGTGTCGCGCAACAGGAAAGAACTTGTCAGCAAAATGATGAAAGGGGAGGGCGATTTCATTGCTTGCCAGATGGATATGGCAGATTCTCTTACTTCGCAGATGAGTTTTGTGGGAGCAGCAGAACTATCCTCATTCTTGGACAGCCTTTCCCTCCAACTCAACGACCCTGCGCTTCGTTCACGCCCCCATGCTGCTTGGGCTGTTCGTAAGGATTCTCCCCTCCTTTCAGCGTCACTTTCGCAATGGATGAAGGAACATCGGCAATATTTTTCTGCTTACACCACCATTTGTGTCAAGTCGAGTGGGGGACGCACCTATACGGCACGGAGAAAAGTGTCTTCACCCATTCTCAATGCTTCCCTCGGACAGATTTCCGTCCATGATGCTGTCTTCAAGAAGTATGCTCTCTTGTGCAACTGGGATTGGAAACTTTTGGCGGCACAAGCTTATCAAGAGTCCACCTTCGACCCTGAAGCCGTTTCCCGCATGGGGGCGATGGGGCTGATGCAGCTCATGCCGGGCACAGCACGTGAGGTGGGAGTGGTACTGTCCGAAATTTTCGAGCCAGAGGCCAATGTTCGTGGTGCAGCAAAATATATCAGCAAACTGAACACGCACTATTCCTTCATCACCAATGCAGATGAACGCATCAATTTTATCCTTGCAGCTTACAATGCAGGAGCTGGTCATGTGGATGATGCCCGCACTTTGGCTGAAAAGTATGGCAAAGACCCAAATGTATGGTTAGGGAATGTCGATGTCTTCGTTCTGAAGATGAGCACCCCACAATATTATAACCAAACAGAAGTGAAGTATGGCTATTTCCGCGGAATCGAAACCTACGACTACGTTAATAGCATCCGTACACGCTGGAACGAATACAAACAAAAAGTTAAACACTAAAAATCTTAAAGTCGGAGTCAACATGAAATCTCCTCATCCACTCATTGCATTCCTGCCTATCCTGACCCTGATTGTCCTATTGTCAGTTGTAATATATCTGTTTGGGAGCGACTCCCTCGAGGGGGGAAGCCAGATTGCATTGCTTATAGGATCGGCCGTGTGCGTGGCCCTTTCAATGATTGTTTATCGTGCACCATGGAATATCTTTGAAAAGCGCATGACCCAAACCATTGGCGATGTCGCCATCACCCTGCTCATCCTTTTGGCTGTCGGCATGCTCTCTGGAGCATGGATGGTTAGTGGTGTTGTTCCCACATTAATATATTATGGGGTTCAAATTATGTCGCCCCAGTTCTTTCTGGTCAGTTCCTGTGTAATTTGTGCTTTAGTTTCGGTGTTGTCGGGTAGTTCTTGGACCACTATCGCCACCATCGGAGTTGCCTTGTTAGGCATTAGCGAGGCTCTGGGCATTTCTTCTGCATGGACAGCGGGTGCCATCATCTCGGGTGCCTATTTTGGCGACAAAATGTCCCCTCTCAGCGACACAACCATTTTGGCTTCTTCTGTCACAAGAACCGATCTCTTTGTACACATCCGTTACATGATGTACACCACTATGCCCACCTTCGTTGTCACCCTCATCATCTTTCTTGTAGCAGGGTGGGGTAATGCAGAAAGTTCCGGCATGCGAGTGAGCGAATTTACCGAAGGACTTTCCTCCACTTTCAACATTTCGCTTTGGACTCTTCTCGTTCCCCTCCTTACAGGTGTTCTCATCTCTCGTCGTGTTCCATCTGTCATCACCCTCTTTGGCTCTGCAATCATGGCAGGCATTATGGCTCTCATCCTCCAGCCTCACATCCTCCATCAAATCGCTGCCGATGCCTCCCTTTCCACTTACATGTCCTTAGCCAAAGGACTTGCCATCACCTTCTATGGTTCTACAGCCATCGACACAGGCAATGACGCGCTCAACAGCCTCATTTCCACAGGGGGTATGGCTGGTATGCTCAACACCATCTGGCTGATTCTTTGTGCCATGTGCTTCGGATCTGTCATGGTGGCAAGTGGCATGATTGAGAGTCTCACCAGCGTCCTCTTTCGTTTTGTTCACAACCGTTTCGGCCTTGTTTCAGCCACGGCTGGCACAGGACTTTTCCTCAATCTCACTACGGGTGACCAATTCATTTCCATCGTCCTCACTGCCGACATGTACCGTGATGCCTTCCGTCAGCAAGGTTTTGAATCACGTCTTCTCAGCCGCACCACAGAGGATGTGGCTACCGTCACTTCCGTCCTCATCCCTTGGAACACCTGCGGTATGACTCAAGCCTCAGTCCTTGGTGTGCCCACCATGACTTATCTGCCTTACTGCTTTTTCAACATCATCTCCCCTTTGATGACTCTCCTGGTTGCTGCCATTGGTTGGAAAATTGTCAAGAGAAAATAGCCTACATCCTACAGGTCTTTTTTGTGCGAATGCTTTAGTGCACAAGTATCGTCTTCCCCTTGCGAATGTAACTCCCCTTTATGCCAGGTGATTCCACGTGGCGGCCAAGTAGGTCATAGATATTTGAGGTTTGGGTGTCGAGCGTTCCATCAGTGTCTTTGTGTTTTTTCATAGGCATGCAGCATTTTTTTCATAGGCATGCAGCAAAAACGCGATGGCTTTGCAGTAAACAATAACCCTGTGCTTTGGGAAAACAAGACATCTACATTGAAATGTCTTTTCACAATAGATTTTTTGATTTTGGGCGATACCTCCCTCAATCGCTTAGAATGCCTTTGTAAAAAGGGGGGGCAGCGAGGGAGATGTCGTGGAGATACCTCCCTTATACCTCCTCCCATTATGAGGTCGCCAGTAGGGGCTTAGAGATAAAGACTCAAGTTGAAAGTTGAAAAAAAACTGTAGATGCATGCCATATTCTCTCCTGCGGTACATTTTGCGCTTTGGAAAAACAATAATTGTTTTTCGAAACACGGAACGTATTGAGAGTCAACCTACTTAATCATAATAGTGTTTGGAAAAGTATTTGAGAAAGTTGAGTATAGTATCTCGCTATTACCTCGCATTTGTAAATAGGATGTAAATGGGAGGTGGTTCAGGTGCTTTTAATGAGGTATTGAGTGAAGTGTAAGTGAGGTATAAAAAATATACCTCACTTGCGTAAATGATTAATATACAATGGTATGTGATACAAAAAATGAGGTTTCGGCTACTTATTGCACAAATATCTTCTTTCCGTTGCGTATGTAGGTGCCAGCGGGGAGCGATTGGGTGGTAGTGCCCATGCGCTGACCTGCAAGGTTGTAGATGATGTCCTTCTGTTGCGTTTTGGGGAGGGTAGCGATGCTAGTGGCCTCGCCCTGGAGCGTGAGCAGATAAGGTGCTTTGAAAGAACTTAAAACATCTGGAACGAAGGAAATCTGTTCTTCTAAGGAGAGGATTTCACCTGTCTTCTTGTCAAAGGCAAGGAAGGTGATGGTTTCGCCCCCTTGACCATATACGTTCATCATGACCCTGTTCTTTGACACTTGTCCCACACCCCTACACTCATCGCCACAGAAAGCGGCTACGTCATAGCGTGTGGCATCTGCGGTCTCCTTACCCAAAGAAATGCTTGCCGTGAGTGGCAGCACATTGGGGTAGCGATGCTTGTCGCAATGCCAATGGCTTTCGGCCTGAACCTGTTGGGTAAAGTTGCGCTGCTTGGCCTCTGCTGTTACACCCACATGGAACAGAAGTTGTGCATATGCTCCCGACTTGTAGAGATAACCCAGGCCTGGGGTCAGCACAAAATCGGGATTAGTCCATGCTCCGTCGGCATATTCGGCGAAAGTGTCCTGTCCCACGATGAGGTCGCCCTCTTGGGGTGTGAAGTCCTGCAGAGCTGCGCTCAAGGTTTGGGCATGGGGCAAAGGATAGCCTATCCAATTCCAGCCTGTCTTCAGCGTGAGCGCATCTTGACGTGCATTGAATAGATAGCCTGTCAGTATGTAGGGGTGCGTGTCGGCAGCTATGGTCTTTACCTTATAGGCAGCTGTGGCATCCATTGCTGTTAGGTTGCCTACCATACCATACTTTCCGTCGCGCACGATACCCTTGGTTTGACTCTTCACCTCCACCACATTCTCTCCAAACAGTTCGAAGGGATTCAGAGCGGTGGCTACGTTGTGGGAAATCCAATTCCATCCTTTAGCTAAACTCAGTTCCAAATCGGAATTGACATCCACGTTGAAGTAAACCACTCCATCGGCCACCTGCACATAGACTTGATTGATGTCGGTGGCAGTCCCAGTGAACGGTAGGATAAACTCTTTGTTGATTTCATGGTCGGCTGCGTCCTTTTCCACCAGTTTGAACACAGTTCGCAAGGTGTAGAATCCGTCGGGTGTGTCTTCGGGAATACGCACTCCATTGCTCAGCGTAAACCCACTCAGAGAGGAAATCTCGTATGTTGAGGGTGTATTGGCCAGTAACTTTAACTGTTCTCCTTCCAAATTATACAAAGCACAATTGATAGTCCAAGCCTGTTGTTCGGCTGTCCAGTTGATGAAAGTTCCATAATTGTACAAAAAAGGTGTGCCCAAATCTAATTTTGTGTAGGACACAGAGGGTTTATCTCTCAAAAACATTTTGTAATGTTTGTCCAGTCCTGTGGGGTCGGGCATAATACCAATCACCATTGTCTGCTGTAAACTATAGGACATGGTGGGGGCTACATCTCTTGGATCGAGGGTGAGAATGGAATAATAGCCGTCGTTGGCAGCTCCATGCCAGCCCCAGTTGACGTGGAAGTTCCCTTCTTCATCATATCCATCGATAAGAAACTCGTGGCCTCCTCCTGAATAGGAATCTCGACCTGAATAGAATACAGGGCGTTTGGCATCCAATTCACTCTTGATGAGATTGTCCCATTCCTCTTGGGTGTCAAATACCGAACGATCTTTTTGTTCCATGGTAGAGGCACAGTATCCAAAGTGCTTGATGAAGGCTGTCATGGCTGCCGTTTCTAACGCACCACTACCATTCAGTCCATAGTCCATCTGTACTGCCACACCGCAGTCGTAGCACAATTGTGCCACAGCTTGAGCGGCTTCATCGGAAGCGAGATTCTCCGTAGTAGTTGGTTTCATGGCAGCATAGTTGTAGGTGTGCTCACCTATGTTAGAGGTGAGGGTGCCATGGGTGGGGTGGGTGTAAAATGCTGTGCCTGTCCCTTTTTGGGGCCATTGGTAGTAGTACATCACCTGCGACATGGCTGTGGAGACACATCCTGTCACGCAATGCTGCTCTCCCACCAAGGGACAGAGATTGTTGTAGGGGGCTGTTTGCCCCCAACTGGTTCCAAGCAAAGGCTCGACGCCAGGATGAACTTCTGATGACCTGCGAGGCGCAGGAACCTTGCCAATGCCTTTGCGCACGTTGTTAACTGCCTCGTTATAAAAGTCGAGCATGTCAGCCAAGCCTGGGTGCATGTTGGTGATGTCGAAAGAGTTTGTGGTGGAATAGCCCACCACTTCAGGCATTTGGTCATCGCCACTAATAATGACAAACCCCTTCCCGTCTTCTGCGTTGAATACGTAGAAAGTAGGGGAGGGTGATGCCTGTGAGCGTCCTCGTATTTCGTTGGCTTGCTGCTGAGCGGCCACAACCTTCTTTCCCAAAAATTGGCTGGCTTTTTGGGCTGCATCGCCCTTTTTGACTGGTCCTGCCTGAGCTATGCATGCCCAAAGCAGACTAAGTGTCAAGAATCCTATTTTTCTTCTCATAAATATCTTGTAGATGTGCGTTCTGTTCAAATTTCAGAAAGGAAGGGAAAGCCATTATGACCTCCCCTCCTTCTTACATGTTTGATGAGTCACTTATTTCACCATAACGTTCGCTTCGCGCAAGTTATTCACGTTCGGTAAAGAATTCAAGCGAGCTTGATTCTTTACTCTCACTTAATCATAACTTTTTTGCCATTGATGATGTAGATGCCCTTCTGAGTAGGAACGTCATTGAGCTTGCGACCATCGAGGGTGTAGCAGTTACCCTGCTCGATAGCTTCTTGAATGGCTTTGATGGCTGATGGAATAGCTGGACCTGGAACGATGTTGAACGAATAGATATTCACCGCATCAGTTCCTGCACCCACTGCATAGATATAGACAGGGGTATCTTCGGCCGTGTCATATCTGAATTCTGCAAGGCCGCGCTCTGAGAGTGTGAATGCCTGTGGCTCTCCATTGCCAACTTTCACCATGAGCTGTTTTGTACCCAGTGTCTGAACATCAATTCCGATACCGCCTTCGCCCTTTACGGAAAGGATAATACCTGCAAAGTTGTCAGCCAACTTACTTGTACCCAGTTCTGCTTCAGCGGCCTGTGCCATTTGTTCGGGAGTGGTGGCTGTGTTCAGCACGAGGCACTTGGCAATAGCGTCGTAACCGTCACCGTTAGCTGAATCGAAGTTGTAGTAGGTGCCGTTGATGACGGTATTACCAAGTGGCAGAGGATCGCCGTCTTCATCCATCAAATCTTCAGCGAAATCAACCTTGGTTTCTGTCTCGACAGGTTCAATGACTGCAATTTCCTCGTAGATGGCCTCGAAGACAACATCGTTGGCAGGAACAGTTTCAAGCAGGTTTTCCCACTCTGCGAATACGAAGCCTTCCTTTGCTGGAGCTTCGGGTGCTGTGATAGTGGTACCAAAGTCGAGCGTTTCTTCCTTCACGGTCTCTTCACCAGCAACGAAGGTCACCTTGTACTGGTTCACAATGAACGAACCCGTCACAGTCACGTCAGCAGCAGGCATTGTAGCAGGAATTGCACTCCATCCAGAGAATGTGTAACCTTCTCTTGTTGGGGCTGCAATTGCAGTGATGGCTGCATTAAATTCAACATCAACGCTTTGGTACTCAGCTCCATCAACTTTGTAGATTATCTTGTACTTGTTTATTTCGTACTGAGCGGTATAGGTCACGTCTTGCGCAGGAACAGTGGCAAGAACATCACCCCAAGATTTGAAGGTGTAACCTTCCTTCGCTGGTGCTTCAGGTGCTGTGATGGCAGTTCCGAAATCGAGCGTTTCTTCCTTCACGGTTGTTCCTTCAGCGACGAATGCCACCTTGTACTTGTTCACAGTATATGTGGCTTTGTATGTCACGTCCTTAGCAGGAACGGTTGCATCTACAGCGGGAGACCAAGCCTTGAAGGTGTGACCTTCCTTAGTAGGATTTGCTGGAGCTGTGATGGCTGCGCCGTATTCCAATTCAGATTCAGAAACAACGGTGGTTCCATCGTCCTTCACGAACTTCACCTTGTACTTATTGATGGTGTAAGTGGCTTTATAAGTTCCATCGGCAGTTGCTTTCTCAGGGAGTGCAGGAGTCCAGCCGGCAAAGGTATAACCTTCCTTCGTGGCAGCTGAAGGAGCGGTGATAGCTGAATTGTAATCATACACTTTCTCCTCAATCTTCGTCGTACCATCTTCCTCATAGAATGCGATGGTGAACTTCTGAATCTCGAATTCCGCTTTCAAATCAAGATCATTCTCTAAAGTGAAGGTGTAAGGATTCGTAGTAGAGCCATCAGACCACTTCACGAACTTGTAGCCAGTTGCTGGAGTAGCTGTCGCAGTGAATGATGTTCCTGACTTGTGAGTGCCAGCAGCAGGATTCAATGTGGCTGTACCAAAAGCCGCGTTGTTCACACTAATGGTGATGTTGCAATCTTTTGTAACGGTTGCTTTCGCTGTATATTCTGTGCTCGTTACAAGCTCTACAGCCTCTTCACCTGCAGCAGACATGCCTGAAAGTTTTACGTTGTATGTCCCAGGGGTTAACGTATCAGCCGCTTTAACTTTAAATTTAATAACTGCTGTTCCTTCATTGTAAGCATAAAATTTTGTTCCGCCATTTACAATGAAAGATAAATCCGTTGATGATTTTAAGTTGAAATCAACCACATGCCCATTTTTAAGACGGTCTCCGCGTAATACGTAAAGATCAACATATTCTTCGGCATCTTCATCATATACTGATTCCGATACAAACGTGAGACCTTCATCCAAAATAATTTCTCCGTTAAAATTGAATTTCTTCATGGTAGGCGTAGATGTCATTACCAATGAAATTTCTTGAGTTTTTCCAGGCTCTATTGAAAAATCTGGTACAGAAAACGTCACTTCGTCAGCTTTTACTCCTATAAAGGATAGCACAAAGGACATTAATAGCAATAAACGTTTAGATGTATTCATATTCTTTAATTTTTTTATATTGTTAGTGTGAAAGGATTAATTTAATAAGTAAAGATAAATCCACAGAGTTGAATTGTGAATTACCATCAAGATCTCCAGCTGCATCAATAAAACGTGCATCTACTTTACCGAGTATCTTACCAATCATCAAGGACAAATCGACTGAATTGATGCTTCCATCCCCATTCACATCGCCCATTACATATGGTGCGTCCACACTTCTTTTCAGAGCGAGTGGTGCGCTTGCTTCGCCAATGGTTGCATCGTTGGTGAAGGTGACGGCATCGAAAGTGATGAGAGAGGACTCTGAGTTTTCTGTCTTGTCAAACACCTTGAAGGTGATGTTCTCGCCGCTTGTCGTATTGCTGCGGACGCGTAGGTAGAACACCTTGCTGGTGCCTGCTGTCCAGATATCAGCCACGCCGCGGCATTCATCGCCGACGAAAGCTGCAACTTCATAATTGCTCTGTTCTTCTACAGGACTGCCGTTGCTGTACGCTACGACAGCAAATACAGTCATGTCGTACTGCCATCCAGTTTCACTGCAAGACCACCCACTCTTGTTTTGGGCTCTTGCAGCATGAGATACTAAGAGCAGCAGGATGAAACATCCCAAAATGTTTAGTTTCTTCATGTTGATTTAGTTTAAGTGGGTTATGGGGAGGTGAGTCCCCATAACTCCAACTGTTATTAATTAGTTACGTTTCACAATCTTTTGATAGTAAGTCTTACCTTGACTCTTCACCACCACAATGTAGATGCCTTCGCTCAGCGTGGAGACGTTGATTTGGGCAGGTGCATTGAGTTGGTTTGCGGAGATGACGGCTACGCCATTAGTGTTGAACACCGACACTTGGTCAATGTTTTCAGCAGGTAGCGTCACAGTGATGACATCGCGTGCAACGGCTGGAGAAACCTGCAACTCAGCGTTGAGATTGGCAATGTCTGTTGCTTCGCCACTGATGTGCAGTGAGTATGGAGCGTTGAAGCTACCTTGGCGATCGCCCGTAAAGTTGAGCTGCTCTGTTACGTCGTAGATTTCTTCCGTTTCGTTGTTCATGGCGTAGAACTTGATATTCTCACCACCTTCACCTTGCACACCAAGGAAGAGTACGCCCTTCACGAACTTACCTACACCACGGCATTCTGTGCCGCAGAAAGCACCTACGCTATAGGAGTCAGCTTCTGCCTTTGCACCATTCACATACAGTTCTGCTGCGATTGGCATCACGTTGGGGTACTGATGAATATCTGCCACCCAGTGGGATGCGTAGTTCTTTTGTGCTGTAAACGAACGCGCTTTGGCCAGGTTGGAGAGGGTAGTGTTGAAGAGGAAGTTGTTGGCTGCAACAGAATTGTACATATAACCCTTGCCTGGTTCCAGCATCTTTAGGTCACCAGTCCATGCTCCTCCAGTGTATTCAGCGTGACCTCCATCCTTCGATAGGATAACGTCACCTTCAGTAGGTATAGCCTTGGCAAATGCTTCATCAAGGGTGGCAGGACCATAGATGGGATAACCCATCCAGTTCCATCCTTGCTTGAGTGTCACATAACCCGTGGTGGCGTTGAAAGCATCGCCCATGAGGTCTGCCTGATTCACGGCTGCGTTGGTCTTCACCTTGTAAGTCTGAGTAGCTTCCAGCGTGTTGAGGTTACCTATCAGTCCAAATTTAGAGTCGCGGATGAGGCCCTTTGTCTGGCTCTTGATTTCAACCACATTGCTGTTGCTGAAAAGTTCCTTTGGATCTTGAGCATCGGCGAGGTTGTGGGAAATCCAGTTCCATCCTGCTGCCAAATTCATGTTGACACCGTTCTGTTTGATGGTGTAGCCGAAAGTCTTCGTATCGCTCTTCTGCAAGCCGAGACCTTCACCTTGCGCCATCGCCTTGATGGTAGTCGTATGGTCAATGCCGATAGGCTCTTTATACTCAGCACTTTCAGCCGTTGGTTCAGTGCCATCGAGTGTATAGTAAATCTTTGCATCTTCGGTCTGAGTGGAGAGTGCCACTTGGTCGCCGCGATAGAGGGTGGAACCATTAGCGCGAGAAGCGATAGGAGCCACAGTGATGAGGGATGCTGCATCCACTACCTTCACCTTGGTTTGTGCTTTCACATCACTTTCTTCAATAGAATATAGCATGGTGGTGAAACCAGACATGGCTCCGTAGATAGAAATCTCTGCCTGGCCTTCCTCGTCGAGGGTAATCACCAGGTTGCCCTTAGCGTCGGAGGTCTGGTCACCAGACTTCACTGTGACAAACATAGGATCGGCCTTGATGGTCAGCTTCTTGCCATTCGCAGCCTCTACAGGTTGAGCGGCTACCAACAGTTTGAGGGCTGTTCCGTCGTTGGAGATGTTAGCCATTTCATCCACCTCAATCTTGGTTACCACAGGAGTCACCTCAAAGTCTTGATGCTTGTCTTCCTCCATTGGAATACCAGCATAGCTCTTCACCGATTTGCTGACGGTCAACTTCACTTCGTCTGTTTGCAGCAGCTTGATGCCATCGGCAGGGATGAACTTCACGCGAGAAGCGTAGAAGATGTCAGAACCTTCTTCAGCCGCTTCTTGGTCTAAGAGTTCAATTGTTCCAGCCAGAGGCTCGCCGTTCTTTGTAACAATAAAATTCTCAGGCACCAGTGTCTCAGGTAGCATGTACTTGTCAAAGATGACTTCCACACCGTCTTCGTTGGCCTTCACGTCAGTTACAGAAGGCTGGATGTTCTGGGTCATGGGCACATTCACTTCGAGCTGTGGTGGAGGAACAGGCAGCCAGTCGGAGTAGGTGGTCACATATCCATCCTTCTCAAACTTCACTTGCCACATTCCTGCTGGAACGTCCCAGCGATACATACCGTTCTCGTCGGTGAACAATGGGTTTTCCTGAGCATACTCTTCTGCATTCCAGAGGATGATGTTCTCATGCTTGTCGCCAAACTGGTCTTCCACCTCTTCCTTATAGTAAGCAGTGGTGGTCACGCCCTGCAGACGGTTAGATGGAACCGCTTCATAGACATAGCCCGATGGGTCGATAGGCACATCGCAATCTGGATAGCCCGACTCGAAGAAGATGTTGCCACAGCCGATATAGACGCGCACGTTGACTGGCACGATGCCGTCATACATGTTGCCGAAAGAACCGTTGGCCACATACACACCTTTCGCCTCGTTCCATTCAGCCTTCAGCTTGTTCCAGCGTCCGTCGCCTGTCTTCACGTAGAGAATGACTTCGTCGCATACGGCATTACCTGTCAGCTTGATGGTGAAGGTGAAGCTGCGGTTGTAAATATAGTAGGTATAGCGGAATGGCTTCGTAGATGGGTTCTGGAAGTCGAACACAAGTCTGTAGTTCTGATTGATTTCAGGATTGCTGTACAGTAAGGTGACATCTTCCACCTGTACGGCCTGTTCATCGTAGGTCACCGTCTTGGTTTCAGTCTGCATCTTGGTACCGTCCACCAGAGTGATGTGGGCATACATCTGATGGTCAGAAACCACCTCAGGTTCCACATCGAAGAGTTCTACTGTGGCAGCGTAGGAGCCGTTGGCCAAAGCTGTGGTCTGACCCACCAGCACGTCATCGTCGTAAATTTCGATGGTTGACTTGCCAAATGCCACACCACTGACTGGTACTGCATTGGAAGCAACAACCGATGGTACGTTGATGCTCAGTTCATTGGCCTTGAATGGCGCACTGCCGATAGGTTGTGTGATGGTGCGGTTGCCAAACTTGAAGCGCACGTAAGCACTGGGTGCGAAGTTGCCTGCTACGGTTGGGATGAAGCAGAAACGGATGCGGCTGCTATAGTCCTCCAATGGGATGGTTACG
>ODAI013561432.1_pt1 | contig 40023 bp, 38 predicted proteins | sample 1539321 | NCBI WGS metagenome assembly ODAI01 (sample SAMN02144231, study PRJEB22623) | gut metagenome | biome: sheep rumen | host: Ovis aries | place: New Zealand
CCTCACTTGACCATCTTGCGTATGCCATATTCTTTCCTCCTTCATTTACCATTTTACTATCTTTTTTTAATCAAACTTAAACAAAAATGGTCTTTTGTGATATAATTGTGATGTGATTGATATGTTTTCGAATGAATTAGTATGTGAAATTCTTATATATATTAATAATAACATCAATAAAGAAATAACTATTGATGAGTTAAGCATGCGATTTTTTTTCGATAAAACATATATTATGAAAAGATTCAAAAAAGAAATTGGATTATCTATACATGAATATATTAATAATATGCGTATATATAATAGCTTAATTTATTTTAATAATGATAATTATATTTTATCTATTGCTTTTAAAAACGGTTTTAATTCATTAGAATACTTTTCTGAGATGTTTAAAAAAATAATAGGTGTATCTCCTATTATTTATAAAAAATTTATAAGTTATAAATATATTAAAGAAATTGATGAAAAAATAATACTAAGTAATACATCTAAATTACAAAAAATAAAAGATGACATTAATATATATATATCACATAGAAAACCTAAAGTATTACCTACAAAGGTTTTAAAGCTTTAGCCTAATGAAATATCTAGTATCATCATTATTAGAAAACCTATAATTGAGAATAATGCCATTAAATCTTTATTACTATTTTCCTGACTTTCTGGTATTATTTCCTTTATTACTACATAAAGCATCGCTCCGGCGGCAAAGCATAGTAAAAATGGTAATATAGCTCTAACTTGTAATACTAATATTGCGCCTAATATAGCTGATATAGGTTCTACTATTCCACTTAATGAACCATATATAAAGGATTTCAATCGTGAATATCCTTCTCTTCTAAGTGGCAAACTAATAGCACTTCCTTCTGGAAAATTTTGAATACCTATCCCTATTGCAAGTGAAATTGCGGATAAAATAGTAACGCCAGGTAGATTGTATTTTAGTGAACCAAACGCGACTCCTATCGCGAGACCTTCTGGTATATTATGTAATGTAATTGAGAATATTAACATAAATATTCTTTTTTTCTTTTCTTTTTTATTTGAATCAGAATATTTATCATATATAGTGTCTCCTAAAAATAATAATAAACACCCTGAGAATATTCCGAATACTGCAATTAAACAACTATTTAGTCCTAATGTTTCAGATAAACTGATACTTGGTTCTATTAATGACCAAAAAGTTGCAGAAATCATTATACCTGCTGCTAAGGCAAGCATGCTATCCATTATTGTTTTGTTAATTTTTTTAAATAAAAAGACTATACCAGCACCCATACTCGTTAATAAAAACGTAAATAAGCTTGCTAATAAAGTCTTTATTATTATATCTTGGTTAATAAACCAATCAATCATTTTATCACCTTATTTACCTAAACAAAACTGACTAAATAATTGATTTATTAACTCATCTTCATATGTTTCACCTATTATTTTACCAAGTGAATTCCATATTTCTTTTATATCTATTTCTACCATATCAATTGGCATATTATCTTTTATTCCCTTTTTTACTTCTTCTACTCTATTTAATGTTTCTTTTAATATTGCTATTGATCTAGCGTTTGAAATATATGTTAGATCACTAGTTTCTAACTCTTCTAAATTGAATAATTCTTTTATTCTATCTAATACTTTATTTATATCATCTTTATTTAATGTAGATATATAGATAGGATTTAATGATTCATCTATATCGATATTTTTTACTAAATCATTTTTATTTACTATGATTATATGTTTCTTATCTTTTATTTTTTCTAATAATGATTTTTCTTCAATACTAATTTTTTCATTATTGTTTAATAAGAATAATATTAAATCTGCTTCTTCTATTGCTTTTATACTTTTATCTACACCTATTTTTTCTACTATATCATCAGTTGATCTAATTCCTGCTGTATCAATAAAGTTTAATGGTACACCATTTAGATAAATACTACCTTCTACATAATCTCTCGTTGTTCCTTCGATATCTGTTACTATTGCTTTTTCTTCATTTAATAAAGCATTTAATAAACTAGATTTACCTACATTTGGTTTACCTATAATAGCTACTTTAATACCCTCTTTTATCATTTTACCGTTTTCACTATTTTTTAGTAATTCATTTACTCTATTTTCTATATTTATAATTTTTGGTTTTAAATCTTCTAATGTCATTTCCAATATATCTTCATATTCTGGATAATCTATATTTACTTCGATATTCGCGAGTACTTCTAAAATGTCTTGTCTTAATGATTTAATTAGTGATGATAATTTACCATCTAATTGGTTCATAGCTAATTTACGAGCTTTTTCTGATTTAGCGTTTATTATATCCATAACGCCTTCTGCTTCTAATAAATCTATTCTTCCATTTATATAAGCTCTTTTTGTAAATTCACCTGGTTCTGCTAATCTACAACCATTTAATAGTAATAATTCTAGTATTTTGTTTGTAGTTGCAATACTACCATGGGTATTTATCTCTACTACATCTTCTTTTGTAAATGTTTTGGGTGCTTTAAAAACGGAAACTAAAACTTCATCAATTATGTTAGTCTTATCTATTATATGACCATAAGTTATAGTATGTGTAGGTACTTTCATTAAATCTTTACCTTTAAAGATACTATTTACTATTTTAATAGAATCTGATCCACTAACTCTTATAATCGCTATGGCACCTACTCCTAATGGTGTAGCTATTGCAGCTATTGTATCATTCATTAAATCACTTCCTATCTATTTTTTCTTGAAAAAAATGAATATAGTATTTTATAATCTCTTATTGCATCCATTGAAACATATTTATCTGCGGTAGTTACTAACCAACCTTCTATATATTTAGGTGGGGTTATATTTAAAGGAAACATATGTCTTTCAATTGCGTTTTCTATTCTTTTATTCATTAATTTTTTAAAATGTTTCTTACTATTTTCCTTTGCCTCTTTTGCGTGTACAAATCCATGTTTTTTAAATAATGGTCTTTTTTCTTTAATTGTTGTCCAATCTTGATAATAGAAATCATGTAATATTCCTGCAATTGCAGTGTTTCTTACTTTATACTCTTTTAAATGTAATTTTTTTGCCATCATATATGCATAATACGCAACGGCAAATGAGTGCTCATAAACACTTGTTTTTCCATGATGTTTATATGTTTTTCTTCTTAAAAATTCTTTATTATTTAATATTTCATTTATTATACTTAAGAATTCTTCTTCATCTGATATTCCATTTTTATCATAATCCTTTTTTGGCTTATATTTTGCTTTATATGTTATATTTTGTGTAACTACTGGATTAAACTTAGGTTCCCATCCAATATGTTTATAGAAATATCTTTTTAATTTAGGTTGTTTTACTTTTTTACCTTCATATATTTCTACATCTTTAATTACTTTGTCATCAAAATCTATAAATTTAATATTGTATTTATTCATATATTCACCCCTTAGGCATTAACAATTATAACACTTTATGCAAAAAAAAGATAGTTATTCACTATCTTCTTCTACATATTTAATAACGATATGTCTTTCTTTTCCTTCTCCAATACTTTCTGTAGTAACATGAGGAATTTGATCAACCATATTATGTATTTCTCTTCTCTCATATGAATTCATTGGATCTAAGGAAACATCTACTTTAGTTTTTTGAACTTCATACGCGATTTTTTTAATTTCATATGTTTTTCTTCTTAAGTTCTTTTCTTTATAATTTGCAACATCTACATTTACTTTAATTGGTTGACGTGCTTGATTTTCTAATGATTTTCTTAATAAAGTTTGGATAGCTGCTATTGTTCTACCATCTTTACCAATAAGAATTGAATTATTGTTAGATACTAATTTAACATTGTAACTACCTTCTACTTCTCTTATTTCAGTATTGATTTCCATACCTAATAAGTTTGATAAGTTTTCTACATATTCTTTAATGAAATGTTTAATATCTGCTTTATCAATAACTTCTATTTTAATAACTTTATCATCATCACTTGGTAATTCTTTAATTAATACATATTCTTCATCTAAATTAAGATAATCTAAAGCTTTATCAACAGCTTCTTCCCTTGTTTTTCCTTCATATAAATAAACATTAAGCATTTTTCGTACCTCTCTTTACTAATAAATTTTGCATTACTGTGAATGAACTATTACAAATCCAATATATTGCAATTGAAGTTGATATTGTGAATGAAGCAATAGCAATCATACCTATAGACATATTTGTCATCATTCTCATACTTACTCCATTCATATCATTTGTATTAGCTGTTTTATTTAATTTGAATGATAACCATGTCATAACAATTACTAATATAATAATTATTATATAGAAGAAATTACCTTTCATCATTCCATTTAATGGACTCATACCTAAATCAAGACCTAGGAATGAACCTTCAAATATTAATGGTAATCTATTCATTGCTTCATAGAATGCGAAGAATAATGGAATTTGGATTAATGCGAATATACAACCACTTAATGGATTAATTCCATATTTTTTATATACCATCATTATTTCTTGTGAATGTGCCATTTGATCTTCTTGTGAAGTTTTATTTGCGTATTTCTTTTCTATCTTATCAATTTCAGGTTTTGCTTTTGCCATCATTTCTGATTGCATTGCTGTACCTTTAGTTAATGGATATAATATAGCTCTTATTAGGAATGTTACTATAATAATCGATAAACCTACATTTTTAACTAAACTTGTTAGTTTTATAATTATAAGCGCTAATGGTTTTACAAATATTGTATTCCATATTCCTTCATATCCATTTGATGAAATTTTAAATTCATTGCAGTTTGGAACATTACTTATATCTATATTATGTTCTTCATATAATTTTAAGATTGGTTCTTTTGTTGGCTTACATAATATATTTTCTACTAATCTTTCTCCAGTTTCTTGTTCTGTTACTACTTTTTTATTTTCTTGTACATATTTAGTACATCCTGCTAATGGTAAAACTAAAATAGCTAATAATATAAATAATATTAGTTTTTTATTTTTCATTTTTTTCCTCCTTAATTATATTTAAATCTTTAATAGCAATATTAAAATTTGTTGTCATTTCTTCAAATGTTCTTTCTAATATTCCCTTGCCTACTATTATAATACAATTAAAGCCATTTTTATAGATATTTTTATCAATTATGTTTTTTAATTGTCTTTTTACTTTATTTCTAGTAACAGCATTTCCTATTTTTTTTCCTACTGAAAGTCCGAATTTATATATGTTTTCATTATTATATTCAATATATATTATGTAATCTTTATACTTAAATGGCTTATTATGATGAATTATTGAATCAAAATCCTTACTTTCTTTTATTATATTTACCTTTTTCATTTTATCACCTTATGAAATAAAAACCACTGTAAAAACAGTGGTGCTTGTATTAACGAGATAATACTTTGCGTCCTTTTCTTCTACGACGAGCTACTACGCCTGATTTCATTCTTGCTAAGAATCCCATCTTTTTTGATCTTCTATGATTATTTGGTTGGTAAGTTCTTTTCATATTGCACCTCCTAAATACGTATTTTTTCCGACTAGTTAATTATATATACTTTTATTGTTTTTGTCAATAAATTTCTATATAAAGTTAATTTTTTTTTACATTGTTAATAATTTTTTTACACTTTTTTTATATTCACATTGTTTTCAACTTTACTATTTGTTGTAATTTAAGGGTAATACCCTATTTTTCCACATATGTTGATAATTTTTATTCAAAATGTTAATAATTTTTAATAAAATATGTGGAAAACTGTTGAAAACTAGCATAAACCTATATTTTTTATACTATTTTTATATAAATAGGTTGTGGAAAATTTTTTACGATTTTTTACAAAATTGTGCAAAAAGTATTTTATTTTTTAATAAAATCTTTTATAATATTTGTATATTGAAAGGTGGGTGTTATATGAATACAGATAATTTAAATAATATTTGGACAGAATTTCTTCATATTATAGAGAAAAGTATTGATCCAATAATGTATGATGTATGGTTTAAAAACACTCAACTTATTGAATTAAATGATAATACCGCAAAATTATTAGTACCGGAGGATATTCATAAAAAACATCTTTCTAAAACTTATAATGAATTAATAGAAGAAACTTTTACAGAAGTTACTGGTAGTAATTTTAAAATAGAATATTTAACTAAAAAAGAATTAGAAGAAAACAAAGTAGAAAAGATTGAGAAAGATTCATTTGGAGTTCCTTCAGATGCTATATTTGAAACTAATTTGAAATCTGAATATACTTTTGATAACTTTGTTGCTGGAAATGGTAATAATCAAGTTACTAAAGCTATTGCTTTATCAGTAGCTCAAAATCCTGGTGAAATGTATAATCCATTATATATTTATGGGCCAAGTGGTTTAGGTAAGACACACTTAATGCAGGCAATTGGTAATTATATAACAACTCATAGTAATAAAAGAGTTTTATATGTTACTAGTGAAAAGTTTGTTAATGATTTCATGGAATTATATAAGAAAAAAAATAGTGAATCATCTTTTTCAGATGAAGTAACTGCATTTAAGAAAAAATATAGAAATTTAGATGTATTAATTATTGATGATATTCAATATCTTGAAACAGTAGGGGTTATTCAACAAGAATTTTTTAATACTTTTCAAGAATTACATCAAAATAATAAACAAATAATATTAGCTAGTGATAGATCTCCTGATGATTTAAAGAGAATAGAGGAAAGATTAAGAACTAGATTTAGATGGGGAATGCTAGTAACAGTTATTCCACCAGATTTTGATGTTAGAATGGAAATAATTGATATAAAATTGGAAAATTTCAATCTAAATGTTAATTATCCACAAGATGTTAAAGAATATATAGCTTCTAATTTTGCTTCAGATGTAAGACAGTTAGAAATGGCTATTAAAAGAGTATTTATATATGCAACTATTAATAATGGAGCGGAAATAACTTATGATTTAGCGGTACAAGCATTAAAAGATTTCTTACCAGCGCATATTATATCTAAAAATAAAATTGATTTATTACAAAAAATAATATGTGAAAAATATAGTATTTCTATTGAAGATATTAAGGGAAATAAAAGAAATAATGAAATTGCTTATCCAAGGCAAATTGCAATGTATATTGCTAGAAATTATATAAAAGAATCTTTACCGAAGATAGGTAGTGACTTTGGAGGTAAAGATCATACTACTGTAATGTATTCTGTTAAGAAAATTGAAGAAGAAGTTAAGACAAATTCTTCACTTGCAGAAGAGATAGAAAAGATTGTTGAAAAGTTAAATGTTGAAAAATTGTAGTTTATAACATTTATTAAACAGTATAAATTTTATTAAAAAGTAAGTAAATAAAGGATAAATAGTGGTTTTCCACATTTTCCACACTAATAATAAAAATAATATATAAATAAAATAAATAATAGGAGGGTTTTATATGAAATTAAAAATCAAACAAAATATATTAATGAATTATTTAAATTATGCGATTAGGGGAGTATCTAGTAAAAATTTAATACCTATATTAAACTGTATAAAATTTGAATTAAAAGAAGAAGGTTTATATTTAACTAGTACAGATAATGAAATATCTATTAAGACATTAATCAAAGCTAAGGATATTGAAAATATAGATAGTTATGGGGATATGGTTGTATCTGGTAGATTTATTTATGATATTGTTAAAAAATTACCTGGTGAAATAATTGATTTAGAAGAAGTTATGGATTCTAAATTATATATAACAACTAAAAATTCTTCATTCTCATTAAATTGTAATGATGTAAATGATTTTCCTAATTTAAAATTTGATGAAGTAGAAAATCCTATAGTTATAAACAACAAAATATTAAAAGGTATTATTAGTGAAACTATATTTGCTACTTCTACACAAGAATCTAGACCAGCTTTAACAGGTATTAATATTAAAATAAAAGAAAATATATTAGAATGTACTGCTACTGATTCATTTAGATTAGCTAAGAAAACAGTTTCTATAAATAATTCAAAAGAAAATATTGATATTATTATTCCTACTAGAAGTTTAAATGAGATTAATAAAATGATAGAGGATAATGATGAAAATATAGAATTACATATATTTGATAATAAAATATTATTTAAAACTGATCATATAACAATGATGTCTAGTTTAATTAATGGTACTTATCCAGATACATCTAAATTAATTCCAGATGAATTTGAAACAGTATTATATGTAAAATTAAATGATTATTTCAACGCGATTGATAGAGCTTCATTATTAACATATGAGGATGATAAAAATACTATTAAATTAGAATGTAATAAAGATGAAATGATTATTTCTTCTACATTACAAGAAATAGGTAATGTTAAAGAAACTTTATCTGTAAAAAATAAGAATGGTAATGATATAAATATTGCATTTAGTTCTAAATATATGTTAGACGCAATAAGAACTTTTGATAGTGATGAAATTGAATTATGTTTTAATGGTGATATTAAACCAATCATTATTAAATCTAAAGATTCTAACGATTTAATTCAATTAATAGTTCCTATAAGAACTTATTAATATATTCATAAGAAAGGAGAAAATATGAATAGTGAATATGTCATTAATGATGATACAATCGCAGTGATGGCAGTGACTGATTCATGTTGTAAGGTTTATGAAGTAGATGATGAATTTATGGTTAATAAATCCATAAATGACATCATAGAATTAAGTTGTAAGTATTATGGTAGTTCTTTAAAAGGTAGATTAGATGGTAGTAAACATATATTAGGTTGTACATATAAACTTCCTATTGTTATAAATCAATATAAAAATAGTATATTTTTTACTACAAGATCTTATAAATCTGGTGATACCTATATAATTTGTTATAATAATATAAGTTTTTATGAAAAGGTTGATCAAAGAACAAGAATTTATGCTCCGAAAGATAAAATAATAATGATTGATGAAAGATATAAAATATTTGAAAATCATTATTCTAGAGCTAATTTATTATATATGAAATTGCAATTAATAAAAAATACATCAATTTGTTGATGTATTTTTTCATTTTTCTTAAAAAAAGGCAAAATTTGTGGTATAATTATATATAGGTATGGGAGACTGTATTTGATATAAAAATCAAAAATAGGGCAAATAAATACAATAAAAGAGGCATGGTATGTTCATAAAGAGTGTAAAAATTAAAAATTTTAGAAATTATGAAGATCAAATTGTAGAATTAAATCCATTTATTAATATAATTTATGGTAATAATGCTCAAGGAAAAACTAATTTATTAGAAAGTATTTATTTTTTAGCTTTATCTAAATCTCATAGATCATTAAATGACAAAGATTTAATTAAATATGATGAAGATAGTTTTAGAATTTATGCAGATTCCATAGTAAATAATTTTGAAAAATCTTTTGAAATTAAAATAGTTAATAATAAAAAAATATATAAAATAGATAATAATTCAGTTAAATCATTAAATGATTATTTATCTAATTTAAAGGTTATTATATTTTTTCCAGAAGATTTAGAATTAATTAAATCATCTCCTGATATAAGAAGAAGATATTTAAATATTCAAATTAGTCAGTTAAATAAAAATTATTTTAAAGTATTGAGTGAATATAATAGATTATTAAAAATAAGAAATGATTTACTTAAAAAAAATCTTAAGGATGGTTATTTTGATAAACAATATTTTGATATAATTACTAATTATTTAATTGATAAAGCTAGTTATTTATATTGTATTAGAAAAAAATATGTAGATAAGTTAAATAATATAATAGGAGATTATTATGAAAAAATATCTACTTATTCTAATTTACAACTTAAATATGTTACTAATTTAAAAACTGATAATTATGAATATGAAAATAATAAGAAATTATTAGAAGAAAGATTTAATGAATTATATGATGCAGAATTGAAATCAGGTGTTACTTTAATAGGTCCGCAAAAAGATGATATAGAATTCTTATTAGGTAATAATAATCTTAAGAATTTTGGATCTCAAGGTCAACAAAGAATGGCAGTTTTAGCGTTAAAATTATCAGAAATAGAGATATTTACAAAAGAAAGTAATGATACTCCTATATTATTATTAGATGATGTATTTAGTGAATTAGATAATATTAAAAAGAATAATTTATTAGATATTATAATGAATAATAATATTCAGACTATTATTACTACTACAGATATTGATAATATTGATGATAATATATTAGAAAAATCTAATTTAATAAAAGTAGAGAATGGTAAATGTTCAACGAGAGGTGATTAAGATGGAAGAAAAAGTAGAACATTCATATGGAGCTTCTGATATACAAGTATTAGAGGGATTAGAGGCAGTAAGAAAAAGACCAGGTATGTATATTGGTACAACTGATGTAAAAGGTCTTCATCATTTAGTATGGGAAATAGTAGATAACTCAATTGATGAAGCATTAGCTGGTTATTGTACACACATTGAAATTGTTATAAATAAAGACAATTCTATTACAGTTAAAGATGATGGTAGAGGTATTCCAGTAGATATACATCCAAAAACAAAGATTTCCACAGTAGAAACAGTTTATACTGTATTACACGCTGGTGGAAAATTTGGCGGTGGCGGATATAAGGTATCTGGTGGTTTACATGGTGTAGGTGCATCTGTTGTTAATGCATTATCTAAATGGGTAGATGTTAAAGTATATAAAAATGGAAAAGTATATTATGTAAGATTTGAAAATGGTGGTCATACTGTTGAACCATTGAAAGTAATTGATACATGTGATGAAAATAGAACAGGTACTACAGTTACTTTTAAACCAGATCCAACTATTTTTGATACTGATATTTATGATTATGAAACATTAAGAGTTCGTGTTAGGGAATTAGCGTTCTTAAATAAGGGATTATCTATTAATTTAAGAGATGATAGAAATGAAGAAGATACTACTGGTGAAACATTTATGTATGAAGGTGGTATTTCTGAATATGTTAAATATATTAATGAAAATAAAACTCCTTTATATGATGATATTATTCATTTAGAAGGTGAAGAAGATAATATTATATTAGAAGTAGCTATGCAATATACTACTGATGAAAATACAAGAATTTATTCATTTGTTAATAATATCAATACTCATGATGGTGGTACACATGAAGAAGGTGTTAGAAGAGCTTTAACTAGAATAATTAATAGTTATGCTAAGAAAGCTAATATTATAAAAGATAAAGATGAACCTTTAACTGGTGATGATGTTAAAGAAGGTTTAACAATGATAGTTTCTTGTAAACATCCAAATCCACAATTTGAAGGTCAAACTAAAGGTAGATTAGGTAACTCTGAAGTTAGAAAAATCGCGGATAATGTATTTAGTGAAGGCTTTGAAAGATTCTTATTAGAACATCCTCAAGAGGCTAGAATTATAATTGAAAAATCAATGTTAGCATCAAGAGCTAGAATTGCTGCTAAAAAGGCAAGAGAAGCAACAAGAAGAAAAAGTGATTTAGATGTTGTTAACTTTGCTGGTAAATTGACTGATTGTAAGGAAAAAGATCCTACAAAAGCAGAAATATTTATTGTCGAGGGTGATTCAGCTGGTGGATCTGCCAAAAAAGGTAGAGATTCTATGACACAAGCAATACTTCCTTTGAGAGGTAAAATATTAAATGTAGAAAAAGCTAGACTTGATAGAGCTTTATCAAATGAAGAAATAAGAACTATTATCACTGCGTTTGGAACTGGTATTGGTCAAGAATTTAATCTTGAAAAATTAAGATATCATAAAATTGTTATCATGACTGATGCGGATGTTGATGGTTCTCATATTAGAGTATTATTATTAACTTTATTCTATCGTTTCTTTAGACCTATAGTTGAAGGTGGATATGTATATGCAGCTCAACCTCCACTATATAGAATTCAACATGGTAAAACAAGAAAATATGTTTTAAATGAAGAAGAAAGAGATGAATATCTTGCAACATTACCTGAATCTGTTCGTAATCGTGTTGATATTGCACGTATGAAAGGTTTAGGAGAAATGGACGCTGAAGAATTAAATGAAACTACTATGGATATTGAAAAAAGAGTTTTAAGAAAAATAACAGTTGATGATTGTATTGCAGCAGACAAGATGTTTGAAACTTTAATGGGTGATGAAGTAGAACCAAGAAGAAAATTCATTGAAGAAAATGCCCATTATGTTACTAACTTAGATATATAGGAGGATGTTATGGAAGATAATAATGAATTAGAAAAAGTAAATATAAATGAAAATTTTGATGGATACTTCCATGATCGTGATAGACTAGAAGAAAATAACATAGTAGATGAAATTAAAACATCATTTATTGAATATTCAATGAGTGTTATTACTTCAAGAGCGTTACCAGATTTAAGAGATGGTTTGAAACCAGTTCAAAGACGTATTTTATGGAGTATGTATGAATCAGGTTTAACTCCAGATAAACCTCATAGAAAATCTGCTACTACAGTAGGTAACGTTATGGGTACTTACCATCCACATGGTGATTCATCTATTTATGAAGCAATGGTAAGAATGGCTCAAGATTTTAGTTATAGACATATGTTAGTAGATGGCCATGGTAACTTTGGTAATATCGAAGGCGATGGTGCTGCAGCGATGCGTTATACTGAATCAAGATTATCTAAAATATCATTAGAATTACTTCGTGATATTAAAAAAGATACTGTTGATAAGGTAGATAACTTTGATCAAACTACACAAGAACCTGCTGTTTTACCTTCAAGATTTCCAAACGTATTAGTAAATGGTACTATGGGTATTGCGGTAGGTATGGCTACTAATATTCCACCACATAATTTAGGTGAAGTTATTGATGGATGTATTGCGTATATTGATAATCCTGAGATTGATACGTTAGGATTAATGCAATATATTAAAGGACCTGATTTTCCTACAGGTGGTATTATTTTAGGTAATTCTGGTATTAAGAAAGCTTATGAGACTGGTAGAGGTACTATTACTATAAGAAGTAGGGCTATTATTGAAGAAGATGGCCATCATAATAATATAGTAATTACTGAGGTTCCATATGGTGTTAATACAAGTGAATTGAAAGATAGAGTTGCTGAATTAGTACACAATAAAATTATTGATGGTATATCTGATTATCACACTGATTTAAAAGATGGTGTTAAAATTACAATAACTCTTAAAAAAGATGCAAATGCGCAAGTAGTATTAAATAATCTATATAAACATACTAATTTCCAAGTATCATACGGAATTATATTCTTGATGCTTGATAATGGTACACCTAGAACTTTACCTTTAAAGGATATTATAGTTAAGTATGTTGATCATCAAAAAGAAGTAATTATTAGACGTACTAAATATGATTTAAAACAAGATGAAGATAGGGTACATATTTTAGAAGGTTTAAAAATTGCTCAAGATAATATTGATGAAGTAGTTAAGATTATCAGAGCAGCTGCTAGTGATGATGAAGCAAAAGAAAAATTGATGAGTAGATTTGGTTTAACTGAAATTCAAGCTAATGCTATTCTAGAATTGAAGTTAAGAAGATTAACTGGATTAGAAAGAGATAAGATTGAAGCTGAGTTAGCTGAATTAATGAAAGAAATTGAAGAATTAAAATCAATTTTAGCTAGTGAACAAAAAGTATTAGATATTATTAAGAAAGAAATGCTAGAAATTAAAGATAAGTACGCTGATGAAAGAAGAACAGATATCGATATGACTGCAATTGATTATATCGAGGATGAATCTTTAATTCCAGTAGAAGATATTGTAATAACTTTGACAAATAAAGGTTATGTAAAACGTATGAATAGTGAAAACTATAAATCACAAAATCGTGGTGGTGTTGGTATCAAGGGTATGACAACTAACGAGGAAGATTTCGTTGAAAACATTGTATCAATGACTACTCATGATGACATATTGTTCTTTACAAACAAGGGTAGAGTTTATAGAATGAGAGGATATGAAGTTCCTTTATATAGTAGACAATCAAAAGGTCTACCAATTATAAACTTATTGCCATTAGAAAGTGAAGAATTAGTTAAGGTTATGTTAAAAATTACACCATCAGAAGCAAGTGGAGATAACAATCTTGTATTTTGTACACAAAATGGTTTAGTGAAGAAAACTTCATTAGCCGAATTTGAAAATATTAGATCAAATGGTAAGATTGCTATTACATTGAAAGATGACGATGAATTAATCTCTGTTAAGAAGACTACAGGTAATAATGAAATAGTTATTGCTTCTACAAATGGTCGTATGGTAAGATTTAATGAATCTGAAATTAGAAATATGGGTAGAACTGCTTCAGGAGTTAAGGGTATTGATGTCGGAGACGGCAAAGTAATAGCTTGTGAAGTTTGTGATGGTGATAAGAAAGTATTAGTTGTTACTGAAAATGGTTATGGAAAGAAAACTGTTATTAGTGAGTATAGAATGACGCATAGAGGTAGCAAGGGTGTTAAAGCTCTTAATATGACTGATAAGACTGGTTGTATTATGAGTGTTAAGATTATAGAAGAAAATCAGGATTTAATGATTGTAACAGATAATGGTATTATTATAAGATTACCATTAGAACAAGTTTCAAATACTGGTAGAGTTGCCCAAGGTGTTAAATTAATTAATTTAAAAGAAGGTCAACATGTTAGTACAGTTGCTGTTATGGATCATTATGAATCAGACAAAGATGATGAAGATTCCACAGTAAATAGTACAGATGGTATCGAAAATTCTGATGAATCAAGTATTCCACAGGATAATTCAAATAATGAAAGTAATGAGTAATCATTACTTTTTTATTTATAATAATATATTAGTTTTCCACACAATAATTATTTTTATGTATGTTCCACGAGCAACATTGTCTGAGAAATGATTCAATGTTCCACGAGCAACATTAATTTGATATAACTTGCATTTTATTATGTTTTATTATATATTAATTATGCACAACATTTATATTGGAACCAGGTCAGAATCGGAAGGTAGCAGCCTTAACAATCCATAAATGTGTGTGCTTTTTTTTGAGGTGATATTATGGATAAATATATGGATCAAGCTATAAAATTATCTAAAAAGGCTTTAAAATACGGTGATATTCCAGTAGCAGCTATTATAGTTGAAAACGATAGAATAGTATCAAAAGCGTTTAATATAAAATATAAAAGTAATGATTTAACAGCGCATGCAGAAATAGTAGCTATTAGAAAAGCGTGTAAAAAGAAGAAAACCACTTATTTAAATGATTGTGTTATGTATGTTACTTTAGAACCTTGTATGATGTGTACATCGGCGATTATTCAATCACATATAAAGGAAGTTATATATTGTTTAGATAGTCCAAAATATGGATTTTTACACAGTATAAGCGAAAAAAAGGGAATTAAATGTACTAAAATGTACAATAAAGAATATGAAATGTTATTAAAATCATTTTTTATTAATAAAAGATAGTAATGTTCCACGAGCAACATTGCTTGAAAAATAATTTAATGTTTCACGAGCAACATTGTTTAAGAAATAATCCAATGTTCCACGAGCAACATTGTCTGAGAAATGATTCAATGTCCCACGAGCAACATTGCCTGAGAAATAATCCAATGTTCCACGAGCAACATTGTTTGAGAAATGATTCAATGTTCCACGAGCAACATAACCTAAAAATAATACAATGTTCCACGAGCAACATTGTTTTTTTTGCTTATAAAATATGGTATAATTAATAGTGAGGGTGATGGTATGTATCAGGCTTTATACAGAAAATATAGACCACAAGATTTTGCACAAGTAATAGGGCAAGATGTTATTATAACTACTTTAAAGAATGCAGTTATCCACAATAAAATAAGTCATGCATATTTATTCACTGGCCCAAGGGGTACAGGAAAAACAAGTGTAGCTAAAATATTTGCTAAGACTATTAACTGTGAAAATCCAATTGATGGGCTACCATGTAATAATTGTGTATCTTGTACACTAATTAATAATAAACAATCTACAGATGTTATTGAAATAGATGCTGCTTCTAATAATGGAGTTGAGGAAATCCGTAATATTAAAAGCAAAATAGCGTTAGTTCCAAATAATTCTAAGTATAAAGTTTATATTATCGATGAAGTACATATGTTAAGTACTGGTGCGTTTAATGCTTTACTTAAAACGTTAGAAGAACCACCAGAACATGCAATATTTATATTAGCAACTACAGAACCACATAAGTTACCTACAACTATATTATCAAGATGTCAAAGATATGACTTTAAACGTATATCTGATGATAAAATAGTGTCTAGATTAAAGTCTATTTGTGAAGCTGAAAAGATTGAAATAGAGGATAGTGCACTTTACGAAATTGCTAGGATATCTGATGGAGGTATGCGTGATTCTATTAGTATATTAGATCAAGCTACCGCGTATAATACTGGTACAATAAAGGTAGAAGATATCCACACAATAAATGGAACTATTACTCAATATGAATTAAGTAATTTTGTAAAATCAATTTTAGAAAGAAGAATTGATACTACATTAGATTTACTTGATGAATACAATTCTAATGGTAAAAGTATATACAAAATTATAGACGAGATAATATTTTTCCTTAGAAATTTAATTATTGTAAAGATTACTCCACAGTATTTTAATAAAATGTCTATAGATATTACACCATATGAAAATATATTGGAGGAAGTTGACAATGCAGATATTTACTTATTGATTGACAGTTTAAATGATCTTAAAGTGTCTATGAAAGATAGTAGTAATATTAAAACTTTATTTGAAATGGAGTTAATTAAATTTTTGGGAAATACTACTAATCAAAATATTTCCCAGGAAATAAAGAATGATAAAGTGTTGGAAAAAGAAGAAAAAACCGAAATTAAGGTTGAACCTAAGATGCAGGAGACTAAGGTTAAAGAAGTTAAAAAGAATCCTCAAGATTCATTGATAGATGATGAATTTAAAATGATTAGGGTTAACAATACGTTGGCAAAAGTTGATAAAAATATTATTAAAGATTTAAAAACTAAGATAGTTGGTGTTAAAGAATATAAATTAGATAATAAAATAGGAAAATATGCTGGAATTTTATTGGATGGTGTTATTAAAGCTGCAAGTGATGAATATATTATTTTTGTTTATGATAATGCAGCTGATTCTGATTTATTTAACACTAATATAGAAAATATAGAAAAGTTAATAAAAAAGATTATTGGAAAACCTTATAAAGTTATTTCAATGTCAATTGATGAATGGAATAAGATAAGGGATGATTTTAATTATAAAAGAAGAACATTTGAATATAAGGAAGAAATTATTAAAAAGAAGGAATCCACAGTAAATGTTCCAGAAATAGAAACGATGTTTGATAACATAGAATATGTAGAGGAGGAAATATAATGAATATACAAGCTATGATGAAACAAGCGCAAGCTATACAAAAGGATATGATGAAAGCTAAGGCTGAAATCGACGCAAAAACATTTGAAGGTAAATCTTCATTTGTTACTGTTAATGTTAAAGGATCTAAGGAAATTGAATCTGTAATTATAGATAGAAATTCTTTAGATAAGGATGATATTGAGATGTTACAAGATTTAATGGTTGTTGCTACCAATGATGCAATGAAACAAATCGATAAAGAAACTGAAAGTAAATTGGGTAAATATACTCAAGGAATGCCAGGTTTATTCTAATGAATTATCCTACAACAATAAATAATCTTATCGAATGTTTTAAAAAATACCCAGGTGTTGGGGGCAAAACTGCTGAGAGAATGGCTTTAGCAACATTAGGATTATCTGATGAAGTTACTGATATATTTGCTGATGCAATTAAGAATGTTAAGGCAAATACTAAAAGATGTAAGATATGCAATGCATTTTGTGAGAATGAATTATGTGATATATGTTCAGATGATTCAAGGGATAAAAGTATTTTATGTGTTGTTGAAGATCCTAAGAATGTTATCTTGTTTGAAAAGGTTGGTGTTTTTAAGGGAAGATATCATGTATTAAATGGTTTAATTTCTCCTTTAGATGGTGTAACACCAGAAGATATTAATATAGAAGAATTATTAAAAAGAATTAAAAATGAAAAGATTAAGGAAGTTATAATTGCAGTAAAACCAAGTATTGAAGGTGAGACTACTTCACGTTATATTTCAAAGTTACTTGAAAATGAGGATGTTGCAGTTTCTACTATTGCGCATGGTATTCCATTGGGAAGTGAAATGGAGTATATGGATTCATTAACTTTGGAAATTGCAATTCAAGATAGAAAAAGAATTTCTAATAATAAAGAAAATTAAACATATAATTAATTGGTGATAATATGAAAAAACTTCTTAAATTAATTAAGAAAGTAGTATTCGCGTTTATGCTTTTATATAGTTTTAATTTACTATATGGAACATTTAAAATTAATATACCAATTAATTTATATACGGTATTATTTACATCAATTTTGGGGCTTCCTGGATTATGTGCAATAATATTTGTGTCAAAAGTACTCTTTTAGGAAGGAAGATGTAAATGATTGGTGAATATAAAGATGAACAACCTGTGTTATTTGACGTTTTATCAAATGAGATTACATCAAATAAAATAAGCCATGCATACTTGTTTAATATTTCATCAAGTGTAAATGCATTTCCTTTTATTTTTGCCTTTATTAAAAGCATATTATGTCCAATACATAAGCTTAATAATGATAATTGTACAGAGTGTAATATTTGTAAAGCTATTGATGATGGAAATTATCCTGATATATCAATTATTGAACCTGATGGCCAATTTATAAAGAAGGAACAATTAGTAAATTTACAAAAGGATTTTACTACTACTTCACTTTATAATGGTAAAAAGATATATATAATTAAATATGCTGAAAATTTAAATGCGTCATCTGCAAATTCGATTTTAAAATTCTTAGAAGAACCGGAGAAAGATATAATTGCAATTTTATTAACTAAAAATGTTAATAATGTATTACCAACTATATTGTCTAGATGCCAAGTATTAAATTTTTTAGGTGATAGTAATGCTTCTAATATTAAAGAATATGTTAATAATTTATATTATGAGGTATGCGGAGAAGAAATTGATGATGGTAAAACTGATGACTTAATCGATGGTTTAATTAATTATGTTGTCTATTATGAAAAACATGGTATTGATGTTATTACACATAATTCAAGTATGTGGTTTGAATATTTTTCTGATAAAAAGTTAAATAGTATTGGTTATAATTTGTTACTATGTTATTATAAAGATGTAATAAATTATAAATTGAATAGAAAAATTGAATTATATGCAGATTATATTGATTTAATAAAGGAATCTGCTTCTAATAATTCTATGGACAAGCTATATAAAAAGGTCTATTATATTATTGAAGCGAGTGATAGAAATAAACTGAATGTTAATCTCGCACTTAATTTAGATAATCTCTTAATTAGAATGGAGGATCTATAATGGTTGAAGTAGTTGGTATTAGTTTTAAAGATGGTGGTAAGGTATATTATTTTTCACCAGGTAAGTATAAATTAAAACAAGGTATTACTGTTATTGTTGAGACTGAACAAGGTACTCAATTTGGAAAGGTAATTGAACCTAATAAAGAAATTAGTTCAAATAAATTACATAGTGAATTAAGAAGTGTAGTAAGAATTGCTACTAAGAATGATTTTCATAAGCATTTAAAAAATATAGAAGAAGCTAATGAAGCATTAGCGAAATGTCGTGAATTAGTAGAAGAATATAATTTAAATATGCAAGTAATTGAAGCTACATATACTTTTGATAGAGAACAATTAGTATTTAGATTTGTTTCTGATAATAGAATTGATTTTAGAAATTTAGTTAAGGATTTAGCTAGTATATATAAAACTAGAATTGAATTAAGACAAGTTGGTGTTAGGGATCGCGCTAAGGAAATTAGTGGATGTGGTATTTGTGGACAAAAATTATGCTGTTCAAGATTCTTAACTGATATGGATTCTGTATCTATTAATATGGCTAAAAATCAAAATATATCACTTAATCCTACTAAAATTAATGGTGCGTGTGGTAGACTTTTATGTTGTTTAAAATACGAAGATGAAACTTATTCAGTATATAAGTGCGGTTTACCTGCTATGAATTCACGAGTTAAAACTAAAGATGGTGAAGGTAAGGTAGTTAGTGTAAATATTTTAAGAAGAACTTATAAAGTAGAAATACCTGAAGTAGGTATAGTTGAGGTTCATAAAGATGAGAATGACTAATTATTTATTAGGTTATAGGGATATGTATATAGTGCAAGATCCTTCTATGTTTAAATTTTCATTAGATTCTATTTTATTACCTAATTTTGTTACAATTAATAAAACAGCTAAAAATATTTTGGATATAGGTACTGGTAATGCACCTATTCCTTTGATTTTATCTAGAAAGACTAATGCACATATACTTGGTGTTGAGGTTCAAAAAGAAGTATATGAAATGGCTTTGGAGTCTATATCTATAAATAAACTTGATAAACAAATAGATATTGTTAATGCTGATATAAAAGATTATTATAAAACTTTGGATATTAAATATGATGTTATTACATGTAATCCACCATATTTTAAAGTGAATGAAAAGAGTAATAAGAATGATTCAGTGTATAAAACTATAGCGAGACATGAAGTATTATTGAATTTAGAAGATATAATGAAAATAAGTAGAAGTATTCTAAAAACTAATGGTTTTTTAAGCTTAGTACATAGACCTGATAGGTTAGTGGATATTATAACTTTGATGAAGCAAAATAATATTGAACCTAAAAGGGTACAATTTGTTTATCCTAAAAAAGGTGAGGAAGCAAATATATTACTTATTGAGGGCTCTTTAAATGGTAAACCTGGTATGAAGGTTTTAGAACCATTATATGTATACGATGAAGATGGTAATTATACTGAAGAAATAGAAAAATATTTTGTTGATGAATAGAGGTGATATGATGAAACTTATAGTTGGACTAGGTAATCCAGGTAGGGAATATGAAAATACAAGACACAATGTTGGTTATATGACATTATTAAAATGTAGTGAAAAATATGGTTTTGATTTTAATAAAAGTAAGTTTACTGGTAGATATGCAGATACTATAATAAATGGTGAGAAATATATATTTTTATTACCAGAAAAGTATATGAATTTATCAGGTGAAGTAGTTAGAGATTATGTTGATTATTTTAAGATTGATATAGATGATATATTAATTATAAGTGATGATTTGGATATGCAATTAGGTAAAATTAAATTGAAACCAAATGGAAGCTCTGGTGGACATAATGGTCTTAAAAATATTGAGTTACATCTAGGTACTTCAAATTATAAACGTTTAAAGATTGGTATTGCTAATAATAAAGAGATGGATACTAAGGATTATGTGTTAGGTAAGTTTAGTAAGGAAGATCGTGTAGTTATTGATAATGCTACTTCTAAGGCTGTTGAAGCTATATCAGATTTTTCTAATATGACATATGATAGATTAATGAGTAAATACAATTCGAATTAGGTGATAATATGGATAAGTATTTAGATTTATTAAATTTTAATTATGATACTAAATATGTTAGTGGCCTTAATAATGAGTTAAAGTCACTTTTTTTGCTTGGTCTTAATAAGAAAAAAAATAAATCTATATTGCTTGTAACTAGTACTTTATATGAGGCAAATACTTTATATAAGAGTTTAAAAAAGCATTATAATAACACGCTGTTATTTCCAATGGATGATTTTTTGACTAGTGTAGCGATCGCGACTAGTCCAGAATTAAAGGTTAATAGATTAGAAACAATAAATGAATTACTAAATGGAAATAATAATATTGTTGTTACTAATTTGATGGGATATTTAAGATTTTTACCATTAAAATCTAATTATGAAAATAGTTTTGTTAAATTGAAAAAAGGTATGACTTATGGAATAGAAACATTGACTAATAAGTTATATGATATTGGATATAGAAGAGAGACTATTACTAATACAACTGGTGATATGTCTATTCGTGGTTATGTTGTAGATTTATTCCCAATAGGTTCTAATAATCCAGTAAGAATTGAATTCTGGGGAGATGAAATAGATTCTATAAGAATATTTGATATTAACACTCAGTTAACTATTGAAACTATAGATGAAATAACTATTATGCCTAATAATGAAAATATATTAGGTAAGGAAATAGATTATTATGAAATTGCCAAGTATAGTGATGTTACTAATATTGCTAGTTATATGAATGATCCAATTATTATATTTAATAATTATCATGATATTAAGGTTAATTATGAATTACTTACTCATGAGATGTTTGAGTATAGTGTATCTAAGGAATTAGATAAAGATACTAAATACATGTTTGATTTAAAAGATTATGATAATGCATCATATTATTTTGATCAATTTGATGAAAATATATCTAATTATAATTCATATAAATGTCAGGATGTTGAATCTTTTAAGGGTAGTAATGATGATATTGTTAAGAGATTAAAAGAATATGTTAAGTTAAATAAATATGTTATAGTATGTGTTGGTAGTAGATATCAAGCTAATAAAATATTAGATTTATGCTCTGATTTTGTTTTGACTGATATAGATAATATATTTGAAAAGAAAGTTAATATTGTTATTAAAAATATTAATTCTGGATTTATATATAATAATGTAGTTGTTATTTCTGAAAGTGAAATATTTAATAAAGTTGATAAAGAAAATATATATCATACTAAATTTAAGATAGGTACTAAGATTCGTGATATTACTAAATTAAATGAAGGTGATTATGTTGTTCATCAAGTTCATGGTATTGGTAGATATTTAGGTATTAAGGTACTTGTTAAGAATGGTCTTAAAAAAGATTATTTAATGATTGAATATCGTGATGGTGATAAACTATATATTCCTGTTGAGAAGATTGATAATATTACTAAGTATTCCGCTAATGAAGCATTGGTACCTAAGTTAAATAAATTAGGTGGTACTGAGTGGACTAAAACTAAATTGCAAGTTAGAAAACGTGCGGCTAGTATTGCGAATGAGTTGCTTAAGTTATATGCTGAAAGAGAAAAGAAAATTGGTTATGCATTTAAAAAGGATGGAGAAGAGCAATTACAATTCGAAAAAGAATTTGTTTATGAACCAACTATTGATCAAATAAGGGTAACTGATGAAGTTAAAAAGGATATGGAAAGTAATCATCCTATGGATAGATTAATTTGTGGGGATGTAGGGTTTGGTAAAACAGAGATTGCTTTTAGGGCTATATTTAAAGCTATTATGTCAGGTAAACAAGCTGCAATATTATGTCCTACTACTATATTATCGGAGCAACATTATCAAAATGCTTTAGATAGATTTAGTTCTTTCCCAGTTAATATTGCTATATTAAATAGATTTGTTACTCCGGGTAAGGTTAAAAAATTAGTTGATGATTTAGAAAATGGTAGAGTTGATTTAGTTATAGGTACTCATAGATTATTAAGTGATGATATTAAATTTAAGAATTTAGGTTTACTTGTAATAGATGAGGAACAACGTTTTGGGGTTAAACATAAAGAAAAAATTAAAGAATATAAAAATAATATTGATGTTTTAACTTTATCTGCGACTCCTATACCTAGAACGTTACAAATGTCTATGTCTGGATTAAGGAGTTTATCTTTACTTGAAACTCCACCACAAAATAGATACCCTGTACAAACTTATGTGCTAGAAAATAATACTTCAGTTTTAAAAGATGCAATATACAAAGAATTATCTAGAGATGGTCAAGTATTTGTTTTATTTAATAGTGTTGAACATATGGATACTAAGATGCGTGAATTATCTAATTTAGTACCTGAAGCTAGAATAGTTATGGCACATGGTCAAATGACTAAGACTGAATTAGAAGATAGAATGTTTAAGTTTATTAATCATGAATATGATGTATTATTATGTACTACTATTATTGAGACTGGTATAGATATACCTAATGTTAATACACTTATCATAATGAACGCAGATAATTTTGGTTTATCACAACTATATCAAATTAGAGGTAGAGTTGGTAGAAGTGATAAGATTGCTTACTGTTATTTAATGTATGATAAAGGTAAGATATTAACTGAACAAGCTACTAAGAGACTTAAAGTTATTAAAGATTTTACTGAATTGGGTAGTGGTTTTTCTATCGCGATGAGAGATTTATCTATTCGTGGTGCGGGAAATATTTTAGGTAGTGAGCAATCTGGTTATATTGATAGTGTTGGTATTGAGTTATTTATGAAGATGCTTGATGACGCAATTAAGAATGTTAATAATGATGTTATGCTTGAGGAAAATATTTCTACTTCTAGTGAACCGTTGGTAGAAGTAGAAACTAATATATCTGACAATTATGTAAGTGAGTCTGAATTAAAGATTCAAATTCATAAAGAAATTAATAGTATTGAAAATATAGATGATTTAAATAATACTAAGGCAACTTTAGAAGATAGATTTGGTACATTACCTGAAAGTATAATCATATATATGTATGAAGCTTGGTTTGAAAAGCAAGCTAGTAAGTTTAATATAAAACAAGTTAAACAAACTAAGAATTCTATAGAAGTGACTTTACCTATAGATTTAACTAATAAAATTGATGGTGAGAAGTTATTTATGGATTTATATACATTATCTAATATGTTTAGATTATCCATGAGAAATAGAAGTTTGGTTATAATATTAGATATTGTAAAATTAGATAAGCATTTTATTTATTATTTAATTGATATGTTAGATATTATAAATGATTGCATAAAAAAATAGTCTAGATGACTATTTTTTTTCTAAGTAACCCATTATATTAGGTATTATTTGTTTTTTTCTTGATACGATATTATCAATATAATATCCTTGAGTTAAATTTTCAATTACAAAACTTTCTTCTAGTATTTCTTTTGAGTTAGTTGAATATATTATATATGATCCTTCTTTAATTATATCTGTAACAAATAACGCTAGTACATTATATTCGTTTATAGTTGCTAAGTTAGTAATTGCTTTACTATATTCATCTATATTTTCTAGTACTTCTTTGGCGTTAGTTGTAAGTACTTGGGAAATACCAATTTTCTTATTATCAATATTAAAGTTTTTGAAATCACCAAAGATAACTTCTTCAACTGTTTTACCTTTTAAGGAACTACCAGCTTCAAACATTTTAGTTGCGAATTCTTCGTAATTTATATCTGCCATTAATGATAAGTTTTTAACAGCGTCTATATCATCAAATGTTGTTGTTGGTGATTTAAATAATAGTGTATCAGATATAATACCTGATAACATTATGCCTGCTATGTCTTTTCTTATAGGTATATTGTTTTCTAAATACATTTTATAGATTATTGTATTTGTACTACCAACTGGCATATTTCTAAAGTTAATTGGATGTGTTGTAGAAGCGGATCCTATTTTATGATGATCAATAATTTCTACTATATCTGCTTCTTCTAATCCATCAACACTTTGTTCATATTCATTATGATCTACTAAGATAACTTGTTTTTTACTCATTTCATTTATATTTGAGTATTTTATTAAACCTAAGCATTCACCTTTTTTATTTAATACAGGGTAGTTAGATCTTTTACTTTTGTTCATTATTTTAATGAAGTCATCTACATAATCATGTTCGTTTACTGTAATAATTGTATGATTAACTACTGTACTTACATAATTAGTAAGTGGTAGTAATCTAGTTGTTTTATATGAAAAGTTAGGTGTTCTAATAATATTAACATGATTCTTTTTTGCAATTTCTAAATGTTCTGGTTTAATTAAACCATTACCTGTTATTATTAATAGTTTAATACCTTTATTAACTGCAAATTCAATTATGCTATGTCTATCACCGACTACTAAGATAGTATTGTGATCTAGCTTAATAGTATCTATAAATGTTGTTGATTTAAATGCAGCAAATAAGATATTACCTTTAATTTCTTCATCAAATTTTAATACATTTTCACCTTTAATACATTTTAAAATATTATCATATGATGTATCTAATGTTTCTTGATTACTATCTACTAAGTATCTAGCAATTTCTTTCATTGATATTGCACCAATAAATTTCTTTTTATTATTTTGGATTGGTAGTGTAGATATTATTTCATTATTCATGAATTCATATGCATCATATATAGATATTGTCTCATCCGCAATGACATGTTTTTCATAATTTAAATCTTTTATTTGTAGTTTAACGTCATTAAGATATTTAGGTTCTTTTATTTTGAAATAGTTTAATACGAATTTAGTTTCATTATTGATATGACCTAATACATATGGTTCTGCTTTGATACCCATTTCGTTTTTAAGTGCGGCTAAAGCAATTGCACTTGTAACTGCGTCTGTATCAGGTTTTTTATGACCAAATATCATAGTAGTACGCATATTAACCAATCCCTTCTATTGTTATTAATTATATCATATTGTTTGAAATTTATAAATAGTAATTATGTGAGATAAATGATATAATTTAAGTGGTGATTTTTATGATGATTGATACACATTGTCATTTATTAAAAGAGGATTATCCTAATCGTGAAGAAATTATTAAACATATGGGATCTAATATTATGATTAGTAGTGGCGCGACTATGGAAGATAATTTATCCACAATAGAACTTGTAAATAATTATTCAAATATATATGGTACATTAGGTTTTCATCCAGATGAAGCTGAAAACTATGATTTGGATTGGTTAGAAAATAATATTAAGAATGATAAAATTGTTGGTATTGGTGAAATAGGATTAGATTATTATCATGATACCGATAGGGATAAGCAAAAAGAATTATTTATTAAACAATTAGATTTAGCGTTGAAGTATAATTTACCTGTTGTTATCCACAGTAGAGATGCCGCGGAGGATACTTATGAAATATTAAGTAATTATCCACAGTTAAAAAAGGTAATGCATTGTTATAGTTATGGGATAGAGATGGCTAAAAGATTTATATCTATTGGATGTAAGTTTGGTATAGGTGGTGTATTAACTTTTAAGAATGGTAAAAAGTTAGTTGAAGTAGTAGAAAATTTAGATATTTCTAACTTCTTATTAGAAACGGATAGTCCTTATATGACACCTGAGCCATATAGGGGTGAGAGAAATGAACCATATAATATTTCTTTAGTTGCTGATAAGATAGCTTTAATAAAAAATATGAGTATTGAAGAAGTATATAAAAATACTACAAAAAATGCTTGTGAAATATATAATATAAAGATATAATATAGTCAATTTGGAGGTGTGACATGAATTATTCACCTAAAGAAACTAAGAAGTTTTTAGAAGATAACAATTTTAATTTTAAGAAAAAATTTGGACAAAATTTTATTGTTGATGAGAATACAATAGATAGTATTGTATATAAATCTGGTGTAGATAAAGATACTATGGTAATTGAAATAGGTCCAGGTGCAGGTGCTTTAACATATAAATTAAGTAAAGCAGCTAAGAATGTATTATGTTATGAAATAGATACTACATTAGAAAATATATTAAGAGAAAACTTAAAAGATTCTAATAATGTAGATATAATATTTGAAGATTTCTTAAAAAGAGATGTTAAAGAAGATTTAAAAAAATATGATTATAAAAAATTATATGTTGTCGCGAATTTACCATATTATGTAACAACTCCAATAATAGTGAAGATAATTGAAGATGATTTAGGTGTAGATAGAATCGCGATTATGGTTCAAAAAGAAGTTGGTGATAGATTTAAAGCTATCCCAGGTGGTAAGGAGTATAATTCTTTATCTATTTTCTTGAATTATTATTATAATGTAAAGAAATTAATGGATGTATCTAGAAATGTATTTATGCCTATGCCTAATGTAGATAGTATTGTGTTAGGTTTAGATAGAAAAGAAAAAGTATATGATTTAGAAGATAAAAATCATTTCTTTAAGTTAGTTAAAGATAGTTTTGTTCAAAAAAGGAAGACTATTAAGAATAATTTAAGAAGTTATAATTTAGATATAGTGGAAAAGGTATTAAATAAATATAATTTTGATTTAACTACTAGAGCTGAAGAAATACCTTTAGAGGTGTTTGTAGAGATATCAAATGAGTTGGTGAAAAATGATAGGTAATGATTGGGATATTGTATTAAAAGATGAGTTTAATAAAGAATATTTTAAAGATTTAATGAAGTTTGTTGATAATGAATATAATACTAAGATTTGTTATCCTCCAAAAGAAGATATTTTTAAGGCTTTAAAGACTACATCTTATAATGATGTTAAGGTTGTAATATTAGGACAAGATCCATATCATGAGGAACATGAAGCTAATGGATTATGTTTTTCCGTATATAATGGTGTTAAATGTCCACCATCACTTAGAAATATATTTAAGGAATTAGAAAGTGATTTAGGTATTAAAAGGACTAATACTGATTTAGTTGATTGGGCTAAACAAGGTGTGTTACTTTTAAATGCGATACTTTCTGTTGAGCAAGGTAATGCGATGGCTCATTCAAATAAAGGTTGGGAAATATTTACAGATGAGGTAATTAAGAAGGTTTCCTTAAAAGGTGATGTTATATTTGTATTATGGGGTAATGTAGCTAGAAAGAAAAAGGATTTATTAGGTAATAATCCTATAATTGAAAGCGCTCATCCATCTCCTTTATCTGTAAGACACGGATTTTTTGGGAGTAAACCATTTTCACGTATTAATGGAATATTAAAAAGTCAAGGTAAACAAGAAATTGATTGGTAGGTGATTTTATGTTTAAGCAAGTGAATACATTTATTAAAGAAAATATCAAAAAAAATGATGTTGTTTTAATTGCGGTTTCAGGTGGACCTGATTCTATGTGTTTACTTGATTTAATGCTTAAATATAGAGAAAAGACCAATATTAAAATAATTGTTTCACATGTTCATCATAATGTAAGAAAAGAAAGTGATGATGAGTTATTATTTGTTAAAGATTATTGTGCTGCAAATAATGTTATATTTGAATCAATGAAGATTAATGAATATAGTGGTAGCAATTTTGAATGTGAAGCTAGAAATAAAAGATATGATTTCTTTGATAAATTAGCCTTAAAGTATGGTGCAAAATATGTTTTAACTGCGCATCATGGTGATGATTTGATGGAAACTATTTTAATGCGTATAGTAAGAGGATCTAATTTAAAGGGCTATAGTGGATTTGAAGATAAGGTTGTTTTAAAGAATTATACTATTTTGAGACCTTTAATTAGTGTAACTAAGAAGGATATATTGGAATATAATGAGAAAAATAGTATTCCATATGTTACTGATTATACTAATAAGTTAGATGTTCATACTAGAAATAGGTATAGAAATCATGTAATTCCTTTATTAAAAGAAGAGGATAGTAATGTTAATTTAAAGTTTTTGAAGTATAGTAAACTTATTAATGAATATGATAAATTTATAGATAGTTATATATCTAAGGAGATTAAAAAGGTATATAAAGATAATAAGTTAAATATTAGTTTATTTATGAAATATGAATATATAATTCAGATACGTATTATTCAGAAGATATTAAATATTATATATGGTGATGACATTGTTTATTTAAATGATAGGCATGTTGATAATATTTATAAAATTATTAATGGTAAATCAAACAGTACTATTAATTTACCTAAGGGTAAGATTGGTATAAAAAGTTATGATACTTTCTATATTACTTCAAAGGTAAAAAGTGATAAGTATAATATTGTTTTTGATAAAGAATTAATATTACCTAATAATAGAAAATTAGTTATGGTTTCAAGTGAAGAATCTAATAGTAATTATGTATGTAGATTATCTAGTAAGGATATTAAGTTACCTATTATTGTTAGAACTAAAAAAGAAGGGGACATTATAACTGTTATGAATATGGAAGGTCATAAAAAATTAAAGGATATATTTATAGATGCGAAGATTCCGATGAGTGAAAGAAATGCATGGCCTATTGTTACTGATAGTGATGATAATATTTTATGGATTCCAGGTGTAAAAAAAACTAAATATAATAAGCAAAAAAACGAAAAGTGTGATATAATAATCAAGTATATTTAAAAAGGAGGCATATTGATGAATAAAAACGCGATTAAAAAGAGTTTAATACCATATTTAATTATATTAGTTGTAATTGCTTCAATAGTATTATTTGCTGATATTTTTGATAGAAAAGTAAATAATTTAACTTATGATGAATTAATTACTGATATTAATAAGGGTGTAGTTGAAAAAATTACTATGACACCAAATTATAATGCGGGTGTATATAAAATTATTGGTGTTGAAAAAGGATATGCGAATAATGAAACATTTACTGTATCTGTTCCATTATCTGATGAAGTGGTTGCAAAGATATTATCTTTACAAGAAGAATATAGTTATAAACTAATTACAAAGGAAGATCCTAATGCTTCTGCTATATTTGGTTATGTAATTAATATTGCGACTTTAGTTATCTTCTTAGGTGGTGCTTGGTTCTTATTAACTAGACAATCAGGTGCGGCTAGTAAGTCTATGGATTTTGGAAGAAGTAGAGCGCATCTTTCAAATGACAAAAATAAAGTTACATTTGATAATGTTGCTGGTTTAACTGAAGAAAAAGAAGAAGTTGCTGAATTAATAGATTTCTTAAAAGATCCAGCTAAATTCCAAAAGATGGGCGCAAGAATTCCTAAAGGTGTATTATTAGTTGGTCCTCCAGGAACAGGTAAAACTTTACTTGCTAGAGCTGTTGCTGGTGAAGCAAATGTACCATTCTATTTTATAAGTGGTTCAGAATTTGTTGAATTATTTGTAGGTGTTGGTGCATCAAGAGTTAGAGATATGTTTAAACAAGCTAAACAAAACGCACCTTGTTTAATCTTTATTGATGAAATCGATGCTGTAGGTAGACAAAGAGGTACTGGTTTAGGTGGCGGACATGATGAAAGAGAACAAACATTAAACCAATTATTAACTGAAATGGATGGTTTTGGTGCTAATGAAGGAATTATTATCATAGCTGCTACAAATAGACCAGATGTATTAGATCCAGCGTTATTAAGACCAGGTCGTTTCGATAGACAAGTACAAGTTAATTTACCTGATGCTAAAGGTAGAGAAGAAATTCTTAAAGTACATGCTAAAGGTAAGAAATTTGCTCCATCTGTATCATTAGAAAATATTGCTACAAGAAGTGTTGGTTTTAGTGGTGCTGATTTGGAAAACTTATTAAATGAAGCTGCATTATTAACAGTTAGAAGAAATAAAAAATTAATTACTATGGCTGAGATTGATGAAGCTCATGATAGGGTTTTAATGGGTCCAGCTAAAGTTACTAAGAAATATACTGAAAATGATAAGAAGTTAGTAGCGTTCCACGAAGCAGGACATGCTGTTATTGGTATTAAATTATCACATGCTGATGTGGTTCAAAAGATAACTATTATTCCAAGAGGTCAAGCAGGTGGATATAATTTAATGCTTCCAAAGGAAGAAAGATTTACTGCTACTGAAAATGAATTATTAGAAAGAATTACTGGTTTATTAGGTGGTCGTGTTGCTGAAGAGTTAACTTTTGGTGAGGTAACTACAGGAGCTCAAAATGACTTTGAACAAGCTACTAAGATTGCCCGTGCTATGGTTACTGAATATGGTATGAGTGATTTAGGACCTGTTCAATATGAAAGTAATGATGGAAGTGTATTCTTAGGTAGAGATTATAATAAGAGTAAGAATTTCTCTAGCCAAGTTGCTTTTGAAATAGATCAAGAAATAAGAAAAATAATTGATAAATGTTATAAGAAAGCACATAAGATTTTAAAAGAAAATACTGATTTATTAACTTTAATTGCTAATACATTAATTACTAAAGAAACTTTAACTAAGGAAGAAATTGATTACTTAGTTGAACATGGTGAATTACCTAGTGAAGAAGTTAAGGAAATATCTTTAGAAGATTTAGAAATTGAAGATTTAAAAGATATGGCTAAAGAAAAGAAAATCAAAGGTTATACTAAGATGACTAAAGAAGAACTAATCGATAAGTTAAAAGATTAGTTCTTTTTACTTGTAATTGAGTATTAAATTGTTTATAATGATAAAGGTGGTAGTATGTATAAGATAGCAACATTTTCTGATATTCATGGTAATTATGAAGCTTTAGATGCAATATTAGAAGATATTAAGAAGAATAATTATGATGAGGTAATATTTTTAGGTGACTTGATAAGTTTAGGTCCTGATTCAAAGGCTTGTATTAAAAGAATAAGTGAAGAAAATGTACGTTTTATATTAGGTAATCATGATTTATATTATTTATTAGGTACTGAAAAGTTTAATATTGAACCTGAAAAGTTAGAACATTATTATTGGATATATAGAAGTTTAGATGAAGATGATAGAAGATTGTTGGATAATCATGATTTATCATATACTATTTATAAAAATGGTAAATGTTTAAAGTTTACTCATTATTTTATTAAAGATATTAGAAATACTTATCCTTTTTATAGTATTGGTACTATTAAAAGGATGAATGTTAAAGATATACTTAAGAATCTAGATTCTGATTATTTATTCTATGGACATGATCATGAATCACGTACACTTAAAATTAACGATAAATATTTAATTGATGTTGGTAGTAGTGGATGTGTTAAGGATGATTATACATTTTATACATCTATTGAATTTGATAAGGAAATAAAAATAGAAACTAAAAGAGTTAAATTTGATCGTAAGAAGTTTGTATCTAAATTAAATAAAATGGATTCACCTATGATAGATGATATTAAAAGAATTCATTTTGGTGAATAAATATGATATAATTTTATAGTAGGAGGATTTATGAAAAAGAGATATATTTTATGTGGGGTTTTAGTAGTATTATTTATGGTTATATTAGTATCTATACTAACTGAAAGAAGTATGTTTATTGATACTAGAATTATGGGTATTTTGCCTAACTTTAGAGGGGATACTTTAACTAAAATATTTAAATTAATTACTTTATTTGGTGAAAGTAAAATTATTTTAGTTTTAGTTATTGTTATTGCAGGTATTTTATTCTTTACTAAACATAGGGCAGATGCATATATGATGTGCCTTAACTTAGCAAATATTGTTATTTTAAATAAGGGTATTAAATACTTAGTAAGAAGACCAAGACCTTTAAATATGATGGTTTTTGAGGATGGTTATAGTTTTCCAAGTGGACATTCAATGTTATCAATTGGTGTATATGGATTTTTAATGTATTTAATTTATAAGAGTAATTTAGAGAAGAAATATAAAGTTATTTTCATGACATTATTATCTATAATTATTGTATTAACAGGCATTAGTAGAATGTATTTAGGAGTACATTATCCATCTGATGTAATTGGAGGATTCTTAATTACTGGTGCATATTTAATTGTATTTATATCTTATATTGATAGAAAAGTATATAAAAACTTGAAATAATATGAAAAAGTGGTAAAATATTTGCTTGTCGGAGGGGTTATATGAGTATTAAAGTAAATATTGGTGTTGTTGGCAGTGGTGAAAAGTATTCATTAACCGCATTAAAGACACTTGAAAATGTATCAAAAGATTCATTACCAGAGATAACTGAAATAAAAGATGATTTAAATAGGTTACCGCATTTAACAAGTTTTCAAGATACTTCATCTAAAATTTTCTCGAGTGAAGATGGTAAGGTATTATTGAAAAGTAAGAATAAAGTTATTATAAAAGATAATGAAAATCTATAAGAAGGTAATCTTTTTATAGATTTTTGCTATAAGGAGGATAATATGGAAAGGGTAGTATTAGTTACAGGTGCTTCTAAAGGTATAGGTAAAGCTATCGCGGTTAGATTCGCGATGGGTGGTTATAAAGTTGTTATTAATTATAATAATGATTTAGAAGGCGCGAGAAAGACATTAGAAGAAGTTACTAAATATGGTGAAGGTATAATAGTAAAATGTGATATTACTAGTGATACTGAAATAAATAATATGTTTGATGAAATTATAGATAAGTATGGTAGATTAGATGTATTAGTAAATAATGCAGGTATCGCGATTGATACGACATTTGATGATAAAACAAGAGAAAACTTTATTAAAATATTAGATACTAATTTAGTTGGACCTTTTATGTTATCAAGATTAGTTGGTAATTATATGAGAGATAATAAATCGGGGTCTATTATAAATATATCATCTACAAATGGTATAGATACTTATTATCCTTATAGTTTAGATTATGATGCTTCTAAAGCTGGATTAATTAATTTAACTCATAATTTAGCTTCTTACTATGCTCCTTATGTAAGAGTAAATGTGGTATGTCCTGGATGGGTAGATACACCTATGAATAAAGAGTTAGATGAAGAATATAGAAAAGAAGAATCTAAGAAGATTAAATTAGGTAGATTTGCTGAACCTATGGAAATCGCAAATGTAGTTTATTTCTTAGCTAGTGATGAAGCAAGTTATGTAAATGATAGTATTATAAGAGTAGATGGTGGTGAAACTGCATGAGTGATACATTAAAATTAGTTAATGAAGCAGAATTAGAATTAAAAGATGAGTTTAAAAAAGTAGATGAAGTATGTTTATTCTATAGTGAAAAAGTATTAAATGCTTTTAAAGATAATCATATTAATGAGTCTCATTTTAATTCTACTACTGGATATGGATATAATGATTTAGGTAGAGATACTATAGAGAAGGTATTCGCATCTGTTTTAGATAGTGAAGATGCTTTAGTAAGAAGTCAATTTATATCTGGTTCTCATGCATTAACTGTATGCTTATTTGGTCTATTAAGACCTAATGACATATTATTAAGTATTTGTGGTAAACCATATGATACTTTAGATGAAGTTATTGGTATAAGAGAAAATAAAAGTTCTTTGAAATCTTTTGGGGTTAAATATGAAGAAATTGATTTAGTAGATAATGACTTTGATTATGGTAAAATAGAAAAATTCATTAAGAATAATAAGGTTAAAGTAATTGAAATACAAAGAAGTAAAGGTTATTCTACAAGAAAGAGTTTAACTATTGATAAAGTTAAGAAAGTTATAAAATTTATTAAAGATATTGATTCTAGTATTATTATTATGGTGGATAACTCTTACTGTGAAATGGTAGAAAAAGAAACTCCTACAGGTGTAGGTGCGGATATAATGGTTGGATCATTAATTAAGAACTTAGGTGGCGGTATTGCGCCTAATGGTGCTTATATTGCTGGTAGATCTGATTTAATAGAGTTATGTGCGGAAAGACTTACTTTACCTGGTGAAGGTAGAGAAGTAGGTCCTACATTAGGTATTAATAAATCTATATTACAAGGTTTATTTATGGCACCTTCTGTAGTAGCAAGTGCTTTAAAAACTGCTATTTTAACAAGTAAGGTTATGGATAAATTAGGATATAATGTTGAACCTAAATATAATGAAGCTAGAGCTGATATAGTTCAAAATATTATATTTAATGATCCTGAGTTATTAGTTAAATATACTCAAGGTATTCAAATGGCTAGTCCTATTGATAGTGACGCATTACCAATACCAGCTCCAATGCCTGGTTATGATGATGAAGTTATTATGGCTGCAGGTGCGTTTACTCAAGGATCATCTATTGAGTTATCATGTGATGGACCAATGAGAAAACCTTATATTGCATATCAACAAGGATCACTTACTTATGAATATGGTAAGTTAGGTCTTATAAGTGCGATAAACAATTTGACAAAATAAATATCATATTATAAAATGTATGTGAATTAGGAGTTTTATACTCCTCTTTTTGACTGATGAAAGGAGTGAAAATATGAATTTAATGTTAAAATATCAACTTGCAATGGAAGTTTTATCTAACGATATTGATACACTTGTTAAAGAGTATGTAAATAAAAATAATTATAATCCGGTTAATCATACTGAGAGTCGTATTAAGACATTAAAGAGTGCATATGATAAACTTGATAGAAAAGGTTATGAACTAACTGATGAAAATTTATTTTTACATATTAAAGATATGGTTGGATATAGAATAATTTGTAACTTCTTATCTGAAGTTCCAGATGTTGTTAAAATAATTGAAAGTTCAAAACAATTAAGAATTATTGAAAGAAAAGATTATATTACTTATCCGAAAGATACTGGTTATTTATCATACCATTTAATTGTTGAGGTACCAATATATTTAAGTACTGGTATCGAATATGTAAATGCGGAGATACAAATTAGAACGTTAGCTATGAATTTCTGGGCTGCGTTGGATCATAAAATCCAATATAAGTTCCCTAGTGATGTTCCTCAAGATGTTGCGGATGAACTTTATGATATTTCTTTAACTGTTAAGAATTTAGATAATCGTATGGTTGCTCTTAACGACATAATGAATAAGTATAAGGATTAATATGGATAGAAGAGATAGATTAGATATTATATTCGAAGATAAACATATATTAATTGTAAATAAGCCAGCTGGGTTACTTACTATTGGTACTGAAAAAGAAAGAGATAATACTTTATATCATAAAGTTTATACATATTTAAAGAAGAAAAATCAAAGAGTATTTATTGTTCATAGATTAGATAAAGATACTTCTGGTTTAGTATTGTTCGCGAAAAGTGAAAAAGCTAAGGAAATATTACAAGATAATTGGGAAAATGTTATTAGAAGATACTATGCGATTTGTTATGGAAATGGAATGAGTAAATTTGGAACTATTAAGGTTGGTTTAAGTGAGACTAAAACTTTACTTACTTATGTAGATCCTAAAGGTAAGGAAGCAGTTACTATTTATAAATTGCTTAAAAATGTTGGTAAATATAATTTAGTTGATATAGAAATATTAACTGGTAGAAAGAATCAAATAAGGGTTAGTATGAATCATATAGGTTATCCTATCATAGGTGATAAGAAATATGGTAAAGCACCTAATCCATTAAGAAGATTATGTTTACATGCTTACCTACTTGAGTTTGATCATCCTATTACGCATGAGCATAAAAGATTTGAGTTACAAGTACCAAGTGTGTTCAATAATTTAATAAAAGAATAGTTTTCTATTCTTTTTTTATGTTATAATTTTTATAGGTGATACTTATGGATTTTAGTAAAATATTAGGTGATAATACTTTAGTAATTTGTAATAATAGTATTAAAAGAAAAATACTAGATTATTTAAACACTATACCTAATTTATATAGTATAAATTTTATGTCAATGAATGAGGTTAAAAAACACTTATTTTTTGACTATGATAAAAAAACTATTCATTATATGATGAATAAGAAGATGCCATATGAAGTAGCTGAAATACTTATTAAGAATATGTATTATGTAGAAGATAAAGAATATGGTAATAGTAAATTAGATGATTTAGTTAAATATAAAAAAGAATTAGATGAAAATGGATTACTAATTAAAGATAACTTATTTATTAATATGATTAAGGGTAAGAAAATAGTTGCAATTAGTAAGAGTTTATCTAAGTTTGATGAATATATATTATCTATATTAAAAAAATATACTACTGTAGAAATATATCCATATGAATATAAAGAATATAAGCATAAAGTATATGAATTTTCCACAATAGAAAAGGAAATAGAATTTGTCGCGTATTCTATATGTGAATTAATTAATAAAGGTGTAGATATCAATAATATTAAGATATCTAATATAGATGAAGATTATATAAATGGTATTAAGAGAATATTTGGTTATTTTAATATACCTATTAATATGCCAAGTAATTCATATTTAATAGGTACTAAGATTGCTTCTATTTTCTTATCTAATTATGATAGTGATATATCTAAATCATTAGAATCAATTAAAGAATATGAAGGTAATGATATTTATAATATGATAGTAGATATCTGTAATAAATATACTTTTGTATCTGATTATAATGATGTTAAAGATATGATTATACATGATTTATCTAATAAGTTAGTACCTAGTAAAAAATATAAAAATGCGGTTGAAATAGTAGATTATAAAGATGTATCAGATGAATATGTATTCTTAATGAACTTCAACTTAAAATCTATACCTAAGGTATATAAAGATGAAGATTATATTACTGATAATATTAAACCTGAATATATGGATAGTACTACTTTAAAAAATAAGAAGGAAAAAGATCTTACTATTAAGTCTATAAATAATATTGAGAATCTGGTTATAACTTATAAAATGTTAACTCCAACTAGTGAATGTTACCCAAGTAATTTAGTTAGTGATATGGAAGTAGAATGTCCTAAAATAGATATTTATAAATCATATTCTAAGATTAATGATAAGCTTAAACTTGCGGCTTCTTTAGATAGATTACTTATGTACGGTAATAAAGATGAGGATATAAATGCATTAAAATATAATTATGAAATTCCATATTTAAAATATGATAATAAATATAAAAAAATAGATATTGATAATCTATATAAGATTGCATCTAAATTATCATTTTCATATTCTAATGTTGAACAATACTATGAATGTCCATTTAAATATTATTTAAATAATATTTTAAAACTAAATATTTATGAGGAGAATTTCTCAGCTATATTAGGTACAATTTTCCACCATATTTTGGAAATTGGAGTAGATAATGATATCGATGTAGACAAAGAAATTACACTTTTCTTGACAGAAAAGTACCCTGATAGGGTGTTTAGCAAAAAAGAAACCTTTTTCATTGAAAATGCGAAGGAAAATATTAGGTTTGTTTTGGATGAAATTAAGAAACAAATGCAATTTTGTAAACTAAATGGTATAGAAAAGGAAAGAAGAGTGTTCATTAGTAAAGATAAAAACATGAAGATTACATTTACTGGTGTCATTGATAAATTACTATACCGTGAAGATGATGATAAGACTATAGTAGCAATCATAGATTATAAGACTGGTAACTCAGTTGATATTGATATGAGTTATATGAAAGATGGAATTGGATTACAATTACCTATCTATATTCTTCTTACAAAAAATATGAGTTTTAAGAATATTAAATTCGCGGGTATATATCTACAAAAAGTAATGCCTGATATCGAGAAGGTAGGAGATAAAGAAACTCGTGTTGATAAGTTAAAGCTAGAAGGATATTCTAATAGTAATAAAGATATATTAAGTGAGTTAGATTTAACTTATACTGACAGTTCAGTTATTAAGGGTATGAGTGTAACTAAAGAAGGTAGAATTAAATCTAAGAAAATTTTAAGTGATGAAGAATTTGATTCATTAGCTATTTTAGCTGAACAAAAAATAGATGAATGTATTGATAATGTATTATCTGGTAATTTTGATATAATACCTGCTTATAATGGTAAAGAATTAGTAGGGTGCAAATACTGTAAGTATAAAGATATATGTTTTAAGACATATCGTGATAAAAGAGATATAAGTAAAGAAGATGGGGGTGAAGATAATGAGTAATTGGACTCCTGATCAATTAAACGCGATAACTAAATCTGGTACTAATATAATTGTATCTGCTGGTGCCGGTTCAGGTAAGACTGCTGTTTTAACTGAAAGAGTAATTCATAAATTAGAAAATACTAATATTAATAGATTATTAGTATTGACATTTACTAATGCAGCTGCAGCTGAAATGAAAGATAGAATCAGAAAAGCTATTGTAGAAAATGGATTAACTGAACAATTAGATTATTTAGATTCATCTTATATAACTACGTTTGATAGTTATGCAGGATCTATTGTAAGGAAATATCATTATCTATTAAATATCCCATCTAAGGTACAAGTAGTAGATGATACTATAATATCTATTGAAACTAATAGAATAATTGATGATATATTTGAAAATAGTTATGGTAATCCTAAGTTTAATAAGTTAATATCTTCTTATTCATTAAAGGATGATAAAGAGGTAAAGGAATTTATTGTTAGATTAAATGATA
>ODAI014676765.1_pt1 | contig 40010 bp, 39 predicted proteins | sample 1539321 | NCBI WGS metagenome assembly ODAI01 (sample SAMN02144231, study PRJEB22623) | gut metagenome | biome: sheep rumen | host: Ovis aries | place: New Zealand
CCTCCACATAAACCGTGGTTTCGGCAACAGCACCGGAGAGGACATAGATTCCGCCCGAGGTGATATGAACATCCTGACCGGACTGCAGCGTGAGTGCTGTGGAATCAGCAAGATCCGGCGTCTGCCGCAGATCACGGCTGGTAAACTGGTCCTCATAGGTATACAGGGAGGAGGACTCACCGAAAGCGGGGGAAATGGAGCCGGAGAGAAGGATGGACAGCAAAACGAGAAGCGTCAGAAAGCGGCGAATAAGATTCCTGAGTTGCATTTTCATAAATGGATACTCCTTTCTCAGTGTGAAATTGCAGGCTGTGAATGCCCGGAAAAGTGAGATTCAGATCTGTCTGTGCCAGAGCAGAATGCTTTCAGATACCCCGCAGAGACACAGGAGCGCCAGAAGCCAGTGGGATATGGCGTGATTGACAAAATTCATCAGCGGGTTGAACTGATCCAGAATCAGAAAGACCAGAAATACGAGTGACAGAATCACAATCAGGTGAGAGAGCAGCTTCTGAAGTTTATTCATACTGATTTACCTCCGCAATAAGCAGCGCATCGCTGGATTCTCTTCCGCCTCCGGAAGGGTGATTGATAATTTCATTGCCCCAGACCATGATGGAGGAGTTTCCACCATCCAGGTTGTAGGCTGCCTGACAGCCCAGATCTTCAAACAGCTTTGAGAGCTCCGGAAGCGTGATGCCGGCTGAGCTCCCGCGACCGTCGACAACGATCATGCAGTAATGTCCCGGTTCGTAATAGCCGATGGCTGTACGGGGATTGGCGGAGATCATTCTGCCCGAGCTGGAAAAGGTTGTGATCGCATTTCCGTTTGCATCCAGAAGCGCCGGTCCGAAGGTCCAGGCCTGCCAGGCACCGTTGGCAACCGCATCCTCCACGGAAAAGGAAGAGCCGGGCATGACCTTCATGGTGCCGTCGTTATACAGTACACAGACATCGCAATCCGTCGGGTTTGCCCGATAGATGATGCCATTGCGGATGACGACACCTTCACTGGTATTGCCGTAATAATCCCCGTTGATGGCCAGGAGAGCCTGATTGAGGGCTGCCATGTTCAGAATGCTGTCACGATATCCGCTGCCGTAGGTATCCTCCGCCAGGACGGTCTGGAAGCAGGAGATATCCCGGATGTATAGATCCGCCAGGTAATAGGTGATGCTTCCATCCTCCGTGGTTTCCTCCGTGACTGTGATCGCCAGGTTCGGACTGGTGTAGCTGTTTTCTGTCTGCTCGACAGTAGCGGAATAATGGGAAGCAAACTTGTCAGAGAGGGATACCGGTTCGTTTCCGCCTGAAGGATCTTCCGCCTGAAGGGGGAGACTTTCCGCTCCTTCCGTCAGGGCGCTTCCTCCCTTGTCGCTGCTGACTCCCCTGGCGGAGGTGCTTTTTTTACCGGAGCTGCCGGTGCTGTTTTTCCTTCGGCTGCCGCGGCCGGAGGAAGATGCATGGGTTCCAGCTCCGGTCGCGGGTTTATCCCCGGCGGAAGCAAGCCGGAGAGCGGAATCCGTGGAGTGCGTCTGTTCGGATGCCTCCGGCTGGATAGTTGCCGCGCTCTGAGCGTCTGTCATTTCCGTGACGGTGCTCTGTTCCTGTCTGGGAATGACGATGCCGATGCTTTCCTGTGCTCTGGGAAGCACATGATGGAAAAGTGCGAAAATGACAAGCACGATGCAGGTGCAGAGAATATCCAGCAACAGATTTTTCATTACAGAATGTTTCTTCAATGCAAACCTTCCTTTCGTATCCGGCTGAAGGGGATGGTTACGTCGGCCGGAGAAGATGAGCGGGAGGCAGTTGAACCTGCGCCGCATGCTTATGATAGGCGGGCAACCTTAAGCAAACTTAAAAACAGCGGAGGAGAAGAAGGGGATTTCTGGAAGGCGGCGGGGATATGCTTTCTTTCCGCAGAAGAATATGGTATGATTCCCGGGGATTTTCCCACAGAACTGACAAGGTGAAGGGCAGGGAAACAGGATGCCGATGGATGGACTGACAGTCGGATTCGCAGCCAGAGAGCTGGACGAATGTCTGCGGAACGGCCGCATTGACAGAATTACGCAGCCGGAGCGCGATACGGTGATTCTGACAGTGCGGGCCGAAGGCAGCAACTATAAGCTGCTGCTGTGTGCCTCCCCCAATAACGCCAGATGCCATCTGACGGAGAGCAGCTTTCCCAATCCCCTGGAGCCTCCGGCGCTTTGCATGCTGCTGCGCAAGCAGCTTCTCGGCGGTCGGATTCGATGCATTGAACAGGTGGAGGCAGACCGGATCGTTCATGTGGATGTGGATACAGTCAACGAGTTGGGGGATCATGTGGCCCGCCGGCTGATCCTGGAAATCATGGGGAGACATTCCAATCTGATTCTGACGGATGAAAATGACAGGATTGTGGATGCTACGAGGCGCGTGAACGGAGAGATGAGCCGGGTGAGGCAGATTCAGCCCGGAATGATCTACACCGCTCCGCCGACACAGGATAAGCTGAACCCGGAAACGATGAGTGCGGAGTCCCTCGCGGAGAAGCTGGAGGGATTTCGGAATCTGCCTTTTTCAAAAGCCCTGGCGGAGAGCGTAACAGGGCTGAGCCGGCAGGCCGCGGAGGAACTGGTATACCGGCTGCGTCAGAATCAGGGCGCATGGCCTGCGGATCTGAAAGAAGCATGCGGACGGCTGACGGATCTCTATGAGCGGTTTCCCCAGATGAAGGATGCCCGCGTGCTGATGGGCGAGAACGGGGAAGCTTCCGATGTTTTTCCCTTTCCCTACTTCAGCCGGAATCTGGATGCACAGCGCCCCTACAGAACGCTCAGTGAGGCTCTGGAGGCCTTCTTTGGCTCGAGAGACGCCCGGGACCGTCTGAGCCAGAAAAGTGCAAGCATGCTGCGCATGCTGAGGACACAGGTGGAACGCTGTGAAAAGAAGCTGGCGATGCAGGAGGAGGAGCTTGCTTCCGCGGAAAAAATGGATGAATACCGGGTCATGGGAGAGGCAATTCATGCCAATCTTTTCCAGATCCAAAAGGGGATGCAGGCCGTGGAGCTTCCCAACTGGTTCAGCGAGGAAGGGGGAACGATTCTGGTTCCGCTGGACACGCAGCTGACACCGGTGCAGAATGCCCAGAGATATTTCAAAAAATATCAGAAGGCCCGGAACGCGCGGGAGACTGCTGCAGTTCAGCGGGAAAAAACATTGACGGAGCTGGATTATCTGGAGGGCATGCTGCTGGATGTGGACAAATGCGTCCAGGAGAGTGAACTGGAGGAAATCAGGGCGGAGCTGGTGCGAACCGGGTATCTGAAAAAAAACACCAATCGAAGGCAGCAGCGTCAGCTTCCGCGCAGCAAACCCTATGTTTACCTTTCTGCGGATGGCATTGAGATCCTTGTGGGGAAAAACGCAACCCAGAATGACCGGCTGACCGGTTCGGCCAGGCCGGATGAGATGTGGCTGCATGCCAAGGATATGCCGGGCAGCCACGTCATTATCCAGGCGGAGGGCGATATTCCGGAGCAGACCCTTCGGGAGGCGGCTCAGCTGGCAGCCTGGTATTCAAAGGGCCAGCGGAGCTCGATGGTGCCGATCGACTATACCCGGCGTAAATATGTGAAGAAGCCGGGCGGCGCCGCTCCGGGCAAGGTGATCTACACCCACCAGAAGACGGCCTATATGACCGTGGATGAGTCGGATATCCGGCGGATCCGACTGAAGGAGGAATAAAACAGAGCTGCCCCGGGCGGGACTTCAAACTCAACAGAATCAATTGACATCCCCCGGGTTCTTTGATAACATAACTTTTAATAAGGATCAAAGGAGGATGACGCCATGCTGCAGAAAAACATCAAAGAAGGACTGACCTTTGACGACGTTTTGCTGGTGCCTGCGAGAAGCGAGGTGCTGCCCCGGGAAGTGGACCTATCCATTCAGCTGGCCAAAAACATCAGGCTGAATATTCCCATGCTTTCGGCGGCAATGGATACGGTGACCGACAGCCGGATGGCGATTGCCATGGCCAGAGAAGGCGGGCTGGGGATCATCCACAAGAATATGACCATTGAGGAGCAGGCTGCGCAGGTGGACAAGGTCAAGCGCAGTGAACATGGCGTGATCACGGATCCGTTTTTTCTCAGCCCGGAGCATCTGATCAGCGATGCCGAGGAGCTGATGAGCCGGTATCGTATCAGCGGCGTGCCAATCACCCGCGACGGCAAGCTGGTGGGTATTCTGACCAACCGCGATCTGCGGTTTGAAACGGATTACAGCAAGCGGATCGGAGAGGTGATGACCAGCACGGATCTGATCACTGCGCCTGTTGGGACAACGCTGGAGGAAGCCAAGGAGATTCTGGCGGCGCATCGGATCGAAAAGCTGCCCATCGTGGATCAGGACGGAAACCTCAAGGGCCTGATTACCATCAAGGATATTGAAAAGACACAGAAATATCCCAACAGCGCCAAGGATGAAAAGGGAAGGCTGCTGTGCGGCGCGGCTGTGGGCGTCACCAAGGATGTGTTTGAGCGCATCGATGCGCTTCTGGCCGCGAAGGTCGATGTGATCAACATTGATACGGCCCACGGTCACAGCGTAGGTGTGCTGAAACAGGTGGAAGCGATCCGGAACCGTTATCCGCAGATTACGCTGTTTGCCGGTAATGTGGCTACCGCACAGGCAACGCATGATCTGATCAGCGCCGGGGTGGACTGCGTGAAGGTCGGTATCGGACCCGGCTCCATCTGCACAACGCGCGTTGTTGCGGGGATTGGCGTGCCGCAGATTACTGCCATCGCGGATTGCGCGGAAGAGGCGGATAAGTATGGCGTTCGTGTAATCGCCGACGGGGGAATCAAGTATTCGGGCGATATTACCAAGGCGCTTGCCGCGGGCGGTAGCTGCGTGATGCTGGGTTCGCTCCTGGCGGGCACGGAGGAATCGCCCGGAGCGATGGAAATCTATCAGGGGCGTTCCTTCAAGGTATATCGCGGAATGGGCAGCCTGAGCGCCATGGCCGTGGGCTCCAAGGATCGCTATTTCCAGGAGGGCGCCAAGAAGCTTGTTCCGGAAGGCGTGGAGGGACGGGTTCCCTACAAGGGAACGCTTGCCGATACGGTGTTCCAGATGGTCGGCGGTCTTCGCAGCGGTATGGGATACTGCGGCGCGAAGACCATTGATGACCTGCGCAGGAACAGCGAATTCATCCGGATCACCGGCGCGGGGCTGGCGGAGAGTCATCCGCACGACATCTCCATCACAAAGGAAGCGCCGAACTATTCCAGGAGCATGTAAGGAAATCAGTCCCGGACCGGGGGCGGATCGTGAGGGAAGATTCGTGGGGAAAAGGTTTTATCGGATCGTTGGCGGTTTGGTTCGGCTTTTTTCCGCAAGGATGAAAACCGAATGGGAGGTTCCGTTTGAGGAAGGCCCCTGTGTGTTTGTGGTCAATCATGCCGGGGCGATTGGCCCGCTGGATATGATGACTAAATTTCCGCTGCGTGACAGATGCCATCCCTGGATCAACAATGGCATGCTGGAAAAGAAGGAAGTTCCTGCCTATGTACGCCAGGATTACTGGTGGAAGCCCGGCAGCTTTCTGGCACCGCTGTGGAATGCGACAATCCCATACATCGCCTCGTGGATCATGCCCCCCATCCTCAGGAGCGTTCCCTATATTCCGGTTTATCATGATCAGCGCGTTGTGCTCACGCTCCGGCAGAGCGTACGCACCATGCAGAAGGATGATTATCTGATTATTTTTCCGGAGCAGCCCAGCGGATGGCTGAGCCATCACGAGTGGATTAACACCGGCTGGCTGAGACTCGGCGAGCTGTGGTACAGGGCAAGCGGCAGAGCACTGAAGCTATACCCTGTGCATCTGGATTACAAAAAGCATGTTTTCCGCGTATCCGCTCCTGTCTGGTATGATCCTGCGAGATCTTTCCGGGATCAGGAGAAGGAGCTGGCAGACGAGCTGGCCAGAGGTCTTCGCGGAGAGTAAGGATGCCTTTAATGCCACCTTCCCCCTTGCAGGGGAAGGTTTTTTTGCACGAAAAAAACCGGAGAAACGGCTTTCTCCGGGGACGGCGATATCGCGCGTAAAAAGACGGAAAAGTCAGGGCTGCTCTCCGGAGGGTGCGTCCTGCACGGCTTCCGGAGGCTCCTGGAGCATATCCCGGCAAAGGATACGGAGAAACTTCATGACATTGTCGTTATTTCCGCCGGAAATGAGGACGCAGAGGTAGCCGTCCTTGGCGTAGGCATAATGTGTGAGGCCTGGAAGGCGGGCCAGCGGGATGCCGAAAAGATGGTTTTCTCCGGTATCCGTTTCGCGGCGCCAGCCGCTCTGAAGCGATACACCCGCCTCATCGAAAAGAGACATCAGTTCCGTGTCCCCTTCCAGCGGAAGGAAGGCGCCGGCTCCGGCATATCCGACGAACTCATTCTTGGGGAGCAGATACAGATCTCCCTCGCCTGCGGCGATATAGGTGGATAGCTGCATCAGACCGTAGGTTTCATCCTCGATGAGGAGGGAAGCGTCCATGATCTCCTGATCCGGCAGATCAGACAGCCGAACCTGCTCCATGTAGGCGTCCATGCGCGTCTCATCCATGGCACCATAGACATAAAACTCAATGACTTTATTCGCAGGGGAACGGTATGCGGTTACGGTATAAAGCAAATCCGTACCAAAGATTGCAAAAAGAATCACCAGCACATACTTCCACCAGTGGTAGGTCAGGTGCTGCCTGATTGTCTGAAGATTGACAGGCGTCTTCACGCGAAGGACCTCCGGGTCAAAAAATGATAAGCAAGTCTACCATGAAATTGACGAAATGACAAGTTTCTGTTATAATCCGGGTGACGGAAAGATACAAATGCATGGCCTGACAAGACAGATCAAAAGGGAGGGTGTTCATTCATGGCATACAGTCCTATCATTACAGTCGGTCGGCAATATGGCTCCGGCGGGCGGTATGTCGCCAGACTGCTGGCGGATAAGCTGGAGATCCCCTTCTACGACAAGGAGCTGCTGGTGGAAGCTTCCAAGGACAGCGGGATCTGTCAGGAGGTGCTGGAGGATTACGATGAAAAGCACAGCAGGAATCTGCTGTTCTCCCTGATGAGCGGTTCTCAGGCGCATGGAGATCCCAGCGCCATGTACATCGATATGCCGCTGAACCACCGCATTTTTCTGGCTCAGTTTGATACGATCCGTCGGATTGCCGGGGAAGGGCCGTGCGTGATCGTCGGAAGGTGCGCCGATTATGTGCTTCGGGATTATCCCAATGTGCTGAATGTGTTTATCAAGGCTTCCACGGAGGAACGGGTCAAGCGCATTGTGACCTACTACGGCGCTGATCCGCTGAAGGCGGAGGAGCTGCTGCGCAAGGCTGACAAGCAGCGCGCCTCGTATTACAATTATTATGCAACCGGAACCTGGGGAGACATCAACAACTACCATCTCTGCCTGGATACAGGTATTCTCGGGATTGAAGGATGCGTTGATATCATTCAGAAATGCGTTGAGATCCGCGGCAGGCTGCTTGAGGAAGGCAAGCTGGAATGATCCGGCGGTGGCTTGCGCTGCTGCTGAGCCTGCTTCTTCTATCCGGTATGGCCAGGGCTGAAATACAGTGGAAGACGGATACTCCTGCTCAGCAGCAGATTCAATCCTACATTGAACAGGTGAACACCATTCTGACGACAGCGGGAGAGCTCCCGGTGAATCGTCTGTTTGAGATGTATCAGAGCTTTGCGGTGCTGGGAATGACCCTGACGGACGACGCAGAAACTCCGGAGGGTGTTGAGATCACCGTGAAGCTGTTCTATGACAGCATTGACAGCCTAGAGCTGCGGATGACGGATCCGGAACGTTTTCCGCTGGTTGCAGGGGCGTTTCTCTGCGGGCTATCACCGGAAACCCTGCTTCTGGAGGATACCATGAAGCAGCCGGCTCAGATTGCACAGCGAGCCATCTCCAGGCCGGAACAGTCCTACGAGGAAGAAATCGAGCCGCTGAACGGAACGGTTCCGCGTGCATATTACGCCTATTATCCCAATCAGTATCAGGATGGCCAGGCCTGGATCCAGATGACGATTATTTTCCCGATGGAATGGAATGGATTCAGCGAGTTCATTCTGAATTCACCGGCGGAGACCCGGGCGCCTGACACCTGGAGCGACCACGATCCGACCTATGAGGGATACTTTTCGGAGGATCCCTATTCGCATCTGGATGTGTTTGCCACGGCTACGCCGGAGCCTGACTCTGCTGCGAAGGAATATGATCCGTATTACAGATAAACTGCAAGAACATGAAAAAAGCAGGGGCGCCGTTCAATTCGGCGCCCCTGCGCGTTATAATGGAAGGGAGACGGGGAAGCGTAAAATGTTTTGGCCTGTCCAGCTGTCTGTGCACGGGCACCTCGGGTGATGCGTACAGAAACGGCCCCTGGGGGCTGACTTCGGGAGAAAGAGGGAACAGGATGAATCGCATTTCGATGAAAACGCCGCTGGTGGAGATGGATGGGGACGAGATGACCCGGATCCTCTGGCAGGACATTAAGGATCAGCTGATCTGTCCTTTTGTGGATCTGAAAACGGAGTACTATGATCTGGGACTTCGGCACCGCGATGAAACGAACGATCAGGTGACGATTGACAGCGCCAGGGCAACGCTCAAATACGGTGTGGCTGTCAAATGTGCGACGATTACACCCAACGCGCAGCGTGTGGAGGAGTATCACCTGAAGGAAATGTGGAAGAGCCCGAATGGGACGATTCGCGCGATTCTGGACGGAACGGTCTTTCGTGCGCCAATTCGGGTGAACGGAATACAACCTGCGGTTCGCTTCTGGAAAAAGCCCATCACCATCGCCCGCCATGCCTACGGAGATGTGTATCGGAACACGGAAATCCGTGTGCCGGGTGCGGGCAGGGGAGAACTGGTGTTTATCGGGGAGGACGGGCAGGAAATCCGTCAGCCGGTTTTCAGCTTTCATGGACCCGGGGTGATGCAGGGAATGCATAATCTGGATTCATCCATTACCTCCTTTGCGCACAGCTGCTTCAAATATGCGCTGGATACGCGTCAGGACCTGTGGTTTTCAACGAAGGATACCATCAGCAAAACCTATGATCATCGCTTCAAGGATATCTTTGCCGAGTTATATGAAACACAGTACCGGGAAGCTTTTGAAAAAGCCGGTATTACGTACTTCTATACGCTGATTGACGACGCTGTTGCCAGGGTTGTCCGGTCCGAGGGCGGATTCATCTGGGCATGCAAGAACTATGACGGCGATGTCATGAGCGATATGATCGCGACGGCCTTTGGTTCGCTGGCCATGATGACCTCCGTGCTGGTCAGCCCCAATGGCCAGTATGAATACGAAGCGGCGCATGGGACAGTAACGCGTCATTATTATCGGTACCTGAAGGGGGAGGAGACCAGCACCAATCCGGTCGCCACAATTTTTGCCTGGTCCGGTGCGCTGCGGAAACGCGGTGAGCTGGACGGGATTTCCGAGCTCATGGCATTTGCTGACAGGCTCGAAAAAGCCACCATGGATACGATCCACAGCGGCGTGATGACAAAGGATCTGACGATTCTGTATGATGGTCCCTGCAGAGCGGTCAGCAGCAGGGAATTCATAGCCGGAATACGGGCCCGCCTGGAGGCGGAAGAGGATTAAAAGGTCAGTCGATTGATGCTTCCCAGACGGACATGGCCGGAAATGCGGACGGAGGTTACGGCATCATCGGCCCAGGCTGCGCTGACCTGAATGGTTCCGCCGGGCTGGCGGACGGGATAATCCACCACATTCTTTTTCTGACAGAATGCCATCCATGCGCCGATGCTGGCGCTTCCACTGCCACACCCGGTCTCCCAGACGCGGGTGTGGCTTTCCTTGACCCAGACAAGGGGACGCATGTAATGCACGCTGTCATCCCACTGAAGCAGCCCGATCGCTTCTTCCGCCTGCAACCGGGGATCTGCAGTGGCCAGAGTCAGCAGCGCTTCCGCCTCAGCAGAGGACAGGGGCTCGGAAACCGGCAGAACCAGGTGCAGAATACCTTCCATGCGAACCGCTGTCAGTGGATACCCACTGAGGGGAAAGGAGAATACGGAAGTGATGGCAGGCATCGATACAGAACCGGACCAGTCCTCGCTGTGCCTCAGGGCATCACAGATCACGATGCCTTCCGCTCCGGACATTTCAATGGGGACAGAGATTCTCTGCTCCAAGGGAGGGTGATGTTTCTGATCGGCCAGAAAGCATGCTGATGCCATGGCGGCATTGCCGCAAAACTCACCGCCCATCAGATGAATTCGGGCCCAGGCCTGTGGGACGGTGGCAGGCAGCAGATATGCAACCTGCTCACATTGATCCATGAGCCGGCGAGTGATCTCGGGACGGTCTGACGAAGCAACCGGGTCCAGAACCAGACAGGTCAGGTTTCCGGTTGGATCAAGCAGCACATAGCGACAGCTTTTCATTTTTCCTGTAATCTCCTGAGAAACTGGATGGTACGTTCCTGCGAGGGATGATCGATGACCTCCCTGGGGTCGCCCTGTTCCACGATGATCCCGTCGTTCATGAACACGACGTAGTCAGAGACGTCACGGGCAAAAGACATTTCATGGGTTACAATCACCATGGTCATTTTACGTTCAGCCAGAGCCCGGATGACGCGAAGGATTTCTCCCGTCAGCTCCGGATCCAGCGCTGAAGTGGGTTCATCAAAAAAGAGAATCTGCGGATTCATGGCAAGAGCCCGGGCAATGGACACACGCTGCTGCTGCCCCCCGGAAAGCTGATAGGGGTAGGCATCGGCCTTGTCTGCCAGGCCCATCTGGGAAAGCAGCTGTTCTGCCTCCTGCCTGACCTCACTTTCCTCCCGGTGCTGAACCAGCATCGGCGGTTCCATGATGTTCTTCAGAACAGAGTAGTGGGGGAAGAGATTAAAATTCTGAAAGACCAGACCGAATTTGCCCCGAATATGCTGCAGCTCGGCGGGGGAGGCATAGACCGATGTGCCGTTCTGATCCTTTGCGGCATATTCACCGGAGTAGATCAGGTCTCCGCCGTCCATGGTTTCCAGCAGCGTTGCGCAACGGAGCAGAGTGGACTTACCGCTGCCGCTGGGGCCGATGATGCTGAGTACCTGCCCACGCTCGACGGAAAGGGAGAGATCAGACAGCACGATCTCCTGACCAAACTGTTTTCTGCAATGCCTGATTTCAAGAAGCTTTTCCATGATGTTTTCCTCCGGTCAGCGATAATAGTTCAGGCGCTTTTCTACCCGGCCCATTCCGAATCCGACCAGGGCGTTAAAGATAAAATAGAAGACGCCGGCGATGACAAATGGCATGAAGCTGGTCTGAGAATTCGCAATCTGCTTACCGATGGTAAACATTTCCTGGTAGGCGACCGTGAAAGCCATGGATGTATCCTTGACCAGAGTCACTATTTCATTGGTGACGGAGGGAATGATTCTTTTGATCACCTGGGGAAGGATAATGCGGATGAAGCATTGAAATCTGGAGTAGCCTAAAACCTCGGCCGCTTCATATTGTCCACGGGGCATGGATTCGATGCCGCCGCGGTAGATTTCCGCGAAATAGGCTGCATAATTCAGAGCAAAGGCGATCACGACCGGAATCAGCTTCTGCCGGGCGACCGCTAAACCGAAAAGATAATAGGGGCCATAGGTAACGGCAAGCAGCTGGAGCATGAGCGGCGTGCCTCGAAGAACGGAAATATAGATCCCTGTGATGCCGGAAATCACCCTGGAGCGGCTCATGCGGAGCAAAGCCACCAGGAGGCCCAGGGGAAGGCTGAACAGCAAAGTCAAAAAGAAGATGGCGCAGGTCCTTCCGAGACCTTCGGACATCTTGGTTATCATCGTGATGATCGTCACGCGCGGACAGCTCCTTTCGAAAAAACGAAGGCCCGCACAAGGGCCCTCGTTCGTGATTCAGCAGGGAGGGTTTATTCAGCGGAGGCTGCCAGACACATGGCATTGGGGTCGAGGCCGTATTTTTCGGCGAGGGCCAGATAGGTGCCATCTTCCACGAGCTTCATAATGGCTTCCTCAACCTGCTTGCAGAGCGCTTCTTCACCGTTACGGAAGCAGATGCCATACTGCTCGCTGCCGAGATTTTCCTCAAGAATCACGAAACCGCTGAACTTCTTCTGAAGGCTTTCAGCCACCGGCAGGTCGATGACAACCGCATCCACACCGCCGGCATCCAGCTCTGTGCCGCAAATATTGAAGTTTTCCATGGTCATCGGTGCACCGCCCTCAAAGGTTGCAGCCAGGGCAGCCTGACCGTCTTCGCTGTCATCCGCCAGAAGCTGCTCACCGGAGGTGCCGAGCTGAACCGCAACGCGCTTTCCGGCCAGATCAGCCAGGGTAGTAATCCCACTGCCTTCCTTGGTCAGAACAACCTGCGTATTGTCATAGTAGGGGAAGGAAAGAACGTAGCCTGCTTCTTTCATGCTGTCCAGAATCGTCATGCCAGACCAGACACAGTCGTGCTCATGATTATCCAGAGAAATAAGCTTATAGTCCCAGTTGACCGGAACGATTTCCAGCTCCCAGCCATTCAGATTACAGACGGCCTGGCACATCTCTACGTCGAAGCCCGCATAGGAGCCATCGTTTTCCAGATAGCTGAAAGGGGGATATTCGGCATCGATGCCCATTTTGAATGTATCAGCCAGAGCAAAGGCGGAAGTAAGCGCAAGAACCAGACTCAGAGCCAGAGCAACCAGTTTCTTCATGACGGGAAGCCTCCTTCAATCAAAGTGACATCATCTAACCTATAGCACTCTACCACTTTAGCAAGATAAAGTCAAGAATAAAATAAAACCCCGGCAGAAGCCGGGGAGAAGAGGTGCTTATTTCTGAAGCAGATGGAAGGCGAAGCCCGCAATATCATCCTTCAGGTAGATGGCAGTCATTTTGCCGTTCTTGAAGGAGGCTTCGCTCTCATCTACAAAGGTGAAGCCGCGGCGCTCCAGATGCCATTTGGCGCGGGGAACGGAATTGCACAGGATGGCGATATGCCCGTTCTTTCCACGGCCGGGCTTCTTCATGCACTCAAAGCCGTCTCCGCAGAAGACGGAGGAATTTCCCTCGCGGATGGGCCACCCCATGAGCCTGGCGATCTGCTGCGCATCCTGAAGCGCTGTTTCCGGATCTCCGCTGTTGATGCCCACATGGCGCAGCTCCAGACCGAGCATCTTATTCACCGCGGAACGGGTCAGCTCCGTAATACGAGCCCAGTCCTTCGCCTCCACGGCATCCTTGGGCACCATCCAGCTGCCGCCGCAGCAGAGAATCTTGCCGAAGGCCAGATAATCGAGCATGTTGTTTTCATTGATGCCGCCGGTGGGCATAAATTTCATATCGCCATAGGGAGCGGCCATGCTTTTGATCAGCTTCAGGCCGCCGATGGCTTCGGCAGGGAAGACCTTCACGGCCTTGAGCCCAAAGCTCAGCGCCACCTCAATATCGGAAGGGTTAGCCGTACCGGGGCAAACCGGAATGCCCTTATCCACGCAATAACGAACGACCTCCGGATTCAGACCCGGGGAAACGATGGCTGCGGCGCCGGCTGCGACTGCACGATCCACCTGATCCGTGGTAAGCACAGTTCCCGCGCAGAGAAGAACTTCCGGCAGCGCCTCATGAACCCGACGGATTGATTCCTCGGCAGCTGCGGTCCGGAAGGTGATTTCAGCGACAGGCAACCCGCCTTCGGAAAGCGCCCTGCACAGCGGTACCGCATCTTCCGCATCGTTAATGGCAATGACCGGCACAAGGCCAGCAAGAGACAGCTGAGACAGAAAATCCATGACATTCCCCTCCAAAAGCAAAATCTGATAAAGAACAAGAAGGAAAAAGTTCCGGAATCATGGTAACACGAGGTGAACGCATCGTCAAGAAAAAAAGGAGCCGCAGCTCCCAAAAGAAACTGCGGACAGAGAAAAACCCTTCCCGAAAGGGAAGGGGATCTGGCAAAAATCACCATTTGCGCTTGCGAGCGGCTTCGGCCTTCTTTTTGCGCTTGACGCTCGGCTTCTCATAATGTTCACGCTTACGAACTTCCTGGAGAACCCCGCTGCGGGCGCACTGCCGTTTAAACCGTTTGAGCGCACTTTCCAGGGACTCGTTTTCACGGAGACGAACCTCGGACACCTTTATCCCTCCCCTCGCTCATTAACGCCTTGCCAGCAGCCGGCCAAGACGGACGGACGGCAAAACCGTGCTCAGATTATACAGCGATTCAAATGTTCCGTCAAGTTATTTTACAAAAGTTTCTGATGAATACAAAATCCAGGGGCGGAACAACCGGAAAGAGTGACGACTTATGCCATCTGCTCCGACATGGCGCGACCGCCCAGAATGTGAAAATGCAGGTGATGAACAGACTGGCATGCATCATCGCCACAGTTGGAGATCACGCGGTAGCCATGATCCAGATGCTCCTGGCGGGCAATGGTCCGGATGGCGCGAAGACAGGCAGCTATTTCAGCATCGGAAAGCTGGTCCAGCGCGTCCATGGAAGCGACATGTTTCCGCGGAATCACCAGGATATGTACAGGCGCCTGTGGATTGATATCCCGGAAGGCATATACAGTTTCATCTTCATAGACACGGGTTGATGGGATGTCACCGGAGATGATCCGGCAAAACAGACACTGATCCATGAAAGGCTTCCTCCTTCAAGCGATGATGTGGATGGTAAACAGAGTATATCAGTTCCCTCAGTGCTGCGCAAGAGGCGCACTTCCGATCCGGGTGGGGATGAGAGACCTTGAAACGTCATGGCTCCGCTGGCACACAGGCCAGCTTTCCAGGGAGAGATGTGGTGAGATAGACCCGAAGCGGCACCCCTCCCTCGCAGACAGCATTCTGCGGAAGACGGACACGGATATACTCCGGCGAATATCCCTCCCAGGCACCGTCGATCTGCTCCTCCGGCAATATTTCTGTCAGGCGCCCAATCCAGGATGCCTGATAATCACCGGCCATGATTTCCCCCAGATGAATCAGCTGCCTGGCGCGCTCCTCCCTGACGGCGCGTGAGATCTGACCGGGCATGACAGCGGCTTCCGTGCCTGGACGGGAGGAATAGGGAAATACATGAATCCGGGCAAACCCGATTTCCTGAAGGAAGGAAACCGTTTCCTGAAACTCGGCCTCGGTCTCACCGGGGAAACCCGTAAGAACATCCGTCGTCAGTGCCGCGTCCGGAAAAGCCTGACGCAGGAGCCGGGCTGCTTCCCTGTATCGGTCCGTGCTGTATCTTCTGCGCATACGGCGGAGCACTGCATCCGACCCAGCCTGGAGAGCAAGATGGAACTGAGGGCAAACAGCCCTGATGTCCCGGAGGGAGGCAGCAAAGTCTTCTGTGATAATGGTGGGCTCCAGAGAGCCCAGCCGAAGACGAAGAATCCCCTGAACCGAGGCGGCACGGATTGCGTCCAGCAGGGTTACGGAACCAGGAAAATCCCTGCCGTAGGAGGAGAGGTGAATGCCGGTCAGCACCAGTTCGCGGTATCCAGCTGCAGCCAGGCGATTCGCCTCCTCCGAAATGTCGGAAAGTGGTCTGGAACGAATGGGGCCCCGGACCGACGGAATGATACAGTAGGCGCAGTGATTATTGCAGCCCTCCTGGATTTTCAGAGTCGCGCGGGTATGCTCCAGCTGCGTGGAGATGGAGAGGTTTTCGAAGGGCGTTTCCCGAAGAAGCGGCTGCACCGCACAGACCGGTTTTCCTTCCCGGCAGACCTGCTCCAGCAGTGAGACAACTTCATGCCTGCGCTGTGTGCCCAGTACCAGGTCCGCTCCGACCTCCATGAGCCTGTCAGACTGGTGCTGAGCCATGCAGCCACAGAGAATCAGACGGGCATCTGGATGCTCCCTGCGGATTCGCCTGGCAAGCTGGAGGGATTTTCGATCCCCGGTGCCGGTGACGGTGCAGGTGTTGATGAGATAGATATCCGCAGGATCCGTAAAGGGAACCACCTGATATCCGGCGTTCCGGAACAGCTCCAGCATCGCCTGGGTATCGTACTGATTGACTTTACAGCCCAGCGTATGAAAAGCAATTGTCGGCATTATTCCATTTCTCCATACAGACTCATGAAAGCGCTGATCGCGGCCAGCCCGGCGGTTTCCGTCCGGAGAATGCGGGGGCCGAGCGTCATGGGAATCGCGCCTGCCTGCTCGAAAAGAGCCATTTCCTCCGGAGCGATGCCGCCCTCCGGTCCGATCAGAATGGCCAGGGATTGAAGCTGCGGATGCTCCTGGGCAAAGTGAAGCGGTCCGTAATGCGGGCATTCCTCCCAGGGGACAATAAAGGCGTCCCACTGGCGGACGGAGGTCACAACTGCATCCGGACGAACGGGAAGAGAAACCTCCGGCAACATACAGCGGCCTGACTGCTTCCCGGCTTCCCGGGCGATGCGCTGCCAGCGTTCGGTCTTCCTCGCTGCATCCCGGTCGTCCAGTCGAACGACAGAGCGGAGCATGCGAACCGGAACGATGCGCTCAACACCCAGCTCGACGGCCTTCTGTACGATCCAGTCCATCTTATCCGCCTTCGGCAGGCCCTGGAAAAGCGTAATCCGCAGACGGGCCTCGCTGCCATTCAGCTGGTCCAGAACGCTCAGGCGAACCTCCGCGGAGGAAAGCGCCGTGATGCGGGCGGAAAAACGAAGGCCTTCACAGAGCAGCTCCACAGCCTCATTCGGCTGGAGACGGAGAACATCTCTGGCATGATGGGCATCCTCCGGAGAAAGCGTCACCTCTCCGCCGGGTACCGGGAAATGATCCACATAGAAACGATGCATTATTGCGGCCTCCTGCAATGGAAGGCGACCCATTCGCCGCGCTCCAGGCGGCGTTCGATGATATATCCGGCTTTTTCCAGGGCTGCCTGAACCTCATCTCCGCGAGGTCTGGTCACGCCGGAGCAAAGGAACAGTCCACCGGGAACGATGTGAGCCTTGAGCGGTTCGGCAAAGTGAATGATGATATCTGAAATGATATTGGCAACACAGATATCACAGACGGCATCCTCCCGCTCCAGCAGGTTCCCCTGCCGGACGGTGATGCGGCCGGCGACCGCATTGCGGGCTACATTTTCTCCCGCGACCCGAACCGCATCCGGATCAATGTCAATGGCCAGCACATGCTCTGCGCCGAGCATGGCGGCACCGATGGCCAGAATCCCGCTTCCGGTGCCCATATCGATGACCTGCTCCCCACCCTGAATTGTATCCGCCAGCATGGACATGCACATGCCGGTGGTTTCATGGGTACCGCTGCCAAAGGCCATTCCCGGATCCAGCTCCATGACCAGATCCTCCGGCGCGGGGCTGACTGATTCCCAGCTGGGCTTGATCATCAGATGATCGACAATATAGAAGGGCTTGTAGAATTTCTTCCAGACTTCGGACCAGTCCTCATCACGCACCGCCTTTGAATCAAGCTTCAGCGTGCCATATTCCGGTTCCTGTGTCCGCATGGATTCCAGGGCGAGCTGCAGGGCAGCATATCGCGACTGGAATGCTTCATCCGGCTGGAACCAGGCATGAACCAGCACGTCCTCCGGCATTTCATCCAGAAGTCTTGGATCGATGATTTCCCAATATCCATGCGGCTTGGAGGGATCGGGAATATCGGCACGATCCTCGACCATGGTGCCTCCCGCACCCTGCTCGATCAGAATGTTGGAAACCGCCTCACTGCCTTCAGTGGTCGTATGTACGATTAATTCTACCCAGTCCATGGCTCAGATTCTCCTTTTCAGATTCAATTCGATCAGGGATGGAATGACTCAATTCCCCGAAGAAGTTCATATTCCCGTACGTCCCTGGCTGTTGTATACATGGAGCGGGTGACAACATTGCCCATTCTCCAGTACAGACAGATGAAGGGACAGTCCTCGGCAAAAAGCGACTGGATTTCCATGAGCTTGTTTCTGTAATCCTCCTGGTACAGCTGGGTTCGGAGAGATTCGCAAAGCTCGGTCATGCGCTCGCTTTTATATCGGTTGTAGTTTCCGGTGTTTCCCCGCATGAGCATGAAGCCCGGATCCGGGCAAACATCCATGGCCATGGAGATGAGAGCCAGATCAAAGGATCCCGCGGAAAGCTTCTGCTGCAGATTGCTCTGGGACATGGATTCCACGCTGGTGGAGATACCGACTTCGGCAAGCTGGCTGGCGATGATGGAGGCTGCTTCGACCCGGACATCATTGTCCGGCTCTTCATAGACGTAAAACCGAAGATGAAGGTTTTCCAGCTTGCCTTCACTGTTATAGCGGTCGAGGATTCCGTTTTCATCGGCATCTCCCCACCCTTCTTCCTCCAGAAGGCGGCGGGCCTCATCCTTATTGCGCACAAAGAGGCTGTCCAGGCTTTCGTTGTACATCCATGTTCCGGGGAAAAAGGGAAAGTTGGTGGACTGAGCCAGACCGAGGTATACATTGGAAATGATTTTATCCCGATCCAGCAGAAAACGGATGGCTTTGCGAACGGCGAGTGTCAGCTCGGATGCTCCGTTATTCATATACAGGCATTCCAGCTGATTTGTACGGTATGCCATGGTCAGGGATGCGGTGCCGGATTTATACTGAGCAGAGGACAGAGAACGGGAAAAAATGGCATTGACCCTCGCATATTCATAATCTTCAATCACGGCCTTTGCCGTATCCTGGAAGGAAAAAAAGATATCTCTCACCTGCGGCTGTGCCCGCCACCAGTTGAGATTGGCCTTGAGCCAGAGCTGAGTTCCGGGGATAAACTCTTCAATCACGTAGGGTCCGCTGCCAAGCGGCTGATCATCCCGAACCTGAGAGGCGGGAACGACGGGAAAGGTCAGCTCATACAGAAGGCCAAAATAGGGGCGGCGCGTTTTGAGCGTGACGGTGAGATCATCCGGAGCGGAGATGCTGGAAATGAAGTACTTCAGATTGGCATAGAAGCCGTGGTTCTCGGTATTCTCATCGTTTGCCCGCTCCAGAATATACTGGGCGGAGGCAACCACGTCCGCGGCAGTCAGAGGCGTTCCGTCGGAGAAGCGGACATCCTGCCGAAGATGAAAGGTCCATGTTTTTCCGTTGGAAGAGGTTTCCCAGCTTTCCGCAAGACTGCCCTGGGGCAGATAGTCATCGTCCAGAGAGATCAGACTGTCATAGACCAGACGATAAGCTGACAGCATATCCCTTTCCACGGGTTCAAAGGGACGGATGGTCATCGTTTTGGTGCTCTGTGCGCCGATGATCAGACTATCACTGACATTAGAGGCACACGCACACTCAAAGGGGATCAGAAGCAGAAGCATCAGAGACAGCGTCAGTAAAATACTTCGCCTGATAAATGCCATAATCACGGGTTACCCTCCCTGCATACAGTTTTGTGGGGCCTTCCGGAAGCTGCTCCAGAATCAAGGAAACGCCATCAGGGGAGTAGGCTGGGTTCGAAAGCCAGCCGGCAATTTCGCCCTGGCCGGCATGATAGGCGCAGGTAACGGCCAGGGGATCTCCCCGGAACAGATCGCTGAGATACGACAGATACCAGCAGCCAAAGTGAATATTGGACTCCGGATCGTACATACGGTCAAAGGCATAGCCCTGGATTTTCAGCTTTCCGGCGATCCATTCGGCTGTTTTGGGCATGAGCTGCATGAGCCCCCGGGCTCCGACAGAGGATTCCGCCATGGGCCTGAAGGAACTTTCATTCCGGATGATGGCTGAGACAAAGGCCGGAGTCAGATTGTACTGCGCACTGTAGCGCTCGATCAAATCCCGGTAGAGCAGTGGATAATGATCGTCAATACTCTGCTGCTCCGCAGCATGCTTTTCCGCCTGGCCCCGGAGATACGCACGCATGAGACACTGCGCGGTAAAAGAAACAGCCAGAAGAGTACCGCAGACGATCATCAGAGTCATCAGCCAGACAGGCAGCCGCCAGGAAACCTGCCTGCGGGACGTCTGTTTTCTGGCGGCGGCAGGGCGCTGCATCACGTCAGCAGCCGGAGAAGGAGACGCTGAAACGGCAGGAGAGGGAACTGAAGGAGGGACAGAGGGCGCTGTGCCGGCGGAATGCATGGAAGGATGCTGATCGGAAGGAGCCAGATATCGGTCGCTTCGGCGCCTGCGAACCGCTGATTTCTGTATTTCCGCGTCCAGGAGGGGCGGAAGCTTCGCGAGGAGCTCCTCTTCCGTTCCAGAATTATCGATGACGACGTCTGAGCGGGCGGCCTTTTCATCCGAGGAAAGGACAGCACGGATCCGCTGGCGGGCTTCCTCCCGGGTGCAGCCGTCCCGCTGCATCAGCCGTTGCTCCTGCAGGGCGTCGGGAAGCCAGACACACCAGACGGTATCACACAGCACATCATAGCCTTTTTCAAACAGCAGCGGCATTTCCAGGAAGCAAAGAGGAACCGCCTGGGCGCGAAGCGAGGCAAGACGTTCTTCTGTCAGGCTTCGCAGAAAGGGAGCCATCAGCGAATCCAGCCGGGCTCGCTTTTCATCGCTGCTGAAGATGATTTGTCCAAGCGCCTTACGGTTCAGAGATCCATCCGGGAAGAAACAGGCGTCGCCGAAGGCGAGGCGAATCTCAGGCAGGGCAATGCCGCCGACACCGGTCAGCTCCCGAGAGAGCTGATCGCCGTCAATGACCGGAATACCGCGGGCGAGGAGCTCCCGGCTAACGGTGGATTTCCCGGAGGCAATGCTGCCCGTGAGGCCGACAACGCGCAATGCGACACTTCCTTTCAAAAAGGCGCCCGGCAGACAGACGTGCTGCCGGGCGACAGAGCATGAGGGATTACATATGGGTGGTGAGCAGCTTTTTCTTGAGCTCTGCCTCCATATGATAAAGGGTCTGCTCGGCCTCCATCCGTTTCTGATGTCCCTGGGACTGAATGGCCATGACCTCATCAATGGTGTCAATCAGATCCTGGTTGGTCTGGATCAGCGTTTCGATATCAATGATGCCGCGCTCCGCTTCCTTCGCGGTCTGAACCGTTCCGATCTTCAGGGTTTCTGCATTCTTCCGCAGGAGCTCGTTGGTCATATCCGTGACGGCTGTCTGCGCCTTCAGGGCCTCCTGGGAATGATGGAGGCCAAGGGCCAGCACCATCTGATTTTTCCAGAGGGGCAGCGTATTGGAGAGGGTGGACTGAATGCGCTCTACCAGAAGACTGTCATTGTTCTGCAGGAGGCGAATCTGAGGCGCCATCTGAATGGCTACCTGGCGGGTCAGCTTCAAATCATACAGCTTTTTCTCAAAACGATCACACTGGGCAGCCAGGTCGTTTGCGTTCTGTGCGTCCATGGCATCCCCACTCTGGGCAGCTTTTTCCTGCAGCGCTTTCAGATCGGTTTCCCGAATCTGCTTGAGCTTTTTGTCTCCTGCGATGATATAGAGGGTAAGCTGATGGAAATAGTCCGTATTCTGATCATAAAGCCGGTCGAACATGGCGATATCCTTCAGCAGCTGCGTCTGATATCCCTCCAGAGAGCCGGCGATGTTATCCACATTGACGGAGACCTTATTGTAGCGCGCCTTCATACGCTCCATTTTATCCTCCGCCTTGGCAAAAAGACGTGCAAGGCCTTTGGGTTCTTCCGTGTCGCGCTCGAAGCCCTTCAGCTCGGAAACGAGGTTGACCAGCATCTGACCCACTTCTCCCGTATCCTGCGTTTTGACGGCATCCAGGGCCGTCTGGGAAAAATCGGAGATTTTTTTCTGGGCGTCCGCTCCGAACAGAAGCACGTGATCCGGATTGGAAATATCCACCTTCGCGATAAAATCGTCGATGGCCTTTTTTTCCGCTTCCGTCAGCTGGCTGTCATCCAGAGCGGGAGCTGCAGCAGCCTCCTGCGCGGAGGCCGCCGGAGCGGGCTGCTGCTGAATGCTTTGTGCAGGGGCGGGTTCCGGCTCAAAAGCGGGGGCCTGAGGAGCAAGAGAGAGCTGGGGAATCGCGTTGGACTCGGACATGATGAGACCTCCTTCAGTGATTGATCGTGCAGGGAAAGAGTGGGTTCAATTTCATTCAAACGAGTACAGGATGAAAACGGGTGGAACCGTCTACCAGGAGGCGCGCTGGTCAGAGGCTGAATGGCCTGTTTCCTGATCATCGGTTCTGCTGGAGGTGGGGAAGTCCATGACCGGCACAGAAGAGGTGCGCATCTGAGCCTCTGCGGCTGTACGGGCTGCCGGCGCCATGACATCCTTGTTGCCGGTGATTTCATTTTCGGTATATCCATCGCGCTTCAGCATCTGCTCCAGCACATCGATATCGGTGGAAATATCCAGCATGTTTTCCTTATGCAGGTTATCAATCTGCTTCTGGCAGGCCGTGAGAATCATGTTCATACCGCGAACGGTGGTTTCACGCGCTTTCTGCATGTCCAGATAGGAGACACCGCGATCCTGCATGGTGCGATAATTTGCCAGCATCTTCAGGGTTGTAGGCAGATAATAATTCATAAATTTCCGTACCTGAGGCGCTTTTCCAGGTGCCTCGGATACGGTGCGGAAGATCTGTTCGCACTTTTCACTGAGGGTATCCATCTGGCGTGAAAGCGTTTCATCCGGAATGGCAATATTTTCCCTCTGGATGGTGGCAAGCATTTCCTGCCCCTTGGTAATCACCTGGTCGGCGGCAGGATTCCCGGTCAGAGGAATCCGGGAAGCCTCCTGCTGACGCTGAAGGGCAGCCTCCTGCTGTCGGCGAAGGGTTTCCTGCTGCTGACGAAGCGCCTCCTGCTGCTGGCGGAGCTCTTCTTCCTGTTTCTGACGCTCAAGATCCTGCCGGTTGTGGGTAGTCGTATCAAGACCGCTGCCCATAATGCTGGTTATTTTTCCGATGCCCAGGCCCAAAACAACGCCAACAATAATGCCTGTGAGTGAAAAACCTGACAGGGAGGAAAGGATCAGCGCGGTAATCGCAAAACCCAGCCCACCGGACTTGGGATTGCTGTTTGGATTTTTCTTTCTGGCCAACGGTAAGTCTCCTCCAGTCCAAAGTACAATGCGCTTATGGAATAAACAAAGAAATTATACCACCGATGAAAGAAGAATGCAAAGGGAAACAGCGGGGCGTCTCATGTCTCATGAATCCGGACGCTGTCCATCTGGGTATGACAGAGAAAGGTGCTTCGCCAGCGCCTGGACAGAATCCGGAACGCGTTTCCAGCTTCTGATCGAGTACGAAAAACACCAAAGACAGCGCTGCCGCTTCCTGTCATCAGCGCACGGAGGGCTCCGTGCGCTTCCAGACAGGCAATGGCTTCACCGATTTCAGGTCTTTTCCGAACGGAAACCGGTTGAAGCACATTATCGATTGCCTCAGCCAGTCCGGGAAGATCTCCCTCCGCCAACGCTGTAATGGCGGAGGCTGTATCCGGACGCTTCTGAACATCCTGACTGCTCCAGGCAGAGAAAACCTCGCGCGTGCTGAGCCCCCGGCAGGGCTGACAGAGCACAAGCCAGAATCCGCCATGACAGGGAAGGTCTTCCAGAATTTCTCCGATTCCTCTCGTGCGCGTCAGGCCGCCCCGAAGACAGAAAGGAACATCGGCCCCGAGCGTCAGGCCGATTTGCTCCAGTTCCCTTTCAGAAAGCGACAGATCCCAGAGACGGTTCAGTCCCAGCAGCACAGCCGCAGCATCCGCACTTCCGCCGCCCAGTCCCGCGCCCACCGGGATTCTTTTCAGCAGATGGATGCTTGCACCGCGCGCTGTTCCGGTCATTTCCCGAAGGGCGACGGCAGCTCGCCAGGCCAGGTTTTTCGGATCCGCCCGGACGGGGGGAAATCCGGCCGTGGTCAGAGTCACCTCTTCCGCGGGAGAAAGCGTGATTTCATCCGCCAGGGAAACGGGCTGCATCAGCATATCCATCAGATGATATCCCGCTTCGTTTACGCCCAGAATATCCAGGGACCAGTTGATTTTGCCAAATGCTTCAACTTGCATGTCATTTCGCCTCCGCCAGTTCAGGAACGGCTGTCTATGACAGGCATGATACAGGCTGATTCGGTTTTTGGCAAGAAGGGTTTTGTTGACGGAAGAAAACAGGAATGATAAAATAAAATGTTCGTATACCTTTTAAGATCAGGGAGAAAGGGCTGTCGTATGGATTATCAGGATAAGATCGAGCGAATGCTGGAAAAAGTGCAGAAAGCACCCAGATACACCGGCGGTGAAATGAATACTGCAATCAAGGACTGGGATGCGTGCCCGCTTCATTTCGCCTTCTGCTTCCCGGACACCTACGAAATCGGCATGAGTCATCTGGGCTTGAAAATCCTGTACGGTCTGATCAACCGGGAAGACTGGAGCCTCTGCGAGCGGGTTTTTATGCCCTGGCTGGACATGATGGAGCTTATGAAGCAGGAGCAGGTTCCCCTTTTTTCCCTGGAAAGCAGGCATCCTCTTTGTGAATTTGATGTCATTGGATTTACCCTTCAGTATGAAATGAGCTTTTCCAACATTCTGAACATGCTGAAGCTGGGTCATGTTCCGATTCGGAATGCAGACAGGACGGAAGCGGATCCCATTGTGGTTGCGGGGGGACCCTGCGCATACAATCCGGAACCGCTTGCTGACTTTATCGAAGCATTCATGATCGGTGACGGCGAGGACGTGATGACCGAGCTGAACCGGGTCATTCTGGAACGGAAGGAGAAGGGACTGAGCCGTCAGGAAACGCTGCAGAGACTGGCGCAGCTGGAGGGGGTATACGTTCCTTCCTTTTACGATGTGGCCTATCACGAGGATGGAACGGTCGCTTCGGTGAAACCGAATCAGCCAGGCGTGCCGGAAACGGTTCGGCGTCGCGTGGTTGTTGATCTGAACCAGACCTATTACCCGGAAAAAATCCCTGTGCCCTATACGGAAATCGTGTTTGACAGGATCATGCTCGAGATCATGCGGGGCTGCACCAGAGGGTGCCGCTTCTGCCAGGCTGGCATTCTGTACCGTCCGGTTCGCGAGAGAAGCCTGGAAAAACTCATTGATCTGGCGGAAAAGCTTCAGGCGTCGACTGGATATGAGGAAATCAGCCTGAGCAGCCTGTCCAGCGGAGATTATCCCTGCCTGGCAGAGCTGATTCGGGAGCTGATGCGGCGCATGAAGGATAAACGCGTTTCCATCTCTCTGCCCAGCCTTCGCATTGACAGTGTGCTGAAGGAAAGCCTGGAGGAAACGCAACAGGTCAAGAAGAGCAGCCTGACCTTTGCACCGGAAGCGGGGACGCAGCGCATGCGGGATGTGATTAACAAGGGGGTTACAGAGGCGGACCTGCTGGAAAAGGTCAGAGATGCCTTTGAAGGTGGATGGAGCAGCGTGAAGCTGTACTTTATGGATGGGCTGCCGACAGAAACAACGGCGGATCTGGATGGAATAGCGGATCTTGCACGGAAGGTCGTCGCGGAGTATTTCAATGTGCCCCGCGATCGGCGTGCGAAGGGGCTTCGGGTGACTGTGAGTGCGAGTACCTTCGTGCCCAAACCTTTTACGCCCTTTCAGTGGGCTGCTCAGGATACCATTGAACAGATTCAGGAAAAGCAGGAGCATCTGAAAAAGGTCCTGAACATCAAGGGCGTCAACTTTAACTGGCATGAACCTCACCTGAGCTTTCTGGAGGCGTGCTTCGCCCGCGGAGACCGCAGAATCGGGGGCGTACTGGAGAAGGCTGTAGAGCTGGGCTGCTGCCTGGACGGCTGGAATGAAGCCTTCCGGTTTGATCTATGGATGAAGGCCTTTGAATCCTGCGGACTGGATCCTGCCTTTTATGCGAACCGCGGGAGAGAGAAGGATGAAATCATGCCCTGGGATCATATCGACTGCGGGGTGACAAAGTCCTTTCTCTGGTCAGAAAAAGAAAAGAGTGAGCGGGCGGAAACAACCAGGGACTGCCGCCAGGGGTGCAATGGCTGTGGAATGCAGCGTTGGAAAGGAGTGTGTGCCTATGCGAATCGTCGCGGTGTTTGAAAAAAGTGAACGAATTCGCCACATCGGGCATCTGGATATACAGCGTGCTGTGCAGCGCGGGCTGAGAAGAAGCGGCCTTCCGGTCGCCTATTCCAACGGCTTTAATCCACATATCCTGATCACCTTTGCTTCCGCGCTGAGTACGGGCGCCTGCGGAAAGCGGGAACTGATGGACGTGAAAATGGCGGCGTCTGTCACGGAAGCGGAATTCCTTGAAAAAATGAATGGCGCCATGCCGCCGGAGCTCAGAGTGCTCGAAGCCCATGCGGTGGATGATCATTTTCCCGCACTGATGGCCAGTGTTCGGGCTGCTGGATATGATCTGCTGATTCGGGACGCGGATGCAGGACGGAGACTGGTGAATGCGATTCCGGAGATGATGGCCGAGGAGCAGATTCCGGCTGTCCGAAAAACAAAGACCGGGATGAGGGAGTGTGATATTAAACCGCTCATCCTCGGACTTCGGGGAGAAGACAATCACATTTACGCTACGCTGACGCTGACCGAAAAGGAAGCCTGCAAGCCCATCATGCTCCTCAGCGCGCTGGGAAGAACGGCGGGCGTGCCGGAAGAGCAGGAGGTTCGGGTGCTTGTCACCCGGCTTGCGCTCTATGGTGAAGACGAAGAAGGCCATCTTTTGCCTCTGGAGAAACTGACATGAAACGTGAACTCTATTTCAATCAGGGTTTCTGCTGCGTTGTCGAGGACGGAAGGCTGGTTGAATATATCCTGGAGGATGAATCAGATCAGGCGGGCGGTCTTGTCATCGGCAGAGTGGACCGGATGATGGCCAGCCTTCGCTGCGCGTTTGTGGATATTGGACGGAAAAGAAGCGGCTTTTTGCCGCTGGCGGAGGACAGCCGAACCTTCCAGGGTCAGGAGCTTCATTCCGGAGACATGATCCTTGCCCAGATCAAGAAGGAAGAGACGGGTGAAAAAGGGGCTTTCCTGACCCGGGATATCACATTGCCCGGCAAATACCTGATTCTGATGCCGATGAACCGGCATGTCGGCGTCAGCAGCCGCATTCAGAAGGAAGAAGACAGGGAGCGACTGCTGGAAATCGGAAAGGCCCTGGCGGAAGACAGAATGGGAATCGTCATGCGGGCGGCGGCCGAACAGGCTTCCCAGGATGCGCTGCAGGAGGAGCTGTCACAGCTGTGGCAACAGTGGGAAGGAGTATGTCTTGAAGTACGGGACAGACAGCAGCCGGGTCTTCTTTCCGTGCTTCAGGGACATTTCGCCCAGCTCCGGAATGATTACGCGGCGCGGGGAATCGACCATATTTATGAAGGCATACCGCTTTTACCCGCATTGAAAAATCAGCTCCGGGAAGCCGCACAGCGTCGTGTCAATCTGCCGCATGGAGGAACCATCGTGATTGATCGATGCGAGGCGATGACGGTCATCGATGTCAACAGCTCCGGCAATACAGGGAGCGCAAGTCGAAGAGAGACCATTCTTCAGACGAATCTGGAGGCCTGCGAGGAGATCGCGATTCAGATCAGACTCAGGAATCTCTCCGGTATGATTCTGATTGATTTTATTAATATGGAATCAGAAACAGACCGAAGTCTTGTCAGCGCTCGGCTTCAGACCTGCCTGGAGCTGGACCGGGTGAAAACCGTGATTCACGGCTATACCTCGCTGGGCCTGATGGAAATGACCCGAAAACGGACGAGGCCCGATTATACGGAGCAATGGACGATTCCGTGCGCCGCCTGCCATGGCAGCGGCCGCGTGTTTCAGGAAAGGATGGAAGCATGAACAGAGCTGAGCAGATGATCTCCCCGGCGGAAATGGAGCGGCAGAGAGCGTTTTCCCGCGAAATTCTGGAGATGCCCCATCGCCCCAGAAGCTATTATGTGGTGACCTATGGATGTCAGATGAATGCCCATGATTCTGAAAAAATAGCCGGCATGCTGGAGGAAATGGGCATGGAGCCGGCTGAGGAGCGGGACAGCGCAGACTTTGTCATTTTCAACACCTGCTGTATTCGTGAAAATGCAGAACGACGCGCATTGGGCAATGTAACCTGGCTGAAGGAAGTACGGAAGAGCAGGCCGGATATGGTCATTGCCGTCTGCGGCTGCATGGTGCAGGAGCCCGGGATGGCGGAGAAGCTGATGAAGCAGTATGATTTTGTCAATCTGGCTTTCGGAACTTCGAATCTTCACCGCTTTCCTGAACTGCTGTATGAAGCCCTGAACCGGGACCGGAGTGTGATTGAAGTCGATGACAGGGACATCATTGCCGAAGATATTCCGATCAAACGCCTGCGGCATGATGCTGCCTATCTGACGATCATGTACGGCTGCAACAATTTCTGCAGCTATTGTATTGTGCCTTTTGTCCGCGGCCGGGAGAGAAGCCGTGATCCTGGACGGATCCTGGAGGAGGCAGGAATGCTGCATGCTTCCGGCGTTCAGGAAATTATGCTGCTGGGGCAGAATGTGAACAGCTACGGAAAAGATCTGGAGCATCCGTTTTCCTTTGCCATGCTTCTTCGGGAGATGGACCGGATCGGGATTCCTCGCATCCGCTTTATGACCAGCCATCCAAAGGATCTTTCTCAGGAGCTGATTGACGTAATGGGCAGCGGACAGCATATTCTTCCCCAATTTCATTTGCCTGTTCAGAGCGGAAACAATGAAATTCTCAAGCGCATGAACCGGCACTATACCCGGGAGGATTATCTGGATCGCGTTCACAGGCTTCGACAGGCCATTCCGGGCATCGGGCTGAGCACTGATATCATCGTTGGCTTTCCCGGAGAGACGGAGGCTCAGTTTGAAGAGACCTTGAGCCTGGTGGAGGAAGTCCGGTTTGACAGCGCTTTTACCTTTATCTACTCTCCCCGCGTCGGAACCCGTGCCGCGGAGATGCCGGATCAGGTTGCTCCGGATACCGCAAACAGACGGATCCAGCGTCTGATTGATCTGCAGGAGAACCTGCAGAAGGAAACGCTGTCCAGATATATCGGGCAGCGGGAAGAAGTCCTCGTGGAGGGACTGAGCCGGAGAAGCGACACAGATGTTTCCGGCAAAGGCCTTCACGGGGTTTCCGTGACCATGCCCGGAGACAGGGAGATGATCGGCAGGATTATTCCCTGCCGGATAACAGGCATCAAAAACAACACCCTGATCGGAGAAAGGATCGAAGCATGAGAAACGTGATGATGAAAACCCAGGAGCTGGCTGAGGCCATTCTGGAAAGTGAAGTCTATCAGAAGATGAAGCTCAGGGAACGCGAAGCGCAGCAGAATGAAGAAGCCTCTGCGGTGCTGCAGGATATGATCGACAAGAGGCACCGGGTTGAAGAAATCCTTTCCTCTGCCGACATGAAGCCTGAGGAGCTCCAGAAGGCCAGCCAGGAGATGGTGGATGCTGAAAAGCGCATGAATGAGAATCCGGTGCTCCAGGATCTGAAGGCAGCCCGGAAGGATTTTCAGACGATGATGGATAATGTGAATCAGCTGCTACGGCTGGTTGTTACAGGGGAGGTTCCGGAGGAAGTATCTGCCACCGCCAGCTGCGGCGGGAACTGTGCTGGATGCAGTGGATGCGGAGGCTGACTTCCCGGATTCTTCGGACGGGGTGAAAGCAAAACTGATCAGACGGGGAGTCGAGAAATAAAATGGCGCTGTCACCGATGATGCAGCAGTACTTCAGAATCCATGATGAATACCCGGATTGTCTGCTGTTTTTCCGGCTGGGAGATTTTTATGAGCTGTTTTTCGAGGATGCGAAGCTTGTTTCCAAAGAGCTCGAGCTGACGCTGACAGGAAAGGAATGCGGCCTGGAAGAAAGGGCGCCCATGTGCGGCGTACCTTATCATTCTGTGAACGTATACCTCGAAAAGCTGATTGAAAAAGGCTATAAGGTTGCGATCTGCGAACAGATGGAGGATCCCGCGCTGGCCAAGGGACTGGTGAAGCGTGAAGTGATCCGGGTGATGACACCGGGTACGGTGACGGATCCTACCATGCTGGATGAAAAGACCAATAATTATCTTCTGAGCGTCTGTATCAGCAGGCAGAAGGCAGGCGTCGCCTATGCGGATCTGTCCACGGGGGAAACGGAGGTTATGGAGCCGGAGCTGAGCTCCCTGCGCGCAGAAATCGCAAGAATCAGTCCGACGGAAATCATCTGCAATGATACGGCTGCCCTGACCGCGGCGATCGGCGGGGAGCATGCAAAGGCGACGCAGCAGCCGTCTGGCTGGTTTCAGCTGCAGAACGCCACCGATCTGCTGAGGAGCCAGTTCCACGTGTCGCATCTGACGCCTCTCGGGCTGGATGAACATCCAAGCGCTGCCAGCGCGGCCGGTGCGCTGATCCGATATCTGCGGGAAACCCAGAAGAACAGCCTGGAGCATATTCGTACCCTCCGCTTCTCTGAAAATGGAAGAACCATGCTGCTGGATCCTCATACGCGCAGGAACCTGGAGCTGACGGAACGCCTGCGGACTGGCAAAAAGCAGGGGACGCTTCTGGGATTGCTGGATCAGACCGCAACCGCCATGGGCGGCAGGCTTCTGCGTCGCTGGGTGGAGGAGCCGCTTCTGAATCTTTCGGAAATCCGCAGGCGGCAGGACGCTGTGGAGGAGATGGCCGGCAACCGCCTGATGGCCATGTCGCTGGAGGAAGAGCTGGCTGGCGTTTACGATATCGAACGGCTGATCAGCAAGGTGGCATACCGGAATCTGAACGCGCGCGACTGCCTGGCACTGGGTGCCAGCCTCAAGCGGATTCCGGAGATTCAGAACGCGCTTCAGGGCGCGAGAAGCGACACGGTTCGAGGCATCCGGGAAAGGCTGGATTCTCCGGTGGAGCTGACGACTCTGCTTGAAAGGGCCATTCATCCGGATGCGCCTGTCGTCATCACCGAGGGAGGAATCATCCGGGACGGGTACTCCGAAGAGCTGGACGGGTACCGGGAGGCCCAGCGCAACGGAAAGCAGTGGATTCTGGAGCTGGAAACGGAGGAGCGGAACCGGACCGGGATCCGCAACCTGAGGATTCAGTACAATAAAGTATTCGGATACTATATTGAAGTGACGAAAAGCTTTCTCAGCCAGGTTCCTGACAGATATATCCGGAAGCAGACGCTGACAAACGCGGAACGCTTCATGACTCCGGAACTGAAGGAAATAGAAGAAAAAATACTTCGTGCGCAGGAAATGAGCGTCCGGCTGGAGCTGGAGCTGTTTAACGGCGTCCGGGATGAAATAGCCCGGAACCTGGATGTCCTTCAGAGAATCTGCGAAGGCGTGAAGGAGCTGGATGTATACCAGAGCCTTGGAAAGGTGGCTGTCGAAAACCGGTACTGCAGGCCTGAAATGACGGAAGACGGTCAGCTGCAGATCCTGGAAGGACGTCATCCGGTGGTGGAGCAGAATCTCCAGGAATCCGGGTTTGTACCCAATGATACGCTGCTGGATCTGGAAGAAAACAGGATGATGATCATCACCGGGCCCAACATGGCCGGAAAAAGCACCTACATGCGGCAGGTAGCTCTGATCTGCCTGATGGCGCAGATGGGCTCCTTCGTTCCTGCAGCGGAGGCGCATATTCCCATCAGCGATCAGATCTTTACGCGCGTCGGGGCGTCGGATGATCTGGCCAGCGGACAGAGCACCTTCATGGTGGAAATGAGCGAGACGGCCTTTATTCTTCGGAACGCAACGCGCCGAAGCCTGATTATTCTGGACGAAATCGGGCGCGGAACAAGTACCTTTGACGGGCTGGCGATTGCGTGGGCCGTCGTGGAATACATCTGCGATCCGAATAAAATCGGCGCAAAAACGCTGTTCGCGACCCACTATCACGAGCTGAGCGAACTGGAAGGCCATCTCTCCGGGGTGAAGAACTACTGCATCTCAGTCAGGGAACAGGGAGAAAACGTGGTTTTCCTGCGCAAGATTATTCGAGGCGGTGCGGATCGGAGCTTCGGCGTTCATGTAGCCAGGCTTGCGGGAGTTCCGCATGAGGTCGTGGTGAGAGCGCATGAGATTCAGGCCAGGCTGGACGTAAGCAATATTAATCAGAATACCATTGGTCAGAACATCCTGGGCGAGGGGGAAGGATTCAGAGAAAATCAGCAGGTTGATCTGTTTGAGTACCGGAAAACGGAAATCATTCAGCAGCTTCAGGATATTGACGTCATGGCGCTGACACCGATGGATGCAATTAACAAGCTGTTTCTGCTCAGAGAGATGGCCAGAAACCTGTGATGCCCGACCGGGAGGAGAACGAATGGGAAAGATACAGCTGCTGAATGATCAGCTGATAGGAAAAATTGCTGCGGGTGAAGTCGTGGAGCGACCTGCGGCCGCCATCAAGGAGCTCGTGGAGAACAGCCTGGACGCGGGAGCTACCTCAATCACCATTGAAATCCACCAGGATCCGACGGACTATATGCGGGTGACGGATAACGGGCATGGCATTGAGACAGCGGATATCCGTATGGCTTTTGAGCGACATGCGACAAGCAAAATTCACCAGGAAAAGGACCTGGATGCCATTGCAACCATGGGATTCCGGGGCGAAGCGCTGGCCAGCATCTCTGCTGTATCCAGGATGACGATGGTCACACGGGTGAAGCAGGACGATGCCGGGATCAGGGTGCTGAACGAGGGAGGCGTGATCCGGGATATTCAGGAACAGGCCTGCCCAGTGGGCACATCCATGATCGTGCGGGATCTGTTCTATAATACGCCTGTGCGCAGGGGCTTTCTTCGGAAAACCTCCGCAGAGGTACAGAGCATTTTCGAGGTGGTTTCTTCCGCGATTCTCAGCAGGCCGGATGTCAGCTTCAGGCTGATTTCAGCCGGAAAAACGATCTATCATTCTACGGGAGACGGGACGCTTGCCTCTGCCGTGCTTGCCGTCTTTGGCAGGCAGGCGCTTATGGAGATGCGGGAGGTTCGCGGAAGCCAGCTGGGGGTGCTGGTGGAGGGATATGTTGGGATCGGAGAGCTGGCACGAAGCACGCGCAGCGGGGAGCATTTTTTTGTCAATCATCGCATGATGAAGAGCCTGGCTCTGTCTGCAGCCCTGGAAAACGCCTGTCGGGAGCGGGTGATGATCGGCCGCTTTCCCATGTGCGTGCTGAACCTGACGATGCCTTACGAAGAGGTCAATGTTAACGTGCATCCGAATAAGATGGAGGTCAGGTTTCGCCGGGAAAAAGAGGTTTGCACCGCGCTGTCCGATGCGGTTCTGGATGCGCTGAGGGAGCGGGATGCTTTCGAAAAGCCTCTGGAGATGCATCTGAACGAAGAGGCCCCTGCTGAGCAAAAAAATAACGCACCCGTTCAGCCTGTGGATGCGGATGAAATCAGAAAACGGCTGCAGGCCAGGGATACGCAGATTTCAACCGTCCAATCTGTTCCTCCTGTTCCTGCGCAAAGCGGGGAAAAGGGAAGGACAGAACAGCCGGCAGACAAGCCCATCCTCCGATTCAGCGAACCGGAGCAGGGGGCGCCTGGGTTTTCTCTGCGCAACGTGCCCTCCTCGTCTCCTGCCCCCGTCAGACAGGCAGCCTCGCCCTCCAGCCCTCCGCCAGTGGAAACGGAGCAGGCTTCCAACGCTCGGGATCAGGCTCCTTCGGAAGAAGAAAAGTCTTTTACGCCGGAAGTCCTGGAGAAGGCGGAACAAATCAGTGCGCTGGTGGAGAAAAAGGATATCCGCCCAATGCGGGTCTTTGGAGCGGTCTTTGACACCTTTATTCTGATCGAATATGCGGATCATCTGCTGCTGGTGGATCAGCATGCTGTACACGAACGTCTCCTGTTTGACCGACTGATGCAGTCCTATGGGACAGAAAAAATGGGCCAGGAGTTACTGGTGCCCTTTACGCTGAGTGTGACGCAGCACGAAATGGCGTTGTTTCAGGAGAATCAGTCGCTGCTGGAAGGGATCGGCCTCAGAGCGGAGCCCTTTGGCGAGCATGATCTGGCTGTTCGCTCGCTCCCTGTTGTCCTGGGCGACATTCAGCCCGTGGCGTTTCTGCGGGAAATCCTGGGAGATCTGGAATCGGGAAGAGCACCCACGTTCGAGAAGAAGCGGACGGTGCTTCTGCAGTCCGCCTGCAAACATGCGATCAAAGGCGGAGAAAAGCTTTCCGATGATCTGCTGCGCGATCTGGTAGAGCAGATGATTGATCGACGCGTCACGCCAACATGTCCCCATGGCCGTCCTCTGGTGGTTTCAATCAGCCATCTGGAGCTGGATAAAAAATTCAAACGCATCCAAACATGAGGAAGATGACAGGATGGAAGAGAAGATCATCTGCCGGGTATTACCCGGCCCTACCGCAAGCGGCAAAACGGCGCTTGCACTTCGCCTGGCCGAGGAGATGGGCTGGAGCATTCTTTCGATGGACAGCATGCAGATCTATCGTGGAATGGATATCGGAACGGCAAAGCCCAGTGCCGCTGAGCGGCTGCGGGTTCGCCATCATCTGATCGATATCCGGGATCCGGAGGAGGCCTTCAGTGTTGCCGACTATCTGGAGGAAGCGCTTAACATAATCAATCGGTTACATGACGAAGGAAAAGAGTTCCTGTTTGTGGGCGGGACAGGTCTGTATCTGCAGGCGCTGATGCATCCAATGCATCTGGGCTCTGTTCCGGCCAACGAAGCGCTTCGCGCTGAGCTGATGGAGGAGTCCCTGAAACCGGATGGGCGGAAGCTTCTTCATGACAGACTTGCTTCAATTGACCCTGAAACCGCGTCGCGTCTTCATGAAAATGACTCCAGACGAGTGATACGGGCCCTTGAAGTCAGCATGGTAACCGGCATACCCTTTTCTGCGCAGCCTGCTCCGACGGAGGCCGAAAGTCCGTTTCTGTGGAAAGTGGTCTCTACATCCATGCCCAGACCCATGCTTTACGACCGGATCAATACCCGGGTGGATGACATGCTTCGCAATGGCCTGGAGGACGAGGTGAGGAGCCTGATCTCGCGGGGAGTGCCCGATACGGCACAGAGCATGCAGGGACTCGGATACAAGGAAATGATCCCCTGTATCCGCGGAGAGACGTCGCTGGAACTGGCGCGGAAGCAGATTCAGACAGGGACACGGCATTATGCCAAGCGTCAGATGACTTTTTTCCGCCGCGAGCCCGGGATCCGGTATGTGGATGTCACGGAGAAGGATGCCTACGGGCAGATCCGACAGATGCTGGCATAGAGAGATGACAGGGAAAACAGGAAGAGGTGTATCAATTGATGGATCATGCGGAACAGATGGTTGAGCAGGCGGAGCGGGAGCTGATCACTGCTTTCAGGGAAATCGACCGGAATGAGGAAATCCGTACAAAGCAGGTCCTGGACATTTTCCGGGAGCAGCAGATCAGCTACCGTCATTTTGCAGGGACGTCAGGATATGGATATGATGATGTGGGGCGGGACGCCCTGGAACGGGTGTTTGCGCAGGTTTTTCATACGGAAGCGGCGCTGATGCGTCCGCAGATAGCCAGCGGGACAGCAGCGCTGAGCCTGACCCTCTTCGGCATGACGCGGCCGGGAGAGCGCATCCTGAGCGTGACCGGAATGCCTTATGATACGCTGCTCGGCGTGATAGGCATCGGAAAGGGTCCGGGCATCGGCTCTCTGCGGGAAATGGGTGTGGATTTTGACTGCGTCGAGCTGAGAGACGGTGCCATTGATCTGGATGCGGTTCGGGCAGCCATGACCGATCATACCACGCTGGTGATTGCGCAGCGGAGCCGTGGATATGCATGGCGGCCGAGCCTGATGCCGGAAGCATTCGCGGAAGTGGCGGACATGCTTCATCAGGAATTTCCGCAGGCGAAGCTGATGGTGGATAACTGCTATGGGGAATTCGTACGGGATAAGGAGCCTACGGATTATGGGGCGGATCTGTGCGTTGGCAGCATGATCAAGAATCCGGGCGGCGGAATTGCGCCGACAGGCGGCTACATTGCAGGAAAGACCGAGGACATTGACCGCATCGCCTATCGCCTGACGGCGCCTGGACTGGGCAGGGAGCTGGGATCCTATGCCGGCGATTACAGGCCGTTCTTTCAGGGGCTGTTCATGGCGCCCCATACCGTCGCACAGGCGCTGAAGACGGCGCTGCTCGCAGCAAGGCTGTTTGAAAACATGGGACTCGTGACTTCCCCCTCTTCCTCAGAAAAAAGAGCAGATATCATTCAGGCGATCCAGATGGGAAGCGGCGAAAAACTGGTTGCCTTCTGCCAGGGACTGCAGGCGGTCAGCCCGATTGACAGTATGGCGTTGCCAGAGCCATGGGCAATGCCCGGATATGATGACCCCGTTGTCATGGCAGCCGGAACCTTCGTAGCCGGCGCAAGCATCGAACTGAGTGCAGATGGCCCCATGCGGGCTCCCTATACTGCCTTCATGCAGGGTGGGCTGACTTTCGCACATGGGAAAATCGCGATGGCGGAGGCACTCAGACGTATGGAAAAGGTTTCACGGCAAGGCTGAAACACGGGCTGTGCTTTAGAAGGAAACTGTGCTATACTGGTACCCGGAAAGGGTGATGGACGGTTGAACCTGAATCTGGAAGGAAAGATGACGGAGTCGGAAGCGTCGATGCTCAATGCCCTTCAGCTGGCCTACATCGGAGATGCTGTGTGGGAGATGCTGGTCCGCTCCAGCATGATACACAGGCGATATAATGTTCATCATCTTCACCAGCAGAGCATACGCCGGGTCAATGCAGGAGCACAGGCAAGAGCCCTGGCCCTGATTCTGCCCGGACTGAGCGAGACGGAGGCAGAGATTGTCCGAAGGGGAAGGAATGCCCATGCTCATCATCCTGTTCCGCGCAATCAGCATCCCGACGACTACAGTGCTGCGACAGGTCTGGAAGCGCTGATCGGATATCTGTATCTGACCGAACAGGAGAAAAGGCTGGCTTCCCTGTTTTTACTGGTGATGAATGAGGAGGAACATCATGGCTGAAAGAAAAGAGCTGCATGTGGAACTGCTCCGCCACAGCCTTGCTCCGGAGGAGCTTGCCGCCCTGGGGGCGAAGCTCTGTTATTCACGCTCCGATCTTGCCGGGCTCCTGGAAAAGATCTCCGGGCAGGATCAGCGGCAGTTCATTCGACGTCTGATGCAGATGGGACATGAATCGGTGTTTGAACATGTCAGCTTCACCTTTGGTATTGAAGGGGTCAGCCGCGTGCTTCTGGCTCAGCTGACCCGTCACAGGCTGGCCAGCTTTTCCGTGCAGAGTCAGCGGTATGTTTCCTATGAGAAAGGATTCGGATACATTCTTCCGCCCCAGATTGAGGCCCTTGGGGAAGAGGCGGTTCTCGCTTTCCATCGGCAGATGGAAACGATGGAGCAATGGTACCAGGAATGGCAGGAAAAGCTCGGACGGGGGGAACACAGCAATGAAGATGCACGCTTTGTTCTGCCCAATGCCTGTGAAACGCGGCTTGTTATGACAATGAATGCCCGGGAACTGAGACATTTTTTTGCACTGAGAATGTGCACGAGGGCACAATGGGAAATCAGAACTCTGGCACAAACCATGCATGCGCTATGCATGAAGGTTGCTCCTGAGCTGTTCGCAGACGCCGGACCCGGATGCCTTCGCGGTTCGTGTCCGGAAGGAGAGAAAAGCTGTGGGCAGGGAAGGCTCATGAGGGAAGAACGCGCCAGGCTGATCGCCAGTATGGAATCAGAAGAGGAAAAGGAGAACTAATCAATGGCATTCTATCAGAAAACACCCCAGCAGGAACGGATGGAGAAAAGAAAGCGCAGATTCGCTGACTGGTCCGAAGAAGGCACCCGGTATCAGAAAAAGCCATCCCGGCAGACATCTTCCTCCGGCAAGGATCATCGTCGAAGCAATGAGGAAGGGGCTTCCCCGCGGGGCTATTCCCGGGATCAGAAGTTCCACCGGGATTATAACGACCAGGAGAGCTTCCGCCGCCGTTCTCCCGGGAAGGAATCCACTCGCCGCACGGATCTCCCACGGAGGCAGGAGGGTGAGCAGGAAGCGCGTTCCGTGACTTACCAGGATTACGAATATCGCCGGGAACCGTCTTCAATCGCTACGCCTTTGCAGGAAGAAACGCAGAGCAACATTCTGACCGGCAGAAATCCCATCCGGGAAGCCTTGAAGCAGGATCGCGATTTTGAAAAGCTTCTGGTCCAGCGGGGAGAACTCTCGGGCTCTGCGCGTGAAATCGTAGCGGTTGCCAAGGAAAAACATGTCATGGTGCAGGTTGTCGATAAATCCCGCCTGGATGAGATTGCTCCGCACCATCAGGGCCTGATCGCCTTCGTTTCAGCCTATGCTTACTCAACGGTGGACGATATTCTTTCTTATGCGGAGGAACGGCAGGAGGAACCTTTCCTGATTCTCCTGGACGGTATCACGGATCCACACAATCTTGGAGCGATTATCAGGACTGCGGAATGTGCCGGCGCTCATGGTGTCATTGTTCCCATGCATCGCAGCGTAGGGCTGACTCCTGCGGCGGTGAAAGCATCCGCCGGTGCGATCGAGCATATCCGAGTTGCACGGGTGGTCAACCTGAACAGAACCATTGAAGAACTTCAGAAGAAGCATATCTGGGTCTATGCGCTCTCCATGGACGGCGAGGACTATGAACAGATGCAGTTCGAGGGCGGAACTGCGCTGGTGATTGGAGCCGAAGGGGAGGGAATCAGTCATCTGACGGAAGAGAAATGTGATCAGTGCGTTTCTCTCCCTATGCGGGGGCATATTGACAGCCTGAACGCTTCCGTCGCAGCCGGTATTATGATGTACCATGTGCTGGGATGCAGAAGACGAAACGGGCGCTGAGGCTGACAAGGGCTGCAGCCGGGGTTGACTGTTGGAAAGCAGGATGTGGAACTATGCTTGATTACGAACCGGAAGAACATGCGGAAACCGAGCAGGAAGACGTTGCGGAAATGTTCGATTCCAAATATCTGAATATGTCCGATGAACAACTGGTACAGCTGAGGCATGAAGGAGACGATACAGCGGAGGAGTACCTGCTGATCAAATACAAGAATTTTGTCCGCTCCAAAGCCAGAAGTTATTTTCTGATCGGTGCAGACCATGAGGATATTGTTCAGGAGGGAATGATCGGTCTTTATAAGGCTATTCGGGATTACAATCCTGAAAAGCTGAGCTCATTTCATGCATTCGCCGAGCTCTGTATCACTCGTCAGATCATCACAGCCATCAAAACAGCGACCCGGCAGAAGCATATACCGCTGAACAGCTATATTTCTCTGAACCGTCCCCTCTATGATGAGGAAAGCGACCGGACGCTGCTGGATATCATTATTGAGGGCGGTATCTCCAACCCGGAAGAAATGATCATCAATCAGGAAAACCTGGGGAATATTCACGCGAAAATCAACGAGGTGCTTTCCAGTCTGGAGCAGGAGGTTCTGAACGCTTATCTGGATGGAAAGAGCTATCAGGAGATTGCGGATTCCATGGGACGCCACGTCAAATCCATTGACAATGCGCTTCAGCGGGTCAAAAGGAAGCTGGAAAAATATATTGAAAACGACAGCCCGGAGTCATAGCGGAACGCGGGGCATTCCGCCTGGCTTCGGGCTTATTCCAGATTGCCCATCAGAAAGTTCTGCAGCAAAACCGGAGAAGAAGCGGTATGCGTGGCAGCGGAAAAGGTATGCTCGGGCAGACTGGGCTGTTGGCTGCGCCACGTTCCAACGCCGATCACTGTACCGATGAGAATGACTGCGAGGCAGCAGACAGCGGGGATCAGCCGGCTGCTTCTCACAGGCCGCAGCAGAACGGATCCCTCCAGGATACGCTGCTTCAGCATACCGTCAGCCCGGAGAGAACCCAGCGCCTGCTCTGTGATTTCAGGAAGCCGTTCCAGTCTGTTCATGAACGCATCTCTCCTTTCAGCTCTTTTTCCAGCCGGATCCGGGCCCGGCTTAATCTGGAAGACACCGTGCCTTCAGCAATGC
>ODAI012784433.1_pt1 | contig 40004 bp, 30 predicted proteins | sample 1539321 | NCBI WGS metagenome assembly ODAI01 (sample SAMN02144231, study PRJEB22623) | gut metagenome | biome: sheep rumen | host: Ovis aries | place: New Zealand
GAATGCGGCGGCGGCGAGAACTTCGTTGCTTCGAAGAAGGCCATCCAAGAGCTCGACGACCGCCTCATCCACTATGAAGGCATGAACGAAGTAGCGGATATGGACAGCCGCATGTACCCCAGGATAGACCATATGATACGTCTCGACAAGCAGGCTGACCTGCAAGGTCGTCCGTTCTACCTCTGCGAATATGCTCACGCAATGGGCAACGCCATCGGCAACCTGCAGGAATATTGGGACTACATCGAGTTCGAGAGCCAGCGCATGATAGGCGGCTGCATCTGGGACTGGGTGGATCAAAGTCTCTGCAAATGGGGCGAACCGACCAAGAACATGTACTACGGCGGCGGCTTCGGCGACTATCCTAATGACCAGGACTTCTGCTGCAACGGCATCATAACAGCCGACCGCCACGTCACACCCAAGTTGCTCGAGGTCAAGAAGGTGTATCAGTACGTTGACTTCAAGTTGAACGACGAAGGCAAGATACGCATTCGCAACCGCTACTGCTTCACGCCGTTGAGCGCCTTCACATTCCATTGGAGTCTGCTTCGCGACGGTCGCATGATAAAGAGCGGCACCACATCGCTGCCCGAAGTACAGCCTGGCGACAGCTGCTTCATTGAACTTCCTTGCAAACTGCCTGATGGAGAAGGCCTATACCACCTCAATGTTTCCCTCAGGCTCAAGGAGGCAACGAATTGGGCAGAGGCCGGACACGAGGTCGCAACAGAGCAGCTCTTGCTTCGCGACGGTCAGCCCACGCTCATGGCGGCTGCCAAAGCAAGTGGAGCCCTCAAGGTCGAGGAGAATGCTCAGCAAATAAGTGTCAAGAATGAAGGCTTTACCTTTGCCGTCAGCAAGCAGAGCGGAGCTGTTACAGAGCTGTCGTACAACGGCAAGCCCATTATCGTGACGGGCGACAAGATACCTTTCGGCAACCTGACTTTCAACGGTTTCCGCAGCATCAGCAACGACCGCCGCAACAATTTCAAGAGCGAAATCCAGTCTCCCAAAGTAACTTTGCAGCAGGAAGAAGACGCGGCAATCATCAACGTTACATATAATGTCAAGTCCGGTCGCGACGGTCAGACCAACATTCCCGTCGAGACAACTTATACCATCTACAATGACGGCAGCATCGGCGTCAAGAGCAATTTCGGCAACGAAAGCAACAAGGACTTCAGCCGCCTTGGCCTCATCGCAGCACTCGACCCGCGTCTGGGCAACGTCGAGTGGCTCGGCCGCGGTCCTCACGAGAACTATCCCGACCGCAAGACCTCAGCATTCATGGGCGTATGGAACAACACAGTGAACGGCATGACTGAGGAATACGAGAAGCCTCAAAGCATGGGCGAGCGTTGTGACGTGAAGTGGGTGACCTTCACGGACGATAAGGGAGAAGGCGTCCGCTTCCGTACAGGTGGTAAGTTCCACTTCAGTGCCCTGCATTACATGGACGAGGAACTCTGGCAGACAAAGTACTTGCACGAACTCAGCAAGATTCATCGTCCAGAGATTATCCTGCATCTCGATGCTGCCATGCGTGGTCTTGGCAACCAGAGCTGCGGCCCAGGCCCGTTGGAAAAGTATGAACTCCGCGAAAAGAACTACAGCTATGGCTTCGTTATTGAGCCTGTAAAGTAAACTAAACGATGAGACAGGAAGAACTTTCCCTGGAAGAGCAAGTGGAACGCATCCGCAGGAAGCGGGCAGGACAACACGACAACACCAAGATCAGAATGGTGCTCAACACGTTGTTCCTCGTCTTGGCAGCCATCGGACTTGCCATGTACTTCTTCGGTGGCGAGAATCATATGCCGGCGCTCATCGTCATTGCCGTCGGCATGGCGTTCAAGGTCATAGAATTCATAATGCGTCTCCTCTAATCCAAAGCATGAACCGTAGGTTATTCATATCGTTGCTCCTCTTCTGCACCCTGCTGACAGCAAGTGCTCAGACACATCGTGTCAATAAGGACGGAAGCAATGCCGCCCTCTACGATGATGGCGAAACATACATCGTAAGGGATGACGACTACGGTTCATATACAGATGGAGCTGGTAATCGCACAACCTGGGGACGCGACACGACAAAGCATAAAAACGAGAAACCTATTCCCATCGGACAATTCCAATGGGTATTGGAACCTCGTCTTGGCACCGTCGTCGATGCGGAAAACAATGATACCGTCGTGCATGACTTCCAGAAATGGAACGCCACCGATGGCTATACAGGCGAATACAACTACCTTGCCAATATTTCGTCTCCACGCTTGAGTCGTCTCTACTTCAACCGAGACAACACTTCCGACGAGTTTCTCTTCCTGCAGCCCTTTAGCTTTTTCCGTGGCTCGCTACAGGACTTTCGCTTTACCAACACAAAGAGTCCCATCACGAACCTTGCCTATCATTCATGTGGCAACAGGCAGACTGGCGAGGACCGCGTCCGTGGTTACTTCGCCACCAACATCAACAAACTTGCCGGTCTGGGCTTTAAGATAGACTATAGCTATGGCGTCGGCTATTATTATGCTCAGCCAAGCAGCATGTTCGGTAGCACATTCTATGGCTATTATCGCGGCGAACGGTATAACATCCATGCTTACATCGGCGTCAACCACATGAAGATGGGCGAGAATGGTGGCATCGAGGATGACCGATACATTGAAGACCCTTATAGCCTTGGGCAATCATACGATTCGAGGAACATACCGACGATGCTCGACCAGACATGGAACAGGAACCACGAACAACACGCCTACCTTTCGCATCGCTATAACATGGGCTTTACGCGTGTCATTGAGGTACCCGACTCCTTAAAGCCCACTCCTCCATCTACTGCTGAGCTTCTATCCGATTTGCCCGACAGCATTCAGACTGTGCTTCGAGGAGATACCTTAGCACGAAGACTTGCTATTGACTCGCTCATGCAAGTTTGGCAAGGCAAACAGGAAATACCCAAAGAGTTCATTCCCGTCACCAGTATCATACACACCTTTGAGCTAAGCAATCTTAAGCACGAATACCTGTCCCACAACACAACCAAGGATTACTACACAGATTGCTTCTATGGCGATGGGAACAAGATGGCGGACTTGACAAAGGCTCTTTCTGTGCGCAACACCTTTGGCATTGCTCTTCGCGAAGGATTCAACAAGTGGGCACAGATGGGCATTACGCTCTTTGGTACTCACAAGCTGCGCACATACCAATTGATGGATGGACAAGACGGGCTGACCCGCTACACGGAAAACGACATCTCTGTAGGCGGTGAACTGGCTCGCACACAAGGTTCTCGCTTCCACTTCAACACATCTGCCGAAGTATGGCTTGTCGGCGAGCATGTTGGCGATTTAAACATAGATGGCAAGACTAACCTACAGTTGCGCCTTGGCAGACGTGACAGCCTCTTTACCGATGTGCACGTCAACTTCATGCATCGCAAGCCGACCTTCTTCTTCCGGCATTATCACTCACAAGTATGTTGGTGGGACAACGATGACCTGAGTCGGGAAGTACGCCTAAAGATTGATGGTACACTTCGCCTCAAGAAACTCGGAACAAAACTGCAAGTCGGTTTCGAGAATGTATCGAACTACACATACTTTGGCATGCAGAATACTCTGCATGCTGGAAAGAGCGCAACAAGTATCATCCCTACAGATTACAGCCATGCAGTTGATGTTATGCAAACCGGCAGCGTACAGGTATTTGGAGCGACACTTGCCCAAGACCTCCATTGGAAGTTTATACATTGGGATAATCAGGTGAGTTACCAAACAAGCAGCAATCAGGATGCCTTGCCACTTCCGAAACTAAACATATACACCAATCTTTATCTGCTCTTCCGCATAGGCATTGCAAAGGTATTGCGTGTGCAGATTGGTGGTGACATGCGATTCTTTACATCATACTACGCGCCTGACTATAGCCCTGCCATTCAGCAGTTTGCCGTGCAAGATACCAACTTCGAACGAGTAAATATAGGGGGCTATCCTATCGTTGGAGTTTACGCCAATATGCATCTGAAGCACTGCCGCCTATATGTCTCAGCCCGTCATGTCAATGCAGGCTCCGGACATTCCTTCCTCGTGCCACATTATCCCATTAACCCTTTGACCATCCACTTCGGCCTGAGCTGGAACTTCTTCAATTAAATGCCACAGCCTATATATAAAGAAATACGATGGGGCTTCATCGGTTGCGGTGAAGTAACCGAGAAGAAGAGCGGACCTGCATTCAATCTTGTGGCAGGCTCGCGCATCTGGGCTGTAATGAGTCGTAGCAAGGAAAAGGCTTCCTCTTATGCAGAGCGGCACAACATCCCTCGCTGGTACACCGATGCTCTGCAGCTTATCAACGATCCGGAGGTCAATGCGATTTACATCGCCACGCCGCCCTCATCGCACGCCACTTATGCCATTATGGCGATGAAGGCAGGCAAGCCTGTTTATGTAGAGAAACCCCTCGCAAGCAGTTACCTCGACTGTCAGCGCATCAATCGTGTCAGCGAACAAACGCACGTGCCATGCTTCGTGGCTTATTACAGGCGCTATCTGCCTTACTTCCAGAAGGTGAAGGAACTCATTGAGAAAGGGGCCATTGGCAAGGTGACGTCCGTACAGATACGCTTTGCTTGTCCGCCACGCGACCTCGACTATAACAGCACAGCACTTCCCTGGCGTGTGCAGCGCGACATAGCTGGCGGAGGTTACTTCTATGACCTTGCACCTCACCAGATTGACCTGCTGCAAGAAATATTCGGACCGATTGTCAGGGCGAAGGGCTTCAGCAGTAATCGTGGCGGACTTTATGAGACGGAAGACACCGTGAGCGCAGCTTTCCAGTTTGCCGACGGCTTGCCCGGCAGCGGATCGTGGTGCTTTGTCAGTCACGAGAGCGCCCGCACCGACCGCATCGAACTGATTGGCGACCGAGGACAACTGCATTTCTCCGTCTTTACCTACGAGCCCATCGTCATGCGTAATGAGCAAGGGCGTCAGGAGTTTCATGTCGAGAACCCCGAACACGTTCAGCTCCCACTCATTCAGAGCGTAGTGGAACATCTGCAGCAAAGTAGCATCTGCACTGCCGACAGCATCAGCGCCACCAGCGTCAACTGGGTGATGGACCGCATCCTTGGGAAGATATAGCCACCCTTCACCTTTTAACCTTTTCTTTGCAATTGGGGGTATTTGATTTGCCTGTTCGATGGTCTTATAGATGTAACGAGACCAAAAAGACATGATGGATTACAGTAAACAACAGTTCGAGCGGCTCTTCAAGGACAGCTATCCGCACATGTATCGCATGGCGTTCTCCTTGGTAGAGAATGCTGACGATGCCAAGGATGCCGTGCATCAGGTATTCGTCCAAATGTGGAGAGGCAAGCCTGAAATAGCCACGGAGAGCATCCGAGGCTATCTGCTCGCTGCCACAAGAAACCAATGCCTGCACATCCTGCGCAACCGGCAGCTGCAAAGACGACTGAAGGAAGAACTTCAGAAAGAAACAGCCTGGCAGAAGGACGAGGAGCGGGAAGAACTGTTGCAGCAACTTCAGCAGGTCATCGACGACAACCTGACAGAGCAGGACCGCCGCGTGCTCCAGCTTCACTACGAGGACGAGATGACCTATGCGGAAACTGCCTCTGTGCTCGGCATCAGCTCGTCGGCAGTCAACAAACACATCACGCGCTCTTTGGCCAGAATCAGAGAAACCCTTAAATTTGCAAAGTGACATGAAGACTGAAGACATCGACAAGAGAATCGGCATGCCCGACGTGGACAAGGAGTGGGCACGCTTTGAGCAAGAAGTCATCTCGGGAGGGACAAAGAGACACTCTGCACTTGCTTGGGCTTTAGGCATCGGCATCGCAGCATCCGTGGCGCTACTCATTATATATAATATAGGAAAGGAACAGACAGAGGAGCCATTAGTAGCACAAGTACAACCTGCACGGCCCGAGCATGTGTCCGAGCTCGCTAGAGTGCCTGCAAAGGAAGTAGTTGCAGAAGTCTCAAAGCCCGTCGCTACTCCACGCAAAGAACTGGCTTTAACGAAAGCTGATGCCTCGGCCACTACGGGACTTGATATTCCTGCCCGTGAATATACAGGTGCAGTTCAGAAATTCAAGATGGACGACATCGAAGATCTCGCCTTCGAGTCTGTTGACCAGGCTCTTCAAGGGCAGATTGCAGAACGGGACATCGCTTCGGCAGACTTAGGTTCAGGCACCACTATGCACCTCCGGGGGATAGGAGATAGCATCATCGACCAGATTGGCAAAACGGATTCATTTCTCGTGGTGGTCAACGGCAAGACTCTGTTTGACTCACGTGGCATGGCGTCAGAAGAAATCGACAGACGCATTGAAGAGTACCTCAAAGAGCAAGGTCTTTTGCAAGACATAAAGATACCTTGTAATAACGGTGCAATAGTAATTATGGCCTCCACTCCAGAGGAAAGGGAAGAACTTCAACGCATGATAGCCAATGCTACTATCGTTCCCACTTCGGCAGATTTGGGTTCAGGCACCACCATGCGACTTCGGGGAACAGGCGACGGGCCAAGCGACAAGGACAGAATCGACTCGACGCTTATCCTGGTGAATGGCGAGCCGCTGCCCGATTCATTAAAGCAAAGGATTATGGGAAACGACATGGACGACATTGACACCTACATGCCTCGGTACTTTTCTCAGCAGGGACTGATGATTGACAGCGTGTACGTCCACAAAGACAGTTATTATACCGAGAAGTATGGCGGACGTGCCAAGTATGGCGTGATAGAGATAACGACCGTGCCCGACACCTATAGCGACGCTTACGTCTGTAAGCATCCGAAACTGAAGAAGAAGTATCACCGTGTTGAGGGCTACATGTTTGATAACAACGGCAAGCCTTTGACGGAAGCCTACGTGCATGTAGAACGGGATTTTTTTATAGGTGCTGCAACCGACTCCACGGGCCATTTCGTCTTTTGGGTTCCGAAAAAGGATGTCACGCTTTGTGCCGAACAAGCAGGCTACAAGTCCTTCAAGTTCTCGCCCACCGACAAAAACCTTGTCATGCATCTCGAGAAGAGCTACAACGGCTACAACATGCGGCTGCGAGGAAACTCACAAGAGCAAATCGCCGGTTTGCCTAAATATGTGCCCGAAGAAAACGAGGTACGGCTTCTTCCCCAAGGTGTCATACGTGGTTCACATAACAGTCCTCCCAATGACTCCATCCTTTACCTTATCAACGGAGTGCCTCAACCAAAGGAAAACAACAAGTGGTTGGACAAGAGGTCTTATCTCGACTACTTCAAAGGGCAGCATTTGCTTGTCAGCAGAGTAATGGATTACAAGAATGTCAAGCAACGCTACATCGAGAAGTATGGAGAGGCAGCTAAGCACGGCGTCATAGAGTACATCTGTGTAGAGGACACACTATGCGACTACTATATGGACCAGCATGAGGAACTGAAAGCAAGCCGCCGTCGTGTGACGGGCGTAGTGTATGACGAAAACGACGAGCCTTTAGAGCATACCATGATTCATATATTTCATGATAGAAGGATATGGGGAACAGAAACGACTGACTCCACAGGCCATTTCGTCTTCTGGGTTCCTCGCACAGATGCCACGCTTCACTTCAAATACATTGGCTATAAGGCAGTCGTCGTTGAGGCAACCGATACGTTCCATACAATCTATCTTCTGCCCGAAGCCACGGAGCGGAGCATGAAATAAAAAACTTATGAACATGAAAAAGCAAATCATTACATTAGTGACGTTGCTGATGGCGGCAGCCATTGGCGCACAGGCTCAGAGCAGACTGGAACCGATGACACAAACTCAGCAGAAGCTGTGGGGAGAAAAGTATTTCGGGACTTGGCTGTCCAGAAGGGCAAGCCAGCAGATGCTCATATTCCCATCATTCAGCTTCCCCTCAGCCTTGTATGTGTATCGCTATGGGGAAAGCGAACGGCTGCAGGTGAAGTGGTGCGAGGTGAAGGAGGCAAGGCCGGATGAGCCGAGACTGAAGTTGGACTCTATAGAGGTCAAGACAGACCGAGCCACGGCATTGATGTTTTCCGACTTAATAAAACATGCCGTCGCCACATGTATGTTCAATGATGAACGACTAGGATTCGACGGAACCACATACTTCTTTGGGAACAGTATTCGTGTTGCCACGATATGGTCGCCCGATAGCGGAAGCAACTGCAAGAGGCTGACAGATGTGTTGGAAAAAGCCATGACTGCTGTCAAGAATCAGGACGAGGAGGAACTGAAGGCATTGCTGCCCGAGGTGGAGTCCCTGACAGAAGTCTTTAAGAAGCTTTACCCTAAAGACTGATATCAGGAAAGACTTGTTAGTTAGTTTTAGAATTAATATCGACACCATGTGGCTCCTGCGTTGTGAAACGTGGGAGCTTTTTGTTTGCTTCTGCTTTATTCTCGTTTGTTGCCGACTTTGAACTGCGTTCGAGCTCGGCTATCGCTCGGTAATGCAGATGCAGTGCATCCGATTACTCTCGCTTATTGCCGACCTTCATCAATGCAATGCCGATTATAATCCAGATAATCTCGCGGACACGGCAGATGATGCTTACAAAGAAGCCTTGCTCGACGGTCAGGCCCATTGCTGCCGTGGAGATGGCAAAGCCACCTTCCTGTACGCCGAGCTGCATGGGCAAGAAGCCTATCAGGTTCGAAAGCAGCGTGGTAAGCGAAACGATGAGGATGCTGTGGAGGAAGGTAAGTGTGATGCCATCGAACCCTCCGCCACCATCTATGCCGAAAAGGAGGAGCATGAAGAGCACCTCGGCACTCTGCACGATACGTGAGAGATACTCAAGGCCCAAGGCTGCATAGAAGTTCTTGCGGTTCTGCTGATGCAACGCGGCAATTTGCGCATCAACCTTGTGCAGGGATTCTGTGTGCGCTTGTAGGAACCTGTTGCTCCATCCTCCGAGTCCCGGCAGATGTCCTATCCAGCGAATCAGCCTCACGACGAGCCCGTACTTGTATCCCCTATAGAAGAGGTAGAAGGCTATCATGCAGAAGACCACGATGATGCCCAAAACGATGCCGACCGTCGTATCGAATGGCAGGTCGCCCACCAGTGCGAGGGCAAGGTAGAGGAAGACGGATGTGAACCAGAACCAGAAGTGCGCAAAGACGTGGAACATCGCATAAAGGATGACGCTGGAGGTGGCGTGCTGCTTCGAGATGTCCTTGCTCAGCTCCATGATGCGGTAAGGTTCTCCGCCCAAGCCGCCGACTGGAGTGGCATAGTTGAGCGCGTAGCCAGTGATGGTTAGCTTGTAGATTCGCCAAAAACCAACGGTTTCATCGGGATCTGTATTGCCCTTGATGACCGACATCCATGCGAGAGCATTGATGCCATAGACGACAATCCAGATGCCCACGATGGGGATGAGCCACAGACCAGCACGGCAGATGTGGCCCCATAGTTCGACGAAACTGACGTCGAACGTGAAGAGCATCACCACGACACACACGATGCCGAGGAAGAAGAAGAAGTTATTCCAGCTCCACTTCATGCTTCAGCTTTCACTTTTGCTGCAACTCTTTTGCAGAACGCCTCGTGGCGGCGGTTAATATAATATGTAAGGAGCCCCATGCAGACTATCTCGAAGAGGAAGTTGCAGACGGGCAGGTCGATGAGACAGAACAGGAAGAACATACCCGAACGGAAGTTGAAGGTGAGCATCGCATTCCAAGGCATCACTCCCTTCGACTCGCGATGCAGTTCCTCGCGAATCTCGTCGGGCATATTGCCGGCGCTTCCATATTTCTCGCGAAGCGTGGCAATCAGCTTCTGGAATTCCGGCGTCGATTGCTCTTGCTTACGGGTATAGTCTATATAAGTCTTGAGGAAGTACTTCCAGAGGCGATTGCCTTCGCTGGGAGTCTCGTCATAGACTTTCTGCTGCTGTTCGGAGTTGTCCAACTCGCTGCCTTTCTCGCCTTTCAGGAGGAAGAGATGTATCTGAATGTAATAGTCGGCAAGCCGCTGCTGGCCGCCCATTCCTGCAAAGCCTGAGATGAGTGCCAAGACCACAACTACAGCCGTTGCGATAAGCGCATTCTGCTCCGTATCGGCTATTCCGAGCCATCCGAACTCCAGAGAATGATGGTTATAGAAGCGGAACATCAAGGCGATGTAGATAGGGATGAACCACACAAAACCCGCCATTCCATCGAGAATTCTGCCCAAGCGGCTCTTCTTTCCAGTCATACGGGCCAACTGTCCGTCGGTACAGTCGAAGATGTCTGCCTGGCAGAGTAGCAGAACACCGATGATGTTCATCAGGAGTCCCTGCCAACCTTCGTAGTAGAAGCTGCCGTGCATGAAGAAGACGCAACTTGCAGCACCGATAATCATGGAGATGATGGTAACTGTGTTGGGATGGATGTCGAGCTTGGCAAAGAGCAAAGCCCATAGATAACTGAGTGGACGCACGACACGATAGTCGAGCCAGTCTTCTGTCTCTGAAGACTTCAGCGTCGCCTGTACTTTCTTCTTGAGTTCTTTTATCATCTTTCTTAATATGTCATTTATTCCCCTATGGGGCGTTGAGCGTTCCCCTATAGGGCGTTGGTCATTCCCCTATAGGGCGTTGGCCATTCCCCTATAGGGCGTTGAACGTTCCCCTGTGGAGGGTTTACTATTCCTCTATAGAGGATACATCTCTTTAGTCTGCAAAAGTACAACTTATTTCTCAATTATACCACATCTTCTGCATTTTTTTTCATTTTGCTTTGCAGTTCATGGGAAAAGTTGTACCTTTGTGCGCTAAACTATAACATTATTGAGATAATGAACTATCTTGACAGAAACGAATTTAATTTCGAGCCTTCCGAGAAGGTCATCGAAGCAATAAAGAACTTCGACCCCCGTACATTGTGCTTCTATACACGCATTTACGACCAGGGGAAAAAGAGTGTAATCAGCGTAAAACTGAGTGAAATCTACGGCGTTCCCGAAGAGCAGGTTCTGCTGGGTTACGGCGGCGAGGAGATGCTCAAGAACGCCATCCACTATTTCCTGATGGAGGGCGACAACAAGACCATCCTGATTCCCGAGTTCTCCTGGTGGTACTACAACCGCGTTGCTGGCGAGTGCGGCGGTTCGTTCGAGATGTATCCTCTCTACGAGACAGGCGACACGTTTGCCTACAACGTCGATGAAGTCATCGCTTACACCAACCGCATTCATCCCAGGATGCTGCTTCTGGCTTCGCCCAACAACCCCACCGGCAACAGCCTCACAAGCGAGGAGATTGGTCGCATCATGGAAAACATTCCCTCCGACACGATGGTGCTCGTCGATGAAGCCTATGCATCTTTCATCACGACCGACGTGGACTACATCGCTCCCCTCGTGAACAAGTACAACAACCTCATCATTTCCCGCACACTCTCGAAGTTCTACGGACTGCCCGGACTGCGTGTCGGCTTCGCATTCATTGGCGCCGGACACGACCAGTTCCTCAGCTACAGCAACAAGTATCTCGGCTACAACCGCTTCTCCGAGGCAGTTGCCCTGGCAGCCCTCGACAGCGCCGACCACTATCGCCGTGTGGCAGACGAGATGGAATGGGACCGTCAACTCTTCCAGAAGGAGTTGGGCAACAAGCCTGGCTTTAAGGTGTATAAGAGCGTGGCCAACTTCATCCTCATCAAGTACCCCACCGCCATCAAGGAGAAACTGCAGAAAGCCCTCGCCGATCAGGACTATAAGATCAAGTTCATGGGCGACAAAGGCCTGGAAGATTGCCTGCGAATCACCCTCGGCCGACGCGAACAGATACAGACCGTCGTTGACACCATCAAGTCAGTACTCAATTCATAATTCACAATTCATAATTCATAATTAGGCTACGCCCTAAGTTTGGCGAAGGAAATAATTATGAATTATGAATAAAAATTATGAATTATGAACTATGATTTATGAATTGTAAAAAGGCCATTATCCTTGCTGCGGGCACAGCCTCGCGACTTCGTCCGCTCACGCTTCATACACCAAAATGCCTGCTTAAGGTTGGCGAACGCACCTTGTTAGAGCGCTCAATGGACGCACTCATCAAGGCTGGCATACGCGAGTTCGTCATCGTGACGGGTTACCTGCATGAGCAAATCGAGAACTTCGTCCAGCAGACTTATGGCGACCGCATCAGCGCATGCTTCATCCACAACAAGGACTACGAGACGACCAACAATATTTATTCGCTCTGGCTGGCTCGTCCAAAAGCTGATGGAGAAGAGGTACTTTTGCTCGACAGCGACCTGCTCTACGACGGACAAATCGTCGAACGCGTCCTCGCAGACAGTCACGAAAACGTCCTCACCCTCATTCGTCACGAACTTGGGGAAGAGGAGATGAAGGTCGTGATGAACGAAGACGGTGCCATCACCGAGATAAGCAAGACTTGCGACCCTGCTTCGGCAGCCGGCGAAAGCCTCGGAATCGAACGAATGGGCAAGGCATACACGACGGCTCTCTACAAGGAGTTGGACGGCATGATGAACAAGGAACACCTCGAAAACACATTCTACGAACTGGCCTTCCTGCGTCTCATTGCCAAAGGAAGCACCTTCAGCGTACTTGACGTCACCGACCTCTTCTCATGCGAACTCGATACGGTCGAAGACTTCGAGAATGCCAAACAACGCATCCCCGCACATCTTTACTAAACTCAATACATTTATATAATGAAAGAGGGAAAGCTAAATTGCTTTCCCTCTTTCTTATTATACATAGGATGTCGGACGTTATTCCTCATCCCAAATGTCCCAGGCATCATTTTCCTTTGCAAGAGCCTGACTGCCGTCAACTGTTGTGTCACTGATACTCAGGCTTTCAGCAAGCATCTGAGCTGCCTGAGCCTCACTTATTTCAATAGATGGTTTTGCGTACTTCATGATTACTTGAGTATTTTCTTGTTACCAATGATGTTGATACCCCTCTGCATCTTGCTCATGCGCTGGCCGGCAATATTGTAGATGGGCTCGTTCAGGTTAGCATTTGCATCAAGGTTGTTGATGCCGGTAGCATTGTCGTCGTCGAAGGTGAATGCCTTCACGCCAGAACCCGTGAACTCGAGGTAGCCCTTGCCCGCTGCAATGGTACTGCCAGTTGTTGCCTGATAGAAAGCAACTCCTTCTGAGCCATCTGCAAGGATGTACTGAGTGCCATCTGCTGTAATATCAGCCAGGGCCGGCTTCAGCAAGTTGCCTGCAACAGCAGCAGGTGTAGCACTGGCTGTTGGCACAACGTAAGCACCCTCAGCTGCCTTAACGACAATAGCCTCGCCGGCAGGAGCCTCAGTGATGGGAGTCAAGTGGACATGACCTTCCTCTGTAGACTCGGTCACAGCAAATGCCTCGACGTCTGCCTCCGAGAAGTCCCAATTGTTCTTTGCGACACAAGTAGAATAACCTACAGATGACACGAAGACAACATTGCTCTCTGGCAGAACTTCTGTACCCTCGGCGCCGAAGTCGTCGAAGCAGAAGTACGCCGGCGTGTTCATGCCCCAGCTGCCATTGTCGGTGCTGGTGAGTTCGAAGCCTATCTTTGTCACCTTGCCGAGGCAGGAGAGGTCGACATAGCGCCAATCATTGATGATGAAGGCTGTCTTCTCGTCGCGCAGGTCGGCGAGATAGTAGTCCTTTGTGGCGGTCACATTGTCGCCGTCGTAGCCTGTGATGGTCAGCTTGAACCAGTCGCCCTTCTCGAACTTCTTGGCCGAAGCGTCGCCGTTGCACATCGAAGTGTAGGCATAGCTGCTGTTGGTAATGTAGAAGCCAGGCACTGTGGCGGGCTCGCTGCCGAGCAGTTCGACGTAGCACGGGCCGTTGAAGGCTGCTGCGTAGGCAACGCCGTAGGTTGCAGAGCCATTGTAGCCGCCGCCCACAATGTTGTTCCACTGGTCGTCGAGCTCCTCATACTTTGTCTCCGTACGGCTTGCATAGCCGAACCAATACCAGTAGTCATAGTCGTGCATGCAGCCGCTATTGAAGGCATAGTCGCCGCTTGTGAAGAACTCTCGGTCGTCGTCATCCTCTGTGCCGACGCTCATGTGGCCGTCAACAGGCTCGGTGATGTCCGCAACGTCCTCGAAGGTAGCAACGAGAGCAGGTACGTCAACAGGCAGTACGATTGCTGGCACGCGACCGAAGACTGCGTTCTGCTGAATAGCGGTGAAGTTAGGCGCACGGCCAGTATCCTTCGATGTGGCACGATGGTTGCCGACGGGGTCGCCGAAGCCACCGATGCACATCACGCCGTCGTTAATCTCGATGGTCTTAGCTGTCCAGTCGGCAGGAACGGTGAAGCTGACAGCCTGAGCCGTGGCACTTGCCGCCATCGTGTATTGATTGCCTTTGCCCTTGGTGACGCTGACGCCCTCGGCAGGCTTCTTATAGTCGAGGAAGGCATTGAAGTTATGGATGCCTGCAAGCTTGCCTGCGGGATGATAGAGTCCTGTGTACTGCACCTTGACGGCATCGCCCGGCTTCACCTTCGTCACGGCTTCGCCGCCAACGGTAATGTCGCGATGGCAAGGCTTGGCTGTCATTACCTGATAAACGCTCTTGCCATCTGCGCCAGTCAGGCAGACGATGTTGCGGCCTTCGGTGAGGCGCAGAGTGTAGCTGCCGTCGGCATTGGCTGTGACGCCTTCAGAAGAGAAGCCTGTATAGGAAGCCATTTCCTCGCCGATAACGGGGCGGGCAAGTGTGACAGAAGCGACGCCTTCGGGCGTGAAGGTGTAGTCAAAGCCTTCTTCCGTGTCAAGATAGTAAAGCACATCGAACTCTGCATCAACATTCTCCATAGATAGCTTGGTGTCGATTGGGTCGCCGCCGCCCCAAGGAGTTACGGTTGTCAGGTAGTCCTTATTAATAATAATGTTAGGCGTGATGCCTGTAGCCTGTTCGCCAACGGTTACGACGAAGGCTCCCGTGTTCTCAGGCCAGATGGCACCCCAATCGTTGCCGCCTGCGAAGTTGCTTGAAGTGGCGCTGCCGTTGTAGTAATCCAGGTGGATGCCGTCGTAGGTGACGAGCACGATGGCTGTTCCTTCGCCTACTGCCGTCAGCATTTCATTCTCGACCTTAACGACGGAATTGTCTGCCTCGCCGTTCAAGTTGACGACAGTGAAGTGGAAGTCAGGCTCGATGAAGTAGTTGGCAGTGAGGTTGTTGGTAAGCTCCCAGTTACGCATGGGCAGGATGTCGTAGGTGTCGCCCACGCCGTTGAGCTTCAAGTGGCCTGCTGCGTTGATGTTGAGGAAGAGGTCGCTCACATTATAGCCACCGTTGGAGGTCACGTCGTGGTCGATGGCCTTGGGGCTACGCGCTTCCATGTCGGCATCGGTGAAGGCAAGCGTCGGGCGCTTTGTCTCGTCGCCGCTCATGGTGAAGATGCCGGCTTGTGTCAGCTTGCCTTCCTTCATGACGCGATAGTTATAGACTTGCTTGTCGGCAAGGATGTAGTTATAGACCGTTCCTTCGTTGGTAACGCTTTCAGGCACTACCTCCTTGAACTTCACGAAGTGAGCCGTCTTGGTGCCAATGGAGAAGGTTGCCCCTGCAGGAACCGTGACGCTGTAGGCGTAGCCCATCGGAGCCTCAGCATTGACGGTAGGATTGAAGCTGACGGTGCCCGTGTAGCTTGCCGGCAGGTAGCCTTCTGCCTGGCGGTTGGCCGAAGGAACGACGTCGAGGTAGTATGTGTTGCCGTTGAACACGAGGAACATCTTGTGCCCATTCGTGTACTCGCCCATCGTGGTGTTCACTACGTTGCTCTCCTTATCGGTGACTTTGAGGTCGAGGCTGTAGTCTGTGCCATAGACCCAGTCGGTATTCTTCACCCACACCTCGGGGGAGTAGATGGTGAAGGCGGTGTGGTCGGCATCGATGTCGAGCTGGATGGTGCCGCTCACCGTAGTGCCGTCGCTTGCGGTGGCAGTCAGCAGGTAGGAACCGTCGAAGGCATCAAAGGTATATTTATTGCTGGTAGGTTCTCCCACCTCGACAGTCTCGTTAGTCGCCATATTGACGAGGCTCTTGATGAGCTTCGACTTGGCATTCATCGTGACTGTAACCGTCTGGGGAAGCTCGAAGCGAACCTTGATGTTGTCCAGCGCCACATAGCCTGGCGTGTTGAGTCCATAGTCGCCCTCCAAGTCACTGCTGCCCGTGACGTAGGTGCGAAGGGACTTCACCTTGCCCAGCGGCGTGAGGTCAACCTTGGTCCATTCCGAGACGAAGTTCCTGCCGTCGGCCAGGAGGAAGGTCACTTCTGCGGTGGTGCCGTCCTCGTGGGTGCCGACGAAGTGCAGGACGAACTGGCTCTCGTCGGTGGCTGCGGGAGCAAAGCCGTCGCCGTTGGTGAGGGAGTTGAGAGCATAGGTGGTGTTGATGACATCGACAGACTCGATGACGCGTGCCTTGCCGTCTGCGAAGTAGAACGGCGAGCAATGTGAATAGGAGGGATAGCCTTTGAGGTTCTCGCTACTGAACACTACGACGAACTGATTGTTGCTCTTCTCCAGGGGGATGCTCAGCTGTCGCTCAAAGGTGCCGCTTGTGAGGTCCGGTTCATAATAGTTGGAGATGGCAGCGCCGCCGCTCCAATACTCGACGCCTTGCAAGCCGTCCCATACGAGGTCCGTGTTGCCTTCGTCGTACCACATGTAGGTGTCCTTGCCATCTCCGTAGAGGAGCGTGCCGTTGTACTCGGCATCGTCGATGAGGGACGACCAATCGTTGCCGCCGACAACGTTGCCTGAGCCACGATAGTCAGCGTCCTCAAAAGTGAGTGTCCTCACTTCGTAGCTCTGTGCGCTGACAAGTATTGCTGCCAGACAAAGAGCCAATGAGAATAATGATCTTTTCATGATAAATGTTGTTTGTTAATAAAAGGGTTAATTGTATTTGATATTGTTTATCGATTCTTTCTGCAGCCTGTGTTGCCCGCCCCGAAAGGCCTCGTTGCTCGACTTGACAGGCTTAGTTCGTTAAATAGTCATGAATATTTAATTAAATGTTCATGACTATTTAACGAACTTCACTGCCGGAGTTGGGAATTGTATAGTACTTTCTTGCCTGATTTGATGTATATGCCCGACCTGCCCGGCGTGGGAGAGGACACTTTGCGGCCGCTGAGGTCGTAGAGATTATTGGGGTGTTTAGAGTCTTTAGGGGTTTTAAGGTCTTCTATTCCATTTGCCCAATCGTCTGGAGGCAAAGCGAGGAAGTGGCCAGGATTGACATAGACCTTGTGTGTGCCAAGCAGCTCACCTTCTGGCGACCACTGGTAGAGGGAGCCGGAACCGTCGAAGGAACCGGCATCGGTGCCGTAGATGTAGCCCGTGTAAGGGTTGACGTAGATGCCATAAGGCTGCGTCATGTTCGCGAAGTCGACCTGCAAAGTGCCCGGGAGCGACTCCTCGATTCCGCTCTCCCCATCAGTCTGAATCACCATTTCGGGGTTGATGGTGAGCTGGGAGAACTCGTATTCTCCAGTGAGATAGGAGAATGCAGAGCCGATGGCCAAGAACTTGCCGTCAAGGGTCGTCGTGTTGTAAGTGACGGGATAGTCAAAGACAACGACGCACTTCTCGTCCTGAAGGGCCTTCTCACAATCGAAGATCAGGCCGCAGGGGTCAATCTCGTAGTAGTCGCCAGGCGAGTTGATACACAGATAGCGGTCGCTTTGCGACATCTCGCCATACAGGTTGGGAACGCCCGTATCGACGGTTTTCTCCACAGTCATCGTGGCGGCATCAATAATACTCACCGTTGTCTCGAACTCATGATCGCCCTCCTGTTCGGCATAACCGCCAGTGTTTGCCACGAAGAGGCGCCCTTTGTAGAGCGCTATGCCCTCGGGCTCGTAGCCGACCTCGCAGGTAGCGACGACCTTGAAGTTGCTGATGTCAATCTTCGCGACATAGCCTTTGTCGAAATACACCGTGCCGCCGATGGTCTCGCACTCGTGTCCGTAGCTCGACACATAGACGTATCTGCCGTCACTACACAGGCGACGATTGTTGGGAATGTCTTCCGTAGCAGCCACAGCGGTGCCGTCCGGACGGATGAACTGCACGATGTTCGACCAGTTGATGGCAATGGCGATGAGATTGTCGCCCACCTGAATGATGTCGTTCGGCGTGTCGCCAATCTTGTAGCCGTTCTTGTCGCGGAACCATTGATTGCTGAGAATCGAGCCATCCTCAAAGTAGCTGACTCGTCCGTTGTCTGCCTGCCACATGCCTTCGTTCAGGAGGATGAGCCTCTCCTGCGCGCGCGTGTTATATATAAATAATGTAAGGGCGATAAGTGTAATGAGTCGTTTCATATTCCGAAAGATAGTGTGATTTTATAGTTACGACCGGGCATCGGATAGCGAGGCAGGTGTTCGTACTGGATATCAAGTACGTCGCAGACCTCCAAGCACAGTCCCAGCGATATTTTTCTTATGTTATGGGTGTAGGAAAGCTTCATGTCAACATTGTGGTAGGGCTCCAGAATGTCCTCGGGATCTGCTTTGCTCCACATCCTTTCGCCAACGTAAAGATACGATGTGGTGAACTGAAGTGCCCGCCAACCTACTATGCCCGTGAGCCCGGAGGAGAAGGTGGGCGAGTAACATATCGGCTTGTCATACATATCTTCGTCAGTCGGATCGGTCCGATCGACGTCCCTCTGCCAGGTAATCGACGAGAGGAGCGAGACGTTCCATTGTTTCGAGTGGTAGTGTCCCTTGAGCGTCGCGTTCAATCCTCGGCAGAAGGTGTAGCCGTAGTTCATCATCGACCAGGTGTATGTGCCCTTGAGCGGCAGGCAGACAATGCGGTTCTCTATCTTGTTCCGATAGATGTCGGCTTGCACATCGAACTGCCAGAATCTGTTGTCCGTCGTCCATTGTCTGTTGTCCCAATGGTATTCCACACCAAGATTCAGCTGCTTGGTGTCCTCGGGCTTCAAGTTGCGATTGCCAACCTGCGTGTAATAAAGGTCGTTGAGGGTCGGAGCGCGGAAGATTTCCTTGTACCAAGCGCGAACGGTCACCCCGTAGAATGTGTAAGCCAAAGACACCGCGGGCGTCCATCTGTCTATGGGGTCGGCGGCTCCTGCCTGCACGAAAGTCCAGTCGGAATAGCGCTGATGGAGTGCTGATGCTGCAACTTGTATGCCTTTCCAGTTAGCCTGAGCGGCAAAGACAAGCTTCTGATCCACACGCTTCACGTCCTCGAACCGCTTCAGGTCGGCTTTCATAATGCTGTACCTGATGTCGTAACTCGTAGAGAGCGTCAGCCAGCTCCAGGGCATGAAAGCAGCACAAAGGGCTCCATAAGCGTCCTGCTGACGGTAATGATTATCGACTCGTGCGGTGTTTTGATTCTCCGGATACTTCGTGCAATAACGGAGATACTCGTTGGTGTACTTGGCATTTGCCTTGTAGCGGAACCATTCGAAGGGCTGGGCTTGGTAGCTCGCTTGCACAAAGAAGTCGCGGTCCCACTCCCGGCCCACGTTCGTGTACTTGTCGCTCAAACGCCTGACGATGCCGCCCGGGCAGCCGCGTTCGGAATCGTAATAGTAGATGTGCGACGAGAAGCCACCCCTGAACAGCGCAGCCTCCACGCGACCATAGCGAATGTCACTGTTGGCGCGGCGTCCCACGGTGTCCTCATATTCTGAATGATAGCGGAAGGGATAGTCGCCTCGACTCGTGCAATACTCTCCGTCAACAAAGCCTTGCCAGCCTTTCCACGAGAATTGTCCGTTCACTTTCGCCATCCAAGTATGGAACGAAGCGTTGCGAAGTTGCACGGAGAGCGAGTCGTGAGTGGGCCTCTTGGTCTGCAGATAAACCGTCGCACCCGAGGCATATTCGCTGGCCGACTGGCAATAATCGAGTCTGTTGGCGTTATAAAGCGACACAGTCTCCATGGAGGAGAGAGAGAACTTGCCAAGGTCAACGGTTCCGTTCTGCGCATTCGTCAGGCGAATTCCATCGACGTAAACACCCACATGCTGCGCTCCGAGCGAACGGACATTGATGGTCTTCAGTCCACCAAGCCCGCCATAATCCTTAATCTGAACGCCCGCGAAGTACTTCAAGGCATCGGCAACCGACGTAGTACTCAAGGCTTGCAGGTCGGCACCGCTCAATGTTTGCGACGTCGCGATAGTGCGAACGGGTTGCTTCGACGTGACAGTCACCTCGTGCAACTGCTTTATGCTGTCTGTTGGATTCTGCGCACTGGCACTTGCTGTCACAGCAAGTACCAATACGATAGCCAGAATCGCTTGCAGATAGTAATTCCTCATCACATTGGACAAAGCACATAACGATACAACTTTCGCAGGGAAAGCCGTCGTCCACGTACACTCCAACGATTGTAGCGAGCTAATTCCTCTTTTAACTCCCTCTTTTAACTTCATTATTATTCTGTCATCCTTGTCCCGAGGATGCTTGTTATGTTATGCGAAATGGCAGGTTTCCTGGCTCTTGCCCGGCAGCGCGTCTTCCCAGGATGATGTCCCAGTGACATGCATGCGCTGCGCTAAGAAGGCAAATACAGTAGCGGGCACTGCTCCGGCATCGCACCGGATTCCCTCTCTACCCTACTCCCTTTTTCTCCTCCTAAAAGGAGGAACAGGGGGTTCGAGTATCACCATTTGCGGTGCAAAGATACGACTATTTATGCAACCTTGCAAGAGAAAAAGAAAAAAAAGCACGCCTGGTCGCCAAACCAGATGTGCTTAATTATATAAATAGGTATACCTCACCGTATAAATTGGCATACCTTATCGAACGAATTGGCATACCTGTTTGAGGTGTGATGCTATTTGAGTTTTTCTTGCCTCTGCCCTGAGCTTACTCTTTCCCCACGAGACGATAGTAGGCAGGCTTGGGCTGGAGGGCCTTGTCGAAGAGGAGCGGATGGTTCTTCTCGCCGAGCCATGAGCAGCCGTCGTGCAGGTTCCAGAAGGTCACGCAGTCTATCTTGTCGCGATACTTCTGGAAGGTCTTGAACAGACGCTCGTATTGCCGGGTATGAAGAGCCTGAATGGTGTCGGACATCGCAATGCCTTCTCGGTCGAACTTCAACTGTCCGCCCATCTCCTCGCTTGCCCGAACATCGAGTTCTGTCACGTGAATGTGCTCCACGAGGGATGCATAAAGGGACAAAGCATCCTCAAGTTCCTTTACACTTGGCCCGAAGATGTTGTAATGACCCTGCATTCCGATACCATCGATGGGGACGCCCGCCGCACGCATCTTCAGCACCATATTGTAGATGTTGCGGCTCTTGCGAGGGTTACACTCGTTATAATCGTTATAGAACAGAATGGCTTTCGGGTCGGCTTCGCGTGCAAAATGGAATGCTTTGGCAATGAATTCGTCGCCGCAAAGCTGATAGAGTTTGGACTCGCGATAGGGGTTCGGACCTCCGTCAGACATCGCCTCGTTCACAACATCCCAGGCATAAATAACATCTTTGTAGCGATTCATGACCGTTTGGATGTGTTCCTTGAGGCGAGCATAAAAGGTCTCTTTATCGACGAAATTGCCCATTTCATCGTAAAACATCCAGTCCGAGAACTGATTATGCCAGACGAGACAATGGCCTCGCATCTTGATGCCGTTCTCCCTACAGAAGTTAGCGATGCGATCCGCCTCTTCCCATCGCCAGACATCGGGGGAAGGATGAAGCGAACCAGGCTTCATGGCGTTCTCGCAAGTCACGCTGTTGAACTGCTTGCGGATAAGGTCTTGCTCTGCCGGAATACGTACATTTCGCCCGCTCAACGAGACGCCCATGAGGAAATCCTTCTTGAAAACGTCCTTCAAACCTTGTGCCGAAACATGAAAAGCTATGACAGAAAGGAGGAAGAGGAATGTTATCCGTTTCACTATTCTGCAGATTTGTGATTAATGCAAATGCCCTGCTTGTACCACGCGAAGAGGCGATGGATGCCTTCATCTATCTCGATTGTGTGATGCCAGCCAAGTTTGTGGAGCTTGCTGACATCGGTAAGCTTGAGCATCGTGCCGTCGGGTTTGGTCTTGTCCCACAGCAATTGACCTCGGAAGCCAATCTCCCTGACAATCTTCTCCGCGCACTCCTTGATGCTGAGCTGCTTTCCTGTGCCAACATTGATGTGGCAGTTGCGAATTTCCTCGATTCCATCGCGATTTATGCGAAACTCCGTCTTCTCCGTCACATCCTTCCAATCGACATTGAGCAGGCAGTGAACACTAGCGTCGGCCATCTCCTCGCTCCACAAGAACTCACGCATCGGCGCCCCAGTTCCCCAGAGTGTCACCTTGCCGGGGGCAATGCCGTAGCTCGCCAAGACAGTAAGGATGTCCTGCTCCGACGAATCGCCATCGACGCGCATTTTGGTCGATTTCATCGAGACAGGACGCAGTGCGATGTCACGACGAACGCCTTCCCAGTCATTGTCCTCAAGCAGGTGTGCCAAGTATATCTTGCGAATCATGGCAGGCAGCACGTGGCTGTTCTCGAGATGGAAGTTGTCGTTGGGCCCATAAAGGTTGGTGGGCATCACAGCAATATAGTTCGTGCCGTACTGGATATTGAAGCTCTCGCACATCTTCAGGCCGGCAATCTTGGCGATGGCATACGGCTCGTTGGTGTATTCGAGCGGGCTCGTGAGCAGACAATCCTCGGGCATCGGCTGCGGAGCCTCGCCCGGATAGATGCATGTGCTGCCCAGGAAGAGCAACTTCTTCACGCCATGTTTCCAACTCTCGCCTATTACGTTCTGCTGTATCTGCAGGTTCTGATAGATGAAGTCCGCGCGATATTGGAGGTTTGCCATTATTCCTCCGACGTGTGCAGCAGCAAGAACCACAGCATCAGGCTGTTCCTCGTCGAAGAACTTCTTTACCTGAATGGGGTCAAGAAGGTCGAGTTCCTTGTGACTGCGACCTATCAAATTGGTATAGCCACGCTGCAGAAGGTTGTTCCAAATGGCAGAGCCGACCAAACCATGATGCCCTGCAACGTAGATTTTAGCGTTTTTCTCAATCATTTAACAACTCCCTTTTCGAGGTATTCGGCGAGGTTCATTCTTACTTTTGCTGCGGCGCCTTCGCCTGCAACCTTAGCCATGTCGTGGTCCACCATCAGTTTGACGAGCTGTTCAAACGTGGTCTTTGCGGGGTTCCAACCAAGCTTTGCCTTCGCTTTCGTCGGGTCTCCCCAGAGGTTTACTACGTCTGTGGGACGATAGAAGTCCTCGCTCACCTCGACAAGCGTCTTGCCAACCAACTCGGCGGGGCCTTTCACGCAGATGCCTTTCTCGTTGATGCCCTGCCCTTCAAACTTGAGTTCTATGCCGACGTGGCGGAATGCGAGGTCTGTAAACTCGCGGACCGAATGCTGAACACCTGTAGCGATGACGAAGTCTTCGGGTGTCTCGTGCTGCAGGATGAGCCACATACATTCCACATAATCCTTGGCATAACCCCAGTCGCGAAGGCTGTCGAGGTTGCCCAAATAGAGTTTCTCCTGCTTACCCTGAGCGATACGAGCTGCAGCGAGGGTAATCTTGCGGGTTACGAAAGTCTCCCCTCTGCGCTCACTTTCATGGTTGAAGAGGATGCCGGAGCAGCAGAACATTCCATACGCCTCACGATATTCCTTCACAATCCAAAAGCCGTAGAGCTTAGCGACGGCATAGGGACTGTAAGGATGAAAAGGTGTATTCTCGTTCTGCGGCACTTCCTCCACCTTGCCATAAAGTTCCGAAGTCGAAGCCTGATAGACCTTACACGTCTTTTCCAGGTGGTTGGTTCGTACGGCTTCGAGCACTCTGAGAACGCCCACAGCATCGACATCTGCCGTAAACTCTGGGGCATCGAAGCTGACTTGAACGTGGCTTTGAGCTGCCAGATTGTATATCTCTGTAGGTTGCACCAAGCCGACCAACTTGACGAGGGACATCGAGTCGCTCATGTCGGCATAGTGAAGATGGAAATGCGGCTTGCCTTCCAGATGAGCGATGCGTTCACGGAAGTCAACTGAGGAGCGGCGAATGATGCCATGCACCTCGTAACCTTTCTCGAGCAGGAACTCGCTCAGGTATGAGCCGTCCTGTCCTGTAATACCTGTAATCAGGGCAACTTTTCTATCCATTGCTATGTAGTTTATTTGTTTTCGCTGAATTGTTTGATGCGTTGCTCGTCGGAAAGACGGCAGACGAGCAGCGTATCGTCGCACTCTGCCACGATGAAACCGTCCAGACCCTGCACCACGACACGCTTTTCTTGCGTCGCATGGACGATGCAATTCGTGGTTTCATAGACATCTATGTTGTCGCCGATGAGCGCGTTACCGTAGATGTCGCGCTCGGTATTCTCGTGGAGTGAGCCCCAAGTGCCAAGGTCGCTCCATCCGAAGCTTGCGGGGAAGACATAAATCTCTTCGGCTTTCTCCATGATTGCATAGTCGATGGAGATGTTTTCGCACTGAGGGAAGACCTCGTTTATTGCGTCTTGTTCCTTCGCTGTGCCGTAAATGGGAAGCAAGTCCTCGAATATCTTCGACAAAGTTGGCTGGTAAACTCGCAGAGCATTGACAATCGTGCCGATGTTCCAGATGAAGATGCCGGCGTTCCAGAAGAAGTTATTCTTCTCGATATAACGGTTTGCTGTGTCTATGTCGGGCTTTTCCTTGAAGGAATCCACGCGGAAGACCTCCCTGTTTCGGGCTGTCGAGAAGGAAAGGTCGGCCTGGATATAGCCGTAACCTGTCTCGGGTCGTGTGGGCTTCATGCCAAGCGTAACCATCGCGTCGGACTCTGCCACGAACTTCAGGCACGAGTTAACAACACGCTGAAACTCGGTAACATCCATCACGATAGCATCGCTTGGAGCCACCACGACATTGGCTTTCGGGTCTTGCGACTTGATGCGCCAGCTGGCATAGGCAATGCATGGAGCCGTGTTCCTGCGGCAAGGCTCCAGCAGAACATGGTTCCAGGGGACCTCGGGCAGTTGCTCACGAACGATGTTAAGGTACGAAGCCGACGTAACAACCCACATATTCTTAGCGGGAACGACTGTCTTAAAGCGGTCGAACGTCAGCTGGATGAGAGTCCTTCCGCAGCCCAAGACATCAACGAACTGCTTTGGCTTTTCCGGCGTACTCATCGGCCAGAAGCGACTTCCAACGCCGCCTGCCATGATTACCAAATGATTGTGTGCCTCCATAAGCAAACCTTTTATATAAACGAATGAGCCGCAAAATTAACACTTTCTTTGTAAAATGACAAAGAATGAACGTAAAAAATCTTCTTAACGCAGCAGAAAAGGGCTCTTGCACCACGAGAAACAGCCATAGTTGGCGCTTCTCATCGGTCAAGACTGCCAGTCCCGTTTTTTTTTACACTTAAGGAGAACTCGAGTTTTACCGTGGTGGTGCTCGAGTTTTCTCGTGAGGGTACTGCAGTACCACCGTGGGAGTACTGGAGTTTCCCCGTGGGAGTACTGGAGTTTCCCCATGGGAGTACTGGAGTCCTCCTATGGAGAAATTTCAGGAGGACTGAGAGGGATTTGTCGATTTAACGTGGGAAGCCTGTCAATTCGACATCTCGAGCAAGGAGAAAGACGTCGTGTAAGTGGTTCGGATGCGCCACTGTTCCGGGTAGAGATTATTGATGCGATTGCCCACGCCTTTGCCCTGACCGAGCACGAAGCCACGATAACAAAGCGTGACAGGCCCTCTTGGAGCCTCCACTCGAAGGGCTTCGCGACGCAAATACTGCAGGGCTTCGCTGTAACTCAACTCGATGCGAGGACCTTCTGGCTGTGGCGCGTTTGCCGAATCATACAGCGTCTTGAGGGTACGACGCACTTTCTTCGCAGCATCTTGTAAGGCTTCAGGAGACGATTCCTCGTATTCCCCAACCTTCCGAATCGCGGCAACATAGAAGCCTTCACCGCGGTCGCGACCAGGTAGAAAATGTCGCTCCATGACGCAAAAACCGCCCAATTCATCGCAAAAATAGCGTGTGTTGTCCTCATCTTCGTAGCGATTGAAAGTGCAAGTGCTGTAGATGAGCAAGCCGCCAGGTTTCAGAACGTGCCAGATATCCTGCAAGATGTCCCTTTGACGCTGTTGACACATCCTGACATTCTGCAGGCTCCACTCACGTCTGGCATCCTCATCCTTACGAAACATGCCTTCGCCAGAGCAAGGAACATCAGTCAGGAGCACATCCACGCAACCCGTCAGAGCGCCAAACTCTGCAGGAAAGTTCTGCGTGACTATGCTTTGGGGAGCCGACTCAGGCAGTCCTGTCATCCACTTCTGCATGTTCTCTGCAAGGACCTGGGTGCGCTTGGCGACCGGTTCGTTACTTATCAAGAGCGAACCCTCCGGCAAAAGGCTCTGCAGAAGCGTGCTCTTGCCACCAGGAGCGGCACAGAGATCGAGGGCGAGCAAAGGGTTAGGGGCAAGGGGCAAGGAGCATGGGGCAGGAGATTTGCTTAAGTTGTTGGTATTCTCTTGCCCCTCGCTCCTTGCCCCTTGCCCCTTCAAAACTTGGGCTATATACATCGACGAAGCCTCCTGAACATAGTAGGCTCCGGCATGAAGCAAGGGGTCGAAAGTGAAAGCAGGACGCTCCTTGAGGTAAAAAGCATCAGGGCACCAAGGCACAGGCTCAAGGTCGGGATTATGAGACAACGCCTCCTCGGCAGAGATTTTGCGTGGATTCAGGCGAATGGAGACTTCCGGATCCGTCGTTTCCAACGCCTCGCAAAGCGAATCTGCCGTAACTTTGTCATAATGTTCGTGCATTAGGCGAACAAAATCCTCAGGTAGAGTCATCATCATATCTGCGTCGCATCACTTTTCGACACAAAGGTACATATATTTCCTCACACGACAAAATCTTTCGCTTCCAAGCTTAAGTTTTATCCCTTAAAGTTTTGTGGTCTCAAGAAAAAACGCTAATTTTGGGTCGAAATTAGCAACTAAATAACAATATTAACCATGAAACTTAACAGACGTTCCTTTATTACGAAGGGTGCAGCGGGTGCGGCGCTCTTCAGCATTATGCCTCGAGAAGTCTTGGGCAAAATGGGAGGCAACAACAATTACATCGCTCCCAGCGACCAATTGACACGAGGCTTGATTGGCGTTGGCGGTATTGGCCGCTCAAGTTCACACTTCGTCAGCGACCAGAACTGCCGTCTCGTTGCACTCTGCGACGTGGACCAGAAGCATCTCGACTCGGCTCTCAGTGCAGCAAAACAGAAGTGGGGAGAAGACTTGAAGTCTTATCATGACTTCCGCGACCTGATTAACGACCCGAATGTCGATATCGTCCACATCGCTACCCCACCACATTGGCACGGACTTATGTCGGTCATCGCTGCCAATGCAGGCAAGGACATCTTCTGCGAGAAACCCATGACGCGTACGATCGGCGAGGGAAAACGCGTGGAAGAGGCAGTTAAACGCAACGGAAGAGTGTTCCGCCTGAACACTTGGTTCCGCTTTAAAGACACATTCTACGGACTCGGAACAGAAGTCAAGCCACTGAAGAAACTCGTGGACAGCGGCCTGCTCGGATGGCCTCTCAAAGTTAGAATATCCGGCGCAACAGGCTTCGCTTGGAAGTTCTTCTGGGTAGGTAAGGAGAACCTCGAGGTTCAGCAGGTTCCCAAGGAACTCGACTACGACCTCTGGCTCGGCCCGGCTCCCTACAAGCCCTACAATATCCATCGCACTCACCAGACCTTCCGTGGCTACTTCGACTACGATGGTGGCGGCTTGGCCGACATGGGACAGCACTACATCGACCCCGTGCAGTACATCCTCGGCAAGGATGATGAGTTCCCCATCAAGGTCGAGATTGACGCTCCACAGCAGCATCCCGATGCAGTTGGCATTTGGAGGAACATCACATACACCTATGCCGACGGTTGTCAGATTATCCTCGAAGGCGAAGGCTTCGAGAGTAAAGGCAAGGTTCCATACATCGAAGGACCGAAGGGCAAAGTCTATAAGGGCTTCGAATGCACTATTCCAAATGTGCAGCAAATCATCAACGAGCTTCCAGACCCAGAGGAGCGCAACACAGACTTCCTGGAGTGTGTGCGCACTCGACGCCAATTCGCGCTCAACGAAAGCAATGGTCACCACAGCGCAACCATCGTCAACATTGGCGTTTGTGCACTCCGCCTCAACAGAACCCTGCACTTTGATCCGAAGACGCAAACGTTCATCAATGATGACGAAGCTAACCGCCTCGTCAATCAACCAATGCGTGGCGAATGGGCAAAGCTAATCTAAAAAGCCCCCTCTCCGCTCCCCCTTTGGTGGAGTGCCACAAATAGTAAATCGTTAATAGTCAAATCGTAAATAAAGATGAAACGTACATTATATATTATTATAGCAGCGATGTTGCTCTGCCTGCCTGTTATGGCACAGGATGCACGCAATCGCGCTACCGAGACCATCGTTCAGGATGTGCTCGCACTCGTGCCCATACAGAATCAGGCCGATTTCAATAATGAGATGCAACCCCTAGTTGCGGCTGCTCCGAAGTCAATCACAATGCTTGCCGCAATGCTGAAACCTGCTGCACAACGCGTTAATGCCAAGGTGGAATACGCTATTCACGGAGCTGTTGCCTTTGCCGGAACGAACGAGACCTGGGCAGCAAACGTACGCGAGGGCCTCAAGCAAGCCATCGCCGCACAAAGCGACAAGGATGCGAAACAATTCCTGGAGAACGAACTGCGCCTGCTCTCGAAGACAGAGGACGTTACCTATGTTGCTCATCCCGCTTCGACGCCTTATGCCAAAGCCTATGACAAACTGGTCAGCCTCGGCAGTAATGCTGGCAAGGAAATCGTGAAGAGAGTGAAGAGCAAGGACCATGCTTTGCGTATGCAGGCACTGAAGTTCGCAACTGCCAAAGGTCTTGCTACGGACGAACTGGCAGCCAGCGTCACCAAGAAATACAAGTCTCTCAGCGAAGAAGCCAAGTGTGACGTCCTCTATTGGCTCGGCGACAATAAGATTGCAAGCCAGAAAGATTTGCTCTCCAGCGTTGCCTCTCAGGGCGGCAAGCCTGCCAAAGCTGCCATCGAAGCCTTAGGCAAGATTGGTGGAGACGAGGCTCAGAAGGTGCTCATCAATCAGTTGGGTGGCGAGAACAATGCGGAGGCTTTCCGTGCGCTCTGCTCTTTCCCTGGCAAGTTGAACATCCTGGAGCCCCTGAAAGCTGCAGTGGGTGACAAGAAAGTCTCTTTGATGAAGCTTGCCTCTGCACGTCGCTGCACAGAAACTGCTGAGGAGATTTTCAAACTTGCCATAGGTAAGGAATACAAGGATGCTGCCCTCGATGCCATGCCTGGTGTGGTGAAGCCTGAGATGTCGAAAGGTGTGCTTGGCACTTTGGTTATCATCGACGATGCTCAGAACGTGGCGAAGTGGCAAAAGGCCGCTGCTGCATGCATGCAGATGCTGTCTGCCGACGACCAATATCAAGAGATTGCCAGCTTCCTGAACTCATCCAAAATCCCCAACAAAGAGCGTCTCTATCCTTTGCTCGCCGCAACTGGAACGGACACTTCGGTCTCTGCCCTTGAGAAGATAGGCGGTGTAGCTGCCATCGAAGCTCTGGGAACATCGACGAACTACAAGGCCGCGAAGCCTCTCCTCGATGCAGCCAAGAAGGGTAGCCAAAAGGCTCTGATGAGCTACGTCAACCTTGTAAACACCAAGGAACGCAACCTCGACAACCGTTCTGCAAAGCTGACGGAAGCCTTCGCTCTGGCCAAGACGGTAGCTGACAAGAAGAACATCCTCTCGAAACTGGCAGGGACTCCAACCCGCAATGCTTTCCTGCTTGCCTCCAAGCAACTCGACGACAAGGAACTCGGCTATACTGCTGCCACAGCAGCCAAGGAGATTATTACTAAGACGACTGAGGACATCGAGTATGACGTCGTGAAGGAGAACCTGGAGAAGTGCATCAACATCTTCAAGGCTACTGGCGATGCCGACGACGGCTATGCTGTGGATGCGCTCCGCCAGAAGCTTTCAGAGATGAAGCCCGTTGAGCCTTACGTCCTCTCCGACGAAGAGAAGAAGCAGGGATTCGAGCTCTTGTTCGACGGCACGAACCTCGACAACTTCGTGGGCAACAAGGTGGGTTATGTGCCCATCAACGGTTGCATCAACGTCACAGCCAACTACGGCAACGAGAGCAACCTTTACACCAAGAAGGAATACCGTGATTTCGTGTTCCGCTTCGAGTTCTGCTTCCTGCGTCCTGGCGTGAACAATGGCGTCGGCATCCGCACCCCGATGGGTGTTGATGCTGCCTACGATGGCATGTGCGAGGTGCAGATTCTGGACCACGACGACCCCATCTATGCCGGTCTGCGCGAGTATCAGGTGCATGGCAGCGTGTATGGTGTCATCCCGGCAAAGCGCATCAAGCACAAGCCTCTTGGCGAATGGAGCGAGGAAGAAATTCGAGTTCAGGGCAACCACATCACCGTAACGGTTAATGGCGAAGTCATCGTCGATGGTGACATTAAGGAGGCCTGCAAGGGTCACAACGTTGCTCCCGACGGAAGCGACAACAATCCCTACACGGTTGACCACCACAACCACCCGGGCATGTTCAACAAGACGGGCCACATCGGCTTCCTCGGCCATGGTGCCGGCTTGAAACTGCGTGCTGTCCGCGTGCTCGACCTCACGAAGAAAAAGTAGGAGTCCCTACGACCTGTCACGAGCCTTTGCCCCGAAAAGCATAGCTCGGAAACAAGAACAGCGTGCTGCATCGGAAGATGTGGCACGCTGCCTTATTACATCCCCTATAGGGCGTTGAAGCTCCCTTCACTATGGGCTTTTCAAGGACCTGTTGTTTATTGAGCAAGGAGGTAGTGCTCTCCTACTCACCCGTTTCTGTCTGTTCGGAATTTTTCTCTGCCGAAGACATTTCCGCAGGCTGTTCCCCTGATGAGGGAGAGGGGTCGGACTCCTCGACGTCGTCAGATTCGGAGTAGTCATCATCGTAAGACGTCGTGTCGGGCTGCTGGTAGGAATAGCCGTAGCCCGTCCACATGCGGGGGTCCAAGTCCTTGGCCGGCGGGAACTTTATGCGGTAGCGGCTGAACTTCTCGTCAGACAGGACGCTCCGTATAAACTCGCCGAAGATGGGGAGAGCCGTTCTGCTTCCCTGACCGAGCTGGCCTGTGCGGAAGTGGATGCTCGGGTACTCGCCGCCGACCCACGCGCCGCCCACGAGGCCGGGGGTGACGCCAACGAACCAGGCATCGGCATGGTTGTTGCTGGTTCCCGTTTTGCCACCGAACTCGGTGTCGGCATAGAAAGGCCGGATATACTGCCACAGGCTGCTCGAAGTGCCGGAGAGTCCGCCCATGAGCATCTTCTGCATGAGGTATGCAGAGCGATACGGGATGGCTTTCTTCTCCTTTTTCTTAGCCTGATAGATGAGGTTTCCGTCGCAGTCCTCGATGCGTTCCACCAGCAACGGCATATTGTATCGCCCGTCGTTGGCGACCGTACAATAGCTGTTCACCAGTTCCAACAAGTTGACCTCGCTGCTGCCCAGCGTGAGGGACCGCGTCTCCTGAAGCGGCGTCCTGATGCCCATCGCATAAGCCGTCTTGGCAATATTGTGAATACCGCACTCCATACCCACTCGGACAGCCACCGTATTGACACTCATCGCAAAGGCACTCTTGAGTGAGAGCTCGCAGTTAGTGAAGACACCATTTGCGTTGTGTGGGGCCCAGACCTTAGGCTTGCCGGCAATCGTATCTGTGTAGGATATATAAGCATCCAGCCGGTGGTCCATCGGATTCAGTCCCTGATTCATCGCTTCGGTATAGACAAAGAGCTTGAACGTAGAGCCAGGCTGATGGACGGCACGCACATTATCGACCTGCCAGCTGTGGAAATCGATGTCGCCCACCCAGGCACGGACGAAACGGGTGTCAGGCTCGATGGCGACAAAACCTGTATGCATAAAGCGAAGCATATAGCGGACAGAGTCGATGGTGCTCATCTCCTGCTCCACGGGACCGTCGTAGCTGAACAGGCGCACCGTATGCGGCAGGTTGAGATAATAGTCGATGGAATCGGCATTTCCCTGATACTTTGCCTTGAGATAGCGGCCATAATCACTGCGTCGGGCTATGTCCTCAGCAAAATTCGGTATCTCCTGCCGATGGGCATTCTGCCAAGGGTTGGTGCGTCCCCAGTGCTCGTTGAAGCGTTTCTGTATGGTCTGCATCTGCTTCATCACAGCCGCCTCGGCATAAGCCTGCATCCGCGAGTCGATAGAGGTATAGATGCGCAGGCCGTCGGCATCAAGGTCGAGCTTGTTGATGGCATCGTAACCCGGAACATACCCCGCAATGCAAAGGGAATCGATGTATATCTTGAGGGCCTCCCGGAAGTAGGGCGCCATGCCGTCTTGGTAGCTTTCCGTAATCTGCACCCGCATCGCAATGGGCAAAGCGAACAGAGAGTCCAGCTGTTCCTGTGTTGCCTCTTTGCCGTCGAAGAAGATGTGATGATGGTCATAGACAAGTTGCATCACCGTGTTCCGACGCTGAAGGCTGTTCTTGGGATTGAGTCGGGGATTATAGTAACTGGTCGCCTTGAGCAATCCCACCAGCGTTGCCGCCTGCTCGTAGGTAAGTGCATCGGGCGTCGTACCGAAATAAGTTCGTGCTGCCGTCTTGATGCCATAGGCATTGCTGCCGAAGTCGACGGTATTCAAATACATCGTCAGGATGTCTTCCTTCGAGAAGACCCACTCGAGCTTCAACGCCACGATCCACTCTTTGGCCTTCATCACCAGTATCTTTATGCCAGGAATGCGGCCGAGCAAACCCGTCGAATACTTCGTGCGGACACGGAACAGGTTCTTTGCCAACTGCTGGGTGATGGTGCTGGCGCCGCGTGCATGACCCTGCACAATGTCCTTGCCTGCAGCGAAAAGGCCGACGACATCAATGCCGTTGTGCAGATAGAAACGCTCATCTTCTGTGTCAATAAGCGTACGAATCAGGATGGGTGATATCTCCTTGTATGTCACAGGCGTTCGGTTCTCGTTGAAGTAGCGCCCCATCAGCACGCTGTCGCATGTATAGACCTCCGACGCCTCGTTGGTGACAGGGTCTTTGATGTCGGCGAAGCCAGGGGAGCGTCCGAAGAGATAGCAGAAGTTGCAATCGACAGCCATGAAGAACAGGATGACGGCTAACACAAAGGTCGCAAACCAGACGGCAAGCTTCTTGTACCACGGACCTGAATATATCTTGCGGAGAATGTTTCTGAACGAAACTGTAAAGGCTTTGAAGTTCATCGTTCTCTATTTTAGCAATTGAAATATTTCCTCCCTTTGGTCGGGATGGAACCACTTTATCTCATTGTCGTGAGCAAACCAAGTCATCTGCTTCTTGGCATAATCTCGCGTATTCTTCTTTATCTTCTCGACTGCAAAAGGCAGTTCCCATTCGCCATCAAGGTAATGGAACAGCTCCTTGTAACCTACCGTGTTGAGCGCATTCTCGTTCCGAAGATGATAGAGCCGGCGGGCCTCATCGAGCAATCCCGCCTCCATCATGGCATCCACACGCCGGTTGATGCGGTCGAAAAGCTCTTGACGTTCGCGCCTTAAACCTATCTTGACGATGTGGAAAGGACGCTGCTTGCGCTCTTTTGTCAAGAAAGAAGAATAGGGACGACCCGTAGTATAACAGACTTCCAAAGCATGGACAACACGCTTCGGGTTGCGCGTATCGGCTGTATGATAGTATTCCGGATCAAGCAGACGCAGTTCGCTACGCATCTCGTCAATGTCCCCGTCTGTCAATCTCTTACGCAATGTCTGGCGAACCTCTGTATCGACCGACGGGATATCGTCAATACCATTGCATACGGCATCAAGGTACATCATGCTGCCTCCCGTAAGCAATAAGAAATGATGGTTGGCCTGAAGTTCTTCTATCAGCGAAAGAACATCCTGCTCATATTGGGCAGCACTGTAATAATCACCTATGTCGTGCGTACCCACAAAGTAATGCTTGATGCGTTGTTGCTCTGTAGTAGGAGCCGCAGTGCCTATCTCCATGCCACGATATATCTGCCGACTGTCGCAGTTCAGGATAGGGCTCCCGAGCTTCTCAGCTATCTGCAAGGCAAGTTCTGTCTTACCGACAGCCGTAGGACCTAACAGGACATATAACGTCATTACTCGTCTATCTCGTAACCTTCCAGGTCGAGTTCTTCCTCTTCATAACCCTCGTCGCCATAGAAACCTTCCTCTATTTCTTCGGGGTTCTCAGTCTGTTCTGTCGTTTGCTCTTCCTCCTCGACGAGGGATTGCACAGGAGGCAAACCATGACGGCGATTTACGATAGCCACCTTCTCTGTCCTGCCGAATACATTCTCCGTAAGTTCCATCAGGAAGAAACGCTTGCCATCAGGATCGAAGACGTATGCCAAGCGCTGTCCCTCATCTTCGAGGAAGTCGCCGATGCTGGTGTCGGACATTAGGTTGAGGTCCTGGTCGTAGCTCATCTCATCGGTGTCTTGAAGACAAATGCGTTGCTTGACACGCCAGTCCTCATCACAAATAAGGAAACATTGCTTTTGATGTTCATCGTAGCTGCAGTCTGTCAGAATAAGTTGATGCAATTCCGCGAACTTGGCATCACTATCGATAAGTATCTCGCGGACAAAGTCGTCTTTCTCTTGGCTGAAGAGTGTTAGTTTGAGTGTCATAGTCTGTCGTTTATCTAATGAAGCCTCGATCGCTGTTGCGGATGAAGTCGAGGATATAATCTATCTCGGGGCTCATGGGAATCTCCTGCTCCACACGGGCAAGGAGGTCGTTCAGCTTGCCTGTTCCCTGCAAGATGATTTGATAAGCCATATGAATATTGTTGATGAGGTCGCGGTCGAAACCTCTGCGACGAAGCCCGATGGTATTCAATCCGCAGAATGATGCAGGCTCACGAGCCACAAGGCTGAAGGGCAAGACATTCTGTGAAAAACGTGTACCGCCGCCTACCATCGTGTAACTGCCTACACGGCAGAACTGATGCATCAATACATTGGCGCTCAGAATGGCATAGTCGTCGATGGTTATCTCGCCTGCTAATTTTGTGCCGTTCCCGATGATGACTCCATTACCCACGATGGCGTCGTGAGCCACATGCACACCTTCCATCAGCAAGTTATCATTGCCGACGATAGTTCGTCCCTTGGCAGCTGTGCCCCGATTGATGGTAACATTCTCACGTATCTTGTTGTTATTACCAATCTCTGCAGTACTCTCTTCGCCTCGGAACTTAAGGTCTTGTGGAATGGCACTGATGACTGCGCCTGGGAAGAATATGTTCCCATTACCAATACGGGCGCCGTAGAGTACCGTCACGCTATTCATCAATATGTTATTGTCGCCTATGACAACACCTTTATCTATATAGCAGAACGGGCCTATCTCGCAATTCTCACCAATAACGGCATCTGGGTGAATGTATGCTAAAGGACTTATCATAACTTTACTGTTTATTATTAATTACTTGAGCCGTGAAGGTTGCCTCTGCCACACAGTTCTCTCCGATGAAAGCATAACCCTGCATCGTGCCTATATTGTGGCGAAGAGGAGCTACCGTCTCCACTCGGAACACCAAGGTATCACCTGGCGAAACCTTCTGACGGAACTTGACGTTGTCTATTCGCAGGATATAGGTGCTGTATGTATTGGGCTGCTTATCGTGGAGGACAAACAAGCCTCCTGTCTGCGACATAGCCTCTATCAGCAGGACACCAGGCATTACAGGTTCGTCGGGGAAATGCCCTTGGAAGAACGGCTCGTCGTTCGTTACATTCTTGACAGCCACGATATAGTTTTCCTTTATGTCCATGACCTTATCGACCAAGAGCATTGGATAGCGGTGAGGCAACAGTTGCTTTATTTGATTCACATCCATCAAAGGTGTCTGGTTGGGGTCATACTTCGGAGCCTGCACATCGTGCTTGCGTATCTCCTTACGCATCATTCTGGCAAACATATTATTTATCGTATGTCCCGGACGTGTAGCAATGATGCGTCCCTTAATGGGCTTACCAATGAGAGCCATATCGCCTATAATGTCGAGCAACTTATGGCGAGCTGGTTCGTTGTCCCATACGAGAGGCTTGTGCTGAATGTAACCGAGGTCATTCGCATCGTGATGCTCTGCACCCGTCAACTTGCAAAGTTTGTCGAGGTTCTCCTGCGTTGTCTTTTTCTCATAGATAACAATGGCATTGTCTAGGTCGCCTCCTTTGATGAGACCAGCCAATAGCAATTGCTCTATCTCACGGACGAAGACGAAAGTGCGTGCTGCAGCAACTTCTGTGACAAACTTGTCCATGCTGTCGAGTGTGGCAAATTGGCTGCTGAGCACCTTGCTGTCGAAAACAATCATGCTTGTAATGGAGAAGTCGTCATCGGGAAGCAGTGTGATGCAAGCACCTGTCTTGTCATCGCGAAACTCCATCTTCTTGGTGATATAGTAATAGTCTTTCGGAGCATCCTGCTCTGCTATGCCTACACGTTGTATTTCGCGAACGAATAGCTCTGCACTGCCGTCAAGGATTGGTAACTCAGGTCCATCGACCTGCATCAGCACATTGTCTATGCCCATAGCATAAAGGGCAGCCAAAGCATGTTCAACTGTGCTGCATCGCATCTCGCCCTTGCCAAGGACAGTACCGCGTTGCGTATCGACCACATTCTCTGCCACAGCATCCATAATGGGCTGCCCTGGCATATCTACTCGCTGTATCTTGTAGCCATGTCCTGCTGGTGCAGGCAAGAAAGTCACTGTCAGCTTGAGTCCTGTATGAAGGCCTTTACCGCTGAGCGAGAAGCTTTCCTTGAGTGTATTCTGTTTTAACATCTTTCTTATTATATGGTCTTGAGGTTACTGCTTGTTTTTAAGCTGTTCCTTAAGCATCTTTATTTCCTTCTTCATTTGATTCATGTCTGCCCACATATCCGGCAGGTTCTTGAAGATAGCGCTGCTCTTCCAGAAGTTTCTTCCTTCAATGGCAGGCGTACCTTGGGCTGCAGTACCCTCTTTCTTAATACTATTAGGAATGCCTGCCTGTGCACCTGCCATCACACGATTGGCAATTGTTGCATGATCAGCAATGCCTACTTGTCCGCCAAACATACACCACTCGCCCACCTTAGTGCTGCCTGCGATGCCCACCTGAGCCGACATTACAGTGTGGCTGCCTATCTCATCGTTATGGCCAATCTGTACCAAGTTATCTATCTTTACGCCACGATGAACTATAGTTGCTCCCATGACGGCTCTGTCCACACAACTATTGGCACCTATCTCCACATCATCCTCGATAATGGCGATGCCTATCTGAGGTATCTTCTTATAACCTTCTTCGGTAGGCTCAAAGCCAAAACCATCGGCACCTATGACACAGCCAGCATGCAGGATACAGCGATTGCCTACCTTACAATCGTGATAGATAACAGCGTTGCTGTATATCTCTGTGTTCGCTCCGACCTTTGCGTTCCTGCCTATCGTGACGTGCGGATGCAGGACGCAGCCATCGCCTATCTCCACGCCTTCAGCTATAGCAACGAACGGCCCTATGTAGCACTTCTCGCCTATCTTTGCGGATGGGTCAATGAAGGCAAGGTCGCTGATGCCTTCACGCTTGGGCTTCATGCTTTCATAGATTTGAAGAAGCTTAGCGACAGCCTCACGAGCATTAGGCACCTTGATGAGCGTTGCCTTTATCTCCTGCTTCGGTTCGAAGTTATCATTGACGAGCACGATGCTACTCTCTGTTTGGTAAATGTATCGCTCGTACTTGTCATCATACAGGAAGCTGATGCAGCCTGGCCTTCCCTCTTCTATCCTGGCGAAGTTGTTGACCTTGGCTTCGGGATCGCCTATGATGGTGCCCCCTATCAGCCCTGCTATCATTTGTGCCGTAAATTCCATGACTTTAGATTTAATTAAGGAGTTGCGCCATCTGGTCGGCCATCTCTTTGGCCTTCTCTGCGGCAACCTGCGCAAAGCTTTCTGTATTGTCGGCATAGATGATTGCACGGCTGCTGTTCACCAGCAAACCACAGTCGGCTATCATCCCGTACTTGCAAACCTCTTCGAGGCTGCCGCCCTGGGCGCCTACACCAGGCACAAGCAGGAAGGCATTCGGCGCAACTCGGCGGATGTCGCGGAACATCTCGCCGCGCGTGGCACCTACGACGTACATCATGTTCTCGTCGTTGCCCCACTCCTGACTCTTGCAGATAACCTTCTCGAAGAGTCGCTCGCCGTCCTTGTCTTCGGTGAGTTGGAAATCGAACGAGCCTTTGTTGCTTGTCAGGGCGAGAAGGATGACCCACTTCCCCTCGTAGCCTTGTATGAATGGCGTCACGCTATCCTCGCCCATATAGGGAGCGACGGTGAGCGCATCAACGTCGTACTCGCCGAAGAAGGTGCGGGCATACATCTGGCTGGTATTGCCGATGTCGCCCCGCTTAGCGTCGGCAATGATGAATTGGTCGGGATAGTTCTGCTTCAAGTACTTGACCGTCTTCTCGAAAGCCATCAGTCCCTTCACGCCAGCCGCTTCGTAGAAAGCCAGATTCGGTTTGTAAGCCACACAATAGGGCGCTGTGGCGTCGATGATGGCCTTGTTGAAAGCGAATATCGGGTCAGCCTCCGAGAGCAAATGCTCGGGAACCTTCTGGAGGTCGGTGTCAAGGCCGACGCAAAGGAAGCTCTTCTTCCTTCTTATGTTATCTACGAGTTCTTGTCTGTTCATCTGTGGTGTCTTTTCATTGTTCTTTTAGCAAATCCTATCACGACGACGAAGGCGATGGCAATCAGCGCATAGATCAAGAAGAACCGCCAGCCGCTGTCTTCCATCCCCATCCACCTCATCATGGGTTTCGTCGACATCGCTGCCAGGAAGATAGCCAGCAGACCGTCCCAATCCTCGCGCATGGAGGCCTTGAAGCCTTCCCACGTCCATTCTTGTTTGATGTCATTCCATAGTCCCATATCTCTTATGTTGTGTAGTCTTTATAGTTCCGATTCCTTGAGTCTCTCTGCATTCTCTGCCACGATGAGGTGGTCGATGCAGTCCTGGATGTTGCCGTCCATGAAGGCAGGCAGGGTGTAGATGGTGTAGCCGATGCGGTGGTCTGTGATGCGGCCTTGCGGGTAGTTGTACGTCCGAATCTTTGCCGAGCGGTCGCCCGTCGAGACCATCGTCTTGCGTCGGCTGGCAATGTCGTCGAGATATTTCTGATGTTCCTTGTCGTAGATGAAGGTGCGGAGGCGGGCAAGGGCGCGCTCCTTGTTCTTCGGCTGGTCGCGTGTCTCGGTACACTCTACAAGGATTTCCTCGTCCTGATTCGTAAAGGGATTGCGCCAGATGTATCGGGCACGGACGCCTGACTCCACCTTGTTGACGTTCTGACCGCCGGCGCCGCTCGAACGGAAGGTGTCCCACTTGATAGCTCCCTCATTGATTTCCACATCAAACTCCTGGGCTTCTGGCAGGACTGCAACCGTAGCGGCGGAGGTATGCACACGGCCCTGTGTCTCGGTAACTGGCACTCGCTGGACACGATGCACGCCGCTTTCGTACTTCATGATGCCATAAACGCCTTCGCCCGTCACAGAGCAGACTATCTCCTTATAGCCACCGACGGCTCCTTCGCTGTAGCTGCTGACAGCCATCTTCCAGCCTTTCATCTCGAAGAAGGAAAGGGGCTGAAATGGTGTCCAGCTGGTGCCGTTTACCGAGGCAACGGCCCGTGTGCATCCCTCCGCCGCTGCGGTTGCAGTCCTGCCAGAAGCCCAGGAGTTTGATGTGGAAATC
>ODAI013828057.1_pt1 | contig 39995 bp, 35 predicted proteins | sample 1539321 | NCBI WGS metagenome assembly ODAI01 (sample SAMN02144231, study PRJEB22623) | gut metagenome | biome: sheep rumen | host: Ovis aries | place: New Zealand
AAACTATAAACAATAAACTATAAACAATAAACTATAAACAATAAACTATAAACAATAAACTATAAACAATAAACTATAAACAATAAACACCAAAACTCAGTTCGTCTGCTTCCCGTCCCGATATTCTCCAAGGATAGTGAGATTCTTCGTCAGCGGGATGATGGCATCTATCGACTGGCGGTATCGCGTCAGGTCGTCGTACATCACATCGACATAGAACAAATACTCCCACTCATGGCCGATGATGGGCAGTGACTGTATCTTCGTGAGGTTGATCTTATAGAACGAGAGAATGGCCAGTACATGGGAGAGCGAACCTTCCTCATGAGGCAGAGAGAAGACGATGCTCGACTTGTTGGCATCTGTCAGGGAGCGCAGCATATCGGCCTTGTTGGGATTCGACACCACGAGGAAACGGGTGAAGTTGTGCTTGTTGTCCTCGATATGATCCTCGAGCACCTTCAGACCGTAGAGCTTCGCAGCTTCCGCATGACAGATGGCAGCCCACCCCTTGTGTCCGCCCTCGGCAATCATCTTCGCAGAGCCTGCCGTATCCTCGGCCTCCACATTCTTCATCGCAGGGTGCTGCGCCAGGAACTCACGGCACTGCATCAGGGCCACAGGATGGGAATGAACCTCAGTGATCGTATCCCAGTCGTCGTCGGGCAGACAGCAGATGCAGTGGGAGATGTGCAACTTGTGCTCTCCGACGATGGCCGTATTCGAATCGCGCAGCAGCTCATAGTTGTGCAGCAGTGAGCCGGCTATCGTATTCTCGATGGCAAGCATGCCGATGAGTGTAGGGTCTTGCTTGATATTCTGAAAGACCTCCTCGAAAGTGGCACAGCAGACAAGCTGTATCTGTTCTCCCTCGAAATACAGGTGGGCCGCGATATCGTGGAACGATCCTACTTGTCCTTGAATGGCTATTCTCTTCATATTCGTTTTGTTTTATCTTCCTATGCTTAAAAAAATCCCGCTTTCACTGTCTGTGAAGCGGGACCTTGTATTGTTTTCTATCTACTTTGTCATAAGTTGAACTTTACACGCAACTTCCCGCCTCACAGTGACCTGCAAAGTAAAAGTAATAGCCGTAAAAGTATGCATTCAACATTGACATAATTCTATCGTTTTTGTTTTCAGGGGACAAAATTATTACTTTTCTGCGAAACAAACAAATATTTTGCAAGAAAAATTGCTTTTTCGCTTACATTTTTTCATTTTTACCCTTTGTGAGCTTTATTTTCGAGTCCACAGGATTCGAATAGATGCCCAGATAGATATCACGGAGCACGTCGGGCTCAGGGATGTCGAACGTGTTCAGTCGTTCCATAAAGGCCTCGAAAGCATCGCGCTCCCCGTCGGTATAGTGGTCGCGGAAACGCTGTTGCCCGTAGCGCAGGTCGTGGGCGATGTAGTTGTTGGGCGTCAGCTGGTAGGCACTGATGATACGCTCGTCGAGCAACTGCGCCACCAGACGGTGATACTCGTTGCTGGTGCAGTTCTCAAATTGGCGCAGATCGGCCTCCGTCACCTGTGGGCATAAGGTGATGTTCACCCTACCCTTCGGCTGGGCTATGCCTGTAAGGATGCTGTTCAGATCCTCGCCCGGCCGCTTGATATAGCTGCCCGCACTTTGTAGCTCATAGAGTTCGAGGGCCTTAAGGATATCACACGACTCCCACTCGTAGCTGACCGAGACAGGGACGATGTTCAGTTCTGAGAGTGCCTTGATCTTGTCTGTCGGCTCACTCATCGACAGCATCTTGATGATGCCCTGATCCGTCTGGTCGCAGCCGTCCTTCGTGCGTCCGTTGCGCTGGGCTATCCAGAGGCCCTGCCCTTTATCCGTAAGCACATAGCGGATATAGTCGCTCAGATGCCTCGACGACTGGTAGAAGTCCTTCATGTTCCCACCGCGCTCCACGCGGAACATCTTGTTGGACTTGCCGATATCTATCACGAGGGGCGACGACATCAGATTGGCGCCAAACGTGATCTCTGTCGTCTCGTGCCCGTTCTTATATAATATATACTGCAGCAGACAGGCATCGAGCATGATGTCACGATGGTTGCTGATGAAGAGGTACTTCTTCTGGGGATCGAGCTGATCCACACCGCTGTAGGTGAAGGCCGTCATGCTGCGGGCGATGACCTGCTCGTTGACACAGCGCATCACCTCCAGCTGGAAGTCGCGGATGGTCTCGAACGCCAGCATCATCTTGCGGATATCATCGGGATTGCGGCCCGGATAGACATACGTGCAGAGCAGTCCGAAGAAGTCGCTCTCCACAATACGCTTCATCGCTGCAGGGATCTCACTGTCGTAATACGGACGGATGTCGTCGAACTGAGATGGATTATACTTATTCATATTTCTATCTTTTCAACTCTTCAATTCTTCAATTTTTCAATTTTTCAATTCTTCCAGCCAATCGAGGAAGACATCCAGCCAGCCGCTAGCCTCTTTAGAGGTCTTGCTCCAGGTCGTGCCGAAGCCATGTCCGCCCGTCGGGTACTGCATGTAGCGATGGGGCACATGATGAGCCGTGAGGGCTGAGTCCATCAGCATGGTGTTGTGATAATCGACGATGGGATCATCGACGCAGTTCATCAGGAACACGGGCGGACAGTCGTCGGAGACATGACGCTCAAGCGAGAGACTGTCCTGCATCGTGCGAGAGGCCTTCTTGTACTCACCCAACAAGCCGCGACGCGAACGCTTATGGACGTATGGCTCTCTCATCGTGACAACAGGATAGCAAGCCGCCACGAAATCGGGGCGCTGCCCACCCTTATTGAAGAGTGCGGCGGCAAGTGCCAGATGACCACCAGCCGAGAAGCCCATCACCCCCACTCTGCCGTAGCCGGCACGACGCACGCTGTCGATGGCCTGACGCAGGTCGTCGAGGGGCATCGGATAGTGATGACCCGGAAAGATGAACCTGCTATGGGTGATGAAAGGAATGATGCCCCCTACACGATAATGGAGCACATAGGCGGCGATGCCCTCCGCCTGAAGCGAACGGGCCACACTGTCGCTCTCCGTTTTGTTGGCAGGCCAGAAATAGCTACCGCCAGAACACACGATGACGGCTGTATCGGTCTGTGTCTTAGGAAGGAAGGCAAATACCTTCTGTCCGACCGCCGTCCGCCCAAAGAGCATCAATATCCCTATCAGCAACTCTATTCTCATTCTTCAATTATTCAATTTTTCAATCAGTCTGTCACGCCCGATGATAGCCTCAACGGTGTTCACTGCCGTCAGGGGCACACCGCAGATACCGTGCAGGTTGACGTTCTGTCCTGTGAGCAGCAGATTCCTGACTTTCGTCCATATCGGCAACTGCGACAGCATGATGTCCTTACAGTCCTTACGCACACCGTAGAGCGCACCCTCGGGCTGGTTGTAGTAGTCACGGATCGTCAGCGGACTGGAGGTCCACATCTGATCCACACAATGCCTGAAGCCTGGATGCAGGCGTTCCATACGGTCGAGTACGCGCGCTGCCCGTTGCTGCTTCCACGCCTCATAGTCTGCACCGCGATGACCAACGCATGTATCACTCCACTGCCCGACAGCCGAGAAGGGCATCAGACAGTTGATGATCATCTTCGAGGCAAAGTCGCCCTGCGGATTGTCGGAAGGCGTCATATACATAAAGCCACGGGGCCACGTCGCCTCGTCATACGCCCCATGCTGCCAGACGAGTCCGTAGTCGTCTTGATAGTAGCAGGTATGATTGATGTAGCGGAAGGTTCCAGGCTTGAGCTTGATATAGAGCGTGAAGGCGGAATAGGTGTTGGGTATCGAGGCCACCCGTGTGCGATACGACTTGGGGAAGGCCCCGGCATCGCAGATGTCGATGAGTCGTGAGGGGTGGATGGCAGAGATATAGTAGTCGGCACGATACGTATGACCTGTGGCCGTCTCGACAGCTGTCGCCATACGCTCCGGAGAGACGTGCACGGCCGTCACCCGCTCACCGCTGAGGATACGTCCGCCACCCTCGACGATCACCTTCGCGAGTGCATCAGCCATCTGCTGGCTGCCACCCATGAACCGGCTGGGGCCGTCGATATAGAGCACGTTGATAAGGGCGTGGATATAGGCTGGCGTATGACCTTCCACCCCGCCGTACATCGGATTCATGTAAGCCAACACATCGCGCAGGCGCGTATCCTTAATATAATAGGCAATCAGGTCGCTGGCAGCCCACAGGAACTGTTCGCTGTGACTGAAGAGTTCGTCGCGCCCTCGCCGCAGATAGAAGAAATCCACCTCGTCGGCCAACCGATAGAGTGCCTCCACATAGTCGCAGATGCCCTGGGCCTCAGCGGGGAACTCCCCGACAAGATAATCGGTAAATGCCTCGCGCCCCTCTGGGATCCGATACGTATGTCCGTCGCTGAGATAGGTGATGCTGTCGATACAGTCGTGATCGACGTCGCACAGGCGGATGCTGTCGAGGATGCCCAGATAGCGGCATATCTTATAGACCGAACCACCGGGCCGCAAGCCACCGAGGATGTGCATACCCGTCTCAAAGCAGACACCACCACGGGTGAAGGTCTGGAGTCCGCCACCGATGACGGCATTCTTCTCCAGCACCGTCACTGCGTAGCCCTCCTTCGTGAGCAATGCGCCCGTGAAGAGTCCGCCCAGCCCGCCTCCTATGATGACGACCGATTCCTTATTCATTGGCCTTGATGATATCTTTGATGATGGATTCCGACGTCAGCAGCTCTGAGCAGGCGACAATCGTGCCGACCAATACGCCCAGGATGCCGTGTGAGTTGGTGTTCTGTCCTGCAAGCAGCAGATTAGGGATTTTCGTGCGATGCTGCACACGTCCGGCAGGTCCCAGCCGGAAGTCACGGGCGATACCGTACATCGCCCCGCGCTCCGTACCCGTATAGTCTAAATAGGTCAGCGGCGTCGATGTCTCGTAGCCTGCGATAGCCTCACGCAGATGAGGGAACTCCCGACAGACGGCCTCGATGAGCCGTTCTGCACGGTTGCGCTTCAGCTGCTCGTATGCCTCACCACGGTGGCCAGTCTTCGTACCCACCCATTGCTCCACCTCGGCAAACTGCATATAGGAGAGTATGACGCCGCCCTCGGCCCACTGCTGACGGGGCGCATTGCAGAAATGCATATAGAGATAGCCGCGCGGCCAGTTGTCGGCGGTATAGTGCTCACAGCCCCAGGGCGACTGCTGATGATAGCCGTAGAAGTTGCAGTTCATATAGGGTAGTGTCTCGGGCTTGAAACGCAGATAGACAGCAAAGCCCCCCACCGTCTCAGACATCGCCGCGACACGTGCCCGATAGGCAGGGCGCAGCAACGGGGAGTCGCAGAGCTCCAACACACGTGCCGGATGGATGGCGGCTATCACGACATCAGCCGGATAGAAGCGGTCCTCAGTCTCCACACCGACGGCCCTGCTGTCGTCGCAGACCACCTTACGCACCTGCTGACGGCAACAGATCTCACCGCCATTTTCACGGATATGCTTAGCAAGCGAGAAGGCAACCTGATCGCTGCCGCCCACGATACGGAAGGCACTCTGGTTATAGAAGTCGGCGATAAAGGCATGGGCCGAGAACGGTGTCTTGTCCCGTTCTGCCGCATAGAGGGGCAGGTCGCCGACCAGCACATTACGCAGGAGTCCGTCGCTGATCACCTCGCTGATGACCTCATTCATGCTACGCAACTGGAAGGTGGTGTTCAGCGGACTTGCATCAGCATCTGCATGACGCAAGGTATGAAGCGACGAGGCTGAGGCCACGCGTTCCACAAGGTCGAAATAGCGGTGGAGTCCGTCGCGCTCATGAGGGAAGTCCCGGGCGAGGGTCTCGATGAAGGCCTCCCTGCCGTTGGCAAAGCGGAACTGCTGTCCGTCGAGCGACACCACGTTATAGCCTTCAGTGTCGAGACGACTCAGACGGATGTCGTCGAGTACCCCAAGATAGCGCAGCAGCCGATTGAGCACCTGCCCTTCGTCGGCACTGCCGATAAAATGCATGCCCGTCTCGAACTTCACGCCCTCCCGACGGAAACACTGTAGGCAGCCACCTATCTGTGCCCCTTGTTCGAGGATGGTGACATCGTAGCCGTTGCGACTCAGGATGAGTCCGCACGACAGACCGCCGAGCCCACTGCCGATAATGACTGCGCGCCGCCCTCTCTCCTCTTTCATCGGCTGGCCTCCTCTCTGTTTGCGAATCGGGCATACTTGCGGTAGGGCGCCCAGTAGTCGGCCGTCTCTATCCGTTCACACATCGCCTGATAGCGCGCCTGGTACATGTGGCGCACCTCTCTCGTGCGCACCAGCTGGTTCTGGCTATAGTGAGGATCGTCGAGCGGGATGCGCGCGCCTATCTCCACGTCGATGCGTCCCTCGCGCAACATGAAGTCGCGCTTGGGCAACACATGCCCAACACCGTGCAGGAAGACGGGCAGTATCTCCGCCCCAAACAGTTCTGCCAGATAGAAGGCACCCTTGTGGAAGCGAAGGATGCTGCAGTCCTCGGAACGTGTGCCCTCCGGGAAGACGGCTATCGAGTAGCCGCGCTCGTAGAGGTCATGCAGCCGTTCCACATGCTGCTCGATGCCATCGCTCACAGGATAGAACTCTGCCCGATGGATCACCATCCCGTAGAAGGGATTCCGCCACACCCAGTCGTTGGTGAGGAAGATGATCCGCGGCGTCAGCATCATCAGACACATCAGGTCGAGATGCGACTGGTGGTTGCTGATCAGGACGGCAGGACGCTCGAAGTCCTCACCGACACTATTATCAAGGTGGAACGACACCCCTGGCACATGATGGATCACGAACCGCGCGATGCGCTGCAACAGACGATGGTATCTCAGCTTGCGCGCCTCTGTCGGTTTGCGCACGCGGAAGTAGAGCCAAGTATAGGGCAACAGGAAGCCATACATCATCACGATGAAAAACAGGAGCGCGAAGAGTGAACGGGCGATACGTCCCGGGGTGATAGGCACCTCACGGGGCTTACCGTCCTTCTGCGTCATCCAGCGATAGACGGGCGGCGGCAGAAAGTGATAACGCTTCAGCTGATGCCAGAGCCTGCGAGGCCAGCCATAGACGACGGCCAGCAGACAGAGTATCGTATTCAGCACAGAGATACGGGCGAAGTCTGCCACAGGACGGAAATGAGTGACCCGTTCCTCCTGAGGGGGATAGAACACCCGTACAGGCACCGACACCAGCTCTACCCCAGCCCATGCCGCAAAGACCAGCAGTTCCAGCTCAGCCTCGTAGCGGGAGGTCACAAACCGCAAGCCGGAGAGGCGCTTCAGGGGATAGAGCCGGAAGCCCGTCTGTGTATCTGGCAGACGGATGCCCGTCTGTACGGTAAACCAGAAATTGGAAAACTTGTTGGCAAAGGTATTGCCGCCAGGCATATTCTGCTCCTGCAGGTTGCGCGCCCCTACAATCAGGGCATCCGGATGCGACTCCAATGCCTCCAGGAGCAAGGGGATATCCTCAGGATAGTGCTGGCCGTCGCTGTCGATGGTGACGGCATAGTCGAAGCCTTTCTCCCTTGCCCGTCGGAAACCTGCCAGCAGCGCGTGTCCCTTACCCTTGTTCGTTGCATGATCGACCGTCTCGAAACTCACGTCCGTGAGCTGCGCCAACCGGTCCCTCGTATCGTCGGTAGAGCCGTCGATGACGATGATGATATGCGGTGTGAAGGCTGCGATACGCCTGACGACAGAGACAATTGTCTTGCCGTTGTTATACGTTGGCACCACCACGCAGACCTTACCCTTTTCCATCAACCGTAAACTGTAAACTATAAACTATAAACTCTTACCTCTCACTTCTAAACACAAGTGAGAATTTGGTCTTTGTCTGTTCTCCTGCCGTAATCACTCCTTTCGTCTTACAACCCGTATCGGTGGGCTCCACCGACGTGAAGGCGATATCGACCTCAGGGTCTTCGACAGGCGAGATGGTCGATACGAACTTCAGGTTCACGATACTGTCGAGTGCCAGCTTTCTGTTCTGCTGTCCGCCAAGCACCTCACCGATGATCTGCACGATGCAGACGCCTGGGGTGATGGGGTTACCGGGAAAATGGGCACGATAGATCTCATGATCCGGATTCAGCCTGATCTTCACCTGCTGACCGTTGTCCTCCACAATGGTGAACATCTCATTCTTTAGTTTCATTTTTTACCTTTTTATTTTTTACCTTTTTCAATTCTAACGTCTCTGAGCGTGATGACAGTCATGTCGCCACCCTTCTCTTTCAGCTCCACCTTGCTCACCGTGCGCCGTTTGCTGTCGAAGCGCAGACGGATGGTACTGAACAGTTGCTTCAGCTCTTTCCGACGAGGCACGAGTTCCGCCACCCAGACGTCACCATCCTTGAACCACTCGCTGGCAAAGTCCTTGCCCGAGGTCAGGTTCTTGCCCGTCATGCAGTCTGTCATCACCTGGACGACACCCTGAAGCGGTCCGCTCTGCCCGATATCGACGGTCTTTCGCTCTCCGTCGCCCTCAATATGCAACTGCCGTCCGTCCAGCGTGATGACATAGGCATAGGGCGACGTGTATTCCCACCGCAGCCTGCCTGATGCATCGTAGCGCATACGGCCCTGCGAGGTCATCTTGTCGTTCAGGAGACTGAGGGTCTTCACCTGCGTAAAGCTGCACGTCAGCGTACGGATAGCAGCAGCCGTCTTGCTGATTGCTGCCACCATCGTCTTCGACTCTGCCTCTGTGGCCTTCTTCAGCGTCTGAGCCTGCAGCCACAGACAGCAGCACGCCATACCGAGTGTCAACAATAGTCTCCTCATCTCTTTCTATAAACTATAAACTGTAAACTCTATTTAGCTATCAACATACAACCCGACATGATCAGCAGCACCCCTATCCAGCGCACCAGCGGCACTTCCTCGTGGAAGAACAGGATGGCGGCGAACATACCGAACACATAACTCAGCGAGATCATCGGATAGGCCATCGAGAAGGGGAAGGTCTTGATGATATACAGCCACAACAGCGTGGCTGCTCCGTAGCAGATGCCACAGGCCAAGAGCCACCAGTTGGTGAGATTGCGCGTCAGGAAGTCCAGCGACCAGGAGAAGGCCCCTGCACGCTGCATGGCCAGCTTCAACAGCACCTGACCGCCGCAAAGCAGCACCGACTGTATCACCGATATCAACAACAACCTCATACTATAAACTGTAAACCGTAAACTGTAAACTATAAACCATTTAACACCACATACGACACATGACGACCGTCGCTTTGGTTCACGAACAGCAGACTGCCGACCTTCAGATCGTCTGCACCACCGTCGCATCGCATCATAGCCGGCGCCACACCCCGCTGAAGCACATGGGCTGCAGCATAGAGCCCCAGCGCGGAGGCTGAATAGCACTCACCGAAGAGATGCTTGTAGTGCAGGTGCGGCACAGCAGGCAACTGCCGACAGATTTCGTCATAGACGGCATCATTGGCTGCACTGCCGTTTGTTCCTATCATCACAGCATCGACAGCCTGCGTCAGCGGTGTCAGACGAGACAGGCCATACGTCTGCCCAACGGCCACCACCTCGCAGAGTACACCTTCCGGATCGCCATTTGTCATCACCATCGCCACCGAGGCCTCAGTACCTGGTACCTGTCCTGGCTGACCTACATAGCCCACACGCTGCAGGATCGTGAAATAGGATGGCGTCATCTCGTCGTGCCCCATCACCAGCGCAGTATTGATATCGCCTGCCGACAGCTGCAGGAAAGCATCGGCCAGCGCACTGTCGAACGACACGCCACGCTGACTGTAGGTGGTGTTATACCCGTGACACTTGGTGCGTATCGCCACCAGCGAACTGATGGTGTTATGCGTCGATTGCATAAAGTTGGTGGGCTTCAGCATTTCCTCACCTTCCCTGCAGAGCTGCTCCAGGAAACGCTCGGTCTGCTCGATGCACCCCAGCCCCGTGCCGGTGATGATGGCATCAGGCATCGTGACACCTGCCGCCTTCATGGCCTCCGTCGCCGTCACGATTGCACGTTTCATGAGCTTGCCCATACGGCGCGACTCCAGCGGATTGAGCCAGTCGCGGAAACTGGGATCCTGACTGCGCACGTAGGGCGACGCCTGCCACTGCGGCTCCGTCAGCCACGCCTCCGAGAGGGGGTACTGCACCGATATCTGCACGGCAGACTTGATATATATCTTTCTTCCTTCCGTCATCTCTCTCCTTTAGAAAACACAATACTCGAGTCGTTGCCACCGAAACCGAAGGCATTGCTCATCACGTGGTCCAGCGGTCTGAGCGGCGCGGGATCGACAGCGGGAGTGATCCCATCCGCCATCTGATGCGCCCAACCGTAGTTCACGGGAATCAGGTTGTGACGCATAGCCAACAGACAGATGACGGCCTCCACAGCACCAGAGGCACTCGTTGTGTGACCTGTCATCCCTTTCGTTGAGGACACTTGCGGCATCGCCGTTCCGAAGACGCGCTGCAGGGCACGACTCTCACTGGCGTCATTATTGGGCGTGCCTGTCCCGTGGGCATTCACGTAGCCGATGTCCTGCGGCTGCAGACCTGCCCGTTCGAGGGCCTGCGTCATCGCCAGATAGGCACCCTCGCCGTCATCGCTCGAAGCGGTCTGGTGGAAGGCGTCGCAGGCATTGCCGTAGCCACTCAGCTTGCCGATGATCTTCACCCCGCGCCGCCTGACTGACGCCTCCGACTCCAGCACGAGGTAGGCAGCCCCTTCACCGAGGTTCAGGCCTGCACGCGTCGCATCGAAGGGACGGCACTGCTCGTGGTCGAGGATCATCAGCGTGTTGAAGCCGTTGAGGTGGAATTTCGAGAGACACTCCGTACCTCCCACCACCGCAATGTCCGTGCGCCCGCTACGGATCAGGTTGGCACCGTAGATGATCGCATTGGCCGCCGACGAACAAGCCGTCGAGATGGTGGTCACCTGCGAGAAGATGCCGAACTTGTCGGCAATCATATCCGTTGTGGCACCGCAGTCGTGGGTCCTGATATAGTCGTTGCGGCTGTCGTTCTCCAGAAAGTCGAGATAATAGCGCTCACTCTTGTCCATACCGCCCACAGTAGTGCCCGATACAAAAGCCACGCTCTCCTCTCTCCTCTCTCCTCTCACAAGCACCATCGCCTCCTCGAGGGCCTCCCTCACGGCGAGCATCCCGAGGAGCGTCGTGCGCGTCGTGGGTTCACTTTCGATCCCCAGCTGCCGCTTCATCTCCTCGTCGCTCAGCTTCACCTCACCGACGGGAAACTCACGATGGGCCGTCTTGAGGTACCGCATGACACCGATACCTGTCCGCTGATGCGACAGTGCGTCGAGCGTCTCAGCCTTGCCGCAGCCGATGGCCGAGACAATGCCTGCGCCTGTTATCATCACCGGCTCCACCATCACTTCGTCCGGTTGGCGGCGATGAAGGCTGCCATCGTGTTTACCGACTTGAATATCTCCTTCCCGGCAGCAGGGTCCTTCACCTTGATGCCGTAGTGCTTCTCCATCATCACGATGAGCTCCAGCGCATCGATGGAGTCGAGCCCCAGCCCTGTTCCCGACATGTCGTCGCCGAACAGCGGCGCGTCGTTGTCGATGTCCTCCGGCTGGACGTCTTCCAGATTCAGCACTTCGATAATTTTCTCCTTCAGTTCTGTTATCAATGCTTCCATATCTCTGTTTTTTCCTTTTTACTTTTTTTACCCTTTCCCCCTTCAGATTAAGTTCCATTTTCGCTTCCACGCCAGATAGAAGTCGGGATTCGCCCACACCAGCTGATAGTTCATGTCCATGAACACCTGCACGCTGCGCCCGCTGGCCATCAGCTCGTCGGTCTCCGGGTCGTGTATCTCGTAGTCGAAGATGATCTTCGCAGCCTCCGTCGGACGATAGATGATGTCGATCCTGGGGTGCATGCCGTAGGTGATAGGCCTGCGATAGTGGAACTGCAGGTCCACCAGCGGGGCAAAGTATCCCTCGTCGGCCATACGCATATACTCCAGCCCGTATTCCTTTCCGAAGGCCTCACGGGCATCCTCGAAATAGAGCATGTAGGACCCGTGCCACACGACCTTCATCGAATCGACCTCACTGAAGCGGATGTCGAGCGTCTTCGATGTCTTCAGTACCTTTTCCTCCATCGCGTCACTCCTGCGCATCGATATCGGTCAGGGCGATCTTCATGTCGGCTGTCACGATCCCCTCCTCGCCCACCTTCACGCGGGCCTTCACGAGCGTCATCTGCAGCACCTCCTGCACCACCTCGACCTCGGTGGTAACCACCTCGCCCAACCGTGCGGGCCTCACCACCTGCAAGTGCTTGATGTCGCCGATGAAGCCCAGCTTCACCTTGTCCTTCAGGATATACTCGTTGATATATCCCAGCCTCGCGGCACAGGTCTGGGCGATGTTCTCCACCAGGGCGCATGAGTTCAGCACCTCGCCTTCCATGAAGATATTGTCTGCACGCAGACCAAAACGCGACGTCGTCAACACCTCGTCGAAGTGGGTCAGACAGTCTATCATCACAAACGGCGGCCGCTGCGGCAACAGCGTCAGCACGTCGATCTTCTCTAATTCCTTATCTTCCATATATGTTCAATTTTCCCAATATTCAAAATAGTTATACCATTGTTCGGGATATGCCTTCAACACGGTCTCCATCTCACGCGTGAAACTTCTTGCCAGTCCGGCAATTTTCTTTTCTCTTCCCTTTTCACTATTCATTCCCTTTTCGCTCACCTCTCTTATAATCACCTTGTAGCGATAGGCCGAGACCTTCATGGCAAACATGCAGATCGTCGGCACCCCGCGCTGCAGGGCTGTCGCAAAGGGACCCATCGGCAGGCGCACCCTGCCGCCCAGCAGTTCTGTCTCCACGTAGCGCGACGAGCCGAAGATGCGGTCGGCCGGGATGCTCACGATCTCCCCGTCGGCAAGGGCCTCGTTCATCACGAAGATGTGCGACATATCCTCCTTCACGGGTATCAGCCTGATGTTGTGCTTCGAGAGGATGCGGTTGCGCTGCTCCGTCACCGTTGCGGCCTCACCTGAATAGACCAGTGCGTTATAGCGTTTCTTGTCGGCAGTGAAGGTGTAGCCCACCATCTCGTAGTTGCCCACATGACAGCTCAGGATGATGAAGCCTCCCGGCTGACTGCACAGCTCATCGAAGAGCGGCCCGCCGTCGCGCTCGAGTTCGAACCGCTGTCCGGCATAGGCTGCAAAACGGTCGAGCACCACCTGTCCGAAACGGTAGTGGTTCAGCCAAACATAGCGGAACGACTTCCACACGCCGAACCCGTGACGCCAGCGGAAATAGTGGTACATCGCCAGATAGCCGCGACGGGCGAAGAGCATATAGAAGGGGATAACGAAGACGGCCATTCCGAGATAGACCACCCTGAGGTTCATAAACCGCAGCGAACGTATCAGCGCACGGTGCATCCACACCGTCCCGCTGGTACTACCCTGCCAAGCCTCATGCGCCAGCCGCTCCCCCATTTCCTTCTTACTTATTTACCTTTCCCTCAATATAGTCGCAGAACTGGCTGAGCGTCTTCACGTCGGCCATCTCCTCGGGCTTGATCTTGAAACCGAACCTCCGTTCGACGATCACCACGATATCCACGAAGTCAAGACTATCGATACCCAGATCGTCTTTCAACAATGCCTCCGGGGCAATCTTCTCCTCGTCGATCTCCAGATCGTCAATCAAGAACTCCCTTACTTTCTCGTCAATTTCCTTTCTATCCATATTTCATTTTTTATTTTCATTTTTTTCTTTCCTGCACACCACTATCGAGTGCCCCAGCCCCAGCCCGTCGTGGATCGTCTCCACCTCGAGTCCGGCCTCAGCGATCACGCGCGTCAGGTCGTCGGTGTTCATCATCTTCGAGTTGCCGTTGGCCATCGCCGTGAAGTAGAGACTCGTCATCGTCAGACAGAAGGCTGCCGTCTCGTAGCGCTGACGGTCCCAGAGGGTCTCCATGATGTAGAGACGGCTCTCTGCATCCATAATCTCCGATGCCCGCTCCAGGATACTCTGTATCTCGTCCTCGCTGAAGCAGTCGAGAAACTGGCTCATCCAGATGGCATCGTAACGCTTGTCTGTCGGGAAGGTGCTGCGGCGGTCGAGCAGGTCGGCGGCGAAACCCTCGATGCGGTCTGCACCCGGCTTGCCCTCCGTCTGCTGTCTCATCAGCGCTATCTGCTGCGGCAGATCCATCACCGTCACCTCTACCTCCTTGTCGTAGCCCACGCACTGCAGGGCCCAGCGCCCCGTATTGCCGCCCACGTCGAGCAGCCTCTTCACCTTTCCTCTCTTCTCTCCAAAGACGATTCTCAAAGCCTCTTCGAACGAACCGTCGCTGTAGAAGTGATCGAAGGCAAACCAGCTCTTCTGCGCTGCCTCGGGCAACGAGGAGAGGCCCTCGTAGATCGTAGGCCAGTCGCCAAACGTCTTCAGTCCTGCCGGACGTCCCTCCTTCAGCGCCGCCTCCAGATGGAACATACCCTCGTAGTTCACGTCGTGGTTGAAGTCCATGTTCACCCTTGTGGCAGCGTCGGTCAGCAGCATCCAGCCTGTCTTGGCCAGCAAGAACCGCTCCCCATCCTTCTCTCCTCTCACAAGCACCGTCCCGATGGCGAGCGAGGCCTCCATCAGCACCTTCACGGCATACGTCGAGAGGCCTGTCCTCTCAGCAACCTCGGCGATGGTCATCCCCTCGTCGCTGTCGCGCAGCAGGTCGAGGATGCCCAGCTTCACCATCAGGCGCGACACCTGGAACACCACCGGTGCCCAGGCGATCCACTCCGCCCTGGCCTGTGCCTCGCGGGCGGAGAGGCGCTCTTCCGTATATGCTTTATCCAGCGTCGGCGAAAGGTTCATTTCTTATAAACCATAAACTGTAAACTATAAACTGTAAACTATAAACTGTAAACCATAAACTATAAACCATAAACTCTACATCACCCTCCCCACTGATTCAGATACTCCTCGCGCTCGTATTCCTCGATGAGGATCTCCGCCAGCGCCTCGATAACCTCGATGGGCACTTTCAGGCGCACGTCGTCGCTGTGGGGATTGATAGACGTCAGGAAATGGTGCATCTCGCCCTTATAGACTTCTTTCATGCGCGTGCCCCGATGACCCTCGCCCGTACAGGAATACGTCACGTTGGCCAGACGGTCGCAGAGCTTCACAAACGGAGCATAGGGCGTCTCGCGGATACCTTTATAGTATTTGTCCCCTGCCCGCTCCGCACGCGTGCGCCCCTTGTCGTTGGTCAGCGCATACACGATCTCGACGGCCATCAGGGCCTGTTCCTCGGTCATCAGCCTGCGCGCCTCGCGCATCACGTCGTTATACGACAGTCGGGCGTCCTCGATGCTGTCGTGATAGTAGGCACCGAAGAACAGCGGCACGACGTCCTCCTCCCTGGCACACACCAGATGGCCGTAGTCGCGCACGCCCTCGGCCACCATGTCGAGGTGGAAACCGTAAGGCAGGTTGTCGCCGTAGGTCTGGTTCACACTCTGATGCAGCTCATGGGCCATCTGGCGACACTCGTTGATACGCGCAGCATATTTATCGAGACAGTGCTGATATTCTTCTCTGGTCATACTCCGTAGATTTTGCAATTCAGTTGCAAAGATACAACATTTTTCCGAGTAAGGTAAGGATTAAGCAGATTTTTTCGTAATTTTGCACCCGTAATGGAGAAAAAGACGATTGCAATACTCGGTATGATGTGCGCAGGCTGCTCGGCGCGCGTCGAACAGAAGCTGAATGCCCTCGACGGCATCGCTTCGGCCAATGTGAACCTGCCGGCCCGCACGGCACTGGTGGAATACGACCCGCAGCAGATATCACTGGAACAGATGAGAGACGCCCTCGCGGCCATCGGCTACGACATGGTGATCGAGGAAGACCGCAACGTGGAGGCCATCGAGCACCACCACTATACGATGCTGCGCCGCAGGGTCGCCGTCTCGTGGCTCTTCGCCCTGCTGGTGATGGCCGTCTCGATGGGATGGGTCAGCATCGGGTCGCGGGATGCAGCCAACCAGACGATGCTCATCATCGCGCTGGCCAACCTCCTCTACTGCGGACGGCAGTTCTACGTGACGGCCTGGAAACAGTTCGTCCACCTGTCGGCCAACATGGACACGCTCGTGGCTCTCTCCACGGGCATCTCCTTCCTCTTCAGCACCTTCAACACCTTCTGGGGCGACGCCGTCTGGGGCGCACGCGGCATCGCGTGGCACACCTGGTTCGACGCCTCCGTGATGATCATCACCTTCGTACTCACGGGCCGACTGATGGAGGAGCGCGCCAAGAACGGCACCGCCTCGGCCATACGCGCCCTGATGGGACTGCAGCCGAAGACGGCCCACCTCGTGGACAGCGGCACCGTCACCGAGGCCCCGATCCCCGTCCTGCAGCCCGGCGACACGATCGAGGTGCGCCCAGGCGAGCGCATCCCCGTCGATGGCCGCGTGGTGGGCGATGCCGACGCCTTCATCGACGAGTCGATGATCACGGGCGAGCCCGTGGCCGTCGCCAAACAGCAGGGCGACAAGGTGCTGGCGGGCACCATCGTCAAGCAGGGCACCTTCCGCTTCAAGGCAGAGGCTGTAGGCCGCAAGACGATGCTGGCACATATCATCCGCATGGTACAGGAGGCACAGGGCTCGAAGGCCCCCGTGCAGCGACTCGTCGATCGCATCGCCCTCGTCTTCGTACCCTCGGTGGTCGCCGTCAGCCTGCTCACGTTCGCCGTGTGGCTGCTCGCCGGAGGCACTGCCCTACTGCCCCAAGCCTTGCTCTCAGCCGTCAGCGTGCTGGTGATTGCCTGTCCCTGCGCTATGGGACTGGCCACGCCGACGGCCCTCATGGTGGGCATCGGCAAGGCGGCAGAAAAGAATATCCTCATCAAGGACGCCACAGCACTCGAGGAGATACGCAAGGTCGATGCGATGGTCATCGACAAGACAGGCACCCTGACAGAACCCAATAAGAATGTGGACTTCACCAAGGCCGACAGCCTCTCGCTCGAGGAACGGGAGACGCTCAAGCCCCACGCCCGCGAGGCGATGCAGAGCCTGCAGCAGCAGGGCGTCGCAGTGTGGATGTGCTCCGGCGACAAAGACGAGGCCGCCCGCTACTGGGCAGAAAAAGCCGGCATCGGCCACTACCGCGCGGAGGTGCTGCCGCAGGACAAGGAGGACCTCGTGAGACAGCTGCAGCGCGAAGGCCACCACGTGGCGATGGTGGGCGACGGCATCAACGACTCCCAGGCACTCGCCGCCGCCGACGTGAGCATCGCAATGGGCAAGGGCACCGACGTGGCGATGGAGGTGGCACAGGTCACGCTGATGGGCACCGACCTGCGACGGCTCCCCGACGCCATCACACTCTCGCGGCGCACCGTCGGCATGATCCGCCAGAACCTCTTCTGGGCCTTCATCTACAATGTCGTCTGCATACCGCTGGCGGCTGGCCTGCCCTACCTCTTCGGCGCCCACTGGCAGATCACGCCCATGTGGGCCTCGGCCCTGATGGCCTGCTCCAGCGTCAGCGTCGTGATGAACAGCCTCCGACTGAAATTTACGAAATAATGTGCACACAGCGTCCCGTCGCGGACCGACCGATTGATTTAAATCAAAAATTCGGACTGTTATCGCACACAATTGCAAAAAAACGACGTTTCATTCCCAAAATCGACGTACCTTTACAGCGCAATTGAAACAAATTGGAAATCAAATAAAGGATTAACAAACTAATTTTAAAATTGAACAATTATGAAAAAGATTATGATGATCGCTGCCATGATGGTAGCTACACTTACAGCAAGTGCACAGAAGTCTGTTATTGAGCCAGGTTCTTTTGGACTCCAGCCAAAGGTTGGTTTCGTGCTATCTGATCTTTCTTTTGATGATACCAAGTACAAACCCGGTATTGCTGCTGGTATCGAGGGGCAGTATCAGCTCAACGAGTGGTTCGGTCTGTCTGCCGGTCTTCTCTATACAACGGAAGGTTGCAAGATTAAGAATACAGATGGCGGCAAATACAATCTTGAGTATATCAACATCCCCGTCATGGCTAAGTTCTACGTGGCTAAGGGTCTCTCTCTGAACGCAGGTCTGCAGCTCGGCTTCCTGACCAAAGCTAAGGCAAAGGATAATACAATTAATAGCAGCATTAAGGAATACTGCAACAAGACCGACTTCTCTATCCCCTTGAGCATTGCCTATGAGTTTGAGAATGGCCTGAGCTTCGAGGCTCGCTACACAGGCGGTTTGACTAACGTGATTAAGGAGGAGTACATTCATAAGGCTGGCTCAACTTACAAATTCGAGAGGGACAACAAGAACGAGGTGTTCATGCTGACCGTCGGCTACAAATTTGAACTCTAATCTCCGAATTAGATAGATATTTACTGATTATTGGAGGGGCACGCAGTGATGCGCGCCCCTCTGTTTTTTTCAAGCCTTGATGAACGCCACCTTGCGGCGGTTCTGCTGCGAGGGCGGCCTTACGGCGAAGTGCAGCCAGCACACGTTGCCGCGCTGCTCAAAGAGCAATTCGTCAAAAACTTTCCCCGCGCTGTCGGCGATGTCGAGCAGGATCGTCGCATAGCGTATCATCTGCTCCTTGCCCGCACAACTGGGGCTCAAATCCGCCCTCCGACAAATCACTGATAATTTCACTAATTTCCTTCTGACTCATAGCTCTAAAACACTCTCAACGTAGTCGCTCATCACATTGAAGAGCACTACAGATAATACAAACAAAATAAATAATCCAGTCATAACTCATTAATTATTGGTTTACGGCTGCAAAGAAAAAAACGAGGTGTACCGTAAGTGTGTACACCTCGGGGATTTAACAAAGATTTAACACTTCTATGAGTTCCTTCGGAGTGCTTCTTCCAGGATGACCCGTATCCTGGCCCGCAGGCTCTCGGGCTTCAGCACCTCCAGACCGTCGATCTTAGACAGCAGCTCACTGATGAAGTCGATCGACGGGCGGATGTCGAGCGAGAAGTCCGCATAGCCCTCCCCGCTCTCCAGTTCGCGCTGCGAGGCGTGAAGCGGCAGCGTGCGCAAGAGGCTGGCCATCTTTCCGTAGGCCATCAACCGCACATGCGCCAGGGGCGTGCCGTCGGTCATCACGCCATAGTATTCGGCAAAGTAAGCCTCGGGCGAGAAGTCATCAGGCCACACGAAACGCTCCTCAGTCAGTGCGACCGACTGCATGCGGTCGAGCGAATAGACCGACATGCGCTCACCGTTGTCGGCCAGCATATACCACCGCTGGCGGAACAGTCTGACGGCATAGGGATTGACCGGCTTCTGATAGGCCTCCGAACCGAACTTCCGGTAGCCCATCATGATGACGCGCTTCTGGCGGATGGCCTGCAGGATCACAGGCAGGAAGCCGTAGCCGGCAGGCACGTTCTCCAGCAGGATGCTGTCCTTGATGGCCGAACTGTCGCTCAGCGTCAGACCGGTCATGATGGTCGAGAGCATCCATTGCTTCGTCTGGTCTTCGTCGATCACTTCCGGGTTGCTGATATAATAACGGTTGGTCTTGTCGCACTCGATGACAAGTCCGAACATATCGAGGATGGCGCCGCGGTACTTGTTGAAGCTGCTTCGCGGCAAGGGGTTGCCTTCGGCCACCTCATGCTCCACCCACAGGTCGTTCAGCCGCCTGAGCGTCATCCTTCCGTGCTGCCGCAGCGTATTCACGATCCATATATAGTGCTTGAACTGCTGTCCTGTATTCATGCCTGCAAAGGTAATTCAATTCCCCGACATCACCAAATTTTTCCCCTTGATTCACAGTGGGAAGGAATTAGAGGATACTTTCTTTGCAGATTCCCGCAATGTGAAGGCTGTCGAAGAAGACATTGCCAAGGCTCATCAGCCTGGGGCGAAATTCACGCGTCTTGAGAACAAAGAAGATATTACGGCATTTATCAATTCGCTGTAGGTAATGGCAAACCACATGGACGGGCAAGAATGTGATTTTCAAGACGGATTTGCTTCTGACGGAAGTAACCTTCTATCGTCAGGACCATAATGGGGGTGTGTAAACTCGATAACTGATCACAGATTGTGACCGTATACCCTAAACTTATACGACGTTAACATCTTACATTTAGAACATTATCTAATCTGGTACAAAGGTAAGAGGAACAATGTGTAATTACACGTTCCTGACCCCATTGTGTCACTGACCCCATTGTGTCACACCGTGTCACACAGTGTCTGGCACTTTGTGAGTACTCTGTACAAAATCTAATAAAGTAATTCTTTGAAAGTCGGATCCCATTTTTCTAGTTCCTTGTTATAACTGCTAATCTCATAACCACCCGAGTTTTCTTGGTATCTCTTTCTAATTTCTTTCATCCTTTTCTGGTTCTTTATCACGCGATTCCTGCGTTCTTCAATTGTGAAATTCTTAAAATCGGTCTGATTCTTTATACCCTTTATTTCCAAAAGACAATCCAAATACTCATCACTTAACTTTGAGCCTTCATTCATACGAAAGAATATCTCAGAATCCTCCTTGGCTTTCTGCTCTTCTTCCTTCTTAAACCGATCCTGTTCTTCCTTCCGCTCTGCCAGCTCACTATCTTTTAATTTTGTCCCATTTTTTATTTCTTTCACAACGTCAGATAACTGGTTATGCAGTTCTTTCTGGCGCGATTTCAGACTGGCTAATTCCTCTTTATGCTTCTTATAGTTCTTTGTAGATGACTCTGTCTTTATTACGTCGTGGAGTCGATCGCTTATTAGTATTCTAACCTGGTCTTGTCTTCTATAGTTTTTCTTCAGTTCTGCCTGTATTTTTTTGTAGCGGGCTCGAAGATTAGGGTCAATACTGGGATCATCAATATCAATACCTCTAGATTCTGGATCTCCCCGCAAGACACCACGATTGTCTCTGTTGTACGAATTTCTGTTACTTAAAGTCTCATTCTGATAAGAGTCACCTTGCAAAGAATTACTGCCAGCCACACGCCCCTTTCTAACGGCATCTATATCAGATTCGCCGTTCTGTCTGTCTCCAGACAAAGCATTCGTAAGATCCAATATGGAATTACCGATAGTTTTCCAGGCAATCGTATTGTTTTCCGTTGAAACTTTTTTCCTTAGCCAATCATCCACAAAATCCCATTTCTCACGGATATTTCTTATGGTTTTTCTCTTCGATTTCGATTTCGGCATGAGTTTTAGCTTTTTCAAGTGGCTACGATTCTCTTTATAAAGGCGAGATACAGCCTTGTTGTCGCTCAACACTTCAAACTGGTAATCAGCAGAAGGGAGCATCTCCGACGGTTTTACCTTATAGTTAGAGTACGCCACGAGTTCTAAGGCAGTCACGCTTTTCATCTTGCCGATTAGCGGAACGGATATAATCTGTGAATACACACCTCTTCTAACAATACCGGGGACAGGAATACCATAGAACATGTAATCAAAATTCTTTGTGATCTTATACCTATCCCATATCCACATTTCTGCACTAAGTCGGTTGTTATCGCCACGCATTATTTCACCTTTATAGACTCCGTGACTTTCTCCATCATAAATTGCTTTCTCTTTTGACAGCAACAATGTGGATGTTATTGGCTGCGGATCGAGTCCTGGCACATTATAGTCGGGTGACAGCATCCTTACATATTGCTCCATCTGTTTAAGACTTCCTTTAACACCTTTGCGGGTGAGATCACTGAACAAATATACGATATCATCTGAAGGGTTCACTATAGTATGCAAATGCAGTGTCTCGTCATTTATGTGAATTGCCTGTCCTTTGACTATTACAGATATGGTACGCTCACCATTAAAAGCTGCTCCATAAGAGAATTTTTTTTCGGCTGCACTATGATATTCTTCATTTCTATAAAGCAATGCTCCTTCGAAGAGAGAGGATGTCTTAGTCTTGGAGGCAGATGAGGCTTTTTTCTTTTGTCGTTGAACAGATACATTAGCTTTTCTCTTCTTGGTTTGGCCTACACAGATTGAAAATGAACCACCAAAACTATTCCCTATGATGAATAGGGTTAGGAAAAACAAAACTTGAAATTCTCTAGTGATTAATCTGCCTTTCTTTGTAATCATTTCCTATGATATTAAGTTGTTTGTCAATTGAAATCAATGAGAAGAATCATTCGTTTATTCCTGCATTTCTGTCAGAATCGGTCTTCCAGAATTACCAACAGAAGCCAATTCCGCTTTGCGATTGCAAAGGGGTTTTGCTGGTCTGTCGAGTATGCAATTGAGTAGTATATTCATCGCTTTAGCGTATTTGTTTTCATTAGTCTGCAAAGATAAAGCAATTATTTTACACCGCCAAATTTTCGGGCGTAAATTTGATTGTGCTAACTTACGGAACCTGTCCCAGTGAATTCATTACAGATTACAGATTACAGTTTTATTTTGCGAGGGGCTATGCAAAAGGCTTGGAAGAAAGTTATAATTAATAATAATATATAAGAAATAATATAATATATATATTATATTATTTCTTATTTAAGATAGCCATCATCATAGGGGGTCGCGATATTTAAACTGTAATCTGTAATCTGTAATGGGATGTATATGATGCACAACATTTTCAAGGTGCGTGCTTTTTTGCGTGTTTTATTTGAAGATATATTTTGTGGACATCTGAAAAATTCGTACCTTTGCAACGTAAACGAAAAAAGACGAAATTTGCGGCCTAACTGGGCAACAAAAAATGCATAGCGCGCAAGCAAGTGTTTCCCAGTAAAAGCGCAAAACAGCGTCTCGACGGCGACAGGTAAAATTAGTCAACAAACAATTTATTAACCATTAGAACCTAAGAATTATGACGAAGAAGGAGACTTTTAAGTGGATTGTGCAGATCATCGCATCGGTGGCTACGGCGATACTGACGGCACTCGGTGCTACGAGTTGCATGGGATACTGACGAACGACAGGGCCTAAGCTCACAGAAAGAAAGAGAACGAGGGACATCCGAATGGGTGCCCCTCGTTTTCATATGTCCGTCAGTAAGGCTACTGGGGGTTATGATAGCGGATGAGTCCGGCCATTGGGGTTTTCAGAATGGTGCCGACGTGGAAGTTGAGGTTGTCGGCGGCCTCGCGCAGCTCGTCCTGATAGTGGAAGGCCACACTGCCTACGAACGACACGGGGAGGTCGCTGCGACGGTAGGACTTGATGTGGAGGCGCAGGAAGTCCTCGAAGTTGCGCACGACGACGGCACGCACGCCGGGGTCGTCGAGGTGGCGGGAGATGAACTCGGAGAGCGAGGCAAGGAAGCGGTTGGCGAGGGGCTCGCGATAGACGCGCCGGATGATGTCGGCCAGGCTGAGCTTCGTCTCGCGCTCAAAGACCGCCTTGATGTCGTCCGACAGGATGCCCCCGTAGAGGTCGTGGATGAAGCGCTTGCCGAGGACGGCGCCGCTACCCTCGTCGCCGAGGATATAGCCCAGGGCGGGCATGTGGCTGACGATGGTCCGTCCGTCGTAAAGGCAAGAGTTGGCACCTGTCCCCAGGATGCTCGCAATGCCCTCGCTGCGCCCGCAGAGCGCACGGGCGGCACCGAGCAGGTCGCTGTGGGCCTCGATGACGCTGGCCTGGGGGAACGTCTCCTGCAGCAGGGAGCGCATCAGCGGCTCCATCTCGGGGCGCACGCCGCTGCCGTAAAAATAGACAGCCATCGGGAACTCAGGCGTGAGGATGGCCGCGCTGCGCAGCTTCTGCACCTCGGGCGTGGAGCCCATCACGCCTACGAACTCCTCGCGGAGGATCTGGACGATCTGCTCTCGCGACTGATGGACAGGGTTGATGCCCTGCGTCTGGATCACTACGGGCTGGGTGTTGCCTATGACGATCGCCCAGTCGGTCTTTGTACTACCACTATCGGCTATTAGTATCATTGCTATGGTCTGTTTTGATGGTTATACGTCTTGTTTTTTAGGGTTTCTCGCTGCAAAAGTAATCAAAAAAGATTTAAATACGCAAGTTTATCGCCACTTTTTTCTTGTAAATTTAATTTTTTGCGTACCTTTGCACGGTTAAATTAAATAATAACGAAAAAGATGAGACGCTTACTACTGATATTGCTGGCCGTGATCGGCGCAGCCGTCGAGGCGGGTGCCGTGCTGAAGGAGAAGGACCTGGAGCAGACGCTCACCTTCCTGCAGGCCGAGCTGGAGCAATACAACAACGAGCTCAGCGTGCGCACTGCCATCCGCAAGGAGCGCACCAAGACGATGATCACCAGCCTGCTGCTCGAGATGAAGCGCGCCGACCAGAACGCGCTGATGCTCTACTCGCAGAAGCAGGACAACGTGTTCGACCTGACCTATGCCTGCCGCGAGGCCACCAACCAGTACCACGAGTTCCACCGCCACCAGCTGCCCTTCGCGCAGTTCCTCGAAAAGACCGATGCCGAGCTGGCACGCTACGACAGTCTGATAGGGCGGCTGGAGACGATGCCCGACATGATGACCACGCAGTACGGCAAGAGCCGCCGCGACACCTGTCTGGTGCTGGCCAGGAACATACGGCGGCTGCTGGGCGAGAGCCAGTCGCAGCTGAAACGGAACATACACTACTACAACAACACGGAGCGCCGACTGAGCGAGATGAACGACTATGCCCAGAAGCGCTACACCGATATCCAGAGGAGCATCTTCATCAACGGCGGGGAGAGCTACCCCACCCTGCTGCAGAACATCGGGCGGCGGTGGAACTCGATGGTGGAGTCGGTGAAGAAGAAATACACGATCGACGTGAAGGCCGGCCGCGAGAAAGGGGCGCAGCCCGTGTCGGAATGGAGCCCCTGGTACGTGTTCGGGCTCTTCTTTGCCATCGTCGTGTTCTACATCGTGGCAGGACTGCTCAACCTGCTCGTGTTCAAGTTCCTGCTACCCGCAAGGGTGAAGACGGAGGAGTTTGTCAAGAAGCAGAGCATCACCATCCTGGCCACCACGACGATCACCTTCGCCCTGATCCAGGGACTGGCGGTGACTGCCGACCAGAACTTCGTGGCGATGGCCTCGTCGCTGCTCGTGGAGTTCTCCTGGCTGCTGGGCGTGATCCTGCTCTCGCTGCTGCTGCGCGTGAACGGCGACCAAATCAAGAGCGCCTTCTACATCTACCTGCCGCTGCTGGCCGTAGGCTTCATCGTCATCGGCTTCCGCATCATCCTGATCCCCAACGAGGTGGTGAACCTCTTCCTGCCGCCGGTGCTCATCCTGTGCGCCCTGTGGCAGTGGTGGGTCATCAGGCGGCACAACAGGAACGTGCCGAAGTCGGACATGATCTACACCTATATCTCGCAGACGGTGTTCATCGCCTCGGTGGGCTGCTCGCTGGCGGGCTACACGCTGATGGCCGTGCAGCTGCTCATCTGGTGGATCATGCAGCTGACGTGCATCCTGACCATCACCTGCATCAGCCTCTACCTGGAGCTGTATGCCAAGCGCCACCACTTTGCCGACCGGCCCATCACGCAGACCTGGGCCTACGACCTGGTGGAGAAGGTGCTGATGCCGGCGCTGAGCGTCTGCTCGGTGATGCTGAGCATCTACTGGGCGGCGAAGGTGTTCAACCTCAACGAGCTCTGCATGCGCATCTTCCGCTACAACTTCATCGACCTGGAGAACCTGCAGGTGTCGATCATCAAGCTGGCGATGGTCATCTCGCTCTGGTTCCTCTTCCGCTGGGTGGCCCGCACGATACTCGCCCTGATGCGCATGCACTTCGAGTCGAGCGACCCCACGACGGCAGCCTCGCGCGAAGTGATGGGCAAGAATGTGATACAGGTGCTCGTATGGGGCGTGTGGCTGATGTTCTCGCTCTCGCTGCTGCATATCAGCGTGGCCTGGCTCGTGGCCATCTCGGGCGGTCTCTCCACTGGTATCGGTTTTGCCTCGAAGGACATCATCGAGAACATCTACTACGGTGCGACGCTGATGGCGGGGCGCATCAAGGTGGGCGACTGGATAGAGGTTGACGGGCGCATGGGAAAGGTGAAGTCGATCAGCTATACCTCGACGGTCGTGGAGTCGCTCTACGGCGAGGTGATCACCTTCCAGAACGTGCAGCTCTTCACCAAGAACTACAAGAACCTGACGAGGAATCACGGCTACGTGCTGGCCGTCGTGCCTTTCGGCGTGGCCTACGGCTCGAACCTGAAGCAGGTGACGGAGCTGGTGGAGGATGCGCTGAACAACCTGCACCACCGCTGGATGGACCCGAAGAAGCAGGTGAAGTGCGTCTGCTCGGAGATGGCCGACTCAAGCGTGAACTTCAAGCTCTTCGTCTGGGCCGACGCCCCGAAGAAGTCGTACGTGGTGAGCGACGTGCTGAAGTGTGTCTATGACACGCTCAACGCCAACGGCATCTCAATCCCGTTCCCGCAGCGCGACATCCACTTGATCAAGGAGTGATTAAAAAAATAAAAATATTTTGTGAATTTGAATAAAATGTGTATTTTTGCACGGAGATATGAGTAACAAGACAACCATCATAGCAGGACCCTGCGTCATAGAGTCGGCTGAACTGCTCGACATCGTAGCGCGTAAGTTGGTGGAAATCAACACCAAACTGGGTACCGACATCATCTTCAAGGCCTCGTTCGACAAGGCCAACCGCACCTCGATCCACTCGTTCCGGGGCCCCGGACTGGAGCGCGGCCTGCAGATGCTGGCCGACGTAAAGGCGAAATACGGGCTGCGACTGCTGACCGACATCCACGAGAGCTATCAGGCAGAGGCCGTCGGCGAGGTGTGCGACGTGCTGCAGATACCAGCCTTCCTGTGTCGCCAGACCGACTTGCTCGTGGCTGCCGCCAAGACGGGGCGCACGGTGAACATCAAGAAGGCGCAGTTCCTGAGCGGCAAGGATATGAGGTATCCGGTGGAGAAGGCCCGCGAGGCCGGTGCCAAGGAGGTGTGGCTGACGGAGCGCGGCAACATGATGGGCTACAACAACCTGGTGGTGGACTTCCGCAACATCCCCGACATGCTGGAGCTGGTGCCGACGGTGATCATGGACTGTACGCACAGCGTGCAGCGGCCTGGCGGCAGCGACGGCAAGACGGGCGGCGACCGCCGGTTCGTGCCGCAGATGGCGATGGCGGCGAAGGCCTTCGGGGCCACGGGCTACTTCTTCGAGGTGCACCCCGACCCCGACCGCGGTCTGAGCGACGCCGCCAACATGCTGGAGCTCGACAACCTCGAACCCCTCGTGGAAAAGTTGAAGGATTGAAGAATTGAAGAATTGAAGGATTGAAGGATTGAAGGATTGAAGAATTGAAGAATTGAAGAATTGAAATGACATCAAGAGAATACGCGATACAGTGTTTCAAGGACGAGTCGGAGACCGTGAGGGGACTCATCGACCAGCTCGACGAGAACTTCGACGAGGCCGTCAGGCTGATGTATGAGTGCAAGGGCAAGATTATCGTCACGGGCGTGGGCAAGAGCGGCCACATCGGCGCGAAGATCGCCGCCACCCTCTCCTCGACGGGCACACCCTCGTTCTTCATCAACCCCCTCGACGTGTTTCACGGCGACCTCGGCGTGATGACCGCCGACGACGTGGTGCTCGCCATCTCCAACTCCGGACAGACCGACGAGCTGCTGCGCTTCATCCCGATGGTGCTCCACATGCACATACCTATCATCGGCATGAGCGGCAATCCCGAGTCGCTGCTGGCAAAATACTCCACCGTCCACCTGAACGTCGGTGTGGAGAAGGAGGCCTGTCCGATGAACCTTGCCCCCACCAGCTCGACAATGGCACAGATGGCGATGGGCGACGCGCTGGCCATCGCACTGATGGAGAAGCGCAACTTCCAGCCGCGCGACTTCGCACAGTTCCACCCGGGCGGCGAACTCGGCAAGCGCCTGCTGACCACCGCCCAGGACGTGATGTTCCGCGAGGACCTGCCCGTGTTGCCGCCTGAGATGCATCTGGGCGAGGCTATCATCCTCGTGAGCAAGGGCAAGCTCGGACTCGGCATCGCCGAGGTGAACGGCGAGATCGTCGGACTGATCACCGACGGCGACATCCGCCGCGCGATGGAGAAATGGCAGGCCGAGTTCTTCGACCGCACCGTCGCCGATATCATGACCCGCACGCCGAAGACGGTGAGGCCCGAGACGAAGATCACGGAGATACAACGGATAATGAACAAATATAAGGTACACTCAGTGCTGGTGACCGACGAGCAGCACCATCTGCTCGGTGTGGTCGATCACTACTCGTGTATGGTTTGAACGGAAATAAACGATCATGATGAAAACGATAAAGAAAGTACTGCTGATTTTGTTGCTGGCACTGCCGCTGGCTGCCGCCGCTGACTATCTGTTTAAGACACTCGACGCCCACGATGGGCTCACGTCCAGTCAGGTGAACTGCATCCTGAAAGACAGCAGGGGCTATATGTGGTTCGGTACGCCCGCAGGCCTCTACCGCTTCGACGGCTACACGTTCAAGAACTTCCAGAGCGACTCGCAGGACGGCTCGTCGCTGAACGACAGCTACATCATCTCCATCCAGGAGATGCTCGACGGCAACCTGCTCATCGAGACCACCTCCGGCTACTGCATCTATCACCACCAGACGGAGACCTTCGAGCGCGATATGAAACAGACGTTCGCCAGGATGGGTATCGAGACCATCCCGAGCGTGGTGTATATAGACCGCCACAAGAACGTATGGGGTGCCATCCCGAACAAGGGGGTCGTGTGCTACAACCAGCAACAGCAGCTGCTCTTTGAATTCGGCTATACCGACGACGCGCACGGCGTGCCGCAGGGCGTGGTCTGCTCCATCAGCGAGTGCCGCGACGGCGCCATCATCGTCTATGAGGACGGACGGATGGTATGCTGCGACGTGATGCACCAGCAGCACACCGTATGGGCCACCGACGGCGTCGCCTCATCGAAGCGCAAGAACAAGTCGCTCAAGGCCTTTGCCGACCAGCTGGACAACATCTGGCTCTACGGACAGGGCACACTGTATATGTATAACAAGAGCACCAACACCTGGAACACGAGCATCGGCGAGAGCCTGGGAATGACGGGCATGGGCGTAGATCGCAACATCAACGGGATGGCGGGCGACCGCAACGGTAACATCTGGATCGGCTCCGACCAGCTGGGACTGCTCAAGATGGACGCCAACACCCACCAGACGGAACCCGTGCAGCCGCGCAACATCAACGACAGCCAGTGGATCAAAGATAACGTCAGCATACAGAGCGTCTATATCGACGACACAGACCTGCTCTGGGTGGGCACCGAGAAGTCGGGCGTCGCCTACTCGGGCAGTTACATCTACCGCTTCGGCTCCAACCACATCGGCGACGTTACCGCTATGGCGCAGGATGCCCAGGGAAAAGTGTGGTACGGAACGAGCGACAAGGGCGTGGTGGACTACAACGGACCGCTGGCCAGCCTGAAGGTATCGACGATGGCCGTCCCCTCCGACGGAAGCCTCTGGGTAGGCTCGAAGCGCAACGGCCTGACGCGCATCAAGAACGGCAGCGCCACCATCTACTCGCTGGCCAAGGACAGCACCAGGACACTGATCGACGACCATATCAACGACCTCTGCACCGACAAGGTGGGCAACCTCTGGATCGCTACCAACGGCGGACTGCAGGTCTATAACCCGAAGATGAACACCTTCTCGTCGTACACCCGTGAGAGCGGCAAGCTCCACACGAACAACATCACCAGCCTCTACTATAACCTCGAGGCAAAGAGCAACAACCTCTACATCGGTACCGCCGAGGGACTGGTCATCCTGAACCTCTCGACCACCGAGAAGAAGGTGCTGACGGGTAACGTGGCAAACGTGAAGGCGTTTACCAACAACTTTATCACCCAAGTGCTGCAAGACTCCAGGGGACTGCTCTGGATCGGCACGCGCGAGGGACTGAACATCCTGAACCTGGAGAACGACGACCTGAGCTACCTGACTGAGAAACAGGGCCTGTCGAACAACAATATCTGCGGTATCGCCGAAGACAAGAACCACAATATCTGGGTGACCACCAGCAGCGGCGTCAGCCGTATCGTCGTGCAGCGCAACCACGAGGACGGCACGAACAACTACGGCCTGTATAACTACACGACTGCCGACGGTCTGCAGAGCAACGAGTTCAACCCCGGCGCCATCCTCACCCGTCAGGACGGTAACGTGCTGCTGGGCGGTCTCTACGGCGTGAACTGGGAGTTCCAGAGAGGCAAAGAAGAGACGGATGCGCTGCCGCGCGTGATGCTCACACAGCTCTTCATCGGCGAGGAGGAGATACTCACCGGTCACGAGTACGACGACCGCACCGTGCTGCCCCAGGCACTCAACGAGACCAACAAGCTGGTGCTCGGGCACAGCCAGAACACCTTCACCATCAAGTTTGCCGCCGGTAACTACAACCAGAGCGAGCGCCTGCAGTTCATGTACTGGATGGAAGGCCTCGACGAAGACTGGCGCAACGGAAACGCCCTGACACACGGCGTGACCTTCAAGGACCTGCCAAGCGGCAGCTACACGCTCCACGTGAAGGCCATCAGTGCCGAGGGTGCCGTCAGCAACCAGGAGCGCACCCTCGCCATCGTCGTCGAGCACCACTGGCTGCTGTCGTGGTGGATGATCACGGCCTACGTGCTGCTCGCAGCGGTGATAATCTACTTCTGGCGCATCGGCCTGAAGCAGGTGAAGGCCATCAAGAACAGGAAGAGAGCCATCCTCGACGAGCTCTACCAGCAGCGCGAGGAGATCAAGGCCGCCAGCGAGGAACTGCGCCAGCCGATGGCCCGCATGACCTCGATCATCGGCAACCTCTCGGAGAAGGAGAAGACACTCGAGGAGCGCGAGCAGCTGAACGCCCTCCACTCGCAGATGCTGCAGATCATCACCCGCGTGAGCGACATGCAGACCAACCTGGAGAACCCGATGGACAAGGCCAAGAACGCCGTCCACGACCGTCTGGAACTGAACGGGCGCGGCGAGATCGACCTGCCGGACGTCGTGTCAAACTCGCTGACCTCAGAGTCGGCAAGACCGACGAGAGCCGCCCTCGACTCGCCGACGATGAAGTACACCGTCGTCATGATCGACGACAACGAGGACTTCCTGAAGTTCGCCACCTCGCGCTTCAAGTATATCTACAACTTCCACGCCTACAACAATATCGAGAAGGCTGCCGAAGACCTCGACGAGATGCAGTGCGACCTCGTGGTATGTAAGCAGGATATGGCCGGGCTGACGGGTAGTGAGCTCTGCAACCAGATGAAGACCAACCCGACGACGCTGCGCGTGAAGTTCGTGCTGATGACCGAGGGCGTGCTGACGCCGCAGGATATGCGCAACCAGAACATCCCCCTCTCTGCCGACGACTATCTGGCCAAGCCGTTCAACATCCAGGAGGCCACGATGCGCTTCAACAAGATACTCGGTCTCGGCCCGATCGAGATGGAGAGCAACCTGATCGAGGGCGCGGAGACACGAAGGCTCGAAGACCGCAACGCCAGTATGACCACCGCCACCGAGAGCTACGACGACACCGCCGTACCCACGACGACAGAGGAAGAGCCGAGTGCCGACGATCCGATGAGCCGCGTGGATACAAAGGTGGTGAAGCGCAACACGCCGGTCGGCTTCAGGCAGGAGGACTATGAGAGCGCCATGAACGAAAACGACCGCTCTGACTTCTCCATGCTCGACGCTATGGACCAGCAGCTCCTCATGAACATCGAGCAATACGTGATGCAGAACATGAGCCGCGGACAGATCAGCCTCGAGGAGATGGCCACCGCAATGGGTATGGGTCGCGTGCCCTTCTTCCACAGGGTGAGAAACCTCACGAACAAGACACCGGCAGAGCTCGTGCGCGACATGCGGCTCAAGCACGCCTGCATACTGCTGAAACGAACAAATATCAACATGAGCGAGCTGGCCACGAACGTCGGCTTCATGACCGCCGAGAACTTCATCACCATCTTCAAGGAGAAGTTCGGTATGACTCCGCTTGAATACAGACTCAAACACCGTCAATGAAGACTTTTAGAAAATGCTCAGCAGGAATAGTCACCGCGCTATTCCTGCTGATATCAACTTATGGACACGCCCAGAGCAACGACTCACTCCTCGTTAAGGCGATGACCGAGGAGGGCATCACTTTCACCAATACGAACAGCATACGCCTGCTGATGTCGGGAAGAGAGAAATTCGCCGACTTGTTCGATGCCATCCGGCAGGCCAAGAGCAGCATCCACATGGAGTATTTCAATTTCCGAAACGACTCCATCGCCAACCTGCTCTACGACCTGCTGCGCGAGAAATGCCGGCAGGGCGTGGAGGTGAGATGCCTCTTCGACGGATTCGGCAACGACTCCAACAACCAGCCGCTCAGGAAGGAACACCTTGCGAAGCTGCGCGCCGACGGCATCCAGATCTATGAGTTCGACCCCATCCGCTTCCCCTGGGTCAACCACATCTGGCCCCGCGACCACCGCAAGATCGTGGTCATCGACGGGCATATCGGCTATACGGGCGGCATGAACGTGGCCGACTACTACATCGTGGGAACGGAGCAGGTCGGCGAATGGCGGGATATGCACTGCCGACTCGAAGGCCCCGTCGTCAACGAACTGCAGACCATCTTCATCAGGATGTGGAAACGAGTCACGAAGGAGGTGCTCAACGACCCGAAATACTATCAGGCCGTACCGGCGGGCGACAAGACAATCGCCATCGCCAACCGCGAGCCCAGGACCACCAACGAGATCATGCGCCGCTTCTACATCAGTGCGCTCGACAACGCCAAGGACTCGGTGAAGATCGTGAACCCCTACTTCGCACCGCCCACCTCGCTGCTGAAGGCGCTGGAGCGCTGTGCGGAGCGAGGCGTCAAGATGGACATCCTCATCTCGTCGAAATACGACATCCCGCTGATGCCCGATATGGTCATCTACTACATGAAGAAACTGGCCAAGCGCGGCGCCCACATCTGGCGCTACCGTCCGGGATTCCATCACTCGAAGATTATGATGGTCGATGGGAAATACTGCACCGTAGGCAGCACGAACCTCGACTCCCGGGGCATGCGCTTCGACTACGAGATCAATGCCATCATCATCGACTCGGTCACCACCCACCAGCTGGAGAACCGATTCATGGAAGACCTGCAGAAGTGCGACTATATGACGCTTGAGGGACTGAAGAAAAGCCAGAACACCTGGCATCGCTTCAAGGGTTGGTTCGGCCATCTGCTCACCCCGCTGCTCTGACCGACGATGAAGCGCGACACCACCATATCCATCTGCAAGGGCATTGCCATCATCCTGATGGTGATAGCCCACGCCGAGGCGCCAGGCTGGCTCTGCAAGTTTATCTTCGAGTTCCACATGCCGCTCTTCTTCATCACGGCTGGCTACTTCTTCTCACTGAAATACCTCAACGACGAGGCCACCTTCGTGAAGAAACGCATCAAAGGACTCTACTGGCCCTTCGTGAAATGGTCGGTGTTCTTCCTGATCATCCACAACTGGATGTTCGACCTGGGCGTACTCAACGAGCAATACGGCAACGAGACCGGCGGCGTCACGCATCCCTATACCTGGCACAACATACAGCAGAACCTCTGGAACATCGTCACCGCGATGGGAGGCTACGACCAGTTTCTATGCGGTGCCTTCTGGTTCTTCAGAGGGCTCTTCGTGGCCAGCATCCTATACCTTATTATATATAAGCTGCTCGACGTCGCCTTCAGCCGCTGCCCCCGCCTCTCCAAGCAGGCTATCCCCTACCTCGTCTGCCTCATCATGCTGCTGCTCTGCGGCTGGAAGACCTACGAGGGACTGAAGGTGGTGAATCTCGTGCAAGGCGGCTACCGCGACATGATGGGCTGTTTCTTCTTCGGCTGCGGCTTCATCTTCCGTCAGTATGCCGAACGCTACCACAGTCTCATCAACCGCCACTATGCGTATCTCTGGACGTCGGTCATCGCCGCCATCGTCGTGTTTCTCTTCTCCAAGTACCTCACGGCCAACATGAACTGGCGCTCCACCTACACACAGTTCTTGTCGCTGCCCGTACCGGCACTCATCGGATTCCTGATGACCTATAACATCAGTCAATGGATCGACCGCCACGAAGGCTGGCTGAAGCGCGCACTCACCTATATCGGCGACCACACGCTCTACATCTTCATCTTCCACATCGTGGCCTATAAGACGGTGAGCCTGCTGAAGATCTGGTACTATGGGCTGGACATCCGACAGGTGGGCTGTCACATGGTGATTCACGAGCACTCGCAGGAAGATCTCTTCTGGATAGCATACACCATCGCGGGCGTTGGTCTGCCCATCGCCCTCTACTGGTTACAGGATAAGGTGTCGGAGAAAATCAGACGATATAGAGCATCAGCTGCTGCTCAGGCTCAGTAATGCCTTTCTCCCGCAACAGCTCAGCCTCCTCGTCCAGGATAAATTCCGGGTCCAGCGCGTGCTCCTTGATGTAACGGTGGAAACAGTCGGCTGCATCGGTAATCTGACCGTTGAACCACAGGCAGTAGCCGTATTTCAGCAGATGGTCCAGTTCTTGAGGACTTTCCGACAGCAGCCTGCGGTAGATTTTTTCAGCAGCCTCATACTTCCCTTCACAGACGAGAGCCCAGGCCAGCACGCGACTGACAGCCGGGTTATCCGGAACCTCATAGTCCAGACGGTACAGGTCTTTCAGCGCAGCAGCATACTGACCGACATTCGTCAGACAGGCAGCACGGTTCAGGAGATAGTTCCGCTTGTCAGGGTTGATGCCGACCAGACGGTTATAAACCGCCAGCGCCTCACTGTATTTCTGCTTCGAGAAGAGCGCTCTGGCATAGCCCTTCAGCGCTTTCTCGTTATCCGGTTCCAAGGCGAGTGCCTGCTCGTAGCATTGCTGATCGTCGTATTCAAAGCCCAACAGGTCCGGCCGGGATGACTGCTGGTACACATAGCCCTTCATCATCCAATACTGGAAGTCACGCCGGTTCTCCCCATAGTTCTTCAGCACCAGCGAGGCTTCACGCTGACATCCCTTCTTCAGCAGGAAGGCAACGACCTCATTGAACGAAGTCTCCAGACGCGTTTTGGAGAAGATGGGATTGGCACAGAACAGCCAGGGCAGGTCCCCGTCCTCACCCTTGAAAGGATCGAGGAACTCTTTCCGATAGGAGAATATCTCATAGAAGCGGTAGAGATCCTGCAGACACATCCGACGGATATAGGCAGGATCAGCCAGTTTCTCGGGAGCCACCTCGTTGATGGTAGCCTCTCCCCGTTCCAGCATCCCAAGCATCTGCTCCGGGAGCCTGCTTTCCACTTGCTGGAAGGCAAAGACAAACGAATACTTGTCGCTGTTGCAGAAAGGGCCTTTCTCCACCATCAACTGCAAGAAACGGTTACTCCTCATCTTGCCCATAGCCTCAGCGACAGCCGGATGATGCATGTAGAACGGCACAAACCAGTTGCTCAGTTCATTGAAGAAGGGATAGCGCTTCATCTGGGAGAAGCCGCCGAAATAGATATCCGACCCCTGCTTCTGCATGTCGAGCATCTTCTGGAAACTCTCCTCCAGCTTTTCTATCTTACGCTCCTGACTGCCTGGATCGAGGATGTCCTCCATCGGGTCTTCTTCTATCTCCTCAATCCCGTTGAGGGTCACACGGAAGTTCTGATTCTTCATCAAGTCGGGCATGATCTCCTGCTGGATGGTGCGGGTATCCTCCATCGCATTGACGCAGAAGACGATCTGCTTCTGCAGTTCCACCAGCTCCTGACAGCAGCGTTCGTCCTCGAGCACATTGTCGATGAGTGAATGATACTCAGGATAGATGGCGGCAGCCATACGGCAATCCGTACAGAACACCCAGCCGATAAGCGCGCGCTGCCGCACTTTCTCGTCGGTGGACTTCTGATAGACATGTACCAGCGTACGGAACTTACCCATATCGAAATTCTCCAACAGCGAAAGCATGACTGCACTCACGATGAGCTGCTGATCGTTGCTGTCTATCGTCGGCGAGAGCAATATCTCCTCCATAGCCGAGGCGATACCGTCGTTCCAGATGTAAGAGGTATAGACATAGTCGAACAGCACGTTCATCTGATGCTGATGCTGGCGATAGAGCTCCTCAAGCTGCGAAGCACGCCTTGGCGACGGCTCCAGGTCCAGCAACGCCACATCCGAGACAAACGACTCCATCTCCTCACGGATGTTCTGGGGCGCCCAGTCACGGGCCGTCATGTGAAGCCGCATATAGACAGACGACAGGAAAGACGAGTGACTGAGACAATAGTGCTTGCTGATATTGGCGCAAAGCACATACATACGCTGCAGGAGTGTCTGATAGAGCGCAGGCAGTTGTGGGTCCTTGAAGCCGCGCTTCCAGTAATCGACCATCAGCTGGTAGTCAGTACGCAGCGCATGCAGCCTGTCGGAGTTCACCTGATGCGGATGTACCGACAGGAAAGCCTCAAGCTCGGCGATGGCCGCACTGAGGTTGCGTGACTCCAACCGTGAGAAAATATCCTTAAGACTCTGATGAGTTTCCATGTATCCTATTTCTTTGATAACCACTGACGGGCCGTTTCTATGTCTTTCTCTCGCGGCACGATGGCACGTTCGAACTTTAAGTCGGGCAGACGGCTGAGAGCCTGCTCGCTGACCTTATAGCGCTTGCGGATAACATCCTTATAATGACCGACGCCATACTTGTTCAACGAGTCGCAGGCGGCATTATAGCCTATCAGGAAAGCGTTCATCTGCTTCTTCCTGTTCTTGTCGTCCATACCCTTTGACCGTACCACGACGGCCCCCATCTTCATGTCGAGCTTACGGGTGTCGAGCAGCACGCGCGGCTTCAGGAGCATCGCCTGGGTCAGCTGCGGTTCGGTGAACACCAGCGCGTCCATCTCGTTGTTCTCCAGCATCTTCAGGCGGATATTGACGTCGTTCACCTGAATCCGAAACACCTTCCAAGACTCCAGCTTCGCACTATCGACAGCCAGGTCGCCCAACATATCCGTTACAGAATAGCGCGTCATCGCCACCATCTTGTCACCGAGCTGTTTCAACTGGGAGATACGCTGGTGACGATTCGACACCAGCACCCAGTAGGCGTTCGTACGCGTGAAATAGCGCAGCGGCGCCCCACCCTTCATCATCCGTTCGGCACGCACCAGGTCGGTGATGCCGCCCTCTACTCTTCCGTTCATCAGCGCGGTGTCACAGTCCATCTGCGCCGTAAAATACTTCAGACGGATATCGACAGCAGTGTCGAAGAGCTGATGGTCCTTAGCGACGAAGATAGGCAGGCAGTCGAGTGTCGGCATCACCGCAATCTTCAGGGCTGCGGAGTCCTCACGCGACATCTTAAGACGGTGCGCCCGCGTTATGCGCTTCGTCTCCTCATACGACTGTCCGCAGCTGAACAATACCAATATGGCTATGAATCCAATAAATAATTTCCTCATAAACGCTGCAAAGTTACAATTTTTTTTTCACTTTTCACTATTCACTATCCACTTTTCACTTTTTTTTCGTACCTTTGCACGTACTATGGCAAAAGACAAAATCGCATACGTATGCTCCAACTGCGGCCAGGAGTCGCCGAAGTGGATTGGGAAATGCCCTGCCTGCGGGCAGTGGAACACGTTCAAGGAAGTGCGCATAGCCGGCGACACCCGACAGCAGGCCGCTACCCATGCGGCAGCCTCAGCCGGTCACGCGCTCCGCAAGAACAAGGTGCTGAAGCTCCGCGACATCTCCAACCACGATGATTCCCGCATCGACATGCACGACGAAGAGCTGAACCGCGTGCTCGGCGGTGGACTTGTGCCGGGCAGCATCGTGCTCCTCGGTGGCGAACCAGGCATCGGCAAATCGACCCTCTCGCTACAGACGATGCTCCGTATGCCGGAGAAGAAGATCCTCTACGTCAGCGGTGAGGAGAGTGCCCACCAGCTGAAGATGCGCGCCAACCGCATCCCCCACGAGGAGAACGACAACTTCCTGATTCTTTGCGAGAACTCACTTGAGCACATCTTCGACCATATCAAGGACGAGCAGCCCGAGCTGGTCATCATCGACTCCATCCAGACCATCATGACCGAGGATGTAGAGTCCTCCGCCGGATCCATCGCCCAGGTGCGAGAGTGCGCCTCCTCCCTACTCCGTTTTGCCAAGACCAGCGGGGTGCCCGTCATCCTCATAGGCCATATCACCAAGGAGGGTACGCTCGCCGGACCGAAGATCCTGGAGCACATCGTCGATACCGTCATCCAGTTCGAGGGCGACCAGCACTATATGTACCGCATCCTACGGTCGATGAAGAACCGGTTCGGATCCACCGCCGAGCTTGGCATCTACGAGATGCAGCAGAGCGGACTCCGGCAGGTCTCCAACCCTTCGGAACTGCTGCTCACGCAAGACCACGAGGGACTCTCCGGCATCGCCATCAGCTCGGCCATCGAGGGCGTGCGCCCCTTCCTCGTCGAGACACAGGCCCTCGTATCAACGGCGGCCTACGGCACCCCCCAGCGCTCCGCCACAGGTTTCGACCAGCGCCGACTGAACATGCTGTTGGCCGTACTCGAGAAGCGCGTCGGCTTCAAGCTTATGCAGAAGGATGTGTTCATCAATATCGCCGGCGGACTCAGGGTGACCGACCTTGCTATGGACCTCAGCATCATCGCCGCTGTTCTCTCCTCGAATGTCGATACACCAATAGAGGCCGGCTGGTGCATGTGCGGCGAAGTGGGACTCTCGGGCGAGGTGCGCCCCGTGAACCGTATAGAACAACGTATCGCCGAAGCCGAGAAACTGGGCTTCAGCGATATCATCATTCCTAAATATAATCTTCAGGGCTTCGACGCAAAGAAATACCAGATAGCCATCCACCCGGTCCGTAAGGTCGAAGAGGCCTTGCGTGCCCTATTCGGATAGGTATTCCGTCGGATCCTCGATGCCCGCCTCTTCCAGGGCCTCGCGACGCTCTACGCAGGTGCCGCACTTGCCACAGTGCTTCTCCCCGCCTTTGTAGCAGCTCCAGGTCTCGGCATAGTCGATGCCAAGCTCCTTACCGCGACGGGCGATATCAGCTTTCGTCCAATTAGTGTAGGGCGACAGCAGCCCCGTCTTGGTATATGTCCCGGCCTTGGCCGCTGCATCGAAGGCAGCCACGAAGTCGGGCGTACAGTCGGGATAGATCGTGTGATCGCCCCCGTGATTAGCCATCATCACATAGCCCAGTCCGTTGCTCTCAGCGATACCGACAGCAATCGAAAGCATGATACCGTTTCGGAACGGCACCACCGTCGATTTCATGTTCTCGTCGGCATAGTGCCCCTCAGGAATAGCCTCGGCACCTTCGAGCAGCGAACTCGTGAAATACTTTGTCATGAAGTCCAAGGGAATCACGATATGCGGGATACCCAACCTTTCACAATGCAGCTTCGCAAAGGGAATCTCACGGGCGTTATGATTACTGCCATAGTCGAAAGAAACGGCAAGCGCTATCCGCGCCTGCTGGTCGTAGAGCAGCGTCACACTATCCATGCCACCGCTCAAGATGATTACTGTATCCTTGTCCATTTCGCTGCAAAGGTACGACTTTTTACGGAGTTTTGGCAACTCCGCATTACATTATTTTTATACGTACGCAAAAAAAATATAAATATTCACTTTTCACTATCCACTATTCATTTAAATGTAGTATCTTTGCACTCTGTATTAACGATAGTTTTCACATTATTAATAATAATACAATTATGACAATCAACGAATTCAACTTTGCCGGTAAGAAGGCAATCGTACGTGTAGATTTCAACGTACCCCTCGACGAGAATGGTAAGATTACAGACGACACCCGTATCCG